>Ga0302140_10009002_pt1 | contig 12410 bp, 12 predicted proteins | sample I_Bog_E1_1_FD_202095 | JGI IMG/M metagenome (GOLD analysis project Ga0302140, IMG submission 202095) | Peat permafrost microbial communities from Stordalen Mire near Abisko, Sweden - I_Bog_E1_1 | ecosystem: Environmental > Terrestrial > Soil > Wetlands > Peat | place: Sweden: Abisko, Stordalen...
TGGCGGGGCCTTGGAGCGGAGGAAGACGGCCACGGCCAGAAGGAGCAGGACCGCGGCCAATATCCAGAGCGTTCTACGGGTGCGTCGATGCATGAAAGGCCGTCAGGAAGAGCGTATCACTCCGGGTTGGATTGGGCTGTTGATGCGGCTCATTCATGTAAGGCGCACCGATACCAAGTGCCTTGTCAATCTCCGATAGTCGTCTGTGATAGGTCCACAGCAGCGTAGGATTTTCCACCAACAAGGGAAAGCGAAGACTTCTGAAAGAGGTGCTTGGATGGATCAGACGGGACCGGGCAGCGCGGGAAGTAAACTACCTGCCGGGTGGGACTCGACTGGCTGCTTCGCCTGCTCTCCACAAGACAACTTGCTGTGGATGAAGAAATTGATTCCGGCGCACTAGGACCAGGGAGACGTGCTACTGAAGGCCAGAAAGGGGTCTTCAGAAGCCAATGACCATAGACACAACCTATTTGAAGCAGCAAGGACTCATTTAATTCAGGCGAAAAAGGCGGCCATTCCGTGGAGGAAAGGCCGCCTTTTCATCCTCTTAATTTCTAAGTGTGATTGCTCGAGCGCAAAGGAAACGCTATGTGCCAGCTGGCTTTGGGTTTTTCTTATCGTACTTGGCCAGCCGAATCTTCTTGGCCAGTCCAACTTTTGAAAGCAGCCAGATGCCGTAGTAGTTGGGATCGACCTCGTACCAGACCTGGCCATGCTTTGCGGATACTGGGTGCGCGTGGTGGTTGTTGTGCCAACCTTCGCCGCCGCTTACCAGGGCAACCCACCAGTTGTTTCGGGAGTCGTCGCGGGTTTCAAAGCGCCGGGTGCCCCAGAGGTGCGTTGCGGAGTTTACAAACCATGTGGCGTGCAGGCCGAGCGTTACGCGCATGAATGCGCCCCAAAGCAGCATGCCAATGGCGCTTGTAATCCCGCCTGCGAGCCAACCAAACCCGACCAGCAGCACACCGCTCGCTACCAGCGGAATCCAGTGCCACTTGCTCAGCCAGACCATGAAGCGGTCTTTGGCGAGGTCGGGAACATAGCGGCCCAGCACATCGGTTTGCATGTGCAGCGTGTTACCCCAGAGAATCCAGCCGGTGTGCGCCCACCATCCGCCTTCGCGCGGGGAGTGCGGGTCGCCCTCCTGGTCGCTCATCTGGTGATGCACACGATGGGTGGCTACCCAGAAGATCGGTCCGCCCTCAAGCGCAAGCGTGGCGCATGTCGCCATCACGTATTCAAGCCACTTTGGAACGTGGTAGCCGCGATGCGTCAGCAGCCGGTGGTAGCACATGCCGATACCGACATTGATTGCCACCACATAGAGCACCAGCATGACAACCAGACGCTGCCAACTGAAGAAGAATAGCGCCGCGAGCGCGCCCACGTGAAAAGCGACAATTACGCCGAGGGTCAACCAGTTGATACCCGCGCCGATGGATGCTGCGCGTCCCATGCGCACCTCTTGCCGTGCAGGGACTTCGTGGACTCCCGCAGCAGCAGATGTGGACTCCGGAGACTCTGGAATTGGGAGAGTTATACCTTCGGGCGTGACGGCGGGGCTGCTGGGACCGGTGAGGACTGATGCCATATTTACTGAAATTCCTTGGTGAGTGGCAGTGTGCCCACTCTAGTGAAATTGTATAGGAATAGTACACAAGCCGACTGCGATGGCGCATCGTTGTGTTCGAATTGATACGATTCCTTCCCGGAAATGATCAGATTTGATCACTTTTGGGACTCGGCGGGGAACCGAGGTCGCTCCCCACAGATCCTTATCGGCTGGAAATGCGGTCCATTTCAATGCGCCGGATTTCAACTCCTGGACTATTCGCTGCCCGCTGTTGCGAAATCGCCGCCAGCAGTTACGAATAGCTTCTCCGCCTGCCCACGCAGCACCCGGTAAAGAGCGAACTGCCGCTGGGTCGCGCCGCGCAATTCGAAGAGCAACTCGCCGCGGTTATCAGCCATTGCGTCCACGGCATCCACCAGGCGCATACGCGGTTTTTCGTCCAGATGGGCTCCATCGGTCACGTTCTTCAGCAGCATCAGGACGTTGCCGTAGAGATCCGGCTGGGCCACCAGGGTTACAAACTTCTGCTGGTCTGGGGGGCCGTCCGTGTGTGCGGACAGCACCAGGGTTGCTCCCGAGCCGTAGGCCAACTCGAATACTCGAAATTCCTCTCCCTCAAGCTGTGCTGGAGGCGGAGGCGGGGGAGCGGGTTTGGTGGTCTTTCGTGCCGTCGTTGCGGTCCGCTTTGGGGCCGGCTTAGCTGGCGGGGGCGCATTCAGCCCCAACGCATCCCGAGCCATGTCTTCGAGCGACGACTTCATCTTGGCCTCATCCTCTGGGTTGGACCAAGCATAATCCCAGGGATGCGCCGGATGGCTTTTGGAGTCGGAGACCGCTACGGTTTGCTGCAGATCCGGCGGAAAGCCCATCAGGCTTGGAGCCACATCGACGTCGGGTCCACTCGATTTCCCGCGCTTGAGGCGCGGCCGATCAGGGTCTGTATCGTCAGCGACCGACTCGACATTCGCCTCTGCGGGCGGAGGGCTTTTCTTAGGTTTTTTCAGCACCGGCCGATCAGGATCGTCGGTCGAACTCGTTTTGGCGCTGCTGTCGGAACTGTCGTCGCTGCTCGAAGACTTCCGGTGCAGCGTAGGCCGATCGGGGTCGGAAGCCGTGGTCGAATCGGTGCTTGTCGAGCTTGTGCTCGTATTTGGGCTGGTGCCCGCGCTGGAGGTATTTCCCGCACTCTGACCGGAGCCTGTGCTACCCGAAGCCGGGCTGGGGCTGTCCGCGCTGTCGCTGGAGGTCTTCTTGTGCAGGGTGGGCCGATCAGGATCGCTGGGTTGAGATTGGCCGCTCGAGTCACCGCTGCTGGAACCACCGCCGCCAGGAGCAGGCTTCTCGCCTGCATGATGTTTACGATGCAGTACGGGCTGATCGTCGCTTCCACCATCGTCGTCGAGCTGAGTCTTCGCCAGATCTTTTGCTGAAGGCTTGCGCGGAGGAGCGGGCATCGGCTTCCACGCCCCAAAGCCCACCCACGAGCCCAACTGTTGACCAGCATTGTGGATGTCGAACAGGCCAATCGGCTTGCCGTCGGCCTGCAGTTCGTACTCCACCTCGGGAACGACCGCCAGCGGCTCGGGCCGAGCCAGGTAGATTCCGCCATCCTGCAACTGGCCTGCGTCGAGGACGGCTACCGGAACGAGCCGGCTTGCCTTGGGACTTCCCTGATCCCCGGTAAACTCCAGCACGGCAATGGAGCGCAGTTCGGGGCTGTCCTTGCTGTTCTTCGTCACCTGACCCGGATATTGAGAAAATGCCGGCAAGGCCACCAGCAGTCCGGCTCCAACCGCAAGAATCAACCCGTTTTTCATGAATACGTTCGCACTGCGCAATGACATGAGCCGCCCACGTCGGAAATAATCGAATCTGTTGGCCACACTATTTAGCATACGAGGAATCGCCCCATGGAGCTTAACCAGAAAGTCGCCGACTTCACCCTGCAAACCGACGAGGACAAGACTACTAGCTTGTCCGACTATGCCGGTAAGCCTGTTGTACTCTTCTTTTACCCTAGAGCGGATACTCCTGGCTGCACGATTGAGGCCTGCGGCTTCCGCGACACCTTTAAAAAGCTGCAGGCGGCAGGCGCTGTGGTGCTCGGCATCTCCCGGGACACGCCCAAGGCACAGGCCAAGTTCCGCGCCAAATACGACCTGCCCTACACACTCCTTGCTGATGTAGACGAGAAAGTATGCAATCAGTTTGGCGTGATGAAGGAAAAGAACATGTATGGGAAGAAAGTGTGGGGAATTGCGCGGACGACCTTCGTGATTGGGCCGGACCAGACACTGCTGCATGTCTTCCCGAATGTCACGCCGGAAGGGCACGCGGAAGCGGTTCTGGCGCTGATCAAGGAATGGAAGAAAGCGCAAAAGTAGGACTGAATGCGGGTAGGCTAGCCGCGTATCTGCGTGCCCCAGGTCTCGATTTTTGAGACCTGGGAGACCACAAACCTTTCCGTGCCAGATTCATGAGATAGCGAACTTGAGTCGCACCCCCAAAATGCCGGGCCGCATCCTCTCCCGCGCCTTCTTTGAAGCGCCGCCGGACCAAGTATCCCCGCGCCTGCTCGGCAAAATCCTCGCCCATCGGACAGACGCCGGCATACTGGCTGGAAGGATCGTCGAAGTCGAAGCCTACCTCGGCCCCCACAACAGCCCACCCGATCCGGCCGCTCACACGCACCGCGGCCCCACACCGCGCAACCTGGTCCTGTTTGGTCCCGCCGGTTACGCCTACGTCTACGCGATCTATGGCCGCTATTTCTGCGCGAATGTTTCCTGCGAAGTCGAGGGCAAAGGAAGCGGCATTCTCCTGCGCGCGCTTGAGCCGCTGGTTGGCGCGGAGCAGATGGCCATCAATCGAGGTCTGGCTCCTGGCGCGTCGGCAAGAGACCTCACGTCCGGCCCCAGCCGGCTCTGCCAGGCGCTTGGCCTTACGCGGTTGAGCCATAACGGCCTCGATCTGGTCGACCCGCATTCGCCGCTCCAGATGCTGGACGATGGCTTTCCGACGCCTGACCCGCTGGTCACTGTCCGCATCGGCATCAATCATGCCGTTGACTGGCCGATGCGCTTCGTTCTTCCGGGCCATCCCTGCGTTTCGGGACCGAAAAAGTTGCGCTAATTTCGGTCTTCAGCGCAAATTCAGCCTGGCTTTTGTACCATTGTCTCAATCAGAGAAACTCATCCCACTCAGGAGACTTCCGGTTTGAAACTCTATTCCCTATCTCTGCCCGCAGCGGCGGCAGCCTTGCTGACCGCAGCCGTCTTCGCAATCACGACTGTTGCACAGGCGCCCCAAGCCTCCTCACCCCAGCAACAACCCCCAGCCGGGACGCCCCGTCCGCCGCGTACTTTTCCTGCACCGACAAACCTGAAGGTCCTGCCAAAAGATCTCACCGGTCAGCAGGTACACGACATCATGGAGAAGTGGGAAGGCTCGCTCGGCGCCCATTGCAGCACCTGCCACACCGCTGACCCCAAGGACATTGGCCCCAACGGGCGTCCGCGGCTGAACTTCGCCGACGACTCAAAAGAGGAGAAGGCCACCGCTCGCCTGATGTACAAGATGACCGAGGACATCAACGTGAACTACGTGTCCAAGGTTCCGAATTCCGATCTGCCTGTAACCTGCGGCACTTGCCATCGCGGCCATCTGGGTCCTGAAGCGTTCGTGATTCCGGAGGACGACGGCCCGCGCCCGCCGCAAGGCCCGCCGCCTGCTGGAGCGACCGCGCCCAAGCCGAACTGAGAGGGATCGTCGTGGTCTAACGGGCTTACCGAGGAGGAACTCAGCTGCGAAGGATTCCCCATCAGCCAGAGAAAGCGGGAGCTGACGGAGAAGGTGTTTGGATGGCCCAAACAGGGCCGGAGAGCGCGGCACAACGTTGATCGCATTATTGCTTTGGGGCTTCCGTTTCAAGGTCTGCGCTCAGGTGGATTGTGCCGCCGGTGACGGAGAGGGTCTTGGTCCAGTCGGAGAAGCCTTTTTTCTTGACGACGACCTTGTGGCTTCCAAGGGGGAGAGCGACAGTGGAAGGCGTGTTGCCGACAAATGCCCCGTCAATTTCGATGTCTGCGCCGGGGGTGTGGAGTCGATGACCAAGGATGCATGTGCTTGGACGCGTCATTTTGAAGAGGGCGCAGGAATGTGGGCACAGGTGTCTTTGATTGCCTTCTCCACCGTGTTCTGTTTCGTCGCGTAGATCATGTCGCCATCGGCCTGGAAAAGCGAAGCGCCGTCAACTTTCATCGTGCCTGCGAGGGCCAGTCCAGTCAATCCGCCGAAAGCAAACATTGAAGATCGAGAGCCGCCTCGGCGACGGAATACAAGAACCAGGTCTGCCCGGTCAGGGTTGTTGGAAGCTACGATGAAAGTGGGGCAGACCTTCATTATGTCGGCCTCGACCTCCACTGTTCTTGGGTCGTCCCCAGCTTGCGTGTGGGACACGCCAGCAGCTGAACCGCCATTTCTGTCGCCCGATGCACGAACGATTCCATTCGCCTCAAACATAGGGTGGTCAGTGACGTAAACGCGAACTTTGCCGTCGCTCGAATGAAACAGAGCTGGAGCGGGCAGCGGAACAGATGCTTGTGTTCCTTGCGGCTTTACCGTGGGCGGCATAGCTGCTGTCTGCCCGGCCAGATTTGAGTCGACAACGGGTCCAGAAGGTGGAGTGGGCGGGGTAACTAGGGAGGCGGCCTTGGCCACAATTGCCGCAACAACCTTATCGCTCACCCCCGCCGCTTTCAGCGCGATGATTCCATCCACGGATGTGTTGTATGTTCCAGGCTGGGCATTGACGGTGGAGACAACAAGATCATCAGTGAGCCCTGCCTTCACAAGCTTAACGACAGCGTCGTTGTTGAGTGACTGCTGGCCTAGCAGCAATTGGCAGAAGGCCAGAAGCATGATGGAGAGAAAAATCTTGCGCACGAGGGTTCTCCTTGCATTTCGCGAAGCCTTAAGGCCGATTGGGGAGTCGAACGAATTATCGGCGCAAGGGATGCTTTTCGCAAGGGCTTTTCCTCGAAGGAAAGCCTCGAAAGTTGGATGGGCTGTTTTTCGAATGCAAGTTTTACAAGAGTTATGTTTGCTTCAAGGTTTGAGACAACTCCGCGTGCCGCGCCTAAAGGCGTTCGATTTTGCGGCGATTCAGGGCGCTGAAGCGCCCCTCTCCCTCCGAAATCGAAGCGTCCTGCTCCCGTCCGAAACTCAAGCCCCTTGTTCCCTCGGAAGTCTACGGCCTATCTCTGTAGCGAGTTGAGGGCTGAGGCAGCCCACCCTTTTCACGATGCGGCTGTGAAAAGGATGGGGCACACGGCACGCGATGCCCGGCCAAGGTATAGAAGCGGCTTACTGGGTGACGAGCGAAAATGTGTAGATTTTGCCGGAGCTGGCCATGCTTTTTCCGGAGCCGGAATCCATGGGTGGGAGGAAGCCGTATTCGCCTTTGCCTACTTCAGGACCCAAGGTGATTTCGTAGATGCGCGGGGCTAGCTTCTTGCTGGTGAAGTCCACTGTGGCCTGGTTGGCACCACCGGATTCATGGACCACACCGCCGGTGACGGAGCGGAATTCGCGGTTGTCGGCATTCACGTGCAAGCGGAGAAGCTGGTATTCGCCTGGGGACGTGCCTTCAGGGACGTAGAGGATGAAGGACGCTGGAGTCTTGACGATCAGGCGGGCTCGATTGCCGGCGATGTCGCCGTTCATATCGCCTTTGACGATGCCTACGCTGGCAATGTGCTTGAGCGCTCCGCCGGTTTTGAAGTTGATGACTTCGGCGGTCACTTCCTGCCAGGCACCGCTGGGGTCCTGGTAGTAGACGCCAACGCTGTCGACACCTGCGGGGACCCCGAGGGTCTGGCCGGTGTTGCCGCTGCCGGCATTTCCACCTGAACTTTTGACGATGATGGCGGAGACGATCTTGTCGCTCACTTTACCTTTTTTCAGGGCAATGAGACCGTCGGTGGAGGTGTCGTATGTGCCGGGATTGGAATTGATGCTGGTGATGATCACGTCGTCCGACAAGCCGGCTTTGGCCATCTTGATGACTGCGTCGTTGTTGAGCGGCTGCTGGGCAAAGAGCAGCGGGCAGAGGACGATGAAAATGATAGCCAGGACCTTGCGCATAGAGGATCTCCGCACTCCACCCGAGGCATGAAAGCGGCATTCAGGGGGTGAGAGAATGATGAGGCCAAGCGGGGCGATTGCGCAAGGGAATCCGGGAGATCACAGGAACAGCGGGAATGAGAGGGCAGGGCATTCAGGCGGAGGGATCGGCCTGTTTCGATCCGCACCCTACGGGACGGAGCACGGTGGATGGATGCATTCCCCGGATTTCATCCAGGTCTATTATCACTTGCTCCCTCTGGGAGCAAAGCTGGCTTGAGCGAGCGGCGCGAGGATGGGGACTGGTTCCGGAAACTGGGTGCCCCGCAGGAATCGCTGCGATTTTGATAGGCAGGCAGCCTCGAAATGAGATAAACTCGCGGCGTCTAGGGAAGTTATAAGTCCATCCAGGCAAAATCCCCCTTCCTGCGGAGGAACCCCATGGCATTACAAGTTGGCGAGCGAGTAGGCGACTACGAAGTTTTGGCATTGATTGGCGCTGGCGGCATGGGCCAGGTCTACAAGGTGCGCAACATTTTCTCGAATCGGGAAGAGGCGATGAAGGTCCTGCTTCCCGATTTGACGTCGGAACGCGAACTGGCGGCGCGCTTCATGATGGAGATTCGCACGCTGGCCAGCCTCGACCACCCCAACATCGCGCAATTGCGGACGGCCTTCCAGTTTCAGAATCAGCTGGTCATGATTATGGAATTTGTGGAAGGCGTGACGCTTGAGAAGCTTGCGAGCGAAGGGGCAATCCCGATTGACCGCGAGCTGGATTATGCGACGCAGGTGCTGTCGGCGCTGAGCTTTGCGCATAGCCACGGGATTATCCATCGCGACATCAAGCCGGCCAACATCATGATCACGACGCACGGGCTGGTGAAGCTGATGGATTTCGGTATCGCCAAGAACGCGGACGAGATGCATCTGACGCGGCCTGGAATGACAATCGGCTCGGTCTACTACATGTCGCCGGAGCAGGTGCGCGGCGGCACGGTGGATGCGCGCTCGGACCTCTACTCTTTTGGCATCACGCTGTATGAATCGTTGACCGGGCGCAAGCCTTTTGAGGCCGACACTTCTTATAGCGTTCTACATGCGCAGTGTAATGAGGCGCCGATTCCGCCTATCACAGTGAATCCGGCACTTTCGCCGGAATTGAATGCGATCGTGCTGAAAGCGCTGGAGAAAAATCCGCTGGATCGCTATCAGACTGCGCAGGAGTTTCATGACGCGTTGAAGGCGCTTCGCGAGAAGCCGGCTTCTCGTCCTGTGGCGGCGCCTGTTGCTGTGGCAGCGGCGGCGCCGGCATTTGCGCCTTCTCCGACATCGGCTGGCGCATTTTCGGCGACTTCGGCCGGGTTTGCACCAGTTGCTGCTGCGGCAGTGCCAGCTGAACCAGCCGCCGCTGCTGGTTTTGCACCCGTAACGCCGCCCGCGCCTGCGTTCGCACCGGTTGCCGCGGGAGGGCCGGTTGCGGTGCAATCTGGATCGTCTGGGTCAAAGAGCCATCGCGGCTTGTGGATAGGCCTTGGCGCGCTGGCGGCGGTGCTTGCGTTGGTGGCCGTTGCGGTCGTGCTGCCTCATGTCTTTGCAACCTACGCCAAGCAGAAGCTATCAAGCGCGATGATTGATCAGCAAGCAAGTTCAACCTCGACTCCGGCAGCGACTCCGCAAACGACCACGCCAACTCCGGATGCAACGCCGCAGGCCGTTCCGAATGCTGCGGCGACTCCGCCTGCGGACACGGCGGGTGCGTCCTCGGCCAGTGGCACTTCGGGAGATGTGCCGGCCACCTCGCCAGATACACCTCAGAAGGAAAAGGGGAAAGCTGGGTCCCCGATAACGGGCAGTGGCGAAAAGCATCGGCCCGCATATACCGGGTCCACGGCCCAGGCCGGCGCCAATGGATCAGCTAGTTCAGGCGGCGCCATCGGTGCGGTTGTTCCCCCTGGACCTGTAGCACCGACAGGACCCTCTCCGCAGGAGATTCGCGAGACTCGCAATCGCTTGTTGAACATCGAAGCTCGTGCAGATTCAGCGCGGGCCGGTGTAGAGAGCATACGAACTCAGCAACAGAGGCAGGGTCTCGACATTCGCGGCGATATTCTCGCCACCATGAACCGGCTGACCAACGACTTGCGTGATGCCCATACCGCTTTGGAGCAAAGGGACCTGCAGACCGCTGCCGATTACATGGAGCGCGCCGATAAGGCGACTTCAAGGCTGGAGACTTTCCTGGGCAGGTAGACAGGACCGTTTCAGGAACCAAAAACAAAATGCCCTCCGTCATGACCTGGCGGAGGGCGTTTTTGATTCGTAAGATTTAGGGTTACTGGGTGACGGATCGGACTGCGTCGCCGGTCTTGAATCCTACGCCGGAAACTACACTGCAAACTGCCGAGGAGTCATCCACGTCGGTAGCCTTTACGACTCCGATGAGAGAGGTGAGCCTGCGAATGACAGCGCCAGTGGCGGGGTCTTTGATTTCCTTGGTGACGCGGACCACTTCGAGCTGATCGCCGGCATTGACGCCAGCCTTGCGGCCTACGTTGAGAACAATCTGACCGCCATCGACCGCGGCTACGAGTCCGTCGACGGTGATGGTGCGGACGGCAATCTTGGGCGCGTCGGCGACGACATCCAGGGTGAGCTTATCCACGGCTGCCTTGGTGGCTTCGCCAATGATGGTGCTCTGGAAGTTGCTGCTGCCGAAATCGACGGCGCCGCCGCCCGAGTTCCAACCACCGCCGCCACCGCCAAGAAGCGAAGTGCTGGAGCGGGAAGACTGGCCGGTACCCTCGGCGACGGCCATGATCTCGCCGGTGTCAATGTTGATCAGGCGCGCCGTGATGCTGACGTTGGCCTTGGAGTTGGAGTGGCCAACGCCGCCCAGGCCGAATCCGCCCCAACTGCCGCCGCCTCCGCCGATGCCTACCTTCTTGGTCTCATTGCCGAACTGGGTGATGCTGCCCTCGATGATGCAGTCAACGCCCAGCAGCTTGCCGATTTTTGCGGCGCTGGTGGGATCGGCGCGGTTGGAGTTGGAGAAATTCTGCTCAGCCATGATCTTGTCGAGAGCCTTGCGCTCGATGATGGAGTAGGTGCCGTCTTTGACCAGGTCGGTGATCAGGAGGTCGACGATGCCCTTGCCGATGTCGACGTTGGTGCCGAAAAGGGCAGAGGAGTAGGTCTGGACAGTGCCGTAGTCGAAGTCGAGCACCGCAATGCGGGGTCTGCGTTTTGCCGGAGACTGGGCATTTGCCGTCGGTGAAACTACTCCAGCGGCGATGACCAGCAGAATCGCCAGGATGGGAAGAGCTTTCTTGAGGTTCATGGGGTCGTCCTTTTTACGGAGAATATAGACCCAATCAGCGTTACTGAGCGGCCCATTTCTGTCAAGGTAAATCTGCAATTTCAGGGCGGAGTTTCCCAAAAACGGGTCTTGAAGACGTGGGTTTTGTACCGGTAAGGGATGGGGGCGTAGACTCCAAGACGGGACGGAATTGATTGGGATTCGGCAGGCATTTTCGGTCCATCAAGAAAGCGCCTTGCCGGGTGCGAAAAAGGCCGTTTCGGTTTGCTCCCGTGACGGTGGTGTGCTAACCTTGATTTCTGTGCCGTTGAACGTGCGGAGCGGGAGTGTGTCCGTACGGAAAGCAGGTATGGTTTTCTTGGGTTTCCGGACTGGTATGGGCTCCTTTTCCGGTTGAGAAGGGCTGGCGTAGCTCAGCTGGTAGAGCATCTGATTTGTAATCAGAGGGTCGGGGGTTCAAATCCCTCCGTCAGCTCCACATAAGGGAAGCCAGGAGACGGAACTTGAGACGGTAAGAATTTGGCCGGCGCGCCTTTTTCGAGCGTCGGACCTGTCCTCCGCGGTGATTCCACAGAGGTGCATGCTCCGAAAGGCCGGAGATTTTCCGGACGGGAGTCGATGCGCTGGAATAGGTGCGCAGCATTATGAAAGCGCAGTGGATGGCAGAGGGTTGTGAAGGGTTTGGTTTGGGTTCCCGATGACTGATTTTGGTCGTTTGGGTGTTTGGGCACAGGTGGCCGAGTGGTTAATGGCAGCAGACTGTAAATCTGCCACTCAACGAGTTACGGAGGTTCGAATCCTCCCCTGTGCACCATGATTTTGAGGGGCTGGAATGGGGATTGATCCGCAGCCGAGTGAGCGCAAGGGACTTGAGGGCGCGAATTCGGACCTGGAGCGGCGATATCCAATAGCCCTGGGGTTGTATGTAGTGCTTGGTTTGCTGGTCTGGTTCACGATGGGCGAGGAAAAGGTTCTCGTTCATGGCAGGCTGGTGGATTTGAGGCTGGTTCCGCTGATCGTAATTGGCGGGCTGGCGTTGCGAACGGTTTTGGCCCGTCAAGCGGATCGGATTCGCCGCGAAGATGGGAAGGGCAGTGGTAGTTCAAGTTTGTAAGAAGGGCTGATGTAGCTCAGTTGGTAGAGCACTCCCTTGGTAAGGGAGAGGTCACCAGTTCAATCCTGGTCATCAGCTCCAGAAGTTTGAAGGGCAGTTCGTAGTTCGAAGTTCATAGTTCGCAGTATTCGACGAGGCGGCCCAACGAGAAGTGGGCTGCGAGTTGCGCAAAGATCTCCGCTGCGAACTAAGAACTACGAACTGTGAACTGTTTTTGCGGGAGTAACTCAGTGGTAGAGTCACAGCCTTCCAAGCTGTTGGTCGCGAGTTCGATCCTC
>Ga0302140_10009006_pt1 | contig 12405 bp, 11 predicted proteins | sample I_Bog_E1_1_FD_202095 | JGI IMG/M metagenome (GOLD analysis project Ga0302140, IMG submission 202095) | Peat permafrost microbial communities from Stordalen Mire near Abisko, Sweden - I_Bog_E1_1 | ecosystem: Environmental > Terrestrial > Soil > Wetlands > Peat | place: Sweden: Abisko, Stordalen...
TTGGCTTCATCGAATTTAAGCAGTATTGAGCCCATTTATTGAATCAAACTTTTATTTCGAGGCTTGCGCAGAGTTTCCTTAACTAAATCAAACGAGGTTGGATGCTGTATCGACATTATAAAGGTGGGATCTATGAGTTCCTGCATGAGGCTACACTGGAGTCGGATCTGACGCCGATGGTGGTGTATCGCGCCATGAATAACGGCACCGTCTGGATTCGGCCGCAGCAGGTATTTCATGAGGTGCTTGAGGTCAAAGGTAGGCGCGTGGCGCGTTTTGCGCCGCTGGTCGATGCTCCGGAAAATGTGGATGAGACGGTCGCAGCTGGAGATCGAGGTGAATAAATTCTTGTGTCGCGGGCTTGCTGCGTCAGTGCTGTTGTCGGGTATGTCAAGCGCCTGGGCTGAAGAACTGGGTGACGTCAGCACGGCGTTCCGCTGGCTGGGCAAGAACGACAGGATTGCCATTGAGGCGTATGACGATCCGAAAGTGGTTGGCGTGACTTGCTACGTGTCGCGCGCGCGCACTGGTGGCATCAAGGGCACGATCGGAGTGGCGGAAGATAAGTCAGAGGCATCGATCGCTTGTCGCCAGGTTGCTGCAAGGCTGAGCTTTAAGACGGCCTTGCCGCTGCAGGAAGATGTGTTTTCCGAGCGCATGTCGATATTGTTCAAGCGGCTGCATATCGTGCGTCTGGTTGATGTCAGTCGCAACACGCTGGTCTACCTGACCTATTCAGACAAGTTGATTGACGGCAGTCCGATGAATGCCATCACAGCAGTGCCAGTGATGGCAAGTAGCGTCATTCCTGTGAAATAATCAGAAAATCTCCTGTTGAATTGGCAATCTTGCTATCAGGCATCAATCGTGCGAGTGTGTGTCGCATCTCTGGCAGCGCCTGTACAGGCAGCTGCAAATTGCGCTGTAAATTTGATCTGTAAGCAGAGGCTGAGGCAGCCTGTTGGCCGTTTTTATGCGCTGCACCATGGGGTTTTGGCGCAACCGCATCTTTTCCGTATAAAATAGCGGACTTTAGCGCGTCCAGACAGCGCCAAGACAGCGTTTCAACGTTGCTTGCTTGTCGGGACGCACCACAGAATTTATTAATTTTTGGACGATTCACATGGCAACTGCAGTCGAAACTTTGAGCAAACTTGAGCGCCGTATCACCCTGACTTTTCCACTGGCCGACGTGCAGGCTGAAGTTGAAAAGCGCCTGAAAGTGCGTGCCCGCACTGCGAAAGCCCCTGGCTTCCGTCCAGGCAAGGTGCCAATGAAGATGGTCGCCGCGCAGTTCGGCTACCAGGTCGAAACCGAAGTCCTCAATGACAAGGTTGGTCGTGCATTCAACGATGCCGCAGTGGAAAACAACCTGCGCGTTGCCGGTTATCCAAAGATCGAGCCTAAGACCAGCGAAGGCACTGAAGAAGGCGCACTGGCATTCGATGCAACATTTGAGATCTATCCTGAAGTTGTCGTCGGTGATCTGACTGCATCCGAAGTCGAAAAGACCACTTCGGCGGTATCCGATGCCGAAATCGACAAGACTTTGGACATTCTGCGCAAGCAGCGCGTGCACTATCACACCAAGGGCGAGCAGGGTGCTCACGGTGACGGCGGCGCGCCAATCGCACAAAATGGCGATCGTGCAACCTTGGATTTTGTTGGCAAGATCGACGGCGTTGAATTCCAGGGCGGCAAGGCCGACAACTTCCCGTTTGTGTTGGGTGAAGGCCGTATGTTGCCTGAGTTTGAAGCCGCTACGCTGGGTCTGAAGGTTGGCGAGTCCAAGACTTTCCCGCTGGCTTTTCCTGCTGACTACCACGGCAAGGATGTGGCCGGAAAAACTGCAGAATTCACCGTCACACTGAAGCAGCTGGAGTGGGCGCATTTGCCCGAAGTTGATGCCGAATTTGCCAAATCTTTGGGTGTTGAAGACGGCGACCTGGTGAAAATGCGTGAAGATATCAAGCGCAATCTGGAACGTGAAGTCAGCGCCCGTACCAAGGCCAAGACCAAAGACAGCGTCATGGATGCATTGATCAAGGTCAGCGAGCTGGATGTGCCTAAGGCCTTGATCGAGCAAGACATCGAACGCCTCATGGAAATGGCGCAGCAAGACATGCAGCAACGTGGCATGGATCCGAAGGGCATGCAATTGCCGCGTGAATTGTTCGCCGCACAGGCTGAGCGTCGCGTGCGTCTGGGTCTGATCCTGGCGGAAGTGGTCAAGAGCAACAAGCTGGAAGCCACTGAAGAGCAAGTCAAGGCACAGGTCGAAGATTTTGCCCAAAGCTACGAAGATCCGCAGCAAGTGCTGAAATACTACTTTAGCGACCGTCGTCGTCTGGCAGAAGTCGAAGCTCTTGTTTTGGAAGAAAACGTCGTCAACTACGTGCTGGGTAAATCCAAAGTTTCCGAGAACGCGGTGGCATTTGACGCCTTGATGGGCAATCAGCCGCAAGCGTAATTCCATCTTCTCGGATAACATCAGAGAAGTCTTCTACGCATAAGGAATGCACATGACAGGTTTGATTAGGCAGTCGGCGCTGGATACAGAAATGCTCGGCATGGTGCCGATGGTGATCGAGCAAAGTGGTCGCGGTGAGCGTGCTTACGATATTTACTCGCGCTTGCTGAAAGAGCGCATCATTTTCCTGGTTGGTCCGGTCAATGATTCCACTGCCAATTTGATCGTGGCGCAATTGCTGTTCCTGGAAAGCGAAAATCCGGATAAGGATATTTCGCTGTACATCAACTCGCCGGGTGGCTCGGTGTCGGCTGGGATGGCCATTTTCGACACAATGCAATTCATCAAGCCGCAAGTATCCACGCTGTGCACGGGTCTGGCTGCATCGATGGGTGCATTTTTGTTGGCTGCTGGCGCCAAGGGCAAGCGTTTTTCGTTGCCGAACTCGCGCATCATGATTCATCAGCCTTTGGGCGGTGCGCAAGGGCAGGCTTCTGACATCGAGATTCAAGCGCGTGAAATTCTCTACCTGCGTGAGCGTCTGAACGCTATTCTTGCCGAGAAGACTGGCCGTACAGTTGATCAAATCGGTAAGGACACTGATCGCGACAATTTCATGTCGGCCGATGCTGCTGTCGAATATGGCTTGATTGATCAGGTGTTGACGGAGCGTGTCTGATTCAAGGCGTAGGATGGAATAATGTGATCCGCAATTGGATTGCATTTATTTTGTAATCCCAGAATGCCCGGATGCGTTTCCGGGCATTTTCTTTTGCGCGACATCAAGAATGAAGGTTCTGGGCGCTGGGATGCTACGCAATGTCATCGATGGCTTGGCGTCTGATTTCTGTACCATTGCTTTTTTTGTGTGCAATCCCATATGGGTTGCCTGAGGGTGTCTTTGTCGCTCTTGAAATGCGGCGATTCCGTGACGAATCATGAAATCGCAGGTATGATCAAGCCGTACTCTATTCAAATTTGCCCTATATGTCCGAGAAAAAATCTTCCAGTGGCGAAAAGCTGCTTTATTGCTCGTTTTGTGGCAAAAGTCAGCACGAAGTCAAAAAACTGATCGCAGGTCCGTCGGTATTCATCTGTGATGAATGTATCGATCTGTGCAATGACATCATTCGGGACGAGGCATCCAGTGTCGAGTCGGTGACCGGTGTCAAATCCGACTTGCCGACGCCGCAAGAGATTTCCGAATTACTTGATCAGTATGTGATCGGCCAGGTGACGGCCAAACGCATCCTGTCCGTGGCGGTATACAACCACTACAAGCGCTTGAAGCACCTCGGCAAGAAGGATGACATCGAACTGGCCAAGAGCAACATCCTGCTGGTTGGTCCGACCGGCTCGGGTAAAACCTTGCTGGCGCAGACGCTGGCGCGCATGCTCAATGTTCCGTTTGTGATCGCCGATGCCACCACGTTGACCGAAGCAGGCTACGTCGGTGAGGATGTTGAGAACATCATTCAGAAGCTGCTGCAGAACTGCAACTACGAAGTCGAGAAGGCGCAAAGGGGTATTGTTTATATCGATGAAATCGACAAGATTTCGCGTAAATCAGACAATCCTTCGATCACGCGTGATGTCTCGGGTGAAGGCGTGCAACAGGCGCTGCTCAAACTGATTGAAGGCACCATGGCCTCGGTACCTCCGCAAGGTGGTCGCAAGCATCCGAATCAGGATTTTGTGCAGATCGACACCACCAACATCATGTTCATCTGCGGCGGTGCATTTGATGGCCTGACGAAGATTATTTCCGAGCGCTCCGAAAAGAGCGGCATCGGTTTTGGCGCCAACGTCAAGAGCCAGTCGCAAAAGACTGCCAGTGAAGTGCTCTTAGCTGCTGAGCCTGATGATCTGGTCAAGTTCGGTTTGATTCCTGAATTGGTCGGTCGTCTGCCGGTGATTGCCACGCTGAACGAATTGAATGAAGAAGCGTTGATTCAGATTCTGCTGGAACCGAAGAATGCGCTGATCAAGCAATATGCCAAGTTGCTGCAAATGGAAGGCGCTGAGTTGGAAATTCGTCCGGCCGCGTTGCAAGCGATTGCCAAGAAAGCCTTGGCGCGCAAGACTGGCGCACGTGGTTTGCGCTCCATCCTTGAGCATGCCTTGCTGGACGTGATGTATGAGTTGCCAAGTCAGCAAAATGTGGCCAAGGTGGTGATCGATGAAAATACCATCACCAATGGTGCCAAGCCTTTGCTGATTTATCACGAACAGCCCAAGGTGGCGGGCGCGTAATTGGCGGTTTGCAAGACCTGAAATAGATCGCGTAATGCAGCCCGGCACCGAAATGGGCCGGGCCAATTCAGACAGACGAAAAGCGGTAGAATAAACCGCTGAAATCACTACTCCGGCTTCCATCGCAAAGCCACCCGAGGGCGACTTCGTGTGTGGCTTTTTTTGTTTGTTGTTGCAGTAACAATAAGTTGTCGTGTTTTTATTTTAGTTAGGGCTTGTGTTTTAAGAGCTCGCGCCAACATCACTAACAGTAACTTTTGATAAGGCTCGCCATGACGACTTCTACTCTCACAGAACAAACGCAATTGCCCTTGTTGCCGTTGCGGGATGTTGTTGTCTTCCCGCATATGGTGATCCCTTTATTCGTCGGTCGTCCAAAGTCGATCAAGGCTTTGGAAGCGGCGATGGAGCAAGGCAAGAGCATCATGCTTGCGGCCCAAAAAGCGGCCGCCAAGGATGAGCCATCGGCTGACGACATCTACGAAATTGGTTGCGTAGCCAACATCCTGCAAATGCTGAAGTTGCCCGACGGCACAGTTAAAGTGCTGGTCGAAGGTGCGCAGCGTGCCCGTATTCATCACATCAGCGAACTGGATACCCATTTTGTTGCCGATTTGACGCCGGTTGAATCGGAATCGGGTGACGAGGCTGAAGTTGAGGCCATGCGTCGTACGATCGTTCAGCAGTTCGATCAGTACGTCAAACTGAACAAGAAAATCCCGCCTGAAATCCTCAGCTCACTGGCCGGAATTGATGATGCCGGCCGTCTGGCTGACACCATTGCCGCACATTTGCCGCTCAAGCTTGAGCAAAAGCAGGTGATTCTGGAAATTTTCAATGTCGCCAAGCGTCATGAGCATCTGCTTGGCCAACTGGAAGGCGAGCTGGATATCCTCCAGGTGGAAAAGCGCATCCGTGGCCGCGTCAAGCGCCAGATGGAAAAATCACAGCGCGAGTATTACCTGAACGAACAGGTCAAGGCGATTCAGAAGGAGCTGGGCGAGGGCGAAGACGGCGCAGATCTGGAAGAGCTGGAGAAGAAAATTCTCGCAGCCAAGATGCCTAAAGAGGCGCTGGAAAAGGCACAGTCCGAACTCAAGAAGCTCAAACTGATGTCGCCGATGTCGGCTGAAGCCACCGTCGTGCGCAATTACATCGACACATTGGTCGGGTTGCCATGGAAAAAGAAATCCAAGGTCAACAACGATTTGCCGAATGCCGAGAAGGTCCTCGAAGGTGAGCACTATGGCCTGGAGAAGGTCAAGGAACGCATCTTGGAATATCTTGCCGTGCAACAGCGTGTCGAGAAACTGAAGGCACCTATCTTGTGCTTCGTTGGTCCTCCAGGTGTGGGTAAAACCTCGTTGGGACAATCGATTGCGCGTGCCACCAATCGCAAGTTTGTGCGCATGGCATTGGGTGGCGTTCGTGACGAAGCCGAGATTCGCGGCCATCGGCGTACCTACATCGGTTCCATGCCCGGCAAAATTTTGCAGAGCCTGGCTAAGGTCGGCGTCAGAAATCCACTGTTCCTGCTTGATGAAATTGACAAGCTGGGCATGGATTTCCGTGGCGATCCATCATCGGCGCTGTTGGAAGTGCTGGATCCGGAACAAAATCACACGTTCTCCGACCATTACATTGAGGTTGACTTCGATCTGTCGGATGTGATGTTCGTGGCGACATCGAACTCCTTCAATATTCCTCCGGCTTTGTTGGATCGGATGGAGGTCATTCGTCTGTCCGGTTATACCGAAGATGAAAAGACGAGTATTGCGCAACGTTACTTGTTGCCCAAGCAGATCAAGAACAATGGTCTGAAAGAAGACGAAATCAGCGTGGCGGAATCGGCGATTCGCGACATCATTCGTTATTACACGCGTGAGGCTGGTGTGCGTTCGCTGGAACGTGAAATTTCAAAGATTTGCCGTAAAGTGGTGAAGATGCTGCTGCTGAAAAAGCAGGAGAAGAAGGTCACCGTGGCTTCGCGCAATCTCGACAAATTCCTTGGTGTGCGGCGTTTTGATTACGGTATTGCCGAAAAGGAAAATCAGGTTGGCCAGGTGGTCGGTTTGGCCTGGACAGAAGTCGGTGGCGATTTGCTGACCATTGAAGCGGTGGTGATGCCAGGTAAGGGTGGCGTGATTCGCACTGGGACACTGGGCGACGTGATGAAGGAGTCGATCGAAGCTGCCCGTACGGTGGTGCGTAGCCGCGCCGCCAAGCTGGGCATCAAGAGCGATATCTTCGAAAAGCGAGATATTCACATTCACGTGCCGGAAGGCGCAACACCCAAAGATGGTCCATCCGCGGGCATCGCAATGACTACCGCAATGGTATCGGTATTCACCGGTATTCCGGTGCGCGCTGATGTGGCGATGACTGGTGAAATCACGCTGCGTGGCGAAGTGTTGCCAATCGGTGGATTGAAAGAAAAATTGTTGGCGGCGCATCGCGGTGGCATCAAGACCGTGTTGATTCCTGAGCAAAACGTCAAGGATTTGACCGAGATTCCTGACAATGTGAAAAACAAGTTGGAAATCGTTCCTGTGCGCTGGATCGATAAGGTGCTCGAAATTGCGCTGGAGCGTCAGCCGGTGCCGTTGACGGAGGAAGAGGCAGCAGTGGTGGCGGTCGCGGCCAAGGAAGAGCCTACTGATTCCAGTATCGTTAAGCACTGAAGTTGATGTGCTGATAAGGGTGGTCAACTATTTCTTGCCCGCCACTTATTGGGCGATATTGCACTATTTGTAATGATGTTTTTGTAAGTGCTTGATGCTGCAGATAAAGCCCTGACCAATGGTCGGGGCTTTATTGTTTTTTGCCTCCGGAACAAACTGAACGACGGCTTTGGATTCGGGTGGGGAGTGTGATGCAATGGTGGCTGAAAAAACAAAACCCACCAAAATGGTGGGTCAATCAGCTAACGACCAACTGAAGCTGGCTGGGTTCTTGATCTCATTGCTGGCGCAGATAAGACCACAGTCGGCAGAAGCGATGCCGCCGACTTACCACTTAGCTTAGAAGCTTAGGCAGTTGCCTTGTTGGCGTCACCACTTTGCAATGGTGTCGTCGATGGGCTGGCTTTCTTAACTTCGGCGGCAGGATCCGCAGCAGCTGTGCTGTTTGCATTGGCCATCACCTTGCTGAAATCAGCATTGGGCTTCGGCTTTGCGCTGGATTGTTGCTGCGCATGTGTCGTTGTCGAATTAGTCGATGAAACAGTGTTTATCGCCATGGTGGTCACCCCTTATAGAAAACGGACTTTGTGTTCAGTTCAAGCTCCGCCAGTATAGGTGAGGAATGATGTCAATCCAGTGACGCTTTTCAATCTTTGCATAAATTTACTTTTTGCGCGCTTGCAATGCTGCTTACTTCGGGCCTATTTCACTACTCTTTGTGCTTGTCGCCGACGCCATTGTCACCTTACCATGCCTGTTGATGATGATGGGCAGGGCTTGCACTGTAGAGGATAGTTGATGAAATTTTTAGAAAAGTTACACATGGTGCGCGCTAGCCGCATGGTGTTCTGGATGGTGGGCATGTTGCTGCTGCTAAATGCCTGTCAGACGGCGCCAATGACTTCGCCTGTAGCGCAGTGGCGTGAGATAGACCGCTTACTGGTGCTGATCGATCAGCGCCTCGATGTGGCCACTGAAGTGGCACAAGCCAAGTGGAATTCGGGAGCGGCGATCGATGATCCGGTACGCGAAAGCAAGATACTTCATGATCTGGCCACAACGCTGCCTGATGCTGCGCAGGCTGATCGTGACTTTATCCTGCATTTTTTTCAGGCCCAGTTCGATGCCGGCAAGATCATTCAGCGCAGCTTGCATGCACAATGGTTGCAGCAAAGGCATCCGCCATTTTCACAACCGCCTGATCTGAGTCGCGACATCCGGCCCGAACTGGATCGCTTGACGCCCATGCTCATCATCTCATTGCGGCAGGTGCGGCCACTCTTAACAAACGCCAGTGCGCGCGCCTACCTCAAGCAACGTGCCGAGCAGTTGGTTGCGGTCAATGATGAGCCGGCGGTGCGTCAACAAGCGATTGGTATCTTGCTGACCTCGCCATGATTCAACGTCGGCTTTGCCGTGCACAGCTGTCGTCTCGTATCGACGAGTTGGGGTTGTCATGTAGGCAGCTAATGTAGGTGTCGATGTAAGACTGAAATAGCCGACGTGCCGATGCCAGTGGCAGTGACAGCAACTGGCTGATCAATGTGCGACTGCCGATTTCAAAATGCTGATAATCGATAGGCTCATGCCAGCTACCGCCCCAAACCAGGAAGCCATGTCTGAAAAACACGTCGCGTACGCTTTCGGCCATACCGGGTTGTAGCGGACTGCGGGTTACATAGCCTGCTGAGGTGGCTGGCAGGAGGGTGGCGTGTGGGCCGCCAATATCGCTCAGGTAGGGATTTTGGCGGGGATTAATATCGATCGCGACCCCATAGGCATGTTTGGACCACGCGTCGCCGCCCGTCACGGGACGGCCGTTGAAAGCGGAAGTGTTGTTCGCTTGCATGGCGGCTTGATCGTCACCGTCATAGCTTTCCATGGGCTGCGCCTGTCGCAGCGGAAAGCCGCGTGTCAGCAGCGTATTGAAGATGGCTTGTACTTGCGGCGCAACGACATCGAGTACGACCACCAGACCGTCTTCATGGTGTTTGCCGTTGAAATCGACATAAGCAAAAGACACCTGGGCCAGGCGCGTACACGGTATCGGATTATTCGCACTGAGTGTTTTCTGCTGTTGCATGCGCTCGCATTGCTGTGGCGTCAATGGCGTGACGGCAGCACTACAGAGGTTGGCAAAAAACAAGCAGGTGCTGCCGACGATAAGCGCCGCGCGCCTGTGACGAAAGAAAGGCTGCATGCAAAAATTTCCAAGACGAATTTAAAAACCAGGGCGCAGCTTGCTGCACCCTGAGGCGTTTAAAACAGGCATCATTGTGCTACAAGTCTGCCGATTAGGGATGAGGTATGGGGATGGCAGATCGCGCACCGATGTCTTATCCGAATGTTCGCTTGCTGGGTTGGCGAACTTTGTGGGCTGGCAGCGATCTTAAACAACGGTTGAACTGTTCCTTCGGCCGCCCTGTGATAGGGTTTTAGACCCGCCAGATTTGCTCTGCGCGGGTTTTTTTATTTTCGTTTTTCTGGTGCCATCTTTAAAACGCGGGAACCAATGATCCTTGAAATTTGGTTTCAATAAATTTGCGCACCTCTTCCGATTGATAGGCCTTGACCAGTTTTTTCACCCAGGGTTTATCCTTGTCTTCGATTCGAGTGGCAATCAGATTGGCGTAACGACCTTTGGCATCTTCCACGGCGATGGTGTCGTGCTGCAGCGATAAGCCGGCTTGGATGGCGTAATCATTATTGATAGAGGCAGCGGCCAGATCATCCAGTGAACGCGGCAATTGTGCGGCATCCAGTTCCACTAGCTTGAGCTTTCTCGGATTGTCGATCACATCCAGCGGGGTCGCATTTTTGCCGTTTTCGCCGGCGCCTGCTTTTAACTTAATCAAGCCCGCATGTTGCAGCAGTAGCAGTGCGCGGTTGCCGTTGGACGGGTCATTTTGAATGCCGATGCTGGCACCTTGCGGTAGTTGGTCAATGCTCTTGTATTTTTTGGAATAAATACCCAATGGCGCGGTAATAGTCAGGCCGACTGGCACAATTTTGTAACCACGCGCCTTGATCTGGCTATCGAGAAAGGGCTTGTGCTGGAATGCATTAGCATCGAGATCGCCCGCGGCCAGTGCTTCATTCGGTTGCAGATAATCACTGAATGTCACAACCTGCAGTTCAAGTCCTTCTTGTGCCGCGACTTTTTTGACGACTTCAACGATTTGATCGGCCGAGCCGGCTGAAACACCGACCTTGATTTTGTTCTTGTCTTGGGCCGTGGCGACATGAGCGCCCAACGCCAGCAAGGCGACTAATATGGATGTAGACCAACGATGCATGGATTCCTCCGAGATGGTTTGTGGATAGTTTTTTCCAATCGGAATTTTCTATAATCACATATCAACCAAGGCGCAAGAACGAACGAATTCGCATGTCCTTATAGGTAATTTGCATAAACTGCTGCTGCGTCGGGGCGGCGATGCAATTTATTTATCTGCATCTTTCACTACCGCGATCATGGCGCCGAAGGCAGGCCCGAGATCGGCTTCCAGGGACGGGTAAATGCGTGAAATGCTGCCGTCCAGGTAGAGCGCGTCAACGCATTGCAATTTGTCGCGCAGGAATTGGGCAAAGTCATAGAAAGTGATCGGATTACGGGCCATCGCCAGCACGATCTGGTGCGTGGCATCGATGCACACGGCATTGCGCACCACCATGTTGATTGAACCCGGATCGAAGGCGCTGTTGATCTCGCCGTTGTGCAGCATGATCGGTCCAGACTGCGTGGCATAGCGCGCGTTCGCCAGCCAGTGACTGCGGTCATTGTCGACGCTGGTGGTATCGACGATGTGGGCTTGCCGGTCTTCGACAATCAAAACCCCATTGGGCTGCAGGTAAAAATTGCCGTAGGCATTCTGACGCGTGTTCAGTTTATGCAGTACGACACCGTCCTCGATATACAAACCGAGTGGCTGATGGTCCTTGTCATAAATGCCGGCATTGGTCGCGCAGACCAGATCCTTGCCTTGTGGTCGTAGCCAGGCGCGCAGATTGGCAAAAGTGCCGAGCAGGCCGCCGTTGCTGTCTTTCCAGAACATCTGCAGAGTGTCGCGCTGCAAGTCGATATGGCAGGTATTGATGCTGACCTGATTATGCCGATATTGACGCAATTCAGCAGCGTTTGCGGGGCTGGCCGAAAGCGCCGTGAGCAGTGCCAACAGCAATGACAGCAGTGGAGCCAGTGGGCGCAACGACAGGTTGGTTGAACGCAAAATGAGGAGCATATAAAGCGGTGAAAAATCTGTATAGGTGACTTACGTAATTCCGAAATCGGGCAGCTTGCGCTAATTCGATCAGCTTGTCATCGCCGGCTTGGCGTCGTGTGCAATGAAAGATCGCCGAGTCGCGTACTTCATCGCTTGGCGCGGCATATTCGGTCGCGCACGGACGCTTTGCAATGCTGGTTGAAAGTAACGCATTTTAGAGGGCCGCGTCGCGCTTGTGAATATTCCTTTACCAATTTTGGCAATTCTGCGGCTGACCTGGATGATATCGAGGCGATTTTGTCGAAATGAATAAAAGATGCGTATTAGTATAAATATGGGATTAAAAAATTATCTATTGATATAAATAATGAAAAAAATATGCAATTTATTGTGAGAATGCTAGACTTTTAACTCAAGAATAAGAGCTTTTATAAAGGCGTGAAATTTTGAAAATTAAAACGCATTTCTAAAGGAGGAAATTCTATGTGCAGATTCAACTGCCCAGCAAGATTGGCCATGACGCTTGTTATCTCGGTTTTCTGCTGCCACCTCGCTCACGCCGAAATAGTAAGAATTGCGATTGCTGGCCCGTTCACAGGTGCCGTGGCGCAGTATGGCGATATGGTCAAGGCGGGTGCCTTGACGGCGATCGAACAGATCAACGCAGCCGGCGGCGCAGCGGGCAAGAAATTCGAGGCGGTCCTGCTGGACGACGCCTGTGAGCCAAAACAAGCTGTTGCAGTGGCCAACAAGGTCGTCAGTGAGGGCATTAAATTTG
>Ga0302140_10009013_pt1 | contig 12400 bp, 13 predicted proteins | sample I_Bog_E1_1_FD_202095 | JGI IMG/M metagenome (GOLD analysis project Ga0302140, IMG submission 202095) | Peat permafrost microbial communities from Stordalen Mire near Abisko, Sweden - I_Bog_E1_1 | ecosystem: Environmental > Terrestrial > Soil > Wetlands > Peat | place: Sweden: Abisko, Stordalen...
GGGCTCGGATGGCATCTTGTGAGAGCTGTGAAATTTGTGAGAGGAGAAGACATGTTTAGGGAGCTCAAAAAGAAGCCAGCAGACAGAGTCCCGTTGGGGGCAGAAGGCTGACACGGCTGAGAAAACGGCACAGCGGTTGGCTGCAGAGATGCGGCGTTGCGGGGGTAGGCGGTTAAAAGTGCTGCGATGACCTCTCTTCTATTTTGGCTACTATCTATATATATAGTCGCCTTATCAATTCGCCCATCACCAAGCTCTTCTTTCTCCTCTCCTCTCTTCTCCTCACTGACCACCGTCAGCACAGCAATATCGCCACGTTTCGATATGGACTTCGATACAATCTTCGCACACCCTGCAAACAGCAGTTTCAACTTTCGAGGGGTGACTGCCTCGCATAGCTCGCCTCGCCTCCCCTGCTGGGAGCTTGGACCACGCAACGACGACTATTTCAACAAAGTTGCAGAGCTCCTTCTCGTGCGTCCTTTCTCGAACAATCTATTTGCCCCTTTCCCGAAGCCCTTGAATCTTGGCATTGGGACTTACAGGATGGCAGAAACAACTCAATCGGCCGCCGCTGTAGCGGAAAGCGCACCCATCGAGAGCCATGAGCAGCCCTCGAAACCATTCTTCACACCGCCCACGTACACGATGAAGGAGATCCACGACGCCATCCCACCGCACTGTTTCCAACGCAACACGCTGCTCTCCCTCTTCTACATTCTCCGAGACTTCTTCTTCATCGGGCTCCTCTTCAGCGTCGCCACGCAGATCCCTTCCCTGCCGTCCCACGGCCTCCGCGTCAGCGCCTGGATAGCATATTCTATAATCCAAGGGCTCCTCTTCACGGGAGTGTGGGAACTAGCCCACGAATGCGGACACGGCGCTCTGTCGCCATACAAAGCCTTCAACAACACCGCGGGGCTGATCATCCACTCGCTGCTGCTCGTGCCGTACCACTCATGGCGCTTCACGCACTCGACGCACCACAAGTCCACCAACAACATCGAGCGGGACGTCGCCTTCGTGCCGGACACCAAGGACGTCTGGCAAGCCGCCCGCGAGGCGCGGCGTCCAGAGCTGCTGTTCACGTGCTGGGACCTGATCGAGGACATGCCGATCGTGAACCTGCTGATCCTCGTCGGGCACCAGCTGGTCGCCTGGCCGCTGTACCTGATTCTGAACAACTTCGCGCTGCCGCGGATGCGCGCCGTGGCCTGGTGGAAGAGGAGCCACATGTATTTCGGCGGCGACGGGCCCAACTTCAAGCCGGAGAACCGGGATGATATCATCCTGAGCGACATTGGCGTCGGGATCATGGGATGTGCATTGTGGGCAGCGTGCCGGTATTTTGGGGCCAGAAACGTCTTTCTGTTCTACGGTGCGCCGTGGCTGTGGACTAATCACTGGATCTGTGCGTTCTTTACATCTCACTCTCTCCTGTCCCCAAGCTCCAAATCCTCGTTCCCTTCTCGCTACCGCATAATCTAACCTCCACAGTGACAATCACCTTCCTCCAACACACCGACCCCTCGCTCCCCTACTACCCGACCAAAACCTGGACCTTTCTCCGCGGCGCCGCGTCAGCCGTAGACCGGGACTTCGGCTTCATCGGCCACGTGCTCTTCCACGGCGTGATCGAATACCACGTGCTGCACCACCACGCATCACGGATCCCGTTCTACCACGCGCACGAAGCCTCGCAAGCGATCAAGAAGGTGATGGGGACGCATTACAAGAGCGATGTGCGGACGCCGTTCCTGTGGGCCTTGTGGAAGAATTATAATGCGTGTAGATATGTGGAGGAGAAGGATGTGGGCAGCGAGGTCTACTTTTTCGCCGAGAAGATTGAGAAGAAGAGAGTTGTGGGTGTGGTGGGGGAATGAGGGGTGGAAAAGTGGAAAAGTGAAAGATTGTGTATGTGCTTGCTTAGAAAGCGAGGCGTCGGATTAGATGGTGGGCGGTTGTGTTGTAATTAGATTCGGCATCGCGAGCGGTGAGGATAGAGGCGTTAGTCATTGACAGTATGGCTTTTACACGGGTTGCTCATGGATATAATCTTAATTGAGATCACAACTGGTGTTGCAAAAAACAACTTCTTGATCGCGAGATCATATCTAGAAGTTCATAATCCTATCATCGGAGCTTATTCGGGGCAAAAAAGAGAGACGTGATGAATAGCTCAATCATAGGCGGAATGAAATTTTGAGATCTCGGCCAATCGACTTGACCAGAGGGGTATAAAGCCATGCGTCCCCGTCCTCCCCTTCCCTCCCCTTCCAACATCCCTCGTTCTCCCCGACCCAAACTCGCTCCACTCATATAGGCTTCTCGCACCCAATTCTATTCAGCAACTCCTTACTATTTTCCGTGACGCCCAGTCTCCGCCGTCCACTCGTGACCGAGAGTCTGGGTTTCGGGGTCGGTACCGGCTTCTTCGACATCCCGACATTCATGCTCTCCATTTCGTCGCCGCCTCCGATACAGACATTCAGATCAGTGACATTCATCTGCCGTCTCCCCTCGACTGCGTCTCTGCCATCAACCTCTTCCTCGCCTTCGTCGTCGCTCCGGACATCTTCAACCTTCACACCGACCACCATGCCGGCGATGAGCTTCACGATCATGCTGAACCATATTATGCTCAAAGTCTGCAGCAAAAGCAGCATACCAAGGAATATGTACTTCACTTCCTGATTCAAGCAGATGACGCCGTCAAGGTCCTGGAACGGCCACAGGAGATGTGCAAAGTTGTCGGGGTGCGCAGGCACATCTGGAATGAGCTCGCTTGTCGCGCCGTTGTAACAACCAAATAGCATAGTCTTAGGTCCCGGAACATCGACCCAGATGTCGTAGCAGAGAGTGAGGTACATGATATGGCGCGCTATGAACCATGCCACGACAAAGACGCCAAAGGCTACGTTGCAGGCGGTCTCGTAGTGGAGGTAGCGGAGGATTTTGGCGATCTGCCAAATGGACCCAAGACGTTAGAGTGTGTGCTAGATGTGGGGAAAGCTCGGAGCTAGCAGCAGTTCTTACCGGTAACAACAAGTCCACGACATCCATGAGACACAGAACCACGTTTGCGGCCCGCGTGTAGCGGTACACGTACGTGATGGAGATCAGGGTGCAGGTGATGATGTGGTGGGTGAGCATCTGTGCGTGATCTTTCCTTCGCTTCTCGATGTGGATGACGAGGATCTGCTGGATCCAGAAGGCCAATTGTGCAAGATAGTAGAACTTGAAGAGTCCGGACATCTCTCGCGCCGGCCAGGCCGTCCAGATCTCGGCATTGTTGAGCCAATACACGGAGTTATACCAGAGGTACTGTAGTTCTCGGGGTCAGGATTCATTTCTGCCTCAAAGCTTGTGCAGCCAGGAGCTAGCTATCAATGGATTCAGAAACGTACCATCCCCAAAGTCCAGAAGTAACTATAGTATAGCACCATCCAGCCTTGCTCAGCAAAGCGCAGGTGGTTCTTGGAGGCAACGCCTAGAGGGCGAGCGAGAGGTTGCAGGATGTGCTCAATTGAGATGGCACGCAGAGCTGTGAAGTTGACGACCCACGCGAGCACGAAATATACATCGTCGAGCCCTTGAGTGTAGGTGTGCTCCGCTTCTGCGGGGTATGAAAGTTTTAGGAACTTTCGCGTGTGGATTCGCGATTGTGGGGAAAAGGCGTGGATGGAGATCACGAAAAGGATCAGCGACGATGAGAGCTCTGGAGAGTCCACAGGTCAATTGGAGCTTTCAGCAATCAATTGGGAGGAGAGACCCACGGATTTGATACTTCAGGAGCCAGTCGAGAAAGTGTCTTGAAGGAGCAGGAGCTTGACGTTTCATGGGCGTCCTGTGCACCAACTCCTTCACAGCACCATTCGCCGTAGTGGGAGGAGAGGACATTGGCTCTGCCATTGTAATTGCGCTCGCAAACGAAGGTGTAAACAGAACCGCCCCGTCAAAAGGGTCGAGGAGGGAGTGTAACGAGGGAATGAGAGTGGGATGGGATGCCCACGATCTTGAAGGGGGAGAAAGCGAGACGGGAACAAAAGAACAGGCGGTGAAAAGATTCAAGCGAATGGTCCCCTTGGAGGCGCCCCTGCCCCTGGTTCTGGATCACGTGACTAGCCAATTTGACCTCCCAATTGGTTGCTACGTTCAGCCACGGACAAACATCCGCGGCCAGTCAGACCACCGCAGATCTCACCATTTTCCAGACATCTACGAAACGTCGTCCGAGCTGGAATCTCTTCTCTTGAGCATAATCAAGCTCTCCCTCCATCAAGAGCGGCCGGCGAGAATGTCGACATCTGTCCTAGCCAGCTTGGCGCCGTCAACCTCAGCGCTCGTCAACGTAGGAGCGGCAATCCTACTGATCGCCGTCGCGCTCGTTGGCATGACACATCGCGACACACTCACCTCATGTTCGTGCCCTCTTGCTTGAACTACGGAGCGTGCCTGCCCATATTGACATCCACTAATATGCGGGTCTCTTAGCACGAAGCAACAAATCTCCACAAAGACTGCACGTTAGGGATCTCTCTGGCACAACAGGTTGTAAGTAGCTGCGTACACTCACAGGTTAGCACGATCCTCTTTGCTGATACTGTGAGTCTGAGTAGTTCCATTGCACACTCCGCACACGTCAGGGATATCGATAGAGCAGAGACCACGGTCTGCAAAGTCTCCAATGTTAGATCTGAATATAAAATGACGCGGATTTGCTTTTTGAAGATGGGATTCGTTGGGTGAACGACACACCTAGATGGGATCTGGTGATCGATGATTTCGGAAAGGAATACTGGAATACTGGAAGGACGAAGGCTACCTAGGGAGTGGGTACGGCTTTAGCTGGGACACCTCTGTCGCAAGGAAGGCGCGTCATGATGTCGACTCGAACGTCTAGCCTATTACTAGACAAAACAGAACGGCTCCCTCAGGAATACAAGACATCACTCCGTCCACTCGATGTGTATGCAAATACACGACCAATATTAGGAGGTGTGAGTTTTGCTTGTTCATTAAGCTTGACTTCTGCAGCTCTTCAAACGCACAGCACATTGCTATTCCAACAAACCCGCACCCGGGTCAACTTGCGGCTTCTGGGCACAATTGGTATTCTCTAAGTGGTCGAGCCGCAGCTTCGAACGACGTCTATTAGAGTTTCGTTAAGCTGTAGTAATACCACCGGCGGCGGATACTCCCGAATAGAGCCACTAGGCACTAGGCCAAACCTTGAACAAACATCAGGCCATTCCTCCCTATGCAACACTATATGGAGCCCATTATCCCTGTGGTGCAGTGGTGTTGCCCTAACTTCCAAATCCCAAATCCCGATCCCAATCCTAAATTTGCATCTATTTTGCAATGCTTACCGGGAGGCGCGCAGCCAGCAGCCCTCGCCGCTCGCTAGCACCAGCGTAACATCTTGGCGTTCCTGCCCCACTGCGGGGATCTCTCTGGACGGGTCGCGCTCGAAGCGCTGGAAAGTCTGCAGGATCCTGATGATTGCATATGAGGCCTCGAGGAGGGCAAATTCCTCTGCGACTGATCAGTTACTGATAGACAGATAGACACGCACACGCATGAGGGGGGAGAAGAAGAAGAAAAAAGTCTTACGCCCAATGCACACCCGTGGCCCGCCGTTGAAAGGCAGGTATCCCCACCCGATGCCCTTCAGGCTCACCTCGTTGTCGACATTGGGGTCCCAGCGCTCGGGACGGAACGCCTCGGCGTCGCTACCATACAGCTCCTTGCGGCGGTGCATGATGTACACGGCGTAGCCGATGGGGGTCCCTTTTTTCACGAAGACAGGTGCTTTACCGTCTGGTCCCCCGCCCGTAGGCAGGACAGTGGTCTTCGTTGCTGCGCGCCCATTCAGCGGCACGGAAGGGTAGAGCCGAAGAACTATTTGCAGCGTGCGCATTAGCATTCGCAGCACGAGGGAGGGATGCGGCACGGGGGTACACTAACCCTCCTTCAACACATACGACAGGTAGAGCATCTTTTTCATGTCTGTCCGATCCGGGTGTCGAGCGTCTTCCCCCACTCCCACGATAGATGCGATCTCTTCCTGCAGCTTCGCCATCACCTTCTCGTGCGAGATCAGCAACCGCATCGTCCATGTCAGCATGCAGGCCGTCGTGTCCCTCCCGGCAAGCAAGACGTTCAGCAACGCATCGCGCAGTACCTGCGGATCCCTGGTCTCCTTCATCATGCTTCCCAGAAAGCCGTAGTCCGTCGGTTTCGTCGACTTCTCAGCTGCTTCCTTGCTCGAGTTGGCCAGCGCTGCTTTGATCTCTCGATCAATCCACCGATGCACCGTCGCGTTGGAGTCTCGGAACTCCTTGTTGTTCAGCAACCAGTGCAGCGGCCCCAATCGCCCTCGATGCGAGAGGTAATTCTGCGAGACCCGAAAGCTCTCTCCAAAAGCTTCCGCTTCTTCATTATTATCCGCGAGCGATCTGATTGACCTTCCGAAAAGCAGGTATGTCGTGGTATCGAGTGTAAAGCGGAAGAAGAGTGGCTGGAAATCGACGACCTCCCCATCGGGGATGCATTTGATCAGCTCCTCAGCCGATTCCTGCACCTCGACGAAGTTGTCGAAGCGTTTGGACTGGAAGAGAGGCCGGAGCATGTCGCGCGAGTGCTTCCAGTCCTCGCCATCTTGGGTGAAGATTCCGGGCCCCATGAGGGGTCGCCAGACATCAGGACGATCGCCCATTCCAAACGCTTCATCAAATTGCCTCGTTAGTGGTGTCTTTCACAAGAGACCTAGAGAAATATAGGTAGTAGACGCACCATTAAACTGTGTGCCCAAAACCGCCTCGATGTTCTTGGGGTCGACGGTATCAATGCCACTCAGCCCCAAAAGCTTCTGTTCAAATGTAGGCGGCATGGGCGCGACTAGATTACTGAAAAAGCGCAGGATGCGCCCATCCATGGCTTGAAGGTATGATTCATAGAGGAGGTCGAGCGCGAGAGGCCATTTGTATGGTAGGGTCTTCAGCGGCCCGCATTTGTGTTCTTGGATGTACAATGAGTCTGCCTTCGAGACGTTAGCGCTAGCAACAAGTATCCATCTTTCGAGGACGAGGGCTCACTTTTTGAGCTTGATACCGGCGGAGCAATAGATAGGCGATGAGCAGTAAGACCGCCGACCCTATGATGTTTTTGGGAGTGATCCCGTCCATGTTGTGTTGCCTACGAAGCAGAGCTGGATGTGGTGTAATTGAGAAGTGTGAATGAGGGGTGAGGTGTGAGGCGTGAATGCGAGTAGCTAGTAGATGAGACGGCTGCCAGCTGCCGCCAGCCACCTCCGCCAAAGGTCGCAGAGCCTCTCTCTAGGGGTCGGGGTGAGTGAGTTATTGCATCTTGTCAGAAGTCCAGCGTTAGCCGGGGATACTCACTCTACATTAGGTGTTATTGGTTGCCTATTTCAGACTTAGTGTTTCGGCGCTCGAGGGGCCTGCTGGGGCTGAGAGGCGACCCCCCCACCACCAAGAGAACGTCGAATCAGAAGGCGTTTGGTGCGTTCGTTCACACCCTGTTACACCCCTCCAGCGACGTGCGTCTTCCCAGACGCCCGACTACGCGCGGATGGCGTTGAGGGGGGTGGGGTCCAAAAGTGATTCAGAGACACTTCCTTCAGCACGGCTGCACGAAGGACGCATGTGAGTTGTAAGCAGGTTTTCGCCCATCCGCTCCGCATTGGGGATTGGGATCGGCATCAGGCAGCATGAACCAGATGGCAATTTTCCGTTTCCTTTTCCTTGAACGGCTGCGCCCACTACACGTAGGCCGTAATACTTCTGGCACACGTCCCCGAGTGGGAGCCTCATACTCATAGTCAGCTTCATTGCACTAAAAACTCCTTCGCAAGGCAGTGTAACTTGAACACATCGAAGCGAGAGGATCGCTGCAAGCCATACAGTAACATTGCACTCGTGTCCAGAAGGCAGAGGTCGAGAAGATTCCAATCTGACTCTGCTTCTGTCTCGCCCCCGGCAGCGCGTTAAACTCCGTTGGTAAGACCCAGGCCAGGGTAGCTGCAGCTGTGGGAGGTGCCCGCTTCAGCCCCTTTGGGACTTTCCCCCCGCTATTATTAAGGGAATCGGACCCCAAAAGTAAGTCCTGCTCCGAGAGCGACGTCGACAGCTACAACAACATCTGGGCGTAATGAATAACCAGCGATCTCACTACAGCCGGCATGCACTATGGATCCTCTCTCTATCATCACTGGAACTGTGGGCCTTCTGGATGTGTGCTGGCGGGTCGGCTCGTACCTGAACGATGTGAAAGAGGCTGCGCAAAATATAGAGGCTGATCTGCAAGGCCTGCAAGACGAGATCAACGCGTTACACAGGATCAACTCGGTGATAGAAGACCTTCAGAAGAAGACGACAGAGGCTGGCTTAATCTCGCATCTGGACCAAGCGCCTGAACTCAAGAGGATATGGAAGAACATCGACGAAAACACACAAGGCTGCACTGCGGTACTAGTGAAGCTCGAACAGGAAGTGAGAAGGATTATGGGCAAGAACCAGCAGGCCAAGCCCACAAGCAAAGTCGATGGCATTCGGAAGGCGGTCAGACGGCAATCTACCGATCCGCAACTATCGAGATTCCACAACAGTCTCTCCAAATACCATCAAAGCTCTCAGGTGTGCCTGACTGCCCTTGAGATGTGAGCGGCTCACCCATTCGATGTCATCTCAAGTTATACTCATCTTTCGTGCAGCTTCTACACTAGACACGCTTTCAAGGTAACGGAAGGTCTTTCTGGCAAAGCTGATAAGCTTCTCGAGAAGGAGTCCCAACTTGAATACCAAATCAAGGTCCTCAGATCTCAACATAGAGCTTCTGACAGTACTGGAGTAGGTCCTCTCCAACCCTTCATTAGAAACTTCAATCATCTAATGGCGCCTAGCTTCTCGAAACAATCGAAGCTGCAGCAGCGGTGATCAATAAGCCGCTCAACAAGCACTTCATGCCACCCCGATCTGTCAGCAGTATATTCACAGGCCGAGAAGCTCTCTTGGAGGAGCTTGGAAGGACTCTTGACGATGATTACTCGCTCGAGTCAGACGATGTGCAGAAACGATTCGTGATACAAGGGCTCGGCGGCTCGGGAAAGACGGAGTTCTGTTGCCGGTTTGCTCAAGTCAATCGACAGAAGTGAGTTGTGATGGATTGGGTCAACAACAAATATACATGAACAACGGTTAACACATGTGTACAGGTTCTGGGGTGTCTTCTCAATCAATGCCACTTCGCACGAGAGTGCGAAGGAGGGCTTCGCCTTAATCGCAGAAATAGGCGGTGTTGATCCGAACGAACGCGCGGCAAAGGCATGGCTCGCCAGCTTAGAAGGTCCATGGCTCTTGATCATCGACAACGCAGACGATCCTTACCTCGACATTGCAGAACTTTTTCCGGCCGGCGAGCGCGGCTTCATTCTCGTGACGACTCGGGTCCCAGAAAATACCAAGCATGGCACCGTGGGACGAAAATCATTCGTCTTTGAGCAACTGGAGAGTCGTGCTGCGACAACTTTGTTGCTGAAAGCAGCCCAGCTTGAGAGCCCGTGGGACAAGAAGACCATGGACGGAGCGGGCAGGATCTCCAAAGCTCTTGGCTACCTTCCACTTGCTCTCATCCATGCAGGATCCGCAATTGCGAATCGGTTGTGCGAGCTTGGAGGGTATCTCGAATACTTCGAGTCGCTCTGGGATGATATTCGCCAAGCGAAAAGGCGGACAAAAGCGAGAAGGCCCAAGCATCCTGATTCGGACGATAGCGAAGATGACGAGCCGTATATGGGCGTGTATTCCAGCTACGAAATATTGTATAGAAGACTAGAAAAGGGAGGGAGGGAGGAGACGAGCAGCAAGAGCAGAGACGCCATTGATCTGCTGAGAATCTTTTCCTTCTTTAACCGCGAGAATATCAGACTTGACTTGCTGATCGCTGCAGCAAGGAACGCTGTACCGAAGCCCGTGGGAAAAGATGAGGGGGCAAAACCATGGACACAAAGGTTGAGAGAGTTAACATTGAAGGAGTTAATATTTGCATTACGGGTCGAGGTATTCAAGGATCGAAGTCCGCCAGTGTTACCGCAAATGCTCCGCGATGTTCTCGATGAAAGCATAACGATCCCGGCTTTTGAATCACGGCTTCGAGGTGCAATGAAGGTGTTGACCCAGTACTCTTTAGTTACCTATCAGGAAGCCACCCGCAGCTACGCGATGCATCCACTAGTTCACGTCTGGGTGCGTGAGAGGCCACAAATGACCTTAGGAGAAAAGGCCATCTGGGCGCAAGCTGCGAAGAACACCATAACGTACAGCATCACCATCCCACTGCAAGGGACCCCTTCCAAGGAAGAACTCGAGTTCCATAGGAGCTTGCTGCTTCACATCATGAACCTGCGCAAGCGGCAAAGCGAGATCGCGGCCAAGATACGAAGAAATCAGACGCGCTTCTTCCGGATCTTCCCGGTGGTCGTCCCCAAGTCTGATCTTGACGTGGCCGATCGCAACCAAGCTCTGCAATGCGGAAAGTTGAGTTATGTATACACGATATGTGAAAAATGGGACGAGGCCCTGGACCTCCAGCGAGCAGTGAAAGACTTTCTCGTGCCGAATTTCGGGTGGGAACATGAAGCCTCAATACGGATCTGCAAATATCTGTCAAGGACGTACCTGCTCAAGGGACGTTTCAACGAGGCAGGAAGTCTGAATGAGCAGGCGCTTCAAGCAGCAATAAACGCCCTGGGAGAAGAAAATCAGTTAACACTCGAGCTCATGGACAGCTTGGGGTATATCCGCGCCCTGCAGGGCCGGTTGCCGGAGGCTGAAGAGATGCATTCACGCGCCATCAAAGGAATGCGCAAGACGCACGGATCGGATCACCCAGACACACTGTGTGCAATCGACAACCTCGGCTCGGTCTTCTGGCACAAGTTCGAGTTTGAGAGGGCAGTCGAGTGCCACATGGAGGCATTGAAAGGCATGTTAACCAAGTTAGGACCCACACACGAGCGAACGCTGGCGGCGAAGGAGAATATTGCGCTAGCGTACCGCGAGATCGGCGGGGCATACCTAGACGAAGCGCACGAGCTCATGGAAGAGGTGCTTGAGGAGCGCACCAAGTTGCTCGGGCGAGAACAGCCATGGACGCTGATGGCCATGTCGAACCTCGCGTACGTCAAGCACACGATGGGCGACCATGAGGAAGCAGAACGCATCATCCAAAAGGGAATGACCATCGCAGAACGCAACTTGGGCGAGGACCACCACGGCGTCCTGGCCGCCAAGCTGCGTCTGGCACTCATCCTCACGGCGCAGCAACGGTACGACGAGGCCAAAACGCTCTTCAAGTTCCTGCTCGACCGCGATAAGTATGCTGGCGTCGAGCGCACCGAGGGCAACATCAAGGGCTACCATTCTTCGTGGATCTTTACCCTCTACCAGTACGTGCTGTTCTGGGAGCATCAGGGCAAGGTCAAGGAGGCGCTTGATTCGTGCGAGGAGCTGTGTAAGGTGCTAGAGGGCTCGAAACACCGCATTCGCAAGATGGCGTATGATAAACGAGATGATTTGACCAGGAGGTTTGCTTTCCCCCTTTTGTAGTGCTTCCTTGCTTGTATATTGGATGATCAACGAGGTTGGGTTTTTCTGGGAACTTGGGCAGGGGTTCACGAGATAGATACCAATGATCTCAAGAATTAACGAAATGTTAAGAGAAATATATATCATAATTAGGAATATATGAAAAAATATGAAACTTCTATTGAAATTTGATTCTCCATCATCTTTCGCCACGTCTCGCAATCATCACGGCGCCTTCTAAGCCCACGGAATCCTCTAGAGCTACATGTTAAGCTCCTCAAGCAAGAGCATCAAGCGCTCTCTATTACACTATATAACTTAATTGCTAACTAGTAGGGCTGAGGCACATTGATACTGGGTAACTTATTCGTATTAGTACATTCTAGGAACTAACTTCTAAGGAACCTGGCAACATGCTTCCCATACTGAGCCGCACACCTCTTCTCATCCCTGACTGCGATGCAGCAGTAGGATCATCATAAAGACCGCCTAAAACCATGGGAGAAGATGCTGCGAGTCGCAGGTCGTGCACATGCTTTAAAGGATGAGATCGCTGAGGTAGTTTGCGTGGCGTGAGAGGCCCCATCATCCTGCGTAGGCGAGTTAGTAGGGATGGAGGGTCGTAAACAATGCCCAGTGAATTTAAAGTCACTGTACGTGTATCCTTCGTACATCGGCTTGCCACATATCGGTCGCTACGTTAAATGGAGAGGCTAGAAGGTTGACAGCGACATGATTATGGCGGAGCATCAACCCTCTCTCGATCCTCGGAATAGTGAAGATTTCTGAAT
>Ga0302140_10009018_pt1 | contig 12394 bp, 6 predicted proteins | sample I_Bog_E1_1_FD_202095 | JGI IMG/M metagenome (GOLD analysis project Ga0302140, IMG submission 202095) | Peat permafrost microbial communities from Stordalen Mire near Abisko, Sweden - I_Bog_E1_1 | ecosystem: Environmental > Terrestrial > Soil > Wetlands > Peat | place: Sweden: Abisko, Stordalen...
TAGTTCACCAATCGGCATAGCGGTTGATGCGCAGGGCAATGTGTACATAGGAGACAGCGGCAATAATGCGGTTAAAGAGATCCCGGCCGGAAGTAATACGCCGGCAGCGATTGGTTCAGGCTTTAGCAAGCCATATGGCGTAGCCGTTGATGCATCGGGAAATGTATTTGTGGATGATTATGGCAACAACGCCGCAAAAGAGATCCCATCGGGAGGCACCACCCCGGTAACGCTGGGAGCCGGCTTTAGCACCCCGGAGGGCGTAGCGGCAGACGGTGCAGGCAACGTGTATGTGGCAGATCACGGCAACAACGCCGTAAAACAAATTAAACCGGTCGGGGGTTATTTTATAGGGCCTTTCTTACCTGCGGGTTTAAGCTTTGCAAATGCAACCGGTATCATCAGCGGAACCCCAACCGCAGCTGGCGGCAGCCCGGCGACAATTTATTCTGTTACGGCTTATAATCCAAACGGCAGCAGTGCAGCAAGCTTGAATATCACCGTCAACGGTGCCCCGGTCATCAGTTATAGCAGCCCTCAAACCTATACGACAAATGTTGTGATAACACCACTGGCGCCGACAAGCAGTGGGGTAGCAACGCCCGGCTATAGCGGGATCCCGGTTATCCTTGGATCAGGTTTCATAGGCCCGACCGGTGTAGCTGCAGATGCTGCTGGCGATGTTTTTGTGGCTGACTATGGCAATAAGGCGGCGAAGGAAATAGCAGCGGGGAGTAGTATCCCGGTAGCGATCGGCTCCGGCTTCACCAGCCCCTTCGGCGTGGCAGTAGATGCAGCAGGCGACGTATATGTAGCCGATTATGGGGCCAGTGCGGTGTACAAGATACCTGCCGGTAACGGCACCCCGGTAACCATAGGCTCGGGATTCAATCATCCGACCGGCGTGGCAATAGATGCGGCTGGAGATGTATTTGTAGCCGATCACGGAAACAATGCGATAAAGAAGATTCCGGCAGGCAGTAACACGCCGGCAGCGATCGGATCCGGTTTTAGCGGCCCGATCGGCATAGCGGTAGATGCGCAGGGCAATTTATATATCGGAGATGCGGGCAACAACGCGGTAAAGGAAATCCCGGCAGGGAGTAATACACCGGCAGTTATCGGTTCGGGCTTCAGCAAACCTTATGGTGTAGCTGCAGATGCATCCGGCAATGTATTTGTGGCTGATTATAGCAACAACGCGGTAAAGGAAATCCCGGCCGGGAGCACCACCCCGGTGACCCTTGGTGCTGGTTTTAAAACCCCTGAGGGTGTAGTGGCCGACGGGGCAGGAAATGTTTACGTGGCCGACCAGGGCAACAACGCCGTCAAACGAATTAAACCGGTCGGCGGTTATTATATAGGCCCTTTCCTGCCTGCAGGTTTAAGCTTTGCAAATGCTACAGGAACAATATCGGGCACGCCAACCGGTTCAAGCCCGGCAACCAATTATACGGTAACTGCTTATAATACTATCGGAGGCACCCCGGCAATGGTGAATATTAAAGTATTGTCAAACAATGCAAACCTCTCAAACCTGGTTCTAAACAGCGGCCCATTGACGCCGGTGTTTGCAACAGCTACAACCAACTACACTGCAAATGTGGCCAGTACGGTTGCCTCAGTTACGGTAACGCCAACAACCAGCGACCCAACGGCGACGGTAAAGGTTAACGGCACTGCGGTAACCTCCGGATCAGCATCAGCAAACTTAACTTTGGCTGTAGGGGCTAATACCATATCTACCGTAGTGACTGCACAAAATGGGACCGCAAAAACGTACACACTAACGGTCACCCGGGCAGCGGGCGTGGTTAAAAACGATGCATATCAGCCGGTTGGCGTCGTAAACACGCGCAAAACTGTGGCCTTGCAGGATGATGGCATTGTAGTGCACCAGGGCGTATCGCCTAACGGGGATGGCATCAACGACTTTTTACAGATCGATAATATCACCAACTATCCCGACAACAAACTGATGATCATGAACCGTAACGGGCAATTGGTTTACGAAGCTAAAGGCTACAACAATAGCTCGAAAGTATTCGACGGCCACAGCAGCATTAACAGGCAAATGCAATTGCCGGGAACCTATTTTTACCAGCTTGAATACACTGCGAAGGGGGTCATCAAGTATAAAACAGGGTTTTTGGTGCTGAAGTATTGAGGTTGGTGATAAGAGGTTAGTGATAAGAGGTTAGTGATAAGAGGTTAGTGATAAGAGGTTAGTTGCATTTGACTAGTCTCTAATCTCTGGTCTCTAATCCCATAAAAGCACCAACGCAACGCCTGCCAAGCGCCGGGTTTTGTCATTGTCAGAACCCAAATTTATTGAATTAATGAATTTATAGAATTCTGCTAATTCATTAATTCTAAAAATTCGGGTTCAGATGATTTGCATTAGGGGGCGTCGCGGATACCGGCCGCCTTTTTAGTGGCAGTAGCAGTTGCAGTAGCATTTAGGATGATATACGGGATGGAATTAGTGCATAAGGCATGCAGGTGTATGAGCAGAGCACCCGACCGCCGCTAATACCAGCGGCGGGAATGCCCATATCAAGTCCAGGGTCTTAAGTCCAAAGTCAAAAGTCCCTCACTTCCGTGCCTTTCTTTCACCTTTCACCCACTTGACATCCCAAATATTATCCCTACCTTAGCCGCCTTAATAAAAATATATAAAATAATGCAACAAGGAACAGTTAAATTTTTTAACGCAACAAAAGGTTTTGGTTTTATTACCCCCAACGGCGGTGGCCAGGACGTATTTGTGCACTCAACAGGCCTGATCGATGAGATCCGCGAAAACGACAAAGTAGAATTTGAAGTTGAAAACGGCAGAAAAGGTATTAACGCGGTAAATGTAAAAGTTATTTAAGTATAAATTTTAATCATTAAACGTTACCAGCGCCCACTCCCAAAAAGAGCGGGCGCTTTTTTTTAAAGGAAGTCCGAAAGTCGCGAAAGTCCGAATCGCGGTAGCTATCGCGGCCGAAAGACAGAGGCTCGTCGAAATTCTTTTCAATCGGTGACATCAGACAATAAAATCGGTGAAATCGGTGATATAAAGCCCGAAAGAAGCTGCAGGCGATGTCCGCCAGTTGGCGGACACTAAGCAGGCGCAGAAAACGCAGAAAAAAAATTGACGATCTATAAAAGCTTTGTGGCCTTTGTGTTTTTCCCTTAGTGTTCTTTGTGGTAAAATTTTTAAAGGCCTTTATATCGATCGAAAACAAAAAACCTCTTTTACCGGAAACAGTATGGCGCTGGCATTGTTATTGTACCATAGTAATTAACTATTAAAAACAAAACCATGAAAGATACAGGCAGAATTATAGCAGCGCTTTTAATTGGCGCAGCGGCGGGTGCAGCACTAGGATTATTGCTGGCCCCCGAAAAAGGGGAAGACCTTCGCGGCGGCATCGCGGACCATATTAACGACCTGGTTGACACCGCCAAAGATGCCATATTGGCAAAAACCAACGATGTTAAGCGTTTTGGCGGCGGTTTGTACGGCAAAGCTAAATCGAAATTTGAAGGCACTGTAAATGACCTGAATGACCAGAAGGATTCGATAGTTGAAAACGCTGCCGAGAAAGGCCGCGAGCTGAAAAACCAGGTGCACAGCAAAATTAACGAAGGAAAAGCCCACGTAAAAAACGGCTCGAACGAAGTTAACGACGCTATACAGAAAGCGTAAACGAAATTCTTATACCATTAAAAAACCCGGCCAATAACCGGGTTTTTTTACGTAGAGACGCAATACTTTGCGTCTCTCTTTGTGTCTTTGCCAGGCATTTCCGATAGACGCTAATTATTGCGTCACTACAATTTGTCTACTTTGCAGTCCACACGTTGTTGCTTTCGTCGGCATCCATAAATATCCCGCCGTCTATTTTGATGGATTTGATGGTTTTATTTGTTTTAATGTGCACCAGGATGTGTTTTTGGTTGTGTTCCCAAACAGCCGGTGTTTGGTGTGTGGTTTCCGCATTTTTAGCTGCGTCCGTGGCGATCACATCAAAGGGGACCGCGTAGCCGCCGATGTTTTTTATCGTGAGGTCATAACCGCCGGCCACTTTTTTTACCGATTGCAGGTCCAGGTCGATATATCCGTTGGTAAAAAACCAGTTGTTAAAAAACCAGTTGAGGTTTTTCCCCGACCCGCTGCTCATCGAATTAAAATAGTCCCAGGGAATAGGATGTTTTCCGTTCCAGTTGTCCATATACGTATGCAGCGCTTTTTTAAACAGTTCATCGCCCAGCAGGTCTTTCAGCGCCAGGTAGCTTAGCGAAGGTTTGCCGTAGGAGTTATTGCCATAACCCGCCCGCAGCTCGCTCGATGGGGTAATGATGGGCAGGTCTTCCATGGTCGACCGGTCATGTATCCACCTGTTGATCCGGAAGTTTTTATAGTTGTCGTCTGCTTTTTTCTTACCCACCTCATCTGTACCGATGAGCAGCTCAAAAGTAGTCGCCCAGCCTTCGTCCATAAAGGCGTAGCGGCTTTCGTTGGTGCCCATGTAAAAAGGGAAATAAGTGTGGGCGATCTCGTGGTCCTGCACAAATTGCGCAAAGCGGATATCGTTGGTATGACTGTCATTTACCATCATCGGGTATTCCATATCGGCAAATCCCTCAAACGAAGTCATCTTCGGGAAAGGATAGGGCACACCCGGCCAGTTAGCCGACAGCCAGCTCAATGAATGCCGCCCGGCCTGCACCGCATGATGAAAATCGGCCGATTTATCGTTGAAAGCTGATTGCATGCTGGCGCGACGGCCGGTGGACTCGTCAACAACGGCGCTCGCGGCGTCCCAGTCGTAATGGTCGCTCACGCCGATCGCCATATCGCTAACATTCGTAGCCGTCCAGGTCCAGGTATTCACGTCGTTTTGTGCGGTGACCGCTTTTTTTGCAATGTCCTCCTGGGTGGCGATATGGATTGTCGAGTCGCTGGTGAACGATTCCTGCAACCGTTTTGCATATTCGGGCTGTAATACGGTGTTAGCATCAGCCAATGTACCGGTTGCCCAAACCATAAAGTTTTTGGGAACGGTCACGTTCAGGATATAGTCGTTAAAATCGTTATAAAACTCCTGGGCATCCAAAAAGGGCAGGCGGTCCCAGCCATTATAGTCATCGTAAACGGAAACTCTTGGATAAAAGTAAGCAATATAAAAGCTGGTGGAGTCGATAATGCCCTCGCGCCCGGGCCCTTTTGCCAGGTCGTAATGCCAGGTGATTTCCAGCTTAACCGAATCGTGCGGCATCAGCGCTTTATCCAGGCCTATGATCTGGTTGGTTTGCGAATATTGTTTGTTGTTCCAGCTTTTTTTAGCGCCGTTAATATTAAAATTATCCACCTGTATGCCCTCGGTTAAATAATTGTCAGGCGCATTACCAAAACGCGCTGCCCCGGGCCGGTGGATGTTCATGATCAGTTTCATATTCAGCTGGCGCAGCGTATCCGGGCTATTGTTGAACCACGTAATAGTTTCGTGCCCGTTTACACGCGGACTTGGCGGCGCAAGCGCGATAGAGATATTGTAATGGCCATGACAAAGCCAATAGTTTTTACCCGGTTTCCCATCCATGGAACGTGTGCCTTTGTCATAAGCGCGTTGTATGTCCCGCGGTATGTAAAGGTCCTGGGCCTGTACCTGCATCAGTACAAGGCACGAAAACGCGAAGAGTAGGATTGATTTAAGCATTTTGAAGAAGATTTAACGACAAAGTAAATACAAATTTTCCAAAATTCACCCGCCAACCTATAAAAGCGGGCATCTAATAAATGCTTACTCACTTATTTTCAACGGATTGATTTGTCAAACATTTAATTGCAACATATTTGCAAAAAAAAATGCAAAATACTATTTGCAGTAAGATAAATATTTTTTTACTTTGTGATAGTTATTTTAATAGGGGTATTAAATAACTAATTTGTAGCCACCTGCCTTTGGGCGGGTGGTTTTTTTTATCACTGATTGCACTGATTGTTTCACAGATTACACTGATTCCAATTGGGTAGGGCGAAGCAGTATTCACCAAAAGTAATCTGTGAAATCATTTTAATCAGTAAAAATCTGTGATTAAAAATCTGCGATATGCGATACAAGCTCGGCGATTTTGTGCGTTTTGTGGATGAGAAGCTGGAGGGCTTTGTTACCCGAATTATTGACGACCAGATGATCGGTGTAACAACCCAGGATGATTTCGAGATACCCGTGCTGGCCACTAAAGTAACGTCGGTGTATGGTTATCAGCCGCCGGGGACTGTGAAGGAAATCAATGCGGAAGAGCCTGTGCAGTCGGGCGAATTTATTTCCCGCGGCGTTTTTGTGGGTGTGGTAAGTGACCCCAAAGCCAATTCAGTTGTTCATTTTTATTTGGTTAACGAAACCTCGTTTCAACTGCTGGCGTCACTAACTACGGAAAAGCAGGACCATTTTAAGGGGGAATTTGCAGGCATCATCCAGCCAAAATCGGCAGAGAAAATTTATTCGGCCCAACTGGCCGACCTGCAGCTTTGGCCTACGTTTACGTTCAATATTATTTTTCACACTAAACAAAATGTTCAGCCGCCAACCCCAATAAATATTATTGAAAAATTTAAGGCGAAGGATTTTTCAGGATCGAAAAAGCAAATTCCGCTGTTAAAACAGGAAGGCTGGCTATTACTTCTGGACGGGCCTGAAATGATTATTGATGCCCAAAAACTGAAGGAAGCATTTTATAAAACATCGGAAGAAAAGGCTACAGTGGACAGACCGTCGAAAGAGGTCGATCTGCATATTGAAAAACTGCGAAATGACCACCAGTTTATCGGCAGCTCGGAAATATTGAAGATACAACTTGATCATTTCCATAAAACGCTGGACGCCGCCATTGTGCACCAATTGCCCGAAGTGATTTTTATTCACGGTGCGGGCAACGGTACCCTGCGTCATGAAATTCAAAAAGTATTGAGCAAACATCCCAAAGTGCAAACCTTTATGGATGCACAAAAAGAGAAATTTGGTTACGGCGCCACCAGGGTATTGTTAAAATGATAAAAACATTGGGTTAACCTTGTGTTAAACCCGGTCGCCGGCACGTTTCAACGCAACGCAATGTCCTCAACTCCCCGGTTTTTTCAAAAAAACCAATACCTTTACGGGTAAATTTTCCCTGATGATTAAACGTTTTTTATGCCTTTTCCTGCTCCTGTCAGCTTGCAGCGCCTGCTTTGCCCAGGAACTCAAATATGTAGTAAAAAATAACGATTGGGACCCCGACTCGCTGGGCACCCACCGCGTGGTATTATCGGTTGCCAATCCGTCGCAAAAGGTGGCAAAGACGCTGATTGCCTGGAGAAGGAACGACCTTCATCCCGAACAAAAACAAGTGATCGTTGTTGACTCTGCCTCCGGGGAAAGAATTACCAATATCGGTTTTGGGGGAATTACCCGCGAGGCCTGCATTTTATATTTTGAGCCGAAGCCCCAGGATACCAAATACTTTGTTTACTACCTGCCCTATAGTATCGACCGTAAATCAAATTATCCTAACGCAAAATATGTGCCGGCTGCGGGCACAGCCAGCGGCGACTGGCTGAAACTGACGGCCGATACCTCGAACGTTACCAAAGCCAATGTGGACTGCATTGAGGAAGTAAATGCAATGAACAGCTTTTACCCGATGGAGGTGATCGCTACCGCTGCCGAAGTTACGGATCTGATCCACAGGAACGCCGGAAGATCGTACCTGGTTTTCCCGGAAGACAGGCTGCATTCCATCCGGATGAAGCACGATTTGCCGCAGCGCTGGATCATCAACGATGCATCAAGTATTTTTACCGGGGAAGCAAAAAAAGGTGAAAACTACGCCTACCAGTTGGGCATATACCCGGTGAGCAAAAACCTGAACGATGTAAAACTGAATTTTTCGGACCTGAAAAGCGAATCCGGCCATGTGATATCAGCGAAGTTCATGTCGTGCCTGAACAACAGCGGAACTGATTTTAAAGGGCAGAAGCTTACAAAATTAATAGTAAATGTGGCTAAGGGAGATGTGCAGGCCCTGTGGTGCCTGGTAAATATCCCTGCAACCGCTGCGCCGGGTATTTATAGAGGAACCGTTACCGTATCGGCAAAAAATGCTGAAAATAATGTTGTTGGGATTGCTATTAAGGTAGATAATGAAATTGCCGTAAAAGGCGGGGTTAACGAACCCTGGAAACAAACGCGTTTAACCTGGCTGAACTCCACGCTGGCTCAAAGCAATACCGTGATCAAACCCTATACGCCGCTTGTTGTGACTGGAAATTCTATCACCTTGCTGGGGCGAAAGCTGGTGCTGGGCAAAAACGGTTTCCCGCAAAAAATTGAAACGTATTTTACACCCGAAATGACCTCCGTTTCGCTTAAGCCGAAGGAAGTGATTGCCCGCCCTGTATCGTTTGTTGCCGAAGACAGCGTAGGCAGCCAACCATGGACGACACTCGGACTGAAGTTTACCCAAAAGCAGCCCGGGACGGTACAATGGGAAGCGGTAGATACGTCAGACGATCTGCAATTGGATGTAAAAGGCGCGATCGAGTTTGATGGTTTCGTTTCGTACACCGTAAAAGTAACCGCGCTGGATAGTGTTTCGCTGAATGACATCCGCCTGGAGTTGCCGTTCAATAAGGCGTCGGCTAAATATATCATCGGCCTGAATTTAAAAGGCGAAGAACGCCCCCAAAGTGTTAAATGGAAGTGGGATGTTGCCCACAAAAACCAGGATGGCGCCTGGCTGGGCGATGTAAACGCCGGGCTCCAATTTTCGTTAAGGGACGAAAACTATGTGCGGCCGCTCAATACCAACTTTTACCTGCAAAAGCCGCTATTGCTGCCAAATTCATGGGGCAACGCGAACAAAGGGGGCATTAACATAACCGAACAGGGAAATACCGTACTGGTCAGCAATTACAGCGGCGCACGTACCATGAAGAAGGGCGATGTCCTGTACTATAATTTTAATATGCTCATTACGCCCTTCCATGCCATCAATACCGATTTCCAATGGGCCACGAGGTTTTACCACCGGTATGCCCCGATCGATACGGTTAAGGCCACCGGCGCAACGGTGATCAATATCCACCACGGCACGGCTATTAATCCCTACATCAACTACCCCTTTATTGCGCACGATGCCATGAAGGCTTATATTGACGAAGCACATGCTAAGGGACTGAAAGTTAAAATTTATAATACGGTCCGCGAACTGTCCAATAGCGCTTATGAAACCTTTGCGATGCGCAGCCTGGGGCACGAGATTTATTCGGCGGGCAAGGGCGGAGGCTACTCCTGGCTGCAGGAACATTTGGGCGACGATTATATTGCGGCCTGGTATGTTCCCGAAGTAAAAGATGCTGCCATCATTAACAGCGGGATGAGCCGCTGGCATAATTATTATGTTGAGGGCATGAACTGGCTGACGCAAAATGTGGGGATCGACGGAATTTACCTGGACGACGTGGCTTTCGACCGAACCACCATGAAGCGCGTAAAACGCGTGCTGACGCAAAACGGGCATCCCGGCATTATCGACCTGCATTCAGCCAATCAATACGACAAAGCCGACGGTTTTAACAACAGCGCCAACCTGTATATGGAGAATTTCCCATACCTGAACAGGCTGTGGTTTGGCGAGTATTTTGATTATGAGAACAATACGCCCGATTACTTTTTAACGGAAGTTTCCGGCATCCCCTTTGGCCTGATGGGGGAGATGCTGCAGGGCGGCGGCAACCCCTGGCGCGGCATGATCTACGGCATGACCAACCGCATGCCCTGGAGCGACAATGCCGACCCACGCCCGATATGGAAGGCTTGGGATAATTTCGGGATGAAGGGTACCAAAATGATTGGCTATTGGGTGGACAAAAACCCCGTTAGAACGGACAACCCCGCCGTGCTGGCCACCATCTACAAAAAAGATAAAAAGGTGTTGGTTGCCATTGCCAGCTGGGCGAAAGCAGATGTTGACGTAAAACTCCTGGTCAATTGGAAGGCATTAGGCATCAACCCGGCAACGGCCACGATCACCGCGCCCGAAATAAAGAATTTCCAGCCGGGCCATAGGTTCAAAACCACCGATGTGATCCCGGTACCCAAAGGAAAAGGGTGGCTGCTGGTGATAAAATGATAACGGGGTAGAGACACGATGGATCGCGTGTCTATAAGGGTATTCAGGGCAGCCTCCCCAAATCCACATCCGGCTTGCCGCCACCGGCAGGGCGTTCCAATAAAGTATTCCGAATGGTATAATTATTAAAAAAACCGCAATTTTTCAGGAAGAAGGCTCCGTTTTCGATCCCGCCGGCATAGTCCATTCGATAACCTTTGATGCCGGTATTGTCGATGGTGAAGTGGGCTTTATTTAAGATGGTCCATTGTCCTCTGTCATCCGCTATCCATGCATTGTTAAAATAAACCTTGCGGGTGACGGTGCCCTGTTCAGGTTCAAAATTTTCCAAAAAGGAATACAAGTGCTTTAAGTAAGTATTGGTTTTTGGCCGACTAAAGCTGGCGATGAGCTGCCAGGAATAATTTTCGGGCGCATAAAACCAGGCGGTATAAACGGTATTTCCGTTGCTGTCTGGTTTAGCCTGCACCAGGAATTTGTAGGTGTTGCCTGCTTTCCAGTTATATTGCAAATAGCTCTGTCCTCCTGATCCTTCGCTGCCGAATTCGCCGGCGTGTACGAGCGCGCCCTTTTTCAGCATTTTTATTTTCTGGTCATCCGGTATTTTTTTAGGATCATCCGTTGTGAACGGGCTCCAAACCGAAAATAAAACATGGCGCTCTGTTGGTGAGTTCACCTGCATGCCAAAATAACCCTCGCCAAAGCCGCAGGCCATAAAATACGAGCCGATCACGTCGTTCCCTTTGGGTACGGTCACTTCGTTGTAAAACCATTCCACGTTTTCGCTTTCAGGATATAAATATCCTAGGTGAACCGACGGACCGCGGCGGCCCCAGTAAAAAAAGTCGCCGTTGTTATTTTTAACATAGGCCGTACGTTGGTCGACGGCAGTACCAGCAAGTTTGATGGCGGGTATTTCCGCAAACACGCTTCCTGTTTTGCTCAATCCTTTAATTTTTATCGCGATGTAGCCGGTGTCTTCAACGGTGTACTCGCCCACAAAATGGTCTTTAAATATACCGTCGCGCACAATAACCTGTTTTGTGCCTCCGGGCCCCGAAACTTCCAGTGTGCTTGCGCCATCGGGAACTTTCAGGTTGAGCCATAGCTTAAAGGTCCCGGCTTTTGCCAGCCGTACATAGGCGACAAACTCCGCCTTCTTGCTGCTCCAATCTGCAATGCCGTCCTTAGTGATGCTGCCGCCAAGCGTGTCCTTGTCCATTCGCCAGGCATTGCCGCCCAGCGGCACTGTTACCGACGGATCGCCATTGCCCGCATGCTTCGATGCTGCCTGGGCTGTGACTATCCCGGTGCAAAATATTGCCAATAAAAGTAGCAGGGCTTTACTTTTTCTCATGCTGTCCGTTTTTTAGTATGATCATGTTTAATGTCTCTTTTGCCTCTTCCAGTTTTTTAACCAACTGAAACTGCGCTTTTGCACGCTGCAGGTTATGCCAGGGCGAATGGATCTTAAAATAAGTGTCGCCATTTAAATAATCGGTCAGGAAACGCACACCCTGCATATAGGGCAGCAGCAATACGCCGTCGATCAGCGAGTTTACTTCGGTTTCGGTTAAAAAACCGCCCGCCTGCTGCATGTAACCTTTGGTATAGGCGGCAAAAAGCGGGATGTTAAGGTTGATCAGTTTTAAATCCGGCTCATCCTCGGGCGCATTATTGATGATGGTGCGTATGGCGTCGCCAAAGTCATAAGCAACGTAGCCAGGCATAACCGTATCCAGGTCGATCACGCATTGCGCGCGGTCGTGCTCATCCAATAATACATTGTTGAATTTTGTGTCGTTATGGATGATCCTTTGCGGCAATAAGCCTGAGCGGCCGGCTTCCAAAACGCGCATCATGGCTTCCCTTCGCTCGTTCACAAACTCAACTTCTGCCGCTAATTTATTTAAGCGGTGAGCGGTATCTGCTGCTATGGCCTTATCCAAATTGGCCAGCCTGGACCCGATGTTGTGGAAATCGGGGATGGTTTCTATCAATAAGCCCGGTTCCAGATCGGAAAGCAGGGACTGGAAACGCCCAAAGGCTTTACCGCCTTCGAACGCCTGTTTTTCGGTAAGCGCCTGGTCGTAGCTTTTGGTATGGTTTAGAAAAATAAAAACCCGCCAGTAATTGCCGGCTGCGTCTTTAACGTAAAAGTTTCCATCATTGGCTGCTACCGGCGTAAGCACTTCCCTGCCGGGCACGGCGCCATGGATATGGCTTA
>Ga0302140_10009019_pt1 | contig 12393 bp, 12 predicted proteins | sample I_Bog_E1_1_FD_202095 | JGI IMG/M metagenome (GOLD analysis project Ga0302140, IMG submission 202095) | Peat permafrost microbial communities from Stordalen Mire near Abisko, Sweden - I_Bog_E1_1 | ecosystem: Environmental > Terrestrial > Soil > Wetlands > Peat | place: Sweden: Abisko, Stordalen...
GTGCGTGAGCTGGACCGAGGAAGTCATCTTGTCCCGACCAAGGAGAGAACGGCGAAGAGTTTCTAAACATTGGTGATTCAGTCTGAAAGTCGGTATAGATAGGCGAAGGTATTGAGTAGCTGGTGTCCAGAGAAGCACGTGGTTGATACGCCTCCTCGTCAAACGAGGCCTTCAGTGGCAAATTCAGGGGAGCCGGCTTGATCGCGTGCGGTGCGATCTTGGCAGCTTGCCGTTGCTGGGCCCAAATTTGACTGTATTCCTTGGACAGATCCGAGTGGTCGCTTTCACTGCTGCTTGCTCGATCCGTGCGGTCTAGAGCTGGAGAGTATGAAGAATCCCCAGAGTATTTCCGGCTCCCTGTGTCCTCCGAGTTCGCTTCTGATCGTGCAGCTTGTAGCTGAGCTTGTAACTCTGCGAAGTCTTCTGCTCCCTCTGGGAAGTTGTTGGGCAGATCTGGGGAAGGTCGAATGCATCCAAGCTTGGAAGCTATGTCGTGGATTACTGGCTGCCCTCTGTCGTTCATTTCGGGCTCCCCCAGATCCCACGACTCGCCATTGCGGACCATTGTGTAAAGTTTTTGAACAGTAGCAATGAGAGCATACTGGGTGTTTTCTAAGACCTCGGCGTACCTGAAATTGTTTTGTTAGAGGGAAGAATAAAGTCTGGCGAATTGCTACTTACCCTCGAGGTAATTGCTTGAATTCTGTCTTCTTTCTGCTGCCAGCTGTGCACACCAATCCATCATCTTTACACCGTTTGCAAGGTGATTCTCCGTCACACTGAAAAGGAGTAAGTATGAGTCAAGAGGATGAAGGCGACGTCCATACCTTTGTCTTCTTCATCCTACACCTCTCGCATGCTTTCCAAACTCTCTTATGTCTTCCGTCTATCACGACAGAAGAAGTATGTTCATGTGAAGAGTTAGACCTTTTCGAACTTCTGTTCACAGGTTTGGATGTTTTCGAAATCTTTCTGGATTGGTAGGACTTATGGTCCTCCATTGGAGGTGTAGGTAGACCAGACATGGTGGAAGACAAAACTATTCTGGAGGAGGAAGAGTGGTGGTGATGATTGAGGCTGATGTGTCGGGGGGGTCGAGAATTATATATTAAAGCTCCAGTGTCAATGGACGTTGGCTGATTATGTCGGATTATGTGACGTTGCTGATTCAGATACCCAAACAAGGATGGTCGGTATATTAGTTATGTCCGAGAGTTCTCCTTGAACGAGCGGGAGAAGTCGGCGCAGGAAATGCTGCTGACTTTACGAGACCCTGCAGATCAACCACGCAGGAAAAGCAGGCTGTGAGTGGAAACAAACGCGGGCTTGATGTGGATGTTGTTGTTGAGAGTTACTAAGGGTGGGTTGTGCAGGCCCGTGATCTGTGTGGCTGGATGAGTGGTGAGGTCCACTGATGGGGATATCGTGCAGGCTGCGTGAAGCGCTTCAGAAAGGATCAAAAAATCCAAATAGGGATGTTAGTCGACGGTGGGACAGTATGTTTAAATGCACGCTGAGGAGTCATGAACGAAGCAGGTGGAGAATTGACGTGTTACTTGTATGCCAGTAGGCTCTGGGAGTTATGCTGGCCTGGGTGGTTAGTGTCGCTCGGATGCACCACTGCTTACACCGACCGAAATACGGTGGCCGTCTTTCATAGTTCCAGCAGGCATAAATCGCGAGGTTGCTGGGTGCTTGCCAGCTCGGGCGCCGGCCATGCAGGGCCAGGATTTCGAAAGCCGCACTGGCTCAGGCAGTGGGACCATGTGGCTACGGGAGGACGTGGGATGCTGGCTGGGGCGCGGTGCTGCTGCGAAAAGTAAAGAAGTGTTTCCGACTTAAGGTTAGCCGCTATGACATGGTGCTGGAGATCTTACTTTCTGAGCTCTTCTCGGCCGCAGCCCAGCTACAGCGCCGTTCTTGGGGCCGAGGGGACTGGCTTCTGGGCGTCTGTAACTCCGCTCCGCTTCAACGCCGAGTTCGTCCTGGCGAGTTTAATTCCAGAGTAGCTTTCCCTGGCAGCACTTCTTGGGCAACTTGACGCGCACAATTCCCAGCTGGGTGATGTATGTGGCTCCCAGTTGTGGATCTCACTAAGCGGTAGCATTTTGTGAACGGCCAGCGATGTGAAATAGCGTCCGCGTTAGGAGTTAAGAATGAAGCGGACAACGACCGCTCACGATGTTTGGTCAAAATTTACGAACAGAGGAGACATGTATTTTTGGGAATTAGTGGCCAATTCATTTGCTGGGCCTTCTAATCTCAAATTTCCTATGGGGCATGAAATGGAACCATGTCGTTGGCTGATTGTACAGATACTAAGCACTGTCAGAAATTATATCTAGGTTTTAATGTCAGGCTTCAGAGGGCCTAGTCCGCCATGAAACGGTCTCATTCGCCGTTTGGAGAAAATGTCGCGAAGTAGCCAATACTCGTGGCCAGTAAGCAGTGTACATACCGTGCTGACTGTGTGGTCGAGACAGCGACAGAAGCTGCGTTCTCCATCGATTACGTCTCCGTCGCAGCTTGTGCAAACATGACTCCCACGAGGAGATTGACATCTTCTCAGCTCAGAGCACGGCACAACCCATGACCCCTCCCCGTTTCCAGGAGAAAATTTGCAGTCATCTGCGAGATCTTCCTGGCTGGTCGGTAATCAAAGCAAAAGATTTATTATCATTCCAGAGCCAGAGCAAGGCTGACTGACAAACCAGCCAGAGGGGAAATGGCTAGGATCGGTACCCGGCAAGGGCGTCTCTCTACCAGCTCGTTCCGCCGTGATGACGGAGCGAGAACGGCGGCCCCTCCTCATGGGTCGCCCTTGGCGGATATTGCGGATGTAGAACTCATCCGCGGGCAGAACCAGATCTCTGGGATCGCAAAAGATGAAGCTATCACAAGTTCTGGAACACAAGAACTAAACTCTGTGCGCCGCATTGCCGTCCTAATCGGCTTTGGGTGGGCAACACGATCTGATATCGACCGCTCGCCAGGTACAATGACGCAAAGCTCCCGTCTGGGGGCAGCAGAAATGAGACTGCTTCGCTGTCGCGCCTGAAATTTTACGAAACTCGAGGCTCTGGACCTTTTCTAAGGGGTCCTTCTTCGGCGATATCACAACGACTCGAGAAACTTTTGGCGGGTCCATGAAGTAAGTGGCTCTTGAGGCTCTTACTCAAGATCCCATGATCCCAGAGAGGAAGGGAAGAAAAATGCTCGGGGAATGGCTAGAAATGCTGCCGCAGACCCACAGAGATCAGAGATCACCTCGACGATGCACCCGAGCGGGAGAGGGACAGGCTTCCACGATCCTTCTGGAAGCACTAACAGCCCCCCTGGTAGCTGGTTAGGGGAGTAATTTAAGATGTGCCCAAAGCTTTTTTCCAGGGCTGCGTGGAACGGGGCATTTTACCATCCGTCCCTCATCTCTGCGACGCTGTTCCCTCCCTGGAATACGCGTTTAGACGGCCGCAGCTTATATCGTCCTTCGTTCAGGCTGTGCTCAGCACAGCTCTTGCAGGATATTGGCAGAATATTCGCACCATCATTCGATCTCCTTGATCAAATTAATGATTACGAATAAGGACTGGGCGCCCAGAACCCATGAGTCCGTCCAGCAGTCAAAGGCTGAAGCACGCACACAGTGCAGAAGTGCCCCAAATGCGTCCCTCTCGCACGAGACTCCAGAAGGGAACGGCACCGTCCGCAAACGCCCGCAGATTCGTCAACAAATGCCTCAGATCACCATGCAATTCCCAAAACGAAGGCATCAGCTGGTTTCATACCCAGACGCCGACCGGGCTTTTGTACCCCATCTCCTGATTCTTCCTGGAGGCGGGAATCCGGACGTCGGAATTAACTGAAGCCCGAAAAACGTATGGGAGCGGACCTGGAAAGGTTTGGAGACCGCCCCGCTGCAGCGGACCAGCCACTAACAGACGTTGGACGCCCCCTGGGCTTGGTGGCTGCTCGGCTTCGGGCTGTCCCTTAGGCCTGTTTGCATAACTTTTGCACAAAATAAGAGGCCTTGGCACCATTAGCCTCTGTTCGACTGTACGAAATACTGGCCAATTCCCCGCAATTTCGGTCTGAGTTGCAGCTCGCTGCAGTTGAGCTCGCCACCCAAAAGCAATTGTTGGGTTTCTCTTGTGGAACGAGTCACGTTCTACGGTACTTGGATCAAGTACCGAAATTCTTGCCTGGGGCCTCAGTAAGAATGCGCTAGATGTCGAGCCAGCTACCAAAGTTTGGTGGATGTGGAACGAGCTTCACAAGCGTGTGGAATAACCCAGAGCAAGCAATTGGGAGAGGTGCAAGAGAAGAAGACGTCAATCTCTAGTGAGATTGATATCTCCTCTAGCAATCAAGTCACCTGCGTTGTTGTAAGTCCCCGCTCAGACTAATCTCGTTTCTGGAATTCGTTGAGCTTCTCTCCTTCTCTTGTCCAAAGTGGCACTCCACGACAGAGCACTTAGATCTAGTAATCAAATATTCATCCACAACTTAGAAGTGTTCTCGGGCTATCTGAACTTTATCGGCAAAGATATGGGAAATCGAAGTTGAAGCTATCCCCATCTGCAGCCCATCCTGTCAGAGTAAAGCATGTCGCACAATTCCTAAATGAGATCGAACAAACCCAGCTTTGGAGATATGGGTCTCTGAAAGACATCACAACCCTCGATCTTCGAAGTCAAAGTTGCATGAGCTATCTGCCGTCGCTTAGATAGGGGCTCAACTCTATTGCACTCACCCAATAAGTACGATCCAAGTGGGGGAGCATTACAACGTGGCTTGGGACCTCACATTAGACCCCCACATGTGACTAGTAACCTGCACGATTGCGAATGCGATGTCGTTGGAATTGCCTTCTTGCCAAGCAATAAGCAATGAGACCGAATAATTCTACGAATGCAAGCCACAGCTGCAGCCTTAACCGTCTTTACTTGTTGAGGATCTCCTCCCGGGAATTAGCTGTCTCACTTTCCTTGTTATGAGGCTTCTCCGCAGAGTTGATGTGAAGTGACACATGCTACGATCCTCAACGGAGAGTGCTTTCCGTCAACTCAACCGTCCTGGTGGCGTTATTGTGTACCAGAAATTCATTATTGACTTCCGTACACCTAAGGGCTTGAGTGGAATCCCATAAATTTCTCTAATAAAGTTTGACATACTCTGCAAAGTTGCCCATATAATTCTCGTTCCAGCCATCGATCTCTTTGACTGGTGCGGAGAGAGCCGTGAAGCTATTCACATGTCTCCTCACCCACAATCCCCACGTCACAGATATCGGAAAATCCCAGGCGAATCGCTTATAGATTCTGTTCAACACTACCCACAGTACATGAAGCAATTGACATTCTCTCACTTCAACGTAAAGCCATGTAAACCTTCTCGCTGTAATCAATAACTCATGTACAGTACGTGAACAGCACATTCGATCTTCGGCCTCAGTACCTCATATTGACATCTCAATACTCCACATCAACAAGCGGAGTACACGGCCGCAAGGCCTCAACAGTCAGCAATGTCAGAAACGCGGCACTAGAGCTAGTGCTCTCCACCACCCTTGAAATTGTTGCTAATTTTAGGCTTTCTGATTACATCTCCCACGATCCATTGGCCCTTCAATGTGGGTAAGAAACTCTAAATCTACTCTCCTTCCATCTGCTCGAGTTTGACAGGACGCCCTCACGAAACACGGCATTTCATTTTGCCGACTTGACGCAAATGCTGTCAGATTGTCTCTCCGCAGGGCTTCTGGCCATGGGGTGGTAGCTGCGCAACATCTACCGCTTTAGGGAATATGAGGCTGTTGATAAACTGCAGACCGTCTCCTACTACCACAGGGTCCAGATATCATCTCTCAGAAATCCCCTAACTGCATCGCTCAAACGAACAACTCTCCCTCGTTGGTATCAATAAACTTCCTCAATAAAGTCATCTTTCGATCTACGATGTCCGATTCTCGATCCCGATGACCGCGGGAGATCCAACAACAAGCATCGCAACGCCACGGCGCATTTCGACATGCAGCTAGACCCACATCTCGATCATCTTGATCAGATAACGGGCCCTTCCACAAGCCAGTGAGATAGATAGAGCAACTCTCAGCGAGCGAGAGGCTAGAGGACGGGAAGGGAGGCAAGAGACAGCGGTATGAGCGCGCTGTCAGTTGCGGCTCCGAAGAGCCCTATGTATGCGGCGATCTGCCAGCCCTACAGTAATCTCATTTTTGATGGGCGTACGGGAGGTTAGAGGGTCTGAGGGGCTGGGATGCGGAGTTGGATTCGGAGTTGGGAATTAGCAAGGACTGTTCCTTGGTCGTAGAAGTTGCGTCCGGTCGTGAGGATTGATTATGTTGATGATGGGTGGGAGTGGGAGACGTTAGGAGACGAGGTTCTAGGCGGTGGTAGAGCTGGCTTTGATATGTGGGATATAGTGTAGTGCTTCGTATGAGATTTTTGCCTGCGTCATGATTTTCTGAATTTACCATGTGTGACAATGTTACTTAGATCGTTGACAAGAAATAAGATTACAGCAATTCCAGAGCAATAGATATTGTTAGACTCCTCTCTGCGCTAGTAAAGGCTTTTATGTGATCAAAGGCTTCTCTACTTCTTCTGCTGCTACTGGGAGCCTTAAATAATCCTGAATTCACGTTCCATCTAGACACTTGCTGTCTGATATTTGCTTATTGTCATGGTTACATAGGCTCCGGTCACTAGTTGCTATCGTAAGAACTCGCCTCTCTTGAACTTCTGCCGTTGGGTCGACTCTTCTGTGAAACTTCGTCTAATACCTTCTGCTTTAAGTACCATAAGCGCTTGGCAGAAGCGGTACGTGAAGTATACCTAGGATTCCAACGTAATGCCATTGCTCGGACAGCGTCTTGCAAAGTCAGAAAGGCTTTGACAGTTGGTGCTGAATATATTCCCCCTTTCACTTCGCTTAAGGTAAGCGAGCCCCTGAGTCTCCTGCGCAGGACTGAAACACAGGAAGGTTCTGTTTAGTAGAGCATTCTCTTATGCCCTGATGACTTTATGGCTTCAATTTGATTACAGATTGTCAACTCACAGCCTAAGCCTATCCTGACAAAGTAATAAAAGGAGTTTGAAGACCCCCCGGCCCCAGCTCTGAGGCACTAATCGAACTGACGCATCATCTATGTCACAAGCATCACATTAGATTTCAATCTCAATTCCTTCCCCTGTCCTACCCACTCCAAGTCACCCGGAACCTATCCTCATGATAAAAATTCCATTGGGTTTCCAATCCCAAATCGTCTTGCAAGCATCGCATCCTTCCCCGCCCGATTCTCCACTCCTCGAAAACCACCACCGTCATAATCCAACCTCCTGACACCAGGCACGAGGCATAAAAAGCCTCACTATACCATTATGGCCCGAAAACCACACAAAAGTCACAATCCGCACGCCATACAAATAAAAATAAAAACACATACATTAAAGTCACGGCCGATGCAGAGTCCGAAAGCCGAGGTCACCAATCCCAGGCCAGCGGCCCAAAATACTCGGCCGAGGAATCGGTTCGAGCGGCCCGTGCCTGCCAAGGCTTTGCTTTGCCGTCCGCCGAGGGGACCCTGAGGGATTGATCGCGGGGAATATCCAGATCCGTCGTTGTGCATTGTGTTGTGCAAGGCAGAGGCAGAGATTTCCGATTGCGGAGCGGAGCGGATTTTGGTGGGTTAAGGAAGTGTAATTTGTTATGTCATGCTCGTTAACGTGGTTCATGAGGTGCGGTGTGGTGTGTGGCGAGGCGAGGCGAGGCGTCTCGGCATTCGCTCGGATTTGTGTGGGGTAGGGGTCCAATGCAGAGTCAGCTGTGGCTGCAGATTATCATGATTATCATGACTTTGAGATTGGGTTCTGTGGATTAGAGGTGAGTGTGAAGAGATTTTTGGCTTTGATGACGTGCATGGCGCTGAGAGTGGTAGTCTGGGGAATGAGGGGAGTAAAGTGAGCTGGTTGATTAAACATTTGGCGATTGAGCTTCTCCACGGGGATGTGGCCAGTGGAGGTATCTCGTGGTGTACCTTTGGTGATTAGTGAAGGTGATTAGTTGATAGGTATTAGTTTCTGGAGAATTGACCTTGGTAGAGCCATTCTAATATGCAAATGGCTCATCGCACTTCAGCCGCACTATCAAGTACAAAGGCATTGTACCATCACCAAGCAGAACAATGAACTCTCATGTAATATTTCCAAAGGCATGGTACCAAGTCTAAGCAGAACGATGAACTCCTAGTGCAAGAAATCTCATGTGATGCGATATTCACCCCTCCCAGTACACAAACATAAGCAATGACTCCACTATCTAGACTATGTCTTAATCCGAGAATCCTGCATCGAAATCTATTTAACAACAACCCCCTTCCTCCTTCCCCAATAATCCATACTCAAGAAACAATGGCCAAATATAGCAGCCACAATCTCCGCTCTACATCCATTGCCCCCTATCTTAAAACCGATATATAAAGGCCGCCGAGACAGAAGCTCACTTGTTACAACACAACTCAAGGATTTACCTTCCACAAGCTCCGGTAATTCTCCTGTACAAAGGACATTGTCATGCCCTAGACGATTTCGGACGGCTTCCTAGGTATAATAATGGATTACTACAGAAGGAAGATAGGACGATGAGCGGATAATATCATGGGTCTATAAGTCGAGACAAAGGCATATTGACTGGAATAGGAGGTTTGACAAGAAAAGTTACGCCTTGAAGACCAAGAACGTAGCAAATCTTATACAGGTATTAGACTCATTGTACCAAGGTTTGCGGTACAATTCCAATATGCCACTGCGTAAATGGAATCCACTAGCAAGAGATGCCTGACTAAGAAGAGGCAGATGGAACAAGAACGTAAACGGGGCAAGCAGCAAACACAAGGAATTCAAAGAACAACGTTATTCATTTCAAAGAGGGCGGTTCCCCCTCTAATCACTATCTAAAACCACAACCTCGGCTTCAGCCTCACCAATGCTCTCAAAGCTCAACACATCCCCAGCATTGACGTTGCTAACAAAAGCTCCGTCGCCTTCCCCGAGGACCGCATCCTCTCTCCCATCAAGTCGAATCTTCGCGCTTCCATTCTTCGTCATTGGCACATGGATATACACATTCCTGCCGGTGGTCTTCTTGACGGCATCCCCGCCAACAGTCCACTTGAATCGCTTATCCACGCCGATTATACCCGCTGCCATGACGAAATCGGCATGTATGGGTATCGTGTTGGGTAATGTAGGTTCTGCGGCCTTCTCTTCTGCTTCTGATGCGCCTGGTCCAGCTTTCAGCGGCGAAAGGATGGGCAGGAAAGCAGAGCGCTTTGCGTCTTCGGAGAAAGTCTTGGTGTGGTATCGTGGTGTGAGGCCTCTGGACCATGGCAGAGCCCAGATTTGTAGGAAGTGGACCTCTTTATCGGACTCGTTTTGTTCGGAGTGTGCGATACCTGAAATAATAAGTTAGCATCTGCTGGTCAAATAGGGATTTGGAGGATAGACATACCTTTTCCACCAGTAGTAAACTGGACATCGCCTCTCTTCATTCTGTAGAAGTCATCGCCTTGTGTGCCCTCGGAGCCCTTCTTGATCATGCTGTCCCGATGCGTCAATTCGCCATTGAGGATGTAACTGAAGATCTCGGCGTCGCGATGAGGATGGGTAGGGAAGCCGGAGCCACCTGCGACTCGGTCTTCGTTGAGGACTCGCAGACTCCCGAAATTTTGGAACTTGGGATCGTAGTAGCCTGCGAATGAGAACGTGTGGTATGAGTTCAACCATCCGTGGTCGGCGTGGCCGCGCTCGGTAGAGCGCCGAGGCACAATCTTGGCGTGAGAGAGAGCTTTAGACATGGTGTTCTTGATTGTGTTGACAGCTGTCATAGGGGTCTCGATTGAGGACGACGTTTTGGAGGAGGTAATTGTGTTCGTTGCTGTGGATCTGTAGGTAGTTATGATGTTGAAGAGCTCTTGAAGCGGGGTTCTGAAGAACAGTGAAATTGATGCAACGAAAATGGCAGTAACGATGAAGAAGAGCTTCATTTATAGACTTGAAGACCACGATGCCAGAACATTGGAGAGGATTGGAGAAGGAGAAATCATTACATGAGAATTGGAAACGATGACTGGATGCTTCAATTTCTTGTTGAAGATTGAAAGATGGGTTTTGTGGAGCCCAGCAGCATTTGCGATGCTGATTAAGTTCATCAGTCATCATTTAGCTGAGATTCTAGGCCCCACCCACTGTCCATTTGGGGTTAGCTTACCCCCTTCTCGTCACATGACTAAGTCACTCTTGCTCTTTCTTCAAACCTCAATCTGCTCTTCTCAACCAACGAGAATCTTTTGGAGTGATCCGCGTCGTTTGGTATCAAGTGTAAATGACAAAGTGATATGGAGTGTCCTAAGAATGCTCCGTTCATCAGACTGGCTTGAGCAAGCCGCTCGTTCAGTGCCTGGTCCAGAAAGCTCTGGGAAGGTCTTCCCAGGAACTCTCCGACGACATTTCTTCATATTCGCCTCCAACGCGGTTAGTCAGCGTCACCGCTCTGCTCAGGCGCTACCCTCACCCTCTACTCCTGTTGCTCAGTGACGTTCTTGCTCTCCCTTCCAGTGACTAATCATGATTTACTTTCCATTCGGTCCTGCCGTGCGAAAGTTGTCAACACGTCTCTCAAATGCCCAAAAACACCTTACTCCCAGGGCAGGAAACACTCTATTCCCAGACTCTACGCCCTACGCAGGAAGGGAAGAAGGACTTGCACGCCCGGTCCGCCACCTTCCCTCTAGTTGTACCCAATAACTGTTAGCTTTCTGCGTGTGCACTATCCGACTCACTTTCCTGGTGCTGGTGGGGAGCCCGGTAAACCTGAAATCGACCATAAGGCGCAGCTTGAACCGTAAATACCTCCTTCTAAGCTATGTTGAATATCATAATCCGACCAAGTCGGGTCCTTAGCACCTGAGAACATGTGTGTTAGTATCTGTTGTAACTATAAAAAGGAGTCTTTAGTAGCTATACTTACAGGCTTCTGCGAGAGGGGTATATAGGTATTGATAGCAGTTGTCCAGCGTCCAGGTCTTAAAATCAAGCTGCTGATCGGCAGAAGAAGTGTTTGGGTCGCAGCTGTCGACGTCGAATAACACGGTGATGGTAACGCAACCGCCTTTTTCAGCCGCTCCAGCAACATAGCTTGGTTCTGGAGCTGTCCCTGAGGCGCTGAGAACGACTTTCGACGATATCAGACTCGAGCAGTACTGAGACACGCCATTTGATGTCTGTGTAGCATTGAACATAAGATAGTCTCCTGAGGAGTCCACCTTGTTGCAAACTGGCGACTCCGGACCGCTGTCAGGCGTTGCAGAGGGAAAGGGGACCTGTGTGCAAGAGCCTTGAATCTGGTTACCTTGGCAAGGCGCTGTAGCTGTCGGCGATACTAGTGGTGCCCCGGTTGGTTCTGGTCCACCCAAAGCAGTTATACCAAGATCACCTAGTACTGATGCAGGGATGGTAGATCCGGGAATACTAGCCGTGTCGGTCTCGCTAGGAAATGAAATGTTGTCGTATATAGTATCGAGACCCATATAGACACTGGCCCAAAACTTTGAATTGTAGATACTGTCGAGGTTGATACGCCAGTGGCTATTGTCAGTACATCTGTCTGGCTCGCAAAGGCTGGGATGACCGTGTCAGCCGCAACAGCGATCGGAACTACACCGTCATTGACAGCATTTGCGGCAGGGTTGTCAGAAGCCCACCTGAAAGGCTCTTTCGGATATTTCTTCGGACTGCGAATGCCTGTAGTTGCAAAGAAATTTGAGGTGCCAGGGACAAGGAACCAAGGCCAGCCATTAGATAAGCCCTTAAGGAAGTTTGACTGAACATAGCCATCGGCACCTCCAGTGGCGAGGCCTTTCCACTAAGCATTGCAGGCAGCAGTCAGTTGATGGTCTCAACAAGAACGAGTGAATGAAGGGCGAGGCTTACCGAGACAAAGATTGCTGCCATTCCAGCAACATGAGGCGAGGCCATGGAGCATCCGGACATCTGAACTCTGGCATAGTCGTTCGCGTTGCTAAGACTTACGATTTCTGATCCAGGTGCAAGAAAGTCGATCTCATAACCGTGGTTACTAGCATAGGGGGTAGTATAATTATAGTCTATAAACTATAATTTAGTAATTTTTTCTTAAAATTATAGTTTAGATTTAATAAACTAAATTAAGGCTATTCTTAATTAGATTAAATTATATTAATATTACTTAAATTATAGTTTATATTATAATTTTCCTTTATTTTCTTAATTTCTTTTTTAAATACTTCTTTTAATAACTTAAACTCGGCTTCCTAATCTTTTATCTTATATTATAACTTTA
>Ga0302140_10009022_pt1 | contig 12392 bp, 11 predicted proteins | sample I_Bog_E1_1_FD_202095 | JGI IMG/M metagenome (GOLD analysis project Ga0302140, IMG submission 202095) | Peat permafrost microbial communities from Stordalen Mire near Abisko, Sweden - I_Bog_E1_1 | ecosystem: Environmental > Terrestrial > Soil > Wetlands > Peat | place: Sweden: Abisko, Stordalen...
CAGCACCCCAGAAGATGATGCCGATCATTGCGGAGCCCGCTCCGGAGACGCTCAGGGCGAGCGCGTTCTGGACAAGACCCTCGACTCGAAATCGGCTCCGAGAATTATGCGTGGCGCTCAAGAGGCCCTCCCTTGGCGATCGCTTGACCAGGGCCATCAAAGCGTCGAAACCCGGCCCGAATCGACGCAGACTCAAATCTGCTCATTGAACGCTTCGCGCAACAACCTTGAGCATATGAAGGAGGCTAGTTCCCGAGCTTCGTTTGACCAGCCCTTTCAAGGTCAACCTCGGCAAGGGAATTGAGGACCTTACACGCAAGCCCTCTAACATTGAATTACTCGGGAGAGTGCTTTGCTCGTTTGTACCCGTACGACAGTTCGACTATGCGCAAAATCCGGACGAAAACTCTTTCAAGCCGCCAGGTTCTGAGGCGACCGGCAATTATCGAGCACGCAGCAATTATCGGCGCCATCAGAGGCTCTAAGCGAACGGATCCGCAGTATGTCGCTATCACACGTTCTCGCGCGGACATCGTCCGCAGTGGATCAATCTCATCCGCAAACTCGGGAAACTCACGCTCTAGTAGCGCACGACTCTCTCCACTCCGCCGACACTCGGATGAGAATGTCCTAAGGCTCTTCCCATACGAATGACGGGCACGCAAGGCGCGATCAAATATCGGTTCTAATCCAGCCCTCTCGCACAACAGCCCAAAACGCATATCTTCGTGGTAGCCCAAGCGACCCGACTTGCTCGAACTCACACTCAGGGCCGTCGCACGTCTCATGGAGATATTCCCAGCCCAAAAGTGGGAGAATATGGCGTGGGAATCGGCTTCGTAGAGCGAGCAAGTACTCTCGTAGTCTTCGGCGTACAAAGTCGCTGGCGCCTGGCCCGGAGTCCTAACCGACGAAAGCGTTATAGGTGAATACCCGACGACGAGACGATTCTCAGCACTGACGTGCCAACGTGCGTGTGCGCTTGCGAGCCCAACTCCAGGCACAACGTCATCATCAAGCAACACTACGATTTCGAATTCGGATTCTTCGAGGCCCCTTCGTCGAGCAAACTCTTGACCAGCGTTTTCTTGAGTCAGTAGGCGGATGCGTCGCTCATCTTTGGCCCATTGGGAGAGGAACTCTGTGGTGCCGTCAGTTGATCCGTCGTCGACAATTACTATTTCCCCTACTCCGGGGTCGTTCAGCAGCGGAGTCAGTACCTCGTTGATCGATGATTTCCGATTGTAGGTAGGAATCACCACGCTGACAAGACCGACAGTCGACTCCACCCTTACCTTTCTTCCTACTGAGGAGAGATGGTACCGCGCAAAATTGCGTTCCTCACATCTCCGCGTCGAACACTGGTCAAATGGTCTTAGCCGATGAACGCCACCGTCCGCGGAGTGTCACGTAATACTGTTAATGCGTCGTGAATGGATTTCTTGAGCGGACTTTCGTGCGGACGATTAAGTCGTGTGGGGAGTTGAGTTGCCTGAGGCCCGAGACGTGCGTCGTGCGATGTTTGTTGTCGCTCACCCTGACGATTCGCTGCTTTTTCAAAGTCCCACTCTGAGTAAATTCATCGAGAACGGACTCGAAGTGGTGACCGTTCATCTCTCGGCGGGTGACAACGGCTCCCGAGGCCGGTACTGGCGGCGGCGAGAACGAGGAATCAAGGCTGCTTACGCTCAAATGGCCCAGTCAAAGGACCGTTGGACGTCGACCTCACTCGAGGCCGCCGGCCACAGCTTGACACTTAGCGTCCTCAAAGACCACAATCTCGTGTCACTTCTGTTTCTCCGTCTACCGGACGGCGGCTTTCCCGAGGGCCACGGGACGAAGCGAAGTCGCTTTCAGAGTCTCCTTGGGCTATGGGAGGGATCCCACTCCTCCATTTCTCCGCTCGACGGAACGGCACCCTATACGCGAGCAGATTTGATTCTTGCCTTGACTGCAGTTATGACACGTTTCCAGCCGCAATATGTCGCTACGCAGGATTACGTGAATCAATACGGAGACGGAGATCATGCCGATCACTACGCCACTGGATACTTTTGTAGGTCGGCTCATGAGAAGTACTCACATCCGCACACGTTCATTGGTTACATCGGCTACCCGTCATCCGCGCTCATCCCCAACGTGATTGGGCCACAACTGGAAAGCAAGCAGTCGGTGTTTCTGACCTACGGGGCATTCGATCGCACCATCGATCTTAAGAGCGTCGCCCTCTCGAACTCGCCATATTCGGAATGGCTTCAGAGGGAGTACACGACGAGTTGAGCATCCGGGCGAGCCGCGCGCATTTTCACTTGGCACCCGGAACTCCCTTACGATGGCTTCTGCGCGTGCCATCCGCCTGTTGAAAGGGGTTGTATCATGACTGACCGTCTAGGGCCTCTCGTGACAATCATCATTCCGACGTACAACTATGGCGCTTATATCTCAGCGGCGATAGAGAGCGCATTGACACAGAGTTATCGACACATTGAAATTCTGGTCGTGGATGATGGCTCCGTCGATGACACCGCCGAAATCGTGAAGCGATACGCGGACCGACTCTCCTACCTCTACAAACCCAACGGCGGCATAAGTTCTGCGCGCAACCTCGGTATTCGTGAGGCCGCTGGTGAGTACATCGTCTTCCTCGATTCGGACGATACGTTGTCTCCGGGCTACGTCGAAACGTCGCTGAATCACCTGGCGATGGAAGCCCCCTATGTCGGTTATGTCTACAGCCAGGTGAGATACTTCGAGGCCAGCACAGGCGCTTCGCGCTATCCGCCCTTTGGACTCGATGCCCTACGAAGAGAAAACGTCATTCCGGCCAGTTGCGTCATCCGAAGTTCAGTCGCAAAGTCTTACGAATACGACGAACGCTTGCACGTCCTCGAGGACTGGGACTACTATCTCACGCTCGCTGAGAATGGAATCTTCGGCGCTCTAATAGATGAACCCATCTTCAACTACCGAATCCACGTCGACAATAAGAGTGCGCTGAACAAATCCAAACTCAGGATGGTTCTCGATGTTCGACGTGAAGTCGTGCGCAAGCACAGTGACTTCTACGGCCCCCTGCGCCTTGCGATGTTTGAGATTCGGTATTGGGGACTCAAGTGGCTCTCAAGATTTCGGTCGCTGACACTCCGCGGGATCGACGCGGAACGCGGTTTGGATCCCTTGGGTTGAGTCAACACGACGCCAACGTGCCAATGAAGAGTCAGTCCGTTGGTGTGACGTCACTTCGTCATGGGAGCCCTGACGAATGAATCTGATGGGTAGCGATAGGATTTGATGGACCTTCGACCCGCTAGTGGATTCCGGTGGTCACTCATTCACCATGAACGCCGATACAGACTCCTCTACCAACGAGAAGGTTAAGTCGACCGGGAAACTGTCAACTGTCGTCACCACGGTGGTCGTAACGCTCACGGTCAGTGCAGCCATTTTCGCAGTCGTCTGGTTCGCCGTCTATAACCCTGACACCACGAACTACTCGACGCTTCCCACAACGCCGTCAGGATACCCCGTTGGCGTGACCTCGAATTCTGAGCCGTCCGGAATGGCGCCTCCCGCTGCAAATGCATTGGCAGGGTACGTAATGAAGTACGAGAACGACTTCACGGGCACTCTCCTACCACCTGGGTGGGCGGTGTTCACAGGGGTGCCAGGTGGCGATCCCGGTGGGCAGTTTGGCGCTTCACATGTCAGCGTTGAAAATGGCGTTCTTCAGTTGGCGACGTTTAAGGATCCCGTCTATAACGACATCTGGGTCACTGGAGGTCTCTGTCAATGCGGCCTCGCTCAAACTTATGGTGCTTATTTTGTTCGATCGCGTGTCATCGGCAATGGACCTAACGAAGCGGAGGTCCTGTGGCCCAAAGCCAACGTCTGGCCACCCGAGATCGACTTTAACGAGACGGGTGGACCGACAAACGCGACTTCCTCTACGGTCCACTGGGCCCCCGGTAACAACATTGATCAGAGGCACTTGATCATCAACATGACAAAGTGGCATACCTGGGGTGTCGTCTGGACGCCAACAGCGATCACGTACGTCGTCGACGGACGCGTATGGGGGCAAATCACTACCAATTTCGAAATACCGACCATTCCAATGACGCTCGACTTTGAACAGCGAACGCTCTGCTCGCTCGGCCGCCAATGCCCCAGAAACCCCGCCTACCTAGACATTGACTGGGTTGCCGAATACTCGCCGTCCTCGACCTGATCTACACAACTCACTTGATCCGACCAAGAACTCTTTACCCGATTTGCGTCGCGGCATCACCTTCGTCGGAAGGTGCCGCAGAGTTGCTCGTCATTCGATAGCGCTTGATCGAGATGGGCAGAAAGAATGCGCCTTGCAGACCAGAAGAAACAAGCGACGCTATTCCGACGGACAAAATGCCAAAATGCCCAATGAGAAGCAGCATCACCGTGAGAAAAATCACGAGGCTGAGAAATTCTCGGAGCGCCATCCACCAAACGGTCTTGTCCAACCAGGCGTAGGAACTGTAGAAGATGGTGACCGCGAATCCGGGTAGAGACAACAGCAGCATCCGCATCAGGGTTGACCCCGACCTCGCGTAGGTCGAACCGAAGATATCGAGAATCTGGGGGGCAAAAATAACCCCAATCACGACACTTGGAACGAGCACCGCGGACAGAGCAGCCAGTGCCACATTTGAGTGATGGCGAAGAGCGTGCGGTTCTGACGCAGCCTCTACAAGAAATGACCGCACAATGCTCCAGTTAATGAGTGCCAAGCTCGTTGTAATTATCTGAGGCACGTAGTAGTGGGCGTTTGCCACGGCGCCAATTCGCTCAATCAGAATTAGCGAGACTATCGACGGTGTGAATACGTTGAACAGGAGTGTCGCATACTGAGCTCCTGCAAGGAGGATTAACTCCCGCGTCGAAGGTAACTTCTCAGAGAGGAGACTCGCCGCGTGATGTTCGGGAATCCGCTTTCTAAACAAGTACCAGTTGACGGCGATGATCGTCACGCTTACGGGTGCAGTCCACGCGAGGAAAATTCCCTGACTCTTGGTCGCGATGATGAGTGCGGGAAGGAGGGCCAGCTTTGCGGCAGAAAATAGGATATTTTCCACGGGCACCCAACGCGAGGCTCGAAGTCCGATGAGCACGCTGTCTTGGAGTATGAAGATGGTCCACAACACGGACGCAATTATGAACAACAAGTGCCAGTTAAACGAGTTGGCGATGAAATTGTGAGCAAGGCCAGAGAATATGTATACGACGGACGCGACGAGGGCAAATACCACGCAGAGGATGTACGCCCGCATTACGAACGATCGCGTCTGCTTGCCTGCAACAGGCAGAAATCTTTCGAAGATTGAACCGAAACTCAATTGGGCGAGGTTCGCAATAAGTACCATCGCCGCGATTTCCGCGGACATCTTTCCAACGACGGCAGCGCTGGCTAAATGGGTTGCCGTCGTCCAAAACAAAAGCCCGAGGATGGCGGTACCACCCGAAGAAAGCATGAGTGCGATCGCGTTTTGAAGGAGGCGCCCCCCGAAGATCTGCCCGCTCGTCCGCCCGAGAGTCGTGTATCTCTCTTTTCGTTTCATGGGCGGAATCTCGTCATGCTACCGTCTACATTAAATGGCTCCGTGGAAGGTTGGTCGTCGCGGCAGCGTCCTGAGTCAGAACGTAGATAGACGACCTGTCTTTGCCGCGACGAGCTCGGCTACGTGGCACGGCGCATCTCAACTGAAGGAAGTAGCTTTCGTTATTGTTTGCTGTGGTCGTACATGGGTCCCATAAGGCACTTCTTCAGCGCTTCTTTGACGCGTACTTCTACTTGTTCTACGGCACGACCTTTCTACTCAACTTCTTGAATGTGCTGACTTTCCTCATACCTCTGCTCGTCGCAGAGGAATTCGCCCGCACTGGTGAGTGGCGCCTATTCATCTCTCAGTTCTTCATCATGTTCTACGTGACGTATCTATATTCGACTATCTACGTTGTTAACGACATTGTTGACTTTCAACATGACATTGAGCACAAAGTCGTAAAGTCCTCGCTGATTGTCAGGCACCGTTCCATCAAAGTCGGCTTCGCATACTTGACTCTCCTTCTCACGTCTTTCGTTGTGGCGTTTGTGGCATCACCTCGACTCGCACCAGCTTTCCTTGCGTATTGCGGATGTCTAGTTGTCCTCGCGCTTGTGCACTCCTACGCACCGGCGCTGAAGCCAATCACATTCTTCATCGAGAGGGCGTCACGATTTCTCGCGCCCTCATTCTTCATTTACTACGACGTGCGGCCGCGGATGTTGACGATACTGTTCGTGATCGCCAGCGTCGTGGCATATCCGGTGGTGATGCATCGTGAGTTTCTGGAGTACTTAGAGATCAAACGCCGCCTCGCCTCACGAGCGCGCGAGATTTGCGCCTGGACTTACTCGACGTACGCTTTGGCGTCTCTTGTTGTACTTTCTCTTACGGTGGCGGGCGGGCGCGCTTTGCTGATAGCGGACACCTCAAGACCCGTTGTTCTCGGTGAAGCGACATTGTCGGTGGCGACGCTCCTCATCTTTTATTACTTGGTGATCGTCTTGTCACGTTGGGCATCAGACTTGTCGTTTTTCCATCGCCCGTCTCAACCGACTTTTCTCACGATGGATCGAAGATTCCTCCTCTTTAAGACGGGGCTGCTCGTGGGCACTACGGCACTATTGTTTGTGATTACTTGTGCCGACTAGCACCATCATCGACTTCGACGGCACGCTCGTCGCTGAGAACTCTACGAGAGTCCTTGAGGAAGTTATCTTCTCCGAATTTTTTGGCCACCGACGCAAAGTTGTGGGGTGGTTGTTCTTTGGGGGAGGCAAGCGCGCCATCAACGCAGTCGTGGTGGTTCTTTTGCGGGTCACACGGCGCCAGATTGACTGGCGCTTCGCACTATTCCTTTCGTTCCTCGGCGATACGAGTTCGATGGATACTGACAGGGTCGTCGCCGCGACCACCAAATGCTTGACCGTCAACCATGATCTGTTGGCGGCCTTGGAGGACGTCCCAGAGATCGCGATAATTTCCTGTGGAATGACGCCAGTCATCCGATCCCTTTGCGAGGGACTCCCACGCAGCACAACACTTCTTGCAGCATCGTCCTTCTCATTGGACCGCGACGCGAGGAGACGCACGATGCTCCTTGAGCCAAGCGACAAAGTCTCGTTCTTACTGCGACGTCCCAACGAGCCTTACATCACCGACGATGGCGATGAGGCCCGACTCGTGGCAGCGAAGATGGAGGGCGCAACGGGAACGACCTTCCACGTATCTCGTAGGTATGGCTTCTATGTAGTGACAGGGGAGTGAGCTCGCTCCGTCAGTTGGGTTGGCGAATGCCCGTCTGGAAGATTCTCAGTTCGTCTTCAACATCAGCGACACAACTCGTCGATTCCGCGCCTGTCCCGCAGGCTTCGTGTTCGAGGCAATGGGATCCGCACTCCCTCGGCCTGACGCAAACACCGTCACGCCGGTCAATTTCATCGCCCTCAGACGATGGAGGAGGTAATGCTCCACGGCGACGGCTCTGGAGCGACTGATCGCGAGCGAGCGAGCGTATCCCCCCAAATCGTCACTGTATCCAACGAGTAGAACTTTCGTGTCACCCCTCGCTTTGATTTCGCGAGCGAGAGCGTCAATCTTTGATTTCACTTTTGCCGAAAGTTTCGCTGAGTTAGCAGCGAACGGACCGACTACTGCGGTTGTTGACTTCTCACCTGCCGTCGTAGTTGTCGTCGTGGCTGGAGGAGTCGTGGGTGGTCGTGACACCGGAGGCGAGGTGGGAGGCGACGTCGTTGTGGTAGGAGGCGACGTCGTGGAGGTTGTTGTCGTAGGCGGTGACGTGGTCGTGGTAGTTCCTGTCGGCGAGTACTCGGCGACCCAGTCGACGAGTGTCGATTCGGGTGCGGTCGGACACCCCCAGCCCCACATACACCATGTTTGTTGTGTGATGTCCAAGTTCATTGGAACGGTTGGTATCTCTGATGTCGTCGTAATCTGACCCCACGCCTCTCCGTCAACGGTGTAGGTAATTGACGTCGGTGTCCATACCACTCCCCATGTGTGCCACTGCGTCATATCAATCGTGTCGTTGAGCGTCTCGTACCCCACTCCCCCGGTGAAGTGCACCGTGGCGGTTGTCGACGTGTCTCCGCCGCGCGTCTCATTGAAGTCGACTTCCGGCGGCCATTCGGAGCCAGAGGGCCACAATAGTTCTACCTGCGTCGCTCCCACATCTGTGAGTCTCGAACGAACGAAATAGGCGCCATATGTGTGCGCGACGCCACTCTGGCTCACGCCACCAGTAACCCACGCGTTCCCATGCGCTGGATCCTGCCACGCGTTCAACTGCAACTCTCCGCTGCCAACTACCACGTGCGTTGGCTCCCACAGAGAGCCCTCGTCGCCGTTTGGCACGCCCGTGAACGCTTGCCAGCCCGAAGGAAGCGATGTCCCGGTGAAATCGTTGACGTAACTTTCCGTATAGCCAGAAAAGGCGCTAGCGCCCGGAGGGGACTCGCCCGAGGGCTCGTTGGAGTCGGGTGTGCCGTCGGGATAAGTGGAGTGCGCCGACTTGGTCGTCGTGATTCCGGTTTGAATCGTCGTAATGACGTGAGACGAATCCTGGCGACTCGACGCCGTGGAATTGACGGCGATCGCTGACGCGGACATCGTGCCGGCGCCGACCAGAACGACCGCAATGAGGGCACTGAATGATGTGAACTGCGTACGTCGTGCCTGACGCAGTTTCCTAGGCAAACCACCTGCGCGGCTGGACAAACTCCACTGAACTCTCGTTACGCGCTTTCCAGAAGTTTTCCCGATCATCGACATCCCTCTAAAACGAGTGGTGCGCCCAACTTCGATTTGGCCCTCTTCACCTCCTCACGTTAACTGTTCCTCCCGTGGTGAAAGATTTAAAAATACCTGTCACTTGCTTGAAGATGCGGACTTGCCAGTTGATTTGACCAGGGCACATGACTTTTTGATGAAGATGTTCGCAACTTTTGGAGGTGGGTCAGTCGACTCTCCGAACTATCGTCCAGTCGTAATCGGCTTGTCAGTTCCCCTCGGTGAACGCGTCCGAATGACGCTGCGGGTATAGGCGAGTGGTCCGTACAGCATCCCCAGTATTTGCGTGCGGAGCGTGCGCGACGGGTAACTAGGTTTCGCACTCGGCGAGCGATCTTCAGGTGAGCGAATGAGATATCGAAAACCCACCGGAATACGCTTCATCATGGCGAGTAGGTGTCTCGGATTTCGCACAATCATCGCGGTATACATCGCGGTAAGTCCCACGCCGTAGTTGAAGACCTGATGCATGAATTCTTCTTCCGTCCTCCGGTGCGTGTGACGCACGAGAGCAGCGGGCTCGTAAGCGAACGTGCCACCGGTCTCAACAAGTTCAATCGCAAGACCAACGTCTTCGCCGCCTCGAGCTAGCGTTCCGCCACCTATGGCCGTATCGAAGCCTCCGAACCTGCCCAGCGTCGCCCGCCGGTAGGCCGCGTTGCACCCCGCACCAAAGCGGCCGGGTGCGTAAGGGAACATCTTGTCAATGCCTTTGAGCCGCTGCAAACTCATCTTTTCGAACGTGAGCGACGGACTAAATCCGCCGTAGAACTCTTCGAACCACACCTGCGACGGCGTCGCAAGTTCGGTGGGCAGCACCAAACCGCCGATACCCTCGATCTCCGCGTCGAGGGTGAAGCGGGTGGCAAGTACGCGCAGCCAACCACGATCCACGATTGCATCATCGTCGGTAAAGGCAAGGACGTCACCCTTCGCTGCCAAGATTCCCAGATTTCTCGCGGCGGACACGCCTCGCTGAGGCTCATGAAGTACACGGACCCGATTGCCGCCAGGCAGTTCCGGCAGCGGGGGACGATCGAGTTCTGGTCGATTGTCGACAAGAATGACTTCGAAATCTGGATAGTCGAGCGCAACGATTGACTCGATTGTCCGCACCAGTTCATTTGGATTTCGACAAAGTGTGGGAACGATGACTGAAGCGCTAAGCAATTGACTATCCGGCACGAAAGCGGGACTGGAAATCTCTGCCTTCCGCGAGAGCGCGACAAGGGCGTCGAGCGTCCCGACTGGCAGTGACCCATTCTCCGATACCACGTCGAAGATTTGAATCACCTGCTTATTCTTAACCGCCTGAATCCAGATCCGCTCTCCCACTTCGAAGCCAGAAGGGGGCTCAGTCGCGACGTTGTCCACGTCAAGCTCAAGCAATCTGATCGGGCGCCAGTTCGCCAGCGTGTCTTTCGTTACGGTCCTGGCGTTCCCTCGTCGCGTCCTCACTTGAACATGATAATGCGGACCGACTGTGCGACTCCTGCGGGGCTATCTCTGAGAATCTCAGGTCGCCTTGTTGACCTCGAGGACCGTGGCGGTCGTCCACGACGCGGCGACGTGAAAGCCTCTGTTCAAGAGAAATACGAAGACTGAGTTCTCCCACCCTTTCGAGAACCCGCCAACGATCTCACCCCAGTTCTCTTGGGACTGGCTCAGGATGATGAAGCGAGGATGGACGCTAAGCAGGCCATATTCAAGGTTCCTTACTGATGGTCCGCCGTCGGTGCTCAGACTGTCCCAGTTGATTTCGCCGACGTCGAACTGGTTGAAAGGTATGTAGGGCGAAATGAGCCCAACTGTGTCGTTGTAGTGGATGTGCCGGAATACGTAATTCGCTGCGTCCAGTTCACCTAGTGAGAACGACTCGTACGCGTCGTTACCGCCGCGTGACACGGTCGTCGCAAGCGCACTCGATAAGAGCACGACCATCACCAGCGACCACAGCCCGACTCGACCATAGCGACGGGCTCGGAAATTCGGGACGATCGATCGCACGGCGCCCGAGACCTGTGGAAAGACCGCTGAAGCTGCGAGGAGTGCGGTGAAGGGGAGCGCGTAGAGAACAACTCGCAAGAGGCCCTCGCCGACGTAACTCGAGATTGTGAGGATGAAGAAGGGGGCCGCGGCGACTATTTCGACGGTGCGAGAATCTGTAGAACGGCGTAACGTTCCGATGCCGGCGAGAAAATATAGTCCGCCTATCTCCAATATTCGTAACTCGGCGGCGATCTGATGGACGTGGCTGCCCGAAACTCGATTGGAGACGTTCGCACTAAGCGTGCTGCCGATGTCACCGAAGCCACTAAAGATGTAGTCGAGGTGCCCTATCCAATAATCGGTCGCGCCAAGGCTGAGCCAACCAACCACGAACAGTGCGGAAAGGACAACCAATTCGGGTCGACCAAGTCGCCGGGTAAAGAGGCACCCTAGAAGCATGAGAATTAGGGCGTAAGGCGTCAGTTCGTGACTAATCGACATTGCAAACGTGATAAGGCCGAGGACAACGAAGACGACAGCGGTCTGCGTGGTGCCGAACGTTGCCACCGTGTCGCGTCCCTCAAGACGATCGAGCCGAAAGGTGGATCGGCTCCGCACCCACCGATAGCGGATAGTCCTCCACAGTCCCGAAAGAGGCGGCTTGGGTCGCGTCTTAGGTCGCCATAGAGCGGTGACACCAGCCAAGGTGATCAGGAGAAACAGATAGCCGAGCGCTTGCGGCGAAAAGTAGTCCTGGTAGATCCAGTCGGTGGCGTAGAACAGCGCGATGCCCAGCCACCCAGCGCGGCGTCCGACGCCAACGGAGCGAGCAATAACTAATAGCGGTGCGAGGTACATGAGTTCAATGAAGAGTGGGAAGTATCGAGTAAAACCGAGCGAGTTGAACTGCCCCGCGAATCCCGCGAAGACCGCGCCAAGTGAGAACGCCCCGGGCCACGAGAAATCTGCCTCATAGTGTGGGAGCGCACGGCCGTGTTGGAGGAAATACTCGAGAATCCCTGAGTGGCGATACGAGTCAGCCAGAGCCGCAACGGGCTCCACGGCACACGCGGTACCAAAGAGGTACAAGATCAGAAGCACGGTGAATATCAGAAGACCGAATGTACGCATACGCGTCCGCACGAGTTCGTTGGCAAGGCCAACGACGACCAAGAAGAGACCGAGAAAATAGGGCCAACGAAGGATCGTGACGAGTCCGAGGAGCCCCATCTTCGAAAAAACCGCGTCGTGCACCGTCAAGAGCCACAACCCGACTGACAACACAGCGAGAAGCATCGCGCCCACCCGGGATCTCGTCATCAACGAATACGGTCGCTGAAAAAGAACGAGCGGAGACACGCGCGACTACCCGAGCACTCTGAATCGATAGACGACCAGTATCGCGAATATCGCGACCATGGCCAGCGTCACATTGGTGAAGATGAGACTTGTGCGTTTGGTGATGCCAACTCCAGTGATGCCCACGATGGCGCGAACACAGAGCACGATCACGGT
>Ga0302140_10009025_pt1 | contig 12390 bp, 15 predicted proteins | sample I_Bog_E1_1_FD_202095 | JGI IMG/M metagenome (GOLD analysis project Ga0302140, IMG submission 202095) | Peat permafrost microbial communities from Stordalen Mire near Abisko, Sweden - I_Bog_E1_1 | ecosystem: Environmental > Terrestrial > Soil > Wetlands > Peat | place: Sweden: Abisko, Stordalen...
ATGGGACGAAAAGTACCGAATCAAAGTCCGAGTTGTTTGCGCTCGTGCCTACCATGCTCTGTTTATGCGAAATATGCTCATCCGACCTGATCGAAAGGATCTTGAGCATTTCCACCCCGATTACACCATTTATAATGCCGGATCCTTCCCTGCCAACAGATACACCGAGGGTATGACTTCAGGAACCTCGGTTGCCATCAACTTTGCCGACAAGGAGATGGTTATTCTTGGTACTGAGTACGCTGGAGAGATGAAGAAGGGTGTTTTCACTGTTCTCTTCTACGAGATGCCAGTCAAGCACAACGTTCTCACTCTTCACTCATCTGCCAACGAGGGAAAGAATGGAGATGTTACTGTTTTCTTTGGTCTCTCAGGTACCGGCAAGACCACCCTGTCAGCCGACCCGAACCGTGCTTTGATCGGTGATGACGAGCATTGCTGGAGTGATCGCGGTGTATTCAATATTGAGGGTGGTGTAAGTTGCCTAACATGTTGTTCTTCTTCTGAGTTTTACTAACGATTTCAGTGCTATGCGAAATGTATCGGTCTTTCTGCCGAGAAGGAGCCTGACATTTTCGGTGCTATCAAATTTGGTTCAGTTCTCGAGAACGTTGTTTTCAGCCCTGAGACTCGTCTGGTCGATTATGATGATGCCACTCTGACGGAGAACACTCGATGTGCCTACCCCATTGAGTACATCGAGAACGCCAAGATCCCCTGCTTGTCGACAAACCACCCCAGCAACATTATCCTTCTGACTTGTGATGCTCGTGGTGTCCTCCCACCAATTTCCAAGCTCAACTCCGCACAAACCATGTTCCACTTCATTTCTGGTTACACTTCAAAGATGGCTGGTACCGAAGATGGTGTCACGGAACCACAAGCAACCTTCTCATCTTGCTTCGCTCAACCTTTCTTGGCTCTGCACCCGATGCGTTACGCTAAGATGTTGGCTGACAAGATTGAGCACCACAAGGCTAATGCTTGGCTGTTGAACACCGGATGGGTTGGTGCTGGTGCTACCACTGGGGGCAAGCGTTGCCCGTAAGTATATCTGAATGGTGACAGAGTGAACTTTGCTAACAGAATTAGACTGAAATATACCCGAGCTATCCTTGATGCCATCCACTCAGGAGAGCTTGCGAAGGTCGAGTACGAGAACTACGAGACATTCAACCTCGCCGTGCCAAGGACTTGCACTGGCGTCCCATCAGAACTGTTGAACCCCCGAAATGCATGGACCACTGGCCATGACAGCTTCCGGGAGGAGGTCACAAAACTTGGCGGGTTGTTCAATGAGAACTTCAAGAAGTACCAAGATGAAGCCACCGCAGATGTCATCAAAGCTGGCCCTGAGGTCAAGGTTTAGATGAGAGTGAGGGACAGTGATTTGGGACTTGTCATGACAGATTGGAAGGGGGCAATACAAATTGCATGGCGTTACCCTCAAGCTGCTACTGTGTATACTTACTTCGAGCAAGCGGTAGATGAATTCAATGCATCATAAAGCAAATACTTGATCTTCTTGGTGCGTGTATCGTAGTAGTAGGATGTGTATCATCTCGTGCCACAGTAACTAAGCCTCTCCTCGACTTCTCATCCTACTACAGTCAAGCATAAAACTTTATGGCTTTTCATACATACCCAATATCTAGAGAGCTGGAAGTGTTAAGAAATTAGACTCATGGCGCTCTAAATATTCCAAAGGAGGTAAGAGCTCGCGCCATTGCTCTTGGTAAAGCATCTCCGTTCTCCTCTTCCAAAATAAGCCTCTCTTCACATTGTTCCCAACGTTCTGGGTCAATACACTTGTTATAAAGGGAAACTTCTCAGTTCCGATTGTTCCAAAGTTCTTCGAACATTCTACATGTAATAATTTGATTGTAGAAGGTATGTCACTGTGCGCAAAGCAATGGCTTGCGTTCTTACTAGCGGTCCCCATCATAAGCCAGCCCGTGGGACTTAGTGATCTTCCTAAATTACGTTCCGGATGGGCACGATCTGACGATATTCGGAACCGATTGTGATGTAGACTAACACCAAACTTTTATTCGCCCAACTTCATCTCATCTCCTGCTCGTGTCTTTTATTTCACTAACAAGGAGCACTCGACTATCCAACTCTCTCTCGCAAGCCTACTTTCGAATTCCTTACAGGCCATCCCGCTCCCGTCCTCTCTCCTCGACAATAATTGCTAGCACCTGGAAGCCGCCAAAAATGGGAATTATTTCAGCTATGAATACGACCGCTAAGATTCCAACGGACATACCAGGTTCCGATTCAATCTCCTGTGAGGTTTGACGTGGAATAATCTGGATGGTTGTCATATAGGCACTCTTCATGTTTGTTTTCCCCCTAGCGGCCCCCTTCGATCTCAGCCGAGCGCGAAGACGACTCATCTTCCTGCGATAACTGTGAACAGAGAGAGGTGGAATTTTAATTCTATGGGTGGAGGCGGCAAGGGCAAGCCAACTTCATTCTGGGAAGAGTTTAGACTTTCCAAAGTATTCCCAATATCAGAGAAATGTTGAGACTAAGAGGAATCTTTCACAGCTGGCTTGTGATAGAAAAGTGTAAACAGATGCAGTTCTTGTTAATAACTTTCTATAACGCTTTACAAAGCCCCAGATTAAAGAACAATCAAACGACATAGAGCATCTCGGCATCTCGAAGCGAGAAGAGCCGATTTTGGCCCTACGAAGCTATTCACTTAATAGACTTAAATAAGCGAAATATTGCCAGTTGACTCATGAAATTGGGTTGTAAGTTAGCTCATCACCTCTATAATGTGATGCACTAACGTCCTAAGTATGACAAGTTAAAGTGCTTTGTTACCGCAGTGACAAGAGAGACTGTGCGTCCCGAAATGACGTTAAACTGCAAGTCCTGGATGCCTGACTAAAAACTGCGGCCGTCTACCGGAGTGACGTTAAAAAGAAACCGGAAACAATGCTCTCGCGCTTGTACCATGCCCCTAGCCTTCGAGCTGGGGGAAAGGTTTTGTTTGCAAAACCGATTTTTTGGTGGTGAGATTGGTAGTACGCGCAGTTTTGAAGTCCTCCCACGTGAGACTTGCTTCACGAACCAATTTTTTTTGCGAAAATACTCACTCCTCTAGAGCTAGGGAGTGCTGGTATTTTCAGGTACGAAACATGCCAGAATTACAAGAACAGCTAAACAAGATAAAATAGCAGAAGGTCTCATCCCCGCTGAGGCTATCAGAAAAGCGGAAAAGACCATAACTCAGCAAGTTCCCTAACTCGACTCAACAATTGACAATAGGAAATTGCTGGCAGTTTCGAAGACTGGAATATTTTAATGATGAGAGCAGATACATCGGATGAAAGTTATTAATGCTAGACTAATCAAAGGCAGTATGTCGCCAGTTTTTGTCGGAATTCTTGACACAATGGGCTTCCAATGTACTGTAGTTCGAGGGACAAAGAGCCTGACTGCAATTTTGATTCCTCGATTGTCCCCTGATCTAAGGAACAATCCGAAAAGTATTGGCTCGTCGGTTTGCGAATGTTCAACAAGTTGTGGTACATTAAAAGCCAGTCTTGCGCCACGAATTCTGACAACCCCTAGTATGTTGGGCGAGACTCTGCCTACACCCTCATGAACATGATCGGCAGGGGCAATGCAAGAACCTCGGTAGGTTTAGAAAGTCCCAAACTTGTTGGGAACACTGTGAATGGACAAGGTGCACGATGATGAGAGTCTTCGAATGTTCGAGAGTAGATTGTACAATGAGAACAGCAATAACTTTGTAGTTGATGGCTTGCGGCCTAAGTGCTTCAAGTGGATTGGAAATGCTTGACTCTCATTCGACGAGACCGGGTCCAGACATCCCGCCAGCGCATGCGGTCATCAGCCGCTTGAGGACGACCACGAAACAAGCAAAAAGCAGGTGAGCGCCATTCGTCCACAAAAGCAAGTACAATCAGAGCAGTATGCCGTCGGAACATTTGCCCTCGCAATCGCAGCAGGGTCGGCCCGCACATGGCACGCAGCGGTCAACAAGCTCTATCCACAGCACTGATTCTCCCTCAACGTCACCCCCTCAACACAACCACAAGAAGCAGAAGCATGTAGTCGGCACAGGACGAACCCATGCAAGGATACCGTCGAATCGAAGCTTTTCCAAGCTGACAAAAGCGCACGGCAATGATTCGCAAACGGACCTGAAGAAACTCCCGCGTAACTCCTCCGCAAGCAGTCTTAAGAAGAACAACTCGCACACGAATCTCAAGCGCAATCGCTCCTCGGCCGACGTCCCCAAGAGACCCAAGTCCTCCCATGGGCCAGACAAGAGGCCAGCATCAGTACACTTTGAGATTGGCGACCAAGATCAAGACGACGAGGACGGAGAGGAGGAGTGGGAAGAAGCAAGTTCTGCGTCACCGGCCTTGTCTCGATCCGCAACGCGATCAGCAGCGTCCAGCAACCCTTCCTCTGCGAAACCGAGCGCGAACAACTCACAACCACAGTCTCCCCCTCAATCCCCAACTCCCTCAGAACAGCACTCGAATGGAAGAAGCGAGCAGCAGAGCGCGCGCCACACGCCTGCAGACGCAAAAGTCATAACAGAACGACTACTTCAGCGCTCTAACTCCCAACATACGACCACAACCAAAATGTCACTCGCAACGGCCACGCCCGCAGGGCACTCTCCAGATTCTCTCGAGAAGAGCCAGACCTCCACGCTGAACGGAACCACCTTCAACGGCACTCCCAAGACTGGAAGCAGCAATGACGAAGTCGTGTCCCGCTTCGTAGGCGGCTCTGGTACACCCAGCGAAGCCTCCCCCTTCCTCCAAAATCGCAAACCCTCCACCTCTAACACCAACGATAGTCCGCAGAAGAAGAATGAGGAGGTGAAGAGAGCGCAATCGATGGGCAACCTGGCGCGGCATAACTCCTCTGCAGACGACGACTCGGAGTCCGCGCTCCTCCCACGTTCTAGAAAGTCTTCGCAGTCACACGCATACGTACCGCCGCAACAGTCGCGCACACAACAGAAGCTATGGCTGCAAAGGGCAAGCTCAAATATCGAGCCGCAGCAGATGGCGCCTGGCTTGGCGATCAACGGTGTCCATTCAGGCTTGGGAGCAGGCGTAGGAACGAGTCTTGTAGGTGCTGGCTATGATGGACGAGACCCGAGGATCAAGCAGCAGCTGGAGAGGACGGGCTTGGAGTATCTTGTTGTACGGCGGCATCAGGACCCGGTTGGACAGGCGTTAAAGAGGTTGAGTGTTTTGCCAGGCGTAGAGAGGAATAGGAGGATCCCGCCGTCGTCCTCGCAAGCGAATAAGAAGGGAGACACAGGCGGGGGAAGTGGGAGTGTTGGCCGGTATGGACTAAGCCAGAGCTTGAAAGAAGGAAAGCCGAATAGGAATGGCAAGGACAAGGTTGTGAGCGGAGCAAGAAGTAGTTATGAGGGCCGTGCTGGAAGCCAGGATGACAGAGAGTTGAGCGGCCGAGGCAGTGATGATGAAGGTGTTGGAGCCATATTGAGATCTCTGTGGGAGAAGAACTTTGATCTTAGTGCAAGTGCCGACTGATGTCGTTACTCCACGGTTCGAAAACACACGCCGACTTCATGGTATCACCCCACCATGTTATGATGTTGCCCATTATTATTCAGCTGTAAGCGGTTTGCATGGCGTTTCTGGCGGGCTCAGTCTTTGGATGGACGGACAGGGGGATCGGAACCAGGACGGCTGCATTGCACTGAAGCATAGGGGCTTGTGCTTGTACATGTCGAGTATCAATGATGTTAATGACTCTAGAAGTATTCTCACGGCCGAATAAAGCTGATGAATTCACGACATTAGAAGTCAAAGAACATTGCAGTGATTGCTTGTTTTCATTGAGAAAGTCTTCGCCGACTCACACTTCACTCTCTAATGTTCTACCTCAAAGGGGATCCTCCCAGTCCCCTCCCAGGTATCCACCCCGATCCGCTGAATGGACTCCCCATGGCAGGTGCCAGCCCAATAGGTCTTCTCACCGGCGTAGTTGGGCCCGGCCCAGGTGTTGAAGGGCCATGCCCTCCCAAAGCTCCAATCGGTGGTGTTTCCGTCCTCTCAATGAGGTGGCCATCCCTCTTCATGGCTGGAGGCTTGTAGTTCACCTCCTTGCCCTTATTATAGATATCCTGGATCATCGTCTCTAAGATCCCCGCATCCTGAAATTCCAAGTACTTCTTGTACAGCTTTAAAGCTGTCCTCGCATCCTCGATACTGTCATGTGTCTCGAGTTGGATGTCTTCTTTCAACACACACCAGGCTAGGAATGCCAACGACAGTTTGCGAAGGCGCTCCTTCATGTAGAAGAAATCGATAGTATCAATCACTTGCGCCTTCGGAACGTGGATATTTGTCACTCGGAAATCCTGCTTGAGGCCATGACCGAGGAATTTGCAGCCCAGATTCAGGAGAATCCAAAGCTTTTTGTAGGTAACTTTTAGAGGCAGCAGATTGCGCTTCGAAATCCTCGGGTCCAAATCTCCATGCACGATTCCGGAGTAAGAGGTCAGATAGTCGACGATAGGCTCTTTGCTTGCGATGTAGTCATCAATGAAGGGTTCTCCTTCATCTTCGCCGGCTCCTCGTATTACCGAGACACGGGCCAACGCATAAACTATTGGCCGTATGGTTTCTCGCTCACCTTCTGAGTTCACTTCGATTTCTGGTTGTCTCACTGAAACGAACTCGGTATCCAATGCAACGATAGTTCCCTCCCCAGGAGCTTCGTGCAGGCGGTCCAAGGGGCGATATGTCTTCTGGCCTAGGTTCGTGCTGCAGAAAGTCAATATCTCAAGTATAGCGGTGTGAATATATATTTACTTTTCGTCAAAGTATAGAATCGAAGTATCCAAGTTGAGCTTCCAAGTATTGTCGATGCGATTGTTGCCACCCTTGACTTGATAAGTGATCACGGATGGCAACTTCCAGGATGTATTGAAAGAAAGCGCTTCTTCAGCTTGTATGGGTCGAACGAGGAAATCATTGAAGAGATGCCATTGACTCTCACCAGGAGCAACAGGCTGGGAATGGGCAACTATATAAAGTGAGCGACTATTGATTGGAAGGCAAAGATAACTTACCGTTCACCAACGAAACAAGGTGTGATTTCTGATGTTGTCCACTATCAATATCCGCCGCGAGACCGATTAAGGAGTAAATAGTGATATTATGTGAACCACGCTGAATGTGGAACCTCAGATCTTCGCCCTGATAACAGAAAAACTGCCCGTTTTCGAGGATGACTCCAATTTCTTCGGGCAGCCATCCCGGGATCCCCCAGAACTGCCTTGCTTCTGGGCTGTTGATAGCTGCATTCAGAACAAGGACTGCCGGGACACTATGGATTGTTTTTCTTGTCGCAAGTGACTGGTATCTCTGGCATCTGCTACACCATCCCCGACTGGTCGTTTCCCGCTCAACACTGGCCTTAAGAATTTGTGAAAAAGAGCTTCTAGGAACTCTAGCATTTCGAGAGACGATTTTCTAGAAGTGTTAGTGGGAGCACGCTTTAAGTTTGGGTCAACATACTGGCAACGGGTACGAAAGTTCAGTGACATATGTGGATCCGGGACGGGTATGCTCACTGCGGCAATTCATGCAACGAATCGAAGTTGTGGCGGCAGTTGACAAGATCTAATGGAGTCAGTAACTTCAAGTAGAAGCTCACTCCTTTGCTTACTTGTTCGAAGGCAAGAGAATGTGGAGGTATGCTCCTCCAGTCTTGGGCTAATCTATCGAGTAAGAAGCGGGTCAAGCCCTGCAACATGGTTGTAAGAGCAGCTCCGGGAGCGTCCTCTTCGAGTAACCCCAACGGTGCGGCTAGAAGTGGTCAGCAGGGCATCCTTTGTCCGAGAGGGAATTTGGTACCTTGAGGATGATTACTGAAGGTTTTCAGCAAGTTCGTAGCTTGACAAATAGAGCCCTCTGCTTTTTCGAGCATGTCAAACAAGAAACCCATTTCGCAGAGCAGACATGCTTCGTTGAGACAGGAGGTTGCAGCATGCTGAAGCGCAAGATTTCGGATTAGGGGAGTGAAGTGTAAAACTTGGAGGAGTGGATTGGCGTAGGAGTTCGAGATGTGAATCTCTAATCCTGAATAAGTAGTCCTGTTGTAAAACCTGGAAAAGGGTTAGACTTAGATGTGTTATTAAAAGGGATCGGCACTTACCCAAAGTCAAAATCGTCCACGCCAAACTTGCTATACTTGATCTCAACGTTCCGATACATAACCGGAACTTCTGCCTTCAGACTTGATAGCTCTGTGGCTCCTATTGCGTCCGCTACATCGCTAATTCTCCTCTCACCAGAAGTGTCGTTGGCTGACTCTCTGGCCTTTTCACTGAGAAACTTCGGCGCTTGCAAGCTTGTCGCTGTCTTTTCCGTGGTCCTGGTATTTTCCGTTACGTTCCGTAGCACAGGACGTGCAAACCGACCATATCCTCCCCAATCGGTGGCTTTGAAAGAAGTCATGACTTGATGGTCAGGCTTTTGCGGAGGTGCCCCAACCTCAAAAATCATATGGCTTGGCCATGCGGATACTAACTGCTCTCTGTAAAAAGGCATTCCTATTGTGCTCAAAGGGCTGTAATATGTTAGAAGTAGTATGAGCTGGCTTAGAACGTAACTTACGTCTCAAGTGTCCAGTCAACATGAGGGTAGACTTCTTCGGGATCTGGGAACTCCGATGGCTGGCTGACTTCTGCTGCAAAGCGTATTCTAGAAGGAGATCCCCAGAGATGGATATTGCACTCAGCATCTGCTAGCCCTATTGCTTCGCCTGAAGGAGCAATCTCAATCATGCTCAAATAGGTCATAACATTGGCATGCCTCACGGTGCTAGTGTTCACGTTCATGAGATCAACTACATGTATCTGGCCTTGTTGGGAGACGATAATGCAAGTCGACGACATGCGTGGATGCATTCGGACGTAGGCTGCGCCAGCTGGGAATGGTATGGGAGATAACGAGACCATATTCTTCAAGTCAAAGGCGTTGACTAACGGGTCAAGCATGTACGATTGTTGCTGCCGCAGGGAATAGCCGCAGGTGACAACAAAATCAGTCTGGGCATCCATATCATTAATGAGTGACTGGTGGGCACTCCAACTTCTGATCAGAGCGAAAGTTGTAGGATCGAGAATATTGACCGAGCCTTTCTGGGTAGCAGCACAAATATATCGACTCGATTTTTTCATGATTGTGTAGTGATCTGGGGTGGGTAACTGCAAAGTCAGCTAATGCTTGAGGAAAACAGGGCTTTGGTACCTGTTTAATGATTGTCCCCTTCTCGACATCGAGTGTGAACATCTGATCCTGCAGACCGGCAACAAGAATCTCGGAGGCCCCTTTGGAGGTATAACTCATACATCGGAGTTCCTTCATTTCATCATGACTGTAGATGGGCCTGTCAGTCATGTTCCGTGTCCCCAAAATCTTCAAGCCTACGTGATATGCCAGAGCGGTCCGCCTCTCCTCAATGCCATGTGGACACTCCTCGATGCCAATGCAATGACCCCCTTGTCATGAACAAGCAATTGACGAATAGGGCCATCGCCGCCCTTGAATGAGGTATACCGCTGAAGTTCGATGCCGTAGAAACTCGCGACGCGACCGAATTCGTTCCCCGTCCAAAGCAGCTCTTGGGAACCGTCAAATGCAAGTGTATGGACGGGGGTTGGCAGTGCCTGCGGGCTAGGCGGAGGGAGCAGCAGGCGCCCGACCTAGAAAAACACATATCAGCATGGTGTTTGGTATTGAAGCTGTGAGATTGTCGAGAGTTCGAGGCTGCTGCCCCACTAGCAAGCTGCAGCGACCTTTGTGAGATCTTCCGAGAGGAACACATGGAGAAGTCAGCTTTGTACCTCTTCCCAATCTGCGTCAAACGCCATGGGCCGTCTGCGAGCTGTTGCTACCAATCCATGGCTACTAATATATGAAAAGGAATGTGTCGTGTTGTCGAGGCTTCGAAGTTGAGCACCGACGCTCGGCCTGCATCAGGTTAGCGTGGCTGACCCCAGTTCATGGCCTCAGCCTTGCAGAAGGCACTTGCAGGGAGGGGGATCGGACGTCTCACACCTGTCGTCTCAGTCGCGGCTATTGTTGACAAGGCGCGTTTGAAGAGCTCTGTTACTCTGCCTGTAGTTGGCGTTTTGAAGATGCTTTGCTGTTCTTCTGCTTTTCTGTTGTCCCCTCTATTCTCTCGTGCCCATGTTCTGTAATTGTGACGTGCTCCCTCAACATTTACCCACTACTGTTCTCATCATGAATTTCTACGATCTAGCATTTACCCTCCTGGTATCGCTATGTGGACTTCTCACTTGGAGACAATACCATGCCGAACAGAAGCCAGAAGAGAAGGCGTTAACGCAGCCTCCCGTCACTCCCCATGCGAAGGCGGAGGCCAGTCAATTTACTCGATTATTTCTCACTGTCTATTGCCTGGTAATGGGGTCAGATTGGCTTCAAGGTGTGTTTACAGCGTGGCCTGTCTTCCGGTGGCCTCACTGACCCGGCGCAGGCCCGTACGTGTACAGTTTATATAAAGATCAGTTTGGACTCAAAGAAACAATTGTTGCCGCACTTTTCACAACAGGATTTCTCTCAGGAGGCATATCAGGATATTTCGTGGGCCAATTTGCAGATCGATATGGCCGCAAGACAGCATGTCTGGTATTCTGTGTCACATACTCGGTTGCATGCTTTTCGACTCTCGTTCCGAAGCTACCTGTTCTCTTTTTAGGCAGGGTCTTCGGCGGTTTAAGTACAAGCTTGATGTACAGTGCATTCGAGAGCTGGATGGTCACCGAATACCACAAGAGGGGCTTGGAGAAAGCAGGCACGAGTCTAAGCAGCATGTTTGGGGTTATGACAACGTTGAATAGCATTGTGGCTATTCTTGCTGGTGTCTTCAGCGAGTGGCTTGTTCAAGTGGCGAGTACGAAGAGGGCTCCTTTCATGGCCAGTGCTGGCCTACTCATGGTTGCCTTTTGGGTCATTTTAGGATGCTGGGTAAGAAATTGTCTAAGAACCTCTGCATATATAGTCCCCACTGAGATCGTGTACAGACCGAGAATTATGGTGACAGTCATAAGTCATCGGAGACCACTGCCTCAGCTGCTGCCTCATCTATTCCTGCTAAGTCCGTTCTGAAAACGGTCCTCACAGACCGTCGCATTCTCACTCTAGGTCTTGCCTCCTGCTTTTTCGAGGGTTCGATGTACTTGTTCGTTTTCTTCTGGACGCCTGCTCTGAAAGCCGCAGCAGCCGCACAAGAAAATGGCTCTGCCGACCTACCTTTGGGAATGATATTTGCAACATTTATGGCATCCGTCATGCTGGGCTCCTTGCTGTTCAATACCTTGATCTCGTCTCAGCGACTCCTCAGTCCTTCCAGGCTTCTCACAATCATCTTTGCCACCGCCTCGAGCTCATTACTGGTGCCCATTGTTTCCAAATCCGAGACTCTGACATTCTGGAGTTTCTGCGTATTTGAAATGTGTGTCGGTATGTACTGGCCTAGCGTTGGGTACCTGAAGGGACGAATTGTGGAGGATGGCATTAGAGCCAGAGTTTATGGCATGTTACGAATCCCATTGAACGTTTTTGTGGTCGTGGCACTTGGATTGGTGAAGGAGGGGGAGGGATACAGGAATGCTGTATTTATGGTTTGCAGTGGACTTTTGGTTGTCACCAGTGGGGTCTTTCATCACGTTGTTAGTGACTGATGGAAGTTATTCCAGAGATCTCAAAAGGAGGTGTTGTTATGGCAATTTATGCATGTATAGAGTACTGGTAAACTGTACTATAGAACTACATGCGATGAAAATTCTTTGCCAGATGTCGGCCGTCAAAGTTTCCCTCTTATTTCCGATATATTCTTCAATTTTATGACAGTTCTAAAAAGTCTGCAAATCTTCCCAGAATAGAACGACTTGTCAGTGCTAGAAACGCGACCAAGCACCGACAGCATCGACCTCTAGGCACACTCCTCCTCTTGTCGTCCTAGTTGCGTTATTCACCAAAGTGGCCCCACATTTTTCAACTCCTGCTTGACCTTGTCCATGTCATTCATCTTCCTCAACTTATAGGCTAATGCTTGCTGGCCCCAAACGAAGGTGGCAGTGGAAAAGCAAATCATGGAGACGGCCCATATAATAACAACCCCCGCCCTTATCCTATCCCAGTCAGGGCAGGAGTATAATTTAGAAGTAGGTAGGGCCGTTGCATTCCCAGCGGTTGTATTCATAGCTGAGAGAGTTTCCATTGATCGAAAAGAAAACTCCTTTCGCGGGTCTAAAGTATTGGCGATGGCTATCGAAATAGACGCTGGGAATGGAGATATCCTAGAAGAAAACGTCGT
>Ga0302140_10009032_pt1 | contig 12384 bp, 7 predicted proteins | sample I_Bog_E1_1_FD_202095 | JGI IMG/M metagenome (GOLD analysis project Ga0302140, IMG submission 202095) | Peat permafrost microbial communities from Stordalen Mire near Abisko, Sweden - I_Bog_E1_1 | ecosystem: Environmental > Terrestrial > Soil > Wetlands > Peat | place: Sweden: Abisko, Stordalen...
ACAATTCTGCTCAGCACTCACAGCAATATTGTGGGCCCGGGCGGAGAGAGCATCTTCACCGATACCGGCGCCAATGGCAGCCAAGCCATTCCGACCATCGTTTACCACTACTACGACGGCAACAATGACGGGACGCCAACCCTGGGTATCAACCGGCTGAGCTTTACCTCGGATGGCTGGCCGTATATTCAGTGAGCAAAGCGCGGCTGTCAGGAGGGCTTCTACCGTGGCGCAGGACACGCACCGCCTGGCGCATTGGCTTGTAGAACGAAAGCCGAGGAACTTATGAGTTAAAGGAAATCATTTGGCAATGCGAATTCTGAGAGTCGTGCTCATGACAAGCCTGCTTGCCGGCCCAGGCTGGGGACAAGGCGTACCTCACCCCGTCCTTACTCCGATCCAGGCGGAGTTAGTAGCAGACATCCAGGCCCGCAATCTTGCGCCCGGCGCGGCCCTCTACGCGAAAGTCCAAGCCGATTGGAACGGCTTCGGCTGCGTTTTGCCGCATGGAGTCGTGATTGAAGCTCAGGTAGTTTCGGTGGTAAAGCATTCCAAGACTTCGAAATCATCGCAGGTAACTCTGTCCTTTACCAAGGCGCAGTGCAACAAGTCCGATTTGAAGCCATTCTCAATGACCCTCGCGGCAATGGCATTTCCTCAGGAAGACGATAGCTCCGTCACAATGGACATGCCTCGTTCCCTTGGATCCAGCGCCCCCAGCCAGGGCCCGCCAAGCGGTTTCCGTTCGATGACTTCGACGAATGCGGATATCTGGGACAATATGCAGCACTGGGTCCCTGTTGGCCAGGTGCCTCGCGTTGGCGGAGTCTACGGCATCAAGGGAGTGAAGTTGAGCGTTGGCACCGGCCCTCAGAATAGCTCCGTGCTGTCATCCGCCGACCGCGATGTCGCACTGGAGAAGCACACCGTGCTGTTCCTGTTGCCGCAGTCAGCCTTCACGTCAACGTCGAATACCGGAAACTCGACTCCGAGGCAACCTGTGTCAACGGCCTCTTCCGATGCAGTTCCAGCCAGCATTGACGCTCGCGGTGCCGATCACACTGCCGCATCCATCGTCCCTGACCCAGCATCGACTCCTGATGAGGAAGGCGCTGACGCATGCGCTCCGCCTGAATGCAGCATTGATTCGCCCGTGAACAACGCAGAGAATGTTTCCGGCGCAATAGCTGTCATCTCCATCCTTAACCTGGGATACAGTTCCAGGCTGCAGAGAGAGATGGCGGATCTTAACCACGATGAGACGTTGACCTATGTTGGTCCCGCCGAGTTATTGGTAACTTTTAACCCGCACCCGCTTGTCCCGCGCCATGGAGTTACATCGCCTGGATCGACCGTTCGCGTGATTCGTGCCGCTCTTGTCGACTTAGACACCAAAAAAGTCACACGAATCGTTGATTGGAGCCTACCGGATACAAGGCAGTATTTGTGGCAATTGGCGAATCGTCGCTTGCTGGTCCATGTTGGAAATGAATTGCGCGTCTATGGTCCCGGACTGAAGCTGGAGAGGACGTTTTTGCTGGATGCACCGTTGTCGTTTGTACGAACCGATCCTCAAGGAAAGACGATAGTCTTCGGAGTAATTCACGAGCGGCATACACCGGAGCTTCACGCCAGACTGCAAGAAGGCCAGGAACAGGAGCCGGAGGAGGATGTTCAGATACGCGTGCTGAACCAAAGCTTTGAAACCATTGCCACCGCAACCTCCAATTCCAGCAAGATTCCGCCCACATTGCTCAACGAAGGCGAAGCCAAGCTGCTGCTTCAGCGCGACAAGCGCATTCATCTGGTCATTCACACGTGGGACAACCAGTGGCGCAGCCTGGCGCGATTCAACTCGAGTTGTACTCCTCAACTTTCCAGCGTGGCGCCGGATCTCCTGCTTGTGGTTACCTGCAACGCCTTGACCACAGGCCGGGAATATCGCGTCATGCGGCCTGACGGCAAATTGATTCTGCGCGGAGAATCGCCTCTTGCAGAATTGGGCCACACGGCCACGGGCACCCAGGATACCTCAGAATTCGCCCTTAAAATCCTGAGTTCGAATCAGTCTCTCCCGCCGGGAACGGTGTTCCGCCTCGCCGATCTTGAGTCAGGGTACGTTGGGATCTATCGTGCGGAAGATGGCAAGCGTTTATTCATTGTTCGTTTTTCGGACCCTTCGGCCAGCGACGGCGGATACGCCTTGGCGCCTGATGGGAACCAGATGGCTGTTCTTGCTCGCGGCCGGATTGAGGTGTACGCCCTCCCCAAAGGACGAAGCTGACAACGTAGACCGCCCCCCCTGAACCCGCCGTCCCAAGCATTCAAAAAACACGGTTCTGTCCCGATTGGCGAAACGCTCGGACCAGCCAAGACCAGGCCGTCAGATCTCCGAAACCTCGTATTGTGTGTGAGAAGGCAGGAAGACACGAACCAGCGTTCCGCGATTCTCCGGCTCAATATGGCTATCGATGCCGATTTGTCCACCATGCCCTTCGACAAACTGCTTCGCAACGAAGAGGCCAATTCCTGTGCCGACGGCCGGGCGTTTCGTGAAGAAGGCATCGAACACCTTCGGAAGTACATCCGCTGCGATGCCTACGCCGTCGTCTGCAACAGTGAGCGACACCCCCTCAGCCGGAAACCGAGTGTCGTAAACAGAAACCGACAGCGTACCTCCATCGGACATGGCATAGATCGCATTCGTGATGAGATTGGAGATCACCTGCATCATCTCACCGCGTCGCAGGACTATCTTGCGCGAAGGCGCAAAGGATCGCACGATCGCGATTCCTGCCGCCGTGCAACGCGGTTCGTAGATCGCGAGTGTTTGTTCCGCGATCTCTGCAAGTGAGGCGAGGCTTGCCGAAGCGTTCTCGCGATAGTACCCAAGTGTCTGCTTGGCGATATGAGAAACCCGCTCAAGCTCACTCTCCGCACGGGCGAGAAATCCTATGCCCTCTTCGTCGACGATCTTGCGCCGGAGCAGGAAAAGAAGATTCACCACCGCTTCAAGCGGATTGTTGATCTCGTGGGCAATCGTGGCCGCCATGCGGCCAGTGGCAGCAATCTTCTCGGCTTGCAGCAGAGATTGTTCCAGGCGCTTGCGATTGGAAACATCGCGGAGGATTTTCGACGCGCCAATTACCTGACCATTTGCGTCCTTAATGGGGGAGACGGTGAGGGAGACGTCAAGAAGCCTCCCATCCTTTGTCTGCCTAACCGTCTCAAAGTGTTCCACGCGCCGGCCGGCGCGGATACTCGCGAGGATTGTCTCTTCGTCCGAGTGCAGATGCTCGGGAATGAGTTTGAGGATTGAAGTTCCAATCATTTCATCCGCGGTGTAACCGAAAACTCTCGTAGCAGCGTCGTTCCAGCTGGTGATGATTCCATTGAGATCCTTGCTCAGGATCACGTCGTCCGACGAGGCGACGATTGCTGCAAGCTCGCCCAGGCGTTTGGCGCTTTCGCGGAGCGTCTTCTCAGTTCTGCGCTGATCCGTGATATCGCGTATCGTGCTCAGGATTCTCCCTTTCGAACCGGTGGTTGCCGGCTGAAGATTGCCGCGCAGTTCGATTCGGCGGAGCGCCCCGTCAGTGCGATACATTGAACCTTCAAAGTGAAGAGGCATACCATGTTGGAGCGTTCGCTCCACTGCCTCTCGAAAAGCATTATGGAAATCCGGATGCAGGAAATCTCGCAGGAACTCAGCGCCATTGACTGGCCCTTCTTCACGGGTCCGGCCGAATATCTCATAAACGCGCTCGTTCTCCCAGTTTCCCCGATCCTCGGCTGTCTCCCAAACGAAGACTCCCAGTTGTGCTGCCTCAGTCGCCAACTTGAGCCTTGCTTCACTTTCGCGCAGCTTTTGAGCCCCCACAACCGTCTCGGTCGTGTTGCGGAATGCGTCGTACACACCCCGAATTTTGCCGTTTTCGTAGACGGGGATGAGCGAGTAGCTCCAATAGTGATCTTCGAGCACTCCGTTGAGGAGGATCGGGATGAACATGTTATCCCGCACTGCCGTCTCGCCCCGATAGAAGCAGTTTTCGAGGTCGGCGCCTACAAGATCCCACGCCTCACTAAAAACGTCGCGATAGAATGCGCCGAGAGCGCATGGATGCTTGACGGTAAGAGTGGAGATGGCGGCATCGTTATACAGAAAGACCATCTCCGGCCCCCAGGAGAGGATTGTCGGAAAAGGCGAATGCAGCATCAAATTCGCGGTGGCAACCAGGGTCTCGGACCATTCTTTAATCGGACCCAAGGGAGTTTGTGACCAGTCGAATTCGCGAATGCGACCGGCCATTTCGCCCGACCCCGCAATTAAGGCATTGGCTCGGGATGCAGTGCCCGGTTTGTTCATTAGATCGTCAGCACTGCCCAGGGATTTGAAGCCATAAACATACTAAGATAGTAGCCCTTTTCGAGCCGCCGGAAATACGCCTTAACCGAAATGTTCTGCGGCGGAGATAGGATTTCTGGCACTCACCCGGATACATCTTGAAATTACTTCCATTCTGAATGTCACGAACCACCGATCGTTCTCGCATTAACCAGTGAAGGCAGTCGAAGTGAAGACGCCTCTCGAAGGAGAAACCCTCATGAAACGGATCAGCGTAATTGCCCTGTTCTCCATCGCTACCCTCGCGGCATCAACTGGATTGATTGCCCAGCAGCCTGCGGTGAAGGCCAACATCCCATTCGACTTCACCGTGGGCGATCAATCGATGCCCGCAGGTGAATACACCATTACTTCCCCCAGCCGACACATCGTTCAGATTCGGAGCGAGGATTGGCGGCACGTCGGGATGGTCATCGCCATTGAAAGCCACAATGAACATGCCGCCGGCGCGGCGCTGGTGTTTGACAAGTACGGTGAGTATTACTTTCTTCACCGGGTGCTGTCTCCGACCATCACCTCGCTTAACCTGGATGTCGCTTTGGGAAACGCGGAAAAGAAGGTGCGCACCCGCGAGGCAAAGCTGGAAGTGGAAGAGCAAATCCTGGTGGCAACTCGATAGCCGGTTCGACTGTAGCGAATGCGGAGCAACTGTACCCCGAAACCGCAGCTTTCAAGCCGACGCGGCCAATAAGGAGCGGCAACCTGGCACAAAACTCATCGGGCCACCAACTCTGGATTCGCTCCAAGCAAGCGCCCGGGTACCTCGCCCTGGGCGCTTGCCGGTGAGTTTGGACATCGGGAATTGGGTACGTAACCGCGTAAAAAGGTGGGCTTCTACAGCCAATTTGCTCAACCATATGAACTTGAGTTATGTTGGCGCCGCACCGTCAACCACAGGACATTGCATGGAAGACACGAGAGTTAGTTTCCGTCTTGTTTCAATTGGCGGGGGATGAAATTTGGCCAGAATGCCATTGCAATTCCTGGTTTTTCGGTTAAGCTCAATGTAATTAACCGCCTGCGCGGGTTCCCAATTCCATCTCAAGACAGTCCCGAGTGAACGCCAATTCCCCATTTCAGGCTACGCGCGGTTGATTGGACGAAACTTTATGGAAGACTTGCAGGAAGTTGCCGAGCAGATTTTCGTAACTGCGCTGGGTCTCGACCCAAATGAGCGAGAGGCTTACCTGCGTACCGTGTGCCACAGTTCCCCCGAGGTGCGGGCGCGGGTGGAAAAGCTGCTGAAGGAAGACGATCTTGCGGGGAGCTTTTTAGAGCATCCGCTCTTCGATTCCATGCATGTCGATGGCGGAGATGTACCTTCCCGGAGTCTAAATTCCCAATCGGGACGCGCCGATACGCAGTCCTACACTCCGCAGTTCACCCCCGATGAAGTGCTTTGCGATCGCTTTCAAGTGATCCGCTTCCTCGCCAAAGGGGGCATGGGCGAAGTCTACGAAGTTGAGGATCGCCAACTGCGCGGCGTCCATGTCGCGCTGAAAACGGTCCTTCTGCAATACGCAGCAGACCCCCTGATGCACGAGCGATTTGAGCGGGAAGTGCTGAACGCGCGTGAAGTCGTTCATCCCAACATATGCCCCATCTACGACATCTTCCACTGGAAGCGCCCGGAGGGCCGTCTCACCTTCCTGACCATGAAGCTTTTGGCCGGAGAAACCCTCTCGGCAAGGCTCGCGCGGGCCGGCCCCATACCGGAGCCCGAAGCCTCGCTGATCGTTCGCCAGGTGGGCGCCGGACTCGCGGCCGCTCACGCCAAAGGCATTCTTCATCGAGACATCAAGGCCGCGAATATCATTCTCGATGGCTCCGGCGAGAAAGTCTACGCCTGTGTGACAGACTTCGGCCTGGCCCGCGCCGCATTGGGGGACACTACCGCATTAACGTCGCACGGAATCGCTGGAACCCCAGGCTATATGGCGCCCGAGCTGTTTTACGGCGGGACGCCATCGCCGGCAAGCGACGTATTCAGCTTCGGCGTCGTCGTCTACCAGATCCTCGCCGGCCGCTTACCCCGGCAGCCGTTGAATACCACCCCGGCGAACGGCCGGTCCAGCTCGACGGAGAGTTTTCCTCCGCCGTGGAGGCATCTGGTCACTGGCTGCCTTGAGCCCAATCCGGACCTTCGCTTCAAAGATATCCCCACTGCCCTTCAATCGCTGGCGCAAGCGCCCATTGAACGCAAGGAGGCCGTCCCTGGTCCTCGGTTTCTCACCAGGAGGAAGATGATCGCGCTCACCGCAACCGGCTGCCTGGCCGCCGCAGGGGGAGCATGGCTGGAACGGGACAAATTGATCGATTGGCTTGAGCCGCTGCCCGCAAAGCGATTTGTAGCTCTTTTGAATTGGCCAAAGACCTCGGACGAGCGACTGGCCCCGATGCTGAACGGAGCGCTGACCGCAATCAAGAGCGAACTCTCGCGGTTCGAGTCGGTCGATCACGACTTCTTCGTGATCTCACCCGAGGACCCAGGTACGCAATTGGCAGAGACGAGCCAACTGAAGGATGTATGCGATTCGCTGGGCGCGAACCTTGTTTTAGCTGCCACTGCTTTGCCGGATTCCCACCATTTCAAGGTGCTTTTGCGGTTACTCGACCCGGTTTCCGGACGTTCACTGCGCGAACGAACCGTTGGGACATCCGCCGCCACCATGACCCTTTTACCGCAAAAGGCCGTCGAGGCTGCAACCGCCCTCCTCAGCCTGCCTTCTAAACTCGCAGCAAGCCGCGCTCCTGTTGAACCAGGCACCCATTCGGAATCCGCGTTCGCGGCCTTTCAGTCGGCTGAGAGCCTGATGAAGCAACCCAACGACGCTGGGCTCCAACCCGCCATCGAAAAATACAAACAGGCCGTAGACCTGGATCCTCGGTATGCCACCGCCTATGCAAAGCTTGGAGTAGCTTATTGTCGCCTGGCCGCAGTCCAGCACGATGCCGGTGCTCTTGACCTTGCGCGAAGAAACTGCGAGACGTCCCTGGATCTGAATCCAAACGAGGTTGACGGTCACACCACGATGGCGGCGGTTCTCCAGTTAAAGGGAGATAGCCAGGGTGCGTTCAAGGAGTTTAGCAGGGCGCTTGCGCTTGACCCCTCTGACCCGATAACACTCCTTTGGCAGGCCCAGCTCTATGCCAAGCTTAATCGTTGGCAAGACGCTGAACGGACTTTTCAGAGGGTGCTGGCCCTGCGCCCAAACTATTGGATCGCCTACAACGACCTCGGCGCCGCATTCAATAGTCAGGGAAAATACTCCCAAGCAATCGATCAGTTCAGGGCAGCTTGCGTTGCCGCTCCTGGTAGCTCGATGGCATTCAGCAACCTTGGAACCGTTTATATGGAGCTGGGCCATTTTGCCGAGGCGGTCGAATACCTGAAAAAGAGCCTGTCGTTGAAGCCGAATCCATTGGCCGCGTCCAACATCTCCAGCGCCCTACGGGCCCAGGGGAAAGCCGCCGATGCACTGCCCTTTGCCCAAAGAGCCGTAGATCTAGACCCAGCCGACCATTGGAACTGGCTGGAACTTGCAGACTGCTATTCTTCGTTACCCGGCCGCCAGAAATCGGCAAAGGAGGCCTATGAAAAGGCTGCCGCAGCCGTCGAAAGCCCCCTTCGCACAGACCCATCCGACGGTGCGTCCTGGATGCAACTTGCTCTCTATCAGGTCAAGTCGGGAAGGCCACAGGAAGCTCTTTCGCTGATCAAAAAGGCAGAGGCCTTGGGCGCCAGCGATATGGACTCACAGCTCACCAAGGCGAGAGTGTTGGAGCTTCTAGGGCATCGGGACGATGCTCTTGCCATTCTCAAGACGTGCTTTCTGAAAGGCGCAACGGATTTTCAGGTATCGTCCGCCCCAGACATGCTATCGCTGCAACGCGACCCTCGCTACAGAAAACTCTTGGAACCAGTCACGGCGGCAACGAAATGACTGGGTCGATTCAACGCTTCGAGGAGATATCATCATGAAAACCATCAAGTGTCTCGCAGTAGCAATCTGCCCCTTTTTCTTTGCGCTCGCCGGCTGCTACCTGCCGCGCCCAATCCTGCAGGCAAGCTATGTCGACACCGGTAGCCAGATGGTTTGGCCGGCAACAGGAAGACCTTTCCAGATAAACTGGCAAAATAACCCAGGCCCTTGCGCTTCGAGCGACAGTCTGAAGAGTAACGGAAAAAGCGACGTTGTTTGCCATGCCGTCATACCTGGGAGCTACAGATATTACGTAGGCAAACCGTCGAGTCCGGGACTCCGCGTGACCCAGCCGCCGCCTGTCTTTATCTTGATGCACGTTGGAACGTGCAACCAATGTTCAATCCTTTACAACCGTAAGGACTGGCCACAGATTCCAACTGGCGGGACTTCGCCCCCCACCGGAAATGTCACTATTTCCTGTCCTAGCAGCGGCGTGACCACAGCCGATCAACCTACCGGACCAGCGGGGCTTACGGTTAACAGCACCGTCTGGTTCGATTTTGACGGAAGTTACATCGACGGAGTAACTCCAATGACACTTAGGTTCGCGGCCGACGAGTGCTCAAATGGCCCAAGCGGTAAAGACTTTGTCATCACTGGGAACTCCGGCTACTGTGTGGTGAACAAATCTCCCACAGTAAGTTACAGCGCCACGGCCAATCAGTGCAGTCAATCCCAGTTAACACTGTCCGTAAACCCCTAGCGGTAGGCTTTGGCGCAGGACTTGCAGGATGTTGTATCAAGTTAAGAGGCCCGGAAACTTCTTCCTCCGGGCCGTTTTCCCTGCAGCGTACCTCTTGATTTCCGGGAAGAGACCAAACCAGTTTCCGTCCCGCCTTCACGCTTCGCTCTCTCGAATTGCGCCCCGCCCGAATTGAGTCAGGGCGTCTCGTCCTTTCCGCGGTTCACCATCTTGAACAGCCACAGCCGCGCCAGCGCCCAATCGCGCTTGGCGGTGCGCGGAGAGATGTCCAGCACTGCGGCGGCTTCTTCGAAAGAGAGCCCGCCGATGTAGCGGAGTTCGATGATCTTCGCCTGTCTTGGGTTCAGCTTCTCCAACTCGTGAAGAGCTTCGTCCAAGGCCACCAGTTCGCGCGAGCGCTCGGCGGGCAGGCCCAGCGCTTCGCTCCACTCCACCTGCTGGAAATCGCCGCCTCGCGCGGCGGCCATGTGGGCGCGTGCGTGGTCCACCAGAATGCGCCGCATGGCGTTGGCCGCAACACCGATGAAGTGAGCGCGGTTCTCCCAGTCGATGGAGGCATTCGCCATGCGCATGTAGGCTTCGTTGATGAGCGCGGTAGGCTGCAGCGTGTGGTCAGGACGCTCGCGGCGCATGTAGGCGCGGGCCAGGCGATGCAACTCGGAATAGACGAGTGGGAAAAGCTTGTCCCCCGCCGCGCGATCGCCATGGCGCAGAGCGTGCAACAGCACCGTGACTTCCCCTGGAGAAGTGGTCATAGAGATCACACCCACTCTAGCGGCGATTCTTCGCGGATTTTTGGTATCGTCAGGTCAATCATAATGCAGAGACTTGCGTCCCGATACGACATGGCGCTGAATCGGATAGCTCCGGCCTATTTCTCGCCGAGAAGATGCTTGGAATGATACAAACATGGGTTGCAACAAGGAGCAAGAATGAGAGCTCGAATTCGAAATAGCGACACAATCCGCCGGAACGGACCTTTCTTTAAAAGACCGATTCTGGCTATAACCCTGCTCAGTTTTCCGCTGGCAGCGCAAGCACAAGGGACAGTTCCCTCCGAGCGCCCCGATGCGATTCGCTCTTACTTGCAGCCGTTGATAGACAACCGCACAATGGCGGGTGCGGTGACGCTGGTTGCGACTGCGGAGCGCATACTTTATCTGCACGCCGCAGGGTATCGCGACCTTTCGGTAAAGGCCACGATGCCGGCGAATGCGATGTTCTGGATTGCATCCACATCAAAGCCCATGACTGCCACAGCCTTCATGATGCTGGTGGACGAAGGCAAGGTCAACCTCGATGACCCAGTTGAAAAGTATCTGCCGGAATTTCATGGCCAGATGGTCAAAGCGGCGAATGAGGTCAAGGCGCAAAGCGGGCAGGCTCCTTCGGGCTCGCAAACATCCTCTCAGCCGCTGGCGGCAATCCATCCGATCCGGGTGCGTGAGATTCTGAGCCATACGAGCGGCTTGCCGTTCAAGTCGTCGGCCCAGCCTGGGGCTCTCGACACATTATCGCTGAAAGACTCGGTACGCAGTTTTGCCGCCGAGCCCCTGCTGTTTCAACCTGGAACCAGCTACAGTTATTCCAACGAGGGCATCGATACAGCAGCGCGGATCATTGAAGTAGTGAGCGGGATGCCCTACGAGAAGTTCATGCAGCAGCGACTTTTCGATCCTCTGGGAATGAAAGACACCACGTTCTGGCCTGACGCGGAACAGATCACCCGGCTGGCCGAGACATACAAATTGGATGCCAAGACAAAGGACCTGGTGAATGTCCGCATCAGTCAACTGACCTACCCGCTGAACGACCGGCAACACCGGTTTCCGATGCCCGCCGGAGGCATTTTTTCTACCGCGGCCGATGTTTCGAAGTTCTGTCAAATGATCCTGAACGGCGGCACACTCAATGGAATGCGGTACCTGTCGCCTGCCTCGCTGCGCACGATGACCAGCGTGCAGAACGGCGGGATGGAGAAACACGATTACGGATTCGGCTGGGCAGTCTCGAAAAACAGCTTTGGTCACGGCGGCGCCTACAACAACGCGATGGATATTGACACCGCGACGGGTAGAATCTTCATCTTCATGGTTCAACAGGATGGACCGTGGGGAACGCCGGAGGGAGATGCCATCATCCCGACGCTGGAGAGACTCGCAGACGACCTCGTCTCGCATCCGACTTTTTGAAACTCCGCTCGGCGGGTTTATTGCACAGGCATACCCACAAACCCCTCAATTTCGACGATGCCCGTTTTCTGGGTAATCTCCGGTTAGTCGATAGCCTCGATCGGAGACGCCTCGGCATCTGACCTGCGCATAAGAGGAAGAACTGATCGGAAGCGTTTCGATAAGGGCCTTCCTACGGGCCATCGTCAGACGTCGGCGAGTGACTCGGCGATTTTGCACCGACAGAGAATTCCTCTTGATCTCAACTGGAATCTCGCCTATTCGTTCCGCAGCGCCTGCACCGGATCGAGACTGGCCGCTCGCCAGGCGGGGACAAGGCAAGCCGCAGTGGCGACGAGCAGGAGCAGACCCGCAACGCTTGTGAACACTGCCGGATCGAACGGCTGCGTTTCGTACAGAATGGAGCGAATGAGATGTACGGAAGCGGCGCTGGATATGAGGCCGATGATGAGACCCGCGAGCGCAGGGCGCATTCCATCCACTAGCACCTTGCGCAGGACATGCTCGCGGCGCGCGCCGAGCGCGATTCGGATGCCGAACTCGGCGGTGCGCTGGGCAACCAGGTAAGCCAGCACGCCGTAGAGCCCCGCGGCAGCCAGCACCAGCGCGATCACTGCAAACCCCATCACCAGGATCGAGTCGAATTCCGAATCCGCCGTGGATTTACCAATTGCCTCGCGCAGTGTCATCACGCCCCACACCGGCAGGTCCGGATCGAGTTGAGCCACGATCTTCTCGACAGGCACCGCCAGCGATTCCACATCGTGCGGCGCTCGAATTACAACCGTGGCGAAGTTGTACCCGCTTCCGTAAATCGGCCAGTAGAGGGTGGGTAGCGCCGGTTGGGCAATGTTCCATCGCACGTCGCCCACTACGCCGATCACCTCCCAGACACCGTTGCCGCCAATGTCCTTGATGTGCTTGCCAATAGGATCTTCGCCGGGAAAATACTGCTGCGCGGCGCCGCGGCTGATCAAGACCACATTGGCGCGCTCCAGGCGCTCCTCTTGCCGGAAGACGCGCCCTTTGAGTAGCGGGAGTCCGATAGCTGAAAAGTACCCAGGCTCCGTCCCGCGCAACATGAAATCCAATCCCTGC
>Ga0302140_10009033_pt1 | contig 12384 bp, 10 predicted proteins | sample I_Bog_E1_1_FD_202095 | JGI IMG/M metagenome (GOLD analysis project Ga0302140, IMG submission 202095) | Peat permafrost microbial communities from Stordalen Mire near Abisko, Sweden - I_Bog_E1_1 | ecosystem: Environmental > Terrestrial > Soil > Wetlands > Peat | place: Sweden: Abisko, Stordalen...
AACTCTCCGGATTTGCAAAAGGGATATGGTGTCATGATCTACGGAGGCAGTAAAGCGGGACCGCCAAATCCCCAACAGCACACTCTCTCCGAACTCCAGCGTACGGATCGCACGGCACTGCTCCCGAGTCTGGAGCTCATATCAAAGACCTCAATAAATGAAGCCCCTCACTCGTTTCGCGGCACGTGCGGGAGGTACTTTCAACTTTCCCACACCCATGCTCAGCCACAGTGTCTGATATAGCGACTAAGAATTGCTTCTTCCACGGTGGCTTGCGGGGAACCACGAGCGCGCCAGGACGAGATAAGAGCGCAAACGCACAATATTGGAGCAGCCGACGTTGGAACAGCGCGACCTGCGTTGGCAGGGGCAAGTGCCGCCGGATGGCTTGCAGCAGTGAGGGGAGCGTTTCATCGCGGCCTTTTGGACCTTCCTGATTCTGATGTTGTTTGGTTTCGCCCAGGCGTTGGGCGTGGTGATGATGCGCTTTGCGTATCCCGCATTTGCTGGCTGGCTTGTGGGTGATGCCGTTGACGCAAGTGACGGGCACGGCAAGAAGTGCAAGCTTGCAAGCAGGAGAGACACTTCACGTGGAAGGATAGCCCACACTTCACCGCAAGTAGATTTGAAGGCGGAATTTTCCGAGTCAGTTTGCATAATGTTTGAGTTAGGGATGTTTCTGACTGTGCTCAAGCCTCCATCAAGCTTGTTCAATTCTATCGTGGGGGAACTTTTAAAGTTTGTGGGGCGGCGATCCAGGAGAGAGCTGAGCAGCGCTGCGCCATCTCGTTGGGGACACACATCTCTCGCATCTCGACTTCTCATCCTTCTTTCAACAGCACCTCGCAAACTTGGATTTCGTAATGGTGCTCTATGTGCTACACCTACGGTCACGGACTTGAATTCAGGTGTGTCGCTTCACCGGTAACGGGTTTTTCTTCGCCATGAAGCACTCCATCAATACGAGATCGGCCTCCGCATCTTCCCTTGGTGCTGGACACCAGCCAGTACACTATGTACCACACGGGCTAGACGGTGGATAATTATAGGACTGGTTTCAGGAGAAAGGCAAAAACCATTGGGCAAAGAGTGAGGACCAGAGTCTTTGAGGGTGGCGATTGATACTAACTCTCACAAAGGTTTAGAATCCAAGCGGTAGCGTTGAGTGGTGGTCTTGATTTGCTGTTGTGCACGCCGTTGAGATCTTTCCCAGGTCGATGGGGCTCTATCGCCATCGCGGGCCCAGCCAAGGGTTGATCTAATGGCTCCACCAAGCACACCCCTGTCTGGAGGCGATCATCGTAAAACCATTCTCCTCCATTCCTCCCCTCACAATTCTCACTTTTTCCGCCTCATCTCTTCACAACAATCGATTCCGAAGGACTTGTGTTCTTCTTTCTCTCGCTGGACTTTTCATCATCTTATACTTTCGCTCTTTCACCATCTCTTACCAATCTTCTAATACCTCCATCGCCACTTCTCTTCATCAAGGGAGGCCTCGACGTTTTTTCTGCAAGGGTTAGGAACGCATAAATCTGGAACACCATATTTCAAGGAAACAGCGACCGACCCAGGTTCAAGCTTTCGGGGGATCTCCATTGAGACTTCTATTCTACCTGCAACTGCCCTGTGAAGGCATTTCGGCCCATTCTACATCTTTACTTCTTTTAATCATCGTCACTTTTGGAGGTGGCCACTGCGTCGCCAATAACTCGACGGCATTTCTTTCCTAGCATCGATTCTAACGGCTTTAAAAAAAAAACATAATGGTTCGAGCAACGACTTTTGTGGCTGCTCTGGCTACGGTTTCTACAGCATTGGGTCAGCAGGCGTGTGGTCTGGATAGTAAATGTCCTCAGTCTACGCCTTGTTGTTCGCGTAAGTGGAGTTCCTTCACTTCAGAATTGGGGTTGGAAATGGGCTAATACGAGTTCAGAATACGGTCAATGTGGTGTTGGAGCATATTGTTTAGGAGGCTGTGACCCTCGATCATCTTTCTCATTAAACTCCTGTACTCCCGCACCCGTCTGCGAGAGCAAAACGTACACGTTCAACAACCTGGATGGCATCACATCGAACACTCAATACCTCGGAGATGCATCAAAGGCGGACTGGGTATCGAGCGGGAATCCTATGCAATATGGGAGTGATGTGCTTTTGACAATGGCTCCCAGCACTGTTGGGACACTTCTGGCAAGCACGTCGTACATGTGGTACGGAAATGTACAGGCCAAGTTCAAGACAAGCAGAGGACAGGGTGTGGTCACCGCCTTCATTCTCCTTTCCGACGTGAAGGACGAAATCGATTACGAATTTGTTGGGTCGGAATTGGATGTTGCTCAATCCAATTATTATTTCCAGGGCATTCCTGACTGTAAGTGATTTCAAGCCACCAACGCCACAATATTGACCCCTGTCCAGATGACAACGAACTCAACATCACGGTCACGGACACCTTTCAGAATTACCACACGTACGAAATAGACTGGACTCCCGATACCATTACATGGTCAGTGGATGGTGTGGTCGGCCGTACAAAGAAGCGGTCTGATACCTGGAATGCAAGTGCGAACCAGTGGGACTTCCCGCAGACTCCTGCTCGTGTGCAATTGTCTCTGTGGCCCGCTGGACTTGCGTCCAATGGTCCAGGTACAGTTGCTTGGGCTGGAGGATTGGTTGACTGGAACTCGGCTGACATAAAAAACAACGGATATTACTACGCCTCATTCACATCCGTTACTGTGAATTGCTTCAACGCAACTTCTGCACCAGGCACCAACACAGGAGTTTCCTATACATTCGACGGGTACACAGGCACCAACGATACAGTGCTCAACGGTAAGAACGCCACCGTGCTCGGCTCCTTCCAAGCAACAGGATTAGACATGAACTTTGGGGCCTCCTCAGGAACAGGCTCAGGAGCATCGCCCTCGTCAACCGCTGAAACAATCCCAGGCATGAGCGGCGGTAGTCCCGCTCAAATCAACAGCCACGGAGACTCCGGAAACTCGGACGCTGGGTCAGGATCGACTACCTCGACAGGTTTCGTGCAGGGCGCCACTGGCTTGGGCCAGAGCGGCGCTGACAAGCTCGGTGGACAGGCGAAGGTTATGAAGGGCAGCATATTCGCTGGGATCGTGGCGGTCGCTGCCATGATGGCTCTATAATGAGAACAAAAGTGGAGGCATGGTTTGAGCTAGGTTGGGTCGGATTGCGTATTTAAGCATTTTTGGCATTGGAAAACGGAACGGGCATTGCGATGGATGGGTGGTGGGTATCTGATATTGTGGGACGACTTATAATTAATGGCGTTGGCTGTCCACTCCTTTGGAATGAAGGTAAAAGCTTTTGCTAAAGCGGAGGGGGAAACGGGACTTTCTTGTATATATTCAGGGGGTTGGATGATGATGCTGAAGCTGGGAAGCTGTATGATGAGAATGAGAATGAATGATGCCTTGATCAAACTTTGTTTCTATCTTTGAAGCTGTTACACAAGTTCTGGGTCTTGCTGCTTGATTTTGCGTGATCTTTTGCTGCACTTTTGCTTGTTCCGAACTTGTCGGTAGAATCGAGATGATATTTTGATGCCGAGTTCTCGTCTTTTGGTTCGGATGAAACTGTTCTCGTCTAGTCAGACTAAGAGACGAGAGTATTGTCAACGTTACGTTTAGCGTTCGAGATTTTTGGGATGAGGAATTGGAAATTCGGTTTCATTCCGTCTTCCATCTTGAGGTGAATGTCAAGTTAATAGCTTTGCTGGGATTTTATAATGGTCCAGGCATCCTCTGTACGTTGGGATGTTCGTAATGAGTAAACAGATGTGAAAGTTCTTCTCTCTTGCAGATAGTCGAAAGACACTTTCATAGGCTCAACGCTCGGAATTCGTATTGCTTTGCCAAGCTAGGTATTTCGCTGTTACTTTTCTAAGCACTAAACAACCAGTGCCTACTTAGATCTCAGATCCAAAACCATGCGTACATACAGGCAGCATCTCAAATATCCAACAATCCAGCTATACACATAGATCATCTTCCCTAGCGCCCAAACGCCCACGCCATGCTTGAACCAAAAAGGGGTAGTCCCACTAAAACCAGTCACCAATCCCTCACTCATAAGAGCACTAGCTCTCAAAAGCCATAAACACACTACCACCAATAACACCGCCCACAACCGCAAACGTCAAGAAGCCCGCAGCAACTTTATCCTTGGTGTCCACAGGCGACGACATATCCATCGCCAGCCCGACACCCGGAGCCGTGACGCCCGCAGCGTTATTCCCCAAGCTCGTCCCGCCCGTGCTGTTCGTGACAGGCACGACGGCCTTCGCCTGCGGGATCTGCACCAGCGCAGAGTTGATGGCGCCCAGGGCGCTCATCTGCTGTCCCACGCCCGTCGTGCCGTCGTACGCGGAGCCCGTCCACTTGAAGCCGCAGGTCGTGCCTGTGTTGCCCCCAGAGCAGGCGGCGCCTGCTGCCTTTGCTGTGCTGGCAAGTAGTGGTGCGATGCTGGAGAAAGTGAAGGGTGCCAGGACGGTGGTTTGCGCTAGCCAGGCGGTGAAGTACGCTTTGAAGGAGAGCTGGTCGGTGTCGCATGTCCCGACCGTCTCGCAGGCTTGCTCTTCCATTACGTTGTTTACGAAGAAGATGTCTGCTGTCTTGAGGACGCCGGCGGTGCGTGCTTGCCAGGTTGGGTCACCCTTTGTCTGTATTGAGTCAGTATGGGTTCAGCGGTGGAGAGATGGAGGTCTACGAACGTAGTTGAACATGTTGGCTGCTCCGTGCAGGTAGATGCCGGCATTGTACGTCCATTGCAGCCGAGTCACTTCCGTGCAGTTATCCGTGTCAGAAGAGCCATCGTAGATGTTGTACGAGCCATCGATCAACCCAATTGAAGCCTCCCAGTCCCAGATCTTCTCCGCCCACTGGGCGTAGGTATCGTTACCAGTATAACGTGCTAGTCGTGCCCCGAGATTGAAGAAGCAGCCGTTCGCAATGCTGTTCTTGTATGTAAACCCATTGTTTAACTGAAAGATTTGCCATCTCAAACCACCACCGCAAGTCGTCGTATCCCATCGAGATGCCATCTCGTTGAACACTGCTTGTGCGAGAGCGAGCCATTGCGGTTGGTCTGGAGGAGGATTCTCGAAATTCGTCTCTGCTGCGAGCATTGCTGCCATGCCCCAGAATCCTTGGTCGTCGTTTCCTTCGTCTTTGGTTTGGTTGACGGGCATGAAATCCTGATTTGTGCCAACCTGGAAAAGCAGGGCTTGTGTGATCACATCGTTGTAGGTTGCATCACCAGTCCGAGACCAGTAGTCGATCATGGTCATGAACATTCCTCCTGCTTCCCACCAGAAGTATGGCTGTGGTAATAGACCTGGTACCTCTCCCTGCTTCACATCAGCACCAATCCCCGGGGACTTTGAGGAAGATTTCAACATACTGTGTCGTTACCGTTGTAGAAGCTCATCAGTCCATGCGCTACCGTGCTTGCAGCACTCATCAATGAAGCTATCAATCTGTCAGCAACAAGAAGGACCAACAAAGATTCCACAACTACTTACCAGAAGACGTGGGGTCAACTGTAATAGCAACCGCATTCTGGGCCAGCAGTACCGGCCATAACAAATTTGAAGTTCGCATCGTGGTAAGATATTGGTGGATTCGGTGAGTCGTGAAGAAAAGGAGAGATATCTGGGGTTTGATGATCGAAAATGGAGCACCAGGCCAGTGAAAGGATCGTGGCGAAAGAATGAATGCCAAAACAATTGATTAAAAGCCCTATCAAAGGTGCTGAAGGCGACGAAGAAGAGAATGTGTGCAGAGAAAGAAAGAACGCAAAAACACACACGAGATCCAACAATTCCTGGTCGCCCAAAAATAGAGTTGTTGGAGAGAAAGGATGACTGTCCAAGAAAGTTTGTCCTCTCCACGAGGAGACGGGCTTCGGGACCAGCGCCTGGGCCATTCACGGGAGCAGAAAATGAGAATGGGAAACGAACTTGCCGTATTCAGTGACCCTATCCGATACACAGATGTCGTCGCAGGGGTGTGGTGCAGACATCTCGAGGGTTGAAACCGTGAGAGTATCATTCTGCTTCACTTGACACAGCCCCTCGGACACCCAAATCTGAGCCGGCTCGTGATGTTGGGCTCCGCCACTGACGCGGGTACCAAGATGGGGCGAAGTAATTGATACGATTGATGGATACGATAGACATCGCACGTATCCACAAAAGCTTCGCGATGCTTGACGATGCTTGTTGTTGTCCACTTCTCGTTGGAGGTGGAGCCTGGTGCAGGGTTTCAGGGGCATGTCCTCGCGTGAAATCTGATCACGTGAAATAACGACTACCTCTTTTTGGGTGAAAAACAACATTAATGTTTACTTGCTCGGTCAAGTTGAACAATGTGAGAGGAAACATCTCTCAATGTAACATGCTAAGATGTACCGATAGGCATCGGAACCTAAATACCAAGATAGAAGTTAAGCATGTATTGGGTTACAGTTGAAATACACGTTCATGCTCGGCGGCTTCCATCTGACTATCACGATGCCATGCCTTTGCCTTTGCCTTTCTTCTTTCCTTTCTTCTTCCCCCCAGCCTCACGTTCTGGTGATGCAAACATATCTAGGTGCCAATTATAATTTTGCTTCAAGCGCCTCCCCATACTCATTGCGACCCGAAGTGAAATATGGGAATCTGGCTCAGGTTCATGAAACTGACACTCTGGCCATGTAAAGCTGAAGAAGTGCCAGAGGCTGCCATAAAACTTCATGGGCGTGAAATGCATAATTGACATGAAGTGGAGAAAGTCTGCCCAAGGTATTGTTCGTGGCCCGTCCTGGTCAGATGGTACATGAAAGAGAGCCTTAACCACCCTGAATCCGCGCTGGTCGAGCTGGAAAATATCCTTTCCAAGAAGCATAGCCCGATCCGGGTTTCCCGAAACTTTCTCCTCGAATTGCAAACCAGACAAAGGTTTTTCGAGCGTTTCGGCCTCCAGACTCTGGTCGTTGTGCGCAACCTTCTCAGAAAAAAGTCGCTCAACAGGCTCAACCCACTCTTGCGTCCGTTCCAGTTTAAAGCCAATTGTGAATCGTTTGGCGAAGGCGTCAATTAGCGTTTTCCCAGTTAGTTTTTCGTATTGCATATCCACCTCACACCAAAACATATCAAGGTTCTTCTCGGCCTTCCACATCGCGTGGGTACTGTCCCTGGTTCGACGCTGGTCACACGGATAGGAGAAATCCACTAGGTATGGATTGCCAAATTTGTTAAGTACCAACGAATTTGATTGCTCGCCCAGCTCATATAAGTCGGCAGAGAGGATGTTGGGGATTTCTTCCTTGATCCAGTCTATATTTCCTTGATCCGAAAATGCAAGTTCAGCGCCCCACGGAGGATATTTCTCAACTTCGTACTCCATCAAAGTCAAGAGCCCAAAGCCCGAGAAAAACTCAGCCACTAATGGGGAAATCCGTTTTCGTTGTTTCGGCTGAGAAAAAAGTAGCCGTTCCATTTCATCAACCATTATTTTGTGGCCATAAAAGTCGAACTTGACAGGATCCCGAATCTTGGTATAAATCCACAAAAGCGGATCGTTTTCCATATCAGCACTTTCACGAAACACAACTGCTTCCCTCTCATCAACTATCTTACGTTCGAGTAAGCCTCGAAGAGGTGGGGATGTGGTAAGTAATAAGCTGAGAATCTGACGTCGATCTTCAGCGCAGTGTTTCAAGAGCCCGTGGAACAATAGTATCTGCTCCTTGTACTCTGGTGGCAGTGGATATCTTGGATCAAGTTTTCCTTTGTACTGCTTGCCAATGTCTAGTAGCACCAAGCTTTGCTGGTGAAGTACGTCCCAGAGGGCAACTGAACGATGAACTTGACGCACCATGGCGGAAAATATGCAGTCCCAGAATTCAGGCCCACCATATGTAGACCCTTTATTCCCAAGACAGTCGCCAACGGCTTCTGGTCGATGATCTGCAAACTGAAGAACAGTGTCTTCGAAATATCCGGGGTCCTCTCGTAACGCCTTGACATGGTCTTGTGCCACGGAATGTCTAGCAAACAATTTCTTTGCCAAGCGCTCAAAATCGAGCTCTGGAGGAAGCATGTATGGGGTGTACGTGGCTAGATTTTCGATTGTTCGCCAGGGTGACCAAATCTGCAAAGGTGCGAGCTGGGCAACAATAGCGAATTGAGTGAGCAGAATATCTACTGTCTTATCGAGGACCGCTTCACAGAACTTGACGAGAAAGTCCATCAACTTCTGCTGAATCTCCAGTATCCAAAGCCCGGCTCCTGGTGCGTATCCTGCCCTGAAAGTGAAATCATCACGCACAGATAAAAGCCTACCGTAAGTCTGCACTGTAACTCCGTCTAGCTGCATGCTGAAACCAGGTAGCACCAATTCGACAATGTTACGAGTGTAAGCTCCGAATTCGCAGTTTTCTAGGTCGTGGTCGACAAATCTGGATGGAGTGTCCCGAGCCCGAGAGTTGAGCAAGCAAAGGATAGGTTTGTCGCGGCTCAGGTCGTCCATATTGATGTACGGCAACAAGAAGAAATCCTTTGGTGCCTTCTTCTTCTCGAATACTGGCAAGTCTTCCTCTCTTACATATCTCAATGCTTCTTCGGAAAAATGGCGTATATCTGGCCTATGACACAATGCCATATCAGGCCACGTCTTGGAAAGAATCGTCTTCCTCCATGTAACAGACTTTTTCATCCATCGACTTCTTATTGTTCCTTCGTGCCGATCCAATATCTTCCCCAGTGTACGCCACTTAGATAAGATTATCGAAGCACGCTCGTAAGCTTCCTTGCTTACACCCTTGTACAAGTCGCCACCTTTGGCGAGGTTGATGAGTGCTTCAGCAGTTCCTAGTTCAGAGTCTGTGTAGGATGGTTCTGGCTCGGCCATTTCCTTTTGGCAGATGGGAAAACCAAGGCGTTGTTCCTATGAAGGTTGAGGATGATTTTGCGAGTTTCTAATCGAGTAGAAATAAAGCTGATACTCGTGCTTTGGTGCAGTAAGGATTTACTCGAGCAACGCACGAGCGGTCCGTCCCTAAGTGGGAGTTGAGGAAGTCACGATGGTTTCAAGCACTCCCTACCGCGCTTCAATTGACAGATTCCTGCCGACACTCGTGCCGTTACCATAAAATTCTAGCACTAACGCTTGGAGAATAGAGTCGAGATCCATTTAAGGAAAATTTCCAGTGACGTTCTTTGTCATTGGACGTCGCAGTCAAAATCCATCCAGCCTTCAATGCTCGAGTTCCGGCAGACTGACAAGTATATATGTTTGTCATACATTTGACTCTTCGTTGATCCCATTAGCAGCAGCCTCTTCCTCATCGTCGTCTAGATCTTCTAGAGGAAACGTCAAGATCGCGGCAATGCCGCCCAAACCTTCTAACCTTGTTCCACTCTCATGGTCACTGCTTAATATTCTTGCCTCGCCTCCGTCCTCTTTCACTTTGTCGACTAACGTCACCCAACGTTTCCTTGTGCCTATTTCTTGACTTCTGAAAAGAGAGTTGCTGATTAGTAACACCCCTCCTCCACGTCCGACGGCCCCCTTTCCAACAGCTTTCTCGACTTCAGTTGGTCCATACCATGCCCTGCCATCATCCTTTCGGAGAAGCGTCATAAACTCATCCATGAAACGGGTTTCTCTCGAGTATTTTGTATCCTTCAACTTAGTGAGAACTTCCGGACTTTTCAGAACCTCGTTCAAACTGTGAAGATGCCCTGAACTCGAATGTACAACAATCAAATTCCCTTTATTGGCCAGAACAGCTTTGTCTCCAAGTCGGGTCGCCTCATCCATAATGTATTTCTGGAACCCTGCAGCTGTGAACCCCGGGCTTGCAAGTAGCAAAGGCCGCGGCAGGGTAATGTCGACATGCCTCTTCAAGGTTTCTAATGTAAGCTCGAAGAATCTCGCCAGACCTTTGTCGTGATCCCCCGATCTGCCAGATCGTTTCTTTGGTATCCCGGTCTCCACTCGCTGCTTCAAAATGGTCTGGTGCTCTGTAATAAGGCAAATGTTTGCCAACCCTTCCTGCATAACGACGGCTGGTACTGTGCCTTCTTTATCCTGCTTTATGGCTTCTCGCACAACATCCAAAGCGACCGAGTCCCATCCTTCTTTCTTCTCGAGTGTGAAATTCCTGTTTAATTCCAGGTCGAGGGTATGATGCGCTCCAACTCCCACCCATTTATTCTCCTCGGCCACTTTGCCACCGACATGCAACTGGCCGGCTTGAGGATCGAAATCAATAGATGTGACGCGGATGAGGAGAGTGACATGGACTCTTTTCGAGGTTGTGCTGCCGGTAACGCCTTCGGTCGTTACCTTTCGAATTGCAGATGCGCGGAGTAGATCTGTGGGCGCAATAAGGTTGTAGGCATGCCACTGAGCAGATGTCAGTATCTTGGAGCATGTAGAGACAGTTTCATAGCTCCTACCATATCCTCTGGCTCCTCAGGAAAGAGTGTGATGGTGCCCGAGCCATCTCGCTCGATATTTTGCTTTATGAGGCGCATATCGTCGCAAGTCCTCTGCAGATTATCGGGTGACGTTTGAAGATGCGAGTTAAATCTCCCGAGGTGGTAACAGCTACGTGACAAAGCTGTCGTCTGCTCGTGAGTGGAGGTCTAACAGATTTCGCGAAGACAACATTGGCCCAACTGTGGTGGGGTTAGTTTGTGACGTGGTGGCTGCAAAACGTTGCACTGGTCCCGTCGAATCTGACTAGACAATGTTGGAGTAGGGTTAGGCACGAAGATACAAATAGCGCGTGCTTGCACGGGTTCGAAATGTGAAGTATCGAGAATTTCAAGGTGTCAAAATGGACGAAATTTGGTCGATTTCCTTGAACGTCACATGACATCAACCCCGCTTCTCATCACAACGTGGAGATCTTTTACATACTTCAGCAGAGAAGCTGTTAATGTTTCTAAAAAGAAATTACTACTGTATCCATAGCTGGTGCAAGGCTACAGTTCTTCCAGAGACAAATGTTCTCTAAAGGCCAGGATGTTTTCTTACTTCCAGGTACTGGCTGCACGGTGATGTCTTCCATTATATCCGACAGGTGGCGTCGAGAATGATTAATGATTTGAAATCGTCATATCCCTTCCCAAACTCGTCTTGCTATCTTGTCGTCTTTCAATCTCCTCAGTCTTCAATCTTCAATCTTCCATCACAAAGTCCACAAAAGCCAAATTCCTCCAAGCAGAACTATGGCAGATCTCACAATCAACTCGAAAGTCCGACTTAACAGTGGCTACGACATCCCACTATTGGGACTCGGTATTCATCCCCCCATCTTCCTACTTTTTACGTGCTTATCATGATCAGGGGTGTGGCAAACGTAGGCATGATCTATTCAAGCTTGCAAAAATGTTATTAACACAAGGATATAGCCCAGCAGATACTTGCGAAGGAGTCGTCCAACATGCATTGAAAACTGGTTACCGACACGTGAGTTGGAACCAAGTTGACCCATTGTATTCGAGCGTTTGACATGAACTTTCGTAGGTAGATTCTGCAGCTGCATATCGCAATGAAGCACCTTGCGGCAAGGCAATTCTCAACTCGGGACTCAAACGTGAAGACATCTTCTTCACGAGCAAAGTTCCGGCACGCACTTTTAGTTATGAAAACACTCTTGCTCAAGTAGAGAAGACTTTGAAAGAGACCGGACTTACGTATATCGATCTCATGCTCCTTCATGCTCCGTATGGTGGTCGAGAGGCGCGTAAAGGCGCCTGGAAAGCTTTAGCTGAGGCCCACAACGAGGGCAAAATCAGATCTATTGGGGTCAGCAACTATGGTGTTCATCGTATGTGTTTGAGCCAAAAATCCTTCCATATCTCCGAATCACTTCATGCCTCATATCTGGCATTTTGGAAAGCCCTGCATCGATGGATAGCTGACAGACTCTTTCCCCAGACCTCGATGAGATGGAGGAATACATCCAGGAACTTGAGAAAGAGGGGAAGGGAAAAGGGGGTGTGATCAGTGTCAACCAACTGGAGATTCATCCCTGGTTGCCGAGATCGGACATTGTGGAGTGGTGCCAAAAACGAGGCATTGTCGTCGAAGCTTACTCTCCCCTTGTCCGTGGTGAGAGAATGGAGGAGAAGGTCCTGCAGCCACTCACTAAGAAGTATGGAAAGACGCCCGCACAAATCCTTCTGAGATGGAGTTTGCAGAAGGGGCTCGTTCCACGTCCCAAGAGCGTTACTCCATCCAGAATCGAGGAAAATGCACAAATCTTCGACTTCGAGCTGACTCCGGAGGAGATGAAGACATTGGACCTGAACGAGTACTCACCTGTTTGTTGGGATCCGACCAT
>Ga0302140_10009037_pt1 | contig 12382 bp, 8 predicted proteins | sample I_Bog_E1_1_FD_202095 | JGI IMG/M metagenome (GOLD analysis project Ga0302140, IMG submission 202095) | Peat permafrost microbial communities from Stordalen Mire near Abisko, Sweden - I_Bog_E1_1 | ecosystem: Environmental > Terrestrial > Soil > Wetlands > Peat | place: Sweden: Abisko, Stordalen...
GACGGCCTGCGCGCAGCCGGGTTGATCCTGGTGCTGTTGGATCATTTCTGGACGGAGGGTCTGCCATATATCGGATTCCAACTCGGCAATCTCGGTTGGATTGCGATGGATTCCTTCTTCGTGATGAGCGGCCTTTTGATCACAGGGATCCTGCTGGACAGCCGCGATAAGGCTGGGTACTTCAAGACGTATTATGTGCGGCGAACCTTGCGCATTTTTCCGCTTTACTACGTAATGCTGACCGTCTGGTACCTCATTCTCCGCTTTACGAATTTTGGTCTCGGTTATCAGGCTATGCTTCACCAATGGGGATCGCCCGCCTGGTTCACCTTTTATTTGGGAAATGTCTTTGCAAGGCTCGTCGGCTCCCCTGGTCGAACTCTAGGGGTAGCCTTACTTGCCTACGGGCCGCTGTGGTCACTCCAAATTGAGGAGCAGTTTTATCTGTTGTTTCCTCTGGCTGTAGCGTGGCTGAGCAAGCAGCATCTTCGCTGGATATTGATCGGGGCCATTCTTTTCAGCCCCGTGACGCGAATAATCACGTTTTATGCCATGCCGAACAATTTCTATATCCAGTATGTTCTGCTTCCATGCCATTGCGAAGGCCTGGCGCTTGGCGCTTTGCTGGCAATCCGGCTTCGCAGCGGCCCGTGGAAGATATCCAAGTTGTGGCTATCGGTGTGGACGGCGCTGTTAATGGGCGCGGCTTGTGCCGGTTCGCTCCTGAGCACATGGGGAACACATAATCAGGCTTGGGCCAGTAACTGGGACCGAACCGCCGGATATAGTGTATCCTCAGCCGGTTGCGCATGTTTGGTGCTCTGGCTAGTCTGTTTCCGCGAGTCCAGTTACACACGTGTTCTGCGTTTGGGGCCGGTGCGCTACCTTGGGAGAATTTGCTATGGAGTGTATCTGCTGCACCCGCTTGCCCTTTGGATCGTTCTTGAACTGATCAAAAAGCAAAAACTGCACTTCCACAAAGACGATCCACTCTATGTGATCGATGGGATCGCTCTGAGTATAGCCTTGGCGTCCCTCTCTTGGTATCTGTTCGAAAGACCGATCCTGTCGTTCAAAGACCGGTTCACGTATTCAAGAAATCGCGGGGTTGGGGCGCTCAGTTCTAAAGATGTCGACCGGACAGCAGAATCAAAAAACAGCGTTGCGGTTGAGGCCTGACCGCGCCGACCAGAACCCTGCAGAGATGTTCGCGCCGGAAAACGATCCTACGCGCGCACAGCTTCCTCCACAATCAACCGGATCCCGGCGATTTTCGGCAGCAACTCTTCAGGAAACCCGTGCCGCTCGCGCAAATACTGCGGCGTGTTGTAGGAAACAAAAACCTTACCCTCCGCATCCTCCCAGACCAGCGCCTTGAGCGGCAGGTCAAGCGCCAGCGTGGGCGCGGCCACCATCAGCGGCGTACCCGCCCTGGCATTGCCAAAGATCACCAGCTTGGTTGGGCGCATTTCCAGTCCCATGGCCGTTGCAGCGCCGCTATGGTCGATCCGCGCCAGGATCGGAATCCCCAGCGACTGCAACACCGCGCCAAGCCGCTCCAGCGTTTCCTCCACGGAATATGGGCTTGCACGATGAACCATGCCGTGACCGGAATCCTCGGACATATTTCCCTCCCGGCGCTCACACAAGCGCCAACCAAGAGTATCCAACATCCGCCTCGGAGACCCAAAGCCGGCGTGTTTTTTGAACTCCATTTGGGCATCAGGAGTTTTTCGAAAACGGCCAAGGCACAAATGGCCATAATCGTACGCAAATGTATGTCCCACAAATCAAGTCGCTTGCAACAAATCCAATTGACTTTTTCGGGAAGATTTTCCGATTTTCAAATTGTTCTACGTGGAACAATTTAGGCTGCTCCGCCGGAGCAACCCAAATTTTCCTCGAAAACGGTCAGGCTTTCGGCGTCAATCGAATCAGATTCTTAGCCCAATCGTTCCAGCGATCCAGCAAATGTTGCCCGCAGGAACTGCCCGTCTTGGCCACGTGCAGTTCGACCAATTCCTGAATTGACTTCTGCGCCGTGTAGTCCAGATCGTTGAATCGCTCCGCAACCAGAAAGTCCTTGTGGTACATGGACTTCTCGATAAACGCCGCCTTGTCGTCGTAAACCCAGGCCAGGCCGCCGGTCATGCCTGCACCGAAGTTGATGCCGGTGTCGCCGAGCACGACGACGAGGCCGCCGGTCATGTACTCGCAGCCATGGTCGCCTACGCCTTCGACAATGGCCAGCGCGCCTGAATTGCGCACCGCGAAGCGTTCTCCCGCGCGGCCAGCGGCGTAAAGCGAGCCGGAAGTCGCGCCGTAAAGCGCCACGTTGCCCAGAATGACGTGCTTGGTGCTCTCCCGCGCCGCGCGTCCCTGCCCGCGAAGGATCAGCTCGCCTCCGCAAAGCCCTTTGCCGACAAAGTCGTTGGCCAGACCTTCGAGCTTGAGCGTCATGCCGCTGACGGCGAACGCTCCGAAGGATTGCCCTGCCACGCCTGTCATATCGAAGAGCAGCGATGATCCGGAAGCGGAGGGATTATTGGTGCGATACAGCGCGATCTGGCCCGCCAGCCGCGCGCCGACCGTACGGTTTTCGTTGGTGATGCGCGTGGAAACGGAAAACGGCTGGCTGGATTTGAAGGCGGCGAAGGCAGGTTCGACCCACGCATCGTCCAGCGCGGGATGATCGTCGGGGCGGTCGTTGCGGCCGCCCTGCCAGCGAATCGCGCCGTCGAGGTTGTCAGCAATCTTGGCCGCAGCCAGCACCGGCGCGAGATCCAGGTTGCCGTCGTTGCGCACCTGTTCGAGCAGGTCGGTGCGACCCGTGGCGGCCGCCAGCGAAGGCAGTCCGAGCGAGGCTAACAACTGTTGCAGTTCGTGCGCCAACTCTTCAAAGAAGCGCACCACATGCTCCGGCTTGCCGCGGAACTTGGCCCGGAGTTCTGGCTTTTGCGTGGCAATGCCCGTAGGACAAGTATTCAGGTGGCATTGCCGCGCCATGTCGCAACCGAGAGCCACCAGCACCGAAGTGCCGAACGCGAATTCGTCGGCTCCAAGCAGAGCGGCGATCAGTATGTCGCGCGCGGTGCGCAGGCCGCCATCGGTGCGCAGGCGCACCCGGCCGCGCAGTCCGTTGTGAATGAGAACCTGCTGCGCTTCCGAGAGGCCTAGCTCCCACGGGTCGCCTGCGTACTTGATGCTCGAAAGCGAAGAAGCACCCGTGCCGCCTGTATGCCCGGCGATAACGATGTAATCGGCATAGGCCTTGGCCACGCCCGCGGCCACCGTTCCCACTCCGCACTCTGAGACCAGCTTAACGCCGACAGCCGCCCTGGGATTGACGCGCTTGAGGTCGTAGATCAACTGCGCCAGATCCTCGATCGAGTAAATATCGTGGTGCGGAGGAGGGCTGATGAGGGTCATTCCGGGTTGCGCATGGCGCAGGCGCGCAATCAGCTCCGTGACCTTGTAGCCGGGCAGTTGGCCGCCTTCGCCGGGCTTGGCCCCCTGGGCGATCTTGATCTCGATCTCTTCGGCATGAATGAGATACTCGGCAGTCACTCCAAAACGTCCGCTGGCAACCTGCTTGATCTTGTTGTTGAGCAGTGACGGATTGCCGTCAATATCCGCGTAAACGGCCGGGTCTTCGCCGCCCTCGCCGGTGTTGGAGCGGGCACCGAGCAGGTTCATCCCTTGCGTAATGGTCTGGTGCGCCTCGGGCGAGAGCGAGCCGAAGCTCATCGCCGAAGCGATAAAAGTCTTACACAGACTGCCCGGAGACTCGACAGATTCCAGCTCGAGCTCCGGTCCGGCGGGCCGGATTTCCAACAAATCGCGCAAGTGAGCCGGCTGCGGCTCGCTGGCCTGCGAAGTGAAAGCGGACCACGGCGACAGCGCCAAAGCCGCGCCCTGCTTCGTCGAGCCCATCGCCGCCTGCAAGGCGCGCACGGTCATCGGCTGCCAGGCATGAGACTCCGCCTCATCGGCCTTGCGGAAGCGAACGAATCCGTAGTCGGGAAGGTCTTTGATAGCGGCTGGCGCGATGGCCGCGACCAGAGTTCCGTTGTCGTCCGCGTCGCCATCTGCCTCAGGAGCGGGCAGCTCCGAGCGCCACATCAGGCGAATCGACTTTTCAATCTCTGTAAAGCCGATGCCGGAGAGCGGCGAAGGCGTTCCAACGAAGCACTTGTCGATGATCTCGTCGGCGAGGCCGATTGCGTCGAAGAGATGCGCACCGCGGTAACTGTCCACAACGCTGATGCCCATCTTGGACATGACCTTGGCCAGACCGAGTTCGAGCGCGTGGATAGTATTGGCTTCGCCGGTTTCGGGCGTGAGAGCACGGGCTGTTTCAAGCGCCAGCCAGGGACAGACCGCGCCGGCGCCCATGCCCAGCAGTACCGCTACGTGGTGAATATCGCGGCAGTCGCCAGCCTCGACGGCGAGTCCAACTTCCGTGCGTACGCCGGCTGAAATCAGGGCGCGATGCACTGCGCCAACCGCCATCGCCATGGGGATCGGCAACGCGCTGGTGGATGCCGCACGGTCGCTGAGCAGAATGACTTTGGCGTGGTCACCGGTCAGTTCTACGGCGCGAGTTCCGAGCGCATCCAGGCCGGCTTCGAGGGTATCGTCGGGCGAAAAAACACAGTCCAGGATTTCAAGCGGCAGATCCTGCGCAAGCGGATGCTCGCGATCCCTGAGCGCCTGCATCTGGGCCAGCGTAAGCAGCGGCGAACGCAGCGAAAGGCCGGGCAGCACCTCGCGCGGTTCAAAGATGTGCGGCCAGGGCCCGAGACGAGTGTGCATCTGCAGCACAACGGCCTCGCGCAGCGGATCGATGGGAGGATTGGTGACCTGCGCAAAGCGCTGCCGGAAGAACGCGTAGATGGGCCGTGGAGCCCGCGCTAAAGGAGTGAGCGGCGTATCGTCGCCCATCGACCATACAGCGTCCTTTCCCTCTGCGGCCATAGGCGCGAGGATCATGCGCACTTCTTCGCGCGTGAAGCCAAAGCGGTGTTGCAGGCGGTTCAGTTCAGCGGGATCGATGGGAGCGACAGTTTCATGAAAGACAACCAGCGGAGTATCCGCCTGAATCAGGTCCTGATATCGGCCGTTCTGGTCGAAACGGGTGAGAAGCTCTTCATTTTCGAGAAATTCGTGCGTTTCAAGATCGACCAGGATCATTTGTCCAGGACCGAGGCGACCGGAGTGGATGACGCGCTCCGGATCCATATCGACGAGACCGGCTTCAGAGCCGGCGACAACCAGGCCGTCTTCGTCGACAGCGAAACGGCAGGGGCGCAGGCCATTGCGATCGAGAATAGCTCCAACCTGGCGGCCATCGGCAAAGGAGAGCGCAGCGGGGCCATCCCACGGCTCGACGCAATCACCGGTGTATTGCAGAAAAGACGATGTGTTGCCGTGATTCGCGGGAGGGACGAGCATGCGCAGCGCTTCCGCTACGGTGCGGCCATTTTGGCTGAGCAACTCGACCACTTCATCGAGCGAAGTGGAATCCGAGCCGCCCACGGTCAGCACCGGGTGCAATTCGAGCGGCAGCGTCTCCGCGCGCGCTTCCATGCGGGAGCGATTGCCCCAGATGGTGTTGATTTCGCCGTTGTGCGCGAGAGTGCGACAGGGTTGCGCTCGGTCCCAGCTGGGTAGCACGTTGGTGGCGTAGCGCTGATGAAAAACGGTGAATGGCGTCTTGAATTCAGGGTGAGCCAGGTCAGGGTAAAACTGCGGCAGGAGCCTACCGGCGCAGAGTGCCTTGTACACGATCGTCGAGGATGAAATGGACGCGATGTAGCCGGGCGTGGCCGACCGCTCAAACTGCTTGCGAACGAGATACAGCCGGCGGTCGAAATCAGCATGAGTTTCCGGATCGTCGTCAGTGACCAGCACGTGCCAGATGTTGGGCAGCGTGGAGGCGGCGATGGAGCCGAGAATCTGCGGACAAATGGGCACTGGACGCCAGGCGAGCAGCGTGATTTCCTGCGCAGCGAAGGCCGATTCGAGCTCGGCGCGTGACTCCGACGATTCCCCTTCCAAGAAAACAACCGCGACGCCCAACGGCTTCGAGTGGCTGAGCTCGATCCCCAGCGGCGAGAGGAGCAGATCGCGCGGGATGGAGGTCATCACCCCGACGCCGTCGCTGGATTTACCGTCCGCGGCGACAGCTCCGCGATGTTCCAGGCGCGCGAGGGCGGTGAGCGCATGCCGCAGAATGGCGTGTGAGGGCTCACCGGAGAGTTGCGCGACGAAGCCGACTCCGCAGGACTCCTGGTCAAAACGTGGGTCCAAGAGAGACGGAAAACTCCGGAAATTCAATTCCGCTGGACGAGCCTGTCCCGACTGCTGAGACAGCATTCTTGAAATATCGGTAGGAAGACGATGGCGATCCATACGTAACTATACGACCTCTTGAAATCGAAATCCACTACAGGCGCCATAAAGGCGCAAAGCGTTCGTAATGGCCGTTCGCAAACACGCCGACAACTCAAAATGTGGGGACAAAGGGCAGCGCAGACAGGAAATTCACAACCCGCTTTGCATATTTATACAAACTGCCGTATATTTATGCAAGCGCGGTCCTCGCAATGGGACCGCGCTTTGCAGTTTGACGGTTCACGGCGATGAGCGAAAAGAGAGGCGAAAACTCACGGATGAAGGTCGAGCGGCACAGTGCGATACGGGATTTGGTGACGAGTTCGCTCATCAACAGCCAGGACGAATTGCGGCGCAAGCTGCGTCGCCGTGGCTTTGCCGTGACGCAAGCAACGCTTTCCCGCGATCTGCATGAGATGCATCTCTTCAAGGGGCCGGACGGGTACGGGTTACCGAATGGAAACGGCATAGCGGTTGCGGAGGAAGAAGACGACAGTCCTCCCGGCGTTGCGGAGGTGCTCGATACCTTTGGATTGCGCAGCCGCCAGGCCATGAACCAAGTGGTGATTGGTACAGTAATGGGTGGTGCACAGCCGGTGGCGGCGGCACTCGATTACGAAGATTGGCCGGAGGTGGTAGGGACCATCGCCGGTGACGACACGGTGTTGGTGATTTGCCCGGATATTCGGCTGGCGGCTGAAGTTCAGGCCAAATTACGGAAGATGCTGGTGTGAGTAGCTGAAGGGTATAGCGGTCCAATGACACAAGCGGTACAAACTGCGGTAGTAGGCGTAACCGGATTTGCAGGGGCGGAGTTGGCCCGGTTGCTTGTGCGGCATCCACGGCTCAAGGGCAAGACGCCGGTATTCGCTGGGCGGGTAGAGGAGCGGGACCAGGCGCGCGGCGGCATTCCGCTTCAGGAAATTCATCCACAATTAATCGACAGCCACGGGACAGGGTCACTGCGAGTGCAACCCTTTTCATGGGAACTGCTGGAAGATCTGGGAGTTGAGGTCGTGTTCCTCGCTACTCCGCATGAGTTATCGCGCGAAGCTGTTCCGGAAGCGCGAAAACGCGGGTTGCGAGTGATTGACCTGAGCGGCGCGTGGCGGCTGGAAGAGGCAGCGAACCGCGCTGTGTATGGATTTGAAGACGAAGGGTCTTCCCGGGCGCTGAACACCCAGGCAGAAGCGGTGTACGGTATGCCGGAGTTGCATCGCGACACGATTCGCGGCGCCGGCCTCGTGGCCAATCCCGGGTGCTATGCGACCTCGGTGATTCTGGCGTTGAAGCCGCTGCTGGCAGCGGGACTGGTGGATTTGGACCACGGGATTGTTTCCGATTCGAAGAGTGGCGTAAGCGGCGCGGGCAAGGCGCCGGTAGCGAAGACGCACTTTATGTATGCGGCGGATAACCTTTCGGCTTATGGCGTTTTCACCCATCGGCATACCGGGGAGTTGTTGGAGCAGTTGGATATTTCAGCGGAGACGATTACGTTCACTCCGCATCTGCTGCCGATTCCGCGCGGGATACTTTCGACAATCTATGTGAAGTTCAAAGAAACGCAGACGAATGCAGCCATCGAGAAGTGCTACAAGGAGTTCTATCGCGAATGTCCGATGGTGCGATTGTATGGAACGGTGCTCCCACAGATTCAGTATTCGGTTCGTACGAATTATTGCGACATCGGCTTCAACATCGCTAAAGACGGACGCAGGGCGGTGATTGTAAGTTGCCTCGACAATCTGCTGAAGGGCGCGGCGGGGCAAGCGGTGCAGAATTTGAATGTGATGCAGGGCTGGGGCGATGCGGAGGGTCTGGAATGAAGTATGTGATCAAGCTGGGTGGTGCGGGCCTCGAAAACCCTGTGTTGTTGCAAGGCTGCGTACGCGCCATTGCGGAACTGGTGCGGGATGGCAACCAGGTTGCAGTGGTGCATGGCGGCGGTATTCAGTTGACCAAGACGCTCGCCCAGTTGGGCAAGAAGAGCGAGTTCATCAATGGCCTTCGCGTGACTGACGCCGAGACACGCGACACAGCGTTGATGGTGCTGGCGGGGCGCGTGAACAAAGGACTGGTGGCTGCGCTGGGTTCGGTGGGACAGCCTGCGTTTGGCGTTTCCGGCGGCGACGGATTGATGTTTCGCGCGCGCAAGAAACGCACGGAACCAGACCTGGGATTTGTGGGCGAGATTGCCGCCAGCGATCCGCGATGGATTGAGGCGATCTGGCAGTTGCAGGGCGTCCCGGTGATCTCTTCGATGGCGCTTGGATTCGATGGCGAGTACTACAACATCAACGCCGATGAGATGGCTGCGGCGTGCGCCACAGCATGTCGCGCGGATGCGCTGGTGTTTCTTACCGATGTGCCTGGTGTGCGCGGAGCCAATGGCGACGTGATGCGCTGGCTCAGCATCGATCAGATTGCAGAGATGGCCAAGAGCGCGGTGATCTCCGGCGGTATGTTGCCCAAGTTGAGTGCGTGCCGCGAGGCGTTGTTGCATGGAGTCAAACGAGTACGGATTTTGCCTGCGGAAGCTGCGAAGGTGTTGCCCGATCTATGCACATCGCGAGTGGCGGAAGGCACGGAAGTGATGGTGGCCTGAGGGCCGCCAGAAAAGAGGATTTGGAGATGAAGCTGGAAGGGATTCGCGCTGCAGAGGCGCGACTTTTACTTTCGACGTATGATCGCAATCCCCTGCTCTTTGAGCGAGGCGAAGGCGTAACGCTGATCGACGAGAAGGGTGACCGCTATCTCGATCTTTTGAGCGGCATTGGCGTGAATGCACTGGGCTATAGCCACCCTGCGATTGAAGAGGCGATTGTGCGCCAGGGCCGCGCGCTGATTCATACTTCGAATCTTTACTTCCATGAAGGGCAGGCGGAGCTTGCGCTGCGCCTCACCGAGAAGACTGGGCTCGACCGCGTCTTCTTTGCCAACACCGGTACGGAAGCGTGGGAGGCGGCGATGAAGCTGGCTCGCGCACATGCCGGCTTGCTGCGCGAAGAAGGCAAGACGATTGGGACGAAGTTTCTGGCGCTCGATCAGAGCTTTCATGGGCGTACGTTTGGTTCTGTTTCGACGACTTACAAGGCGAAGTATCGCGAGCCGTTTGGCCCTGTGGTGCCGGGCGTGGAGTTTGTGCGCTTCAACGATGTTGCCGATTTGCGCGCGAAGTTTACAAGCGATGTTTGCGCGATTTTGGTCGAATCGATCCAGGGTGAGGGTGGGATTCGGCCGCTTACGCTAGAGTTCTTTGCGGCTGCGCGTGAGTTGACGAAGTCTACAGGCGCGCTGTTGATCGTCGATGAGATTCAGGCTGGCCTGGGACGCACGGGCAAGTGGTGCGGCTATCAGCATTACGACATTCTGCCGGACATTACGACGCTGGCCAAGCCGCTGGCTGGAGGCATTCCGCTCGGCGCAACGCTGTGCACGGAAGAAGTGGCGCGCGCCATTCATCCCGGCATGCATGGGACTACCTTCGGCGGAGGACCGCTTGCTTGCGCCGTGGCGATTGCCGTGATCGATACGATCGATCGCGAGGGCTTGCTTGCGCATGTCACCGAGGTTGGCGACTACTTCCAAGCGCAGTTGCGAGGGCTTGCGGTGAAGCACGATTGCATTGTGGATGTGCGCGGGAAAGGCTTGATGCTGGCTGCGGAATTGGACTCGGCGGATCTGGGTAAGCTTGTGGTGAAAGAGATGCTGTCGCGAAAGATTCTGATCAACTGCACCAGCGATACGGTGCTGCGCTTTCTGCCTCCGTACATTCTTGAGAAACAGCATGTGGACCAGGCCATTGCGGCGCTGGACGCGATATTCACCGAACACGCGCATGGCGCAACGGCGAGTGGCAGCAAAGAAGCAGGAGGACAGGCGCGTGGCTAGCAAGGCATTTATGGAGCGGCAGATGACTGCGATTCCAGTGGAGCAGGATGACGACATTCTCGCCGCAGCGGCGCGGCTTGCGGGCGAGGATATGTGCTCGATCAACGATCTTTCGAGCGCGGAAGTTCGCGCGATCCTCAAGCTGGGGCACGATGTGAAGCGCAATCCGCGGGAGTATCGTCATGCGCTGGACGCGAAGCAGATGGTGCTGATGTTTGAGAAGGCCAGCCTGCGCACGCGTCTCAGTTTCGAGACTGGCATCAACACCATGGGCGGAAATGCGATCTTTCTCGACCAGACGAATTCGCCGCTCGGTGAGCGCGAGTCGATTGCCGATGTGGCGCGCAATGTGGAGCGCTGGGTGGATGTGATTGTGCTGCGCACCTATGCGCACGACACGATTACCGAGATGGCTGCGCACTCTCGCGTGCCGGTGGTCAATGCTCTTTCAGACTTTGAGCATCCCTGCCAGGCTCTTGCGGATTTTATGACTCTTGAAGAGCACTTCGGTTCGGTGCGGGGATTGAATTTCACCTATGTTGGCGACGGGAACAATGTATGCCATTCACTGATGTTGACGGGTGCTCAATTGGGCGCAAACGTGACTGTCGCGACGCCGCGCGGGTACTCGCCGGACATTGAGATCGTGACGCTGGCGCGCGAGAAGGCGGAAGCGAATGGCTGCGAGATTCGGCTGACGCAGGACCCGCAGGCGGGGGTTGAAAATGCCGATGCGATTTATACGGATGTATGCGTGAGCATGGGCTTCGAGCATGAGTCGACCAAGCGCGCGCCGATCTTCCGGCCGTTCCAAGTGAATGAGGCATTGATGTCGAAGGCCAATGGTCATGCGGTGTTTATGCATTGCCTGCCGGCGCGGCGCAATGCCGAGGTAACGGATGCGGTGCTCGATGGGCCGCAGTCGATTGTCTTCGATCAGGCGGAGAATCGGATGCATGCGCAGAAGGCGCTGCTGCTTTTGTTGCTGGGCGGGTTGTCGTGAGTTTCACAACGCGGGTCCGAGGTCGCTATGTTCGAATCGTTGGATAACCGACCACTAGGGGTTGATTCCGAGGTCGAAGAAACACCACGACCGAAGGCCCGTGCCAGCACTGGCTTCCAACTCTGGCCACTGATTGCAGGTTTGCTCATCTTTTCCGGTGTAGCCACAGTGCACAACTGGTATCTGGCCGGTGAAGACGCGAAAATTGTCGCGCGCGAACAGTTCGTGGAGGGGCACATCTACGGTAGAACAACCGGTAAAGGACAATCTGTCTCATATTCATTCAGCTATAAGGGCAACGACTATCGCGCGATTGAGAGCGACCACCCGCGCATGTCGGTCGGCGATGCGGTGACGGTGTATCTCGATAGCGATGACCCGAGGATAAACAGCTTGGTCGAATATCGTTTGAGAAGCCAGCAGCGCCATTCGTGGATGGTTGTGTTCGGCTGCATTTCGGCGGGATCGGTCTTGACGCTCGCAGTACTTTGGGGAGTGAATGAATTCATTGATAAGTTGTCGCAAGAGGAGCCAGCCACATGAATCCATCTATCAACTGTGGGGAAGCCAACCAATTTGCGTTAGTACTCAGGGGAAGAAAATGGCAAAGAAATAAGCTCTGACCTACTCCTGAATCCAACTCTCTCCATAAACATTTCTTAGCCAATTGAATCTAGCACAAGGCTAGACGCTATAAGAGGTTCTCAAGCATGTCCGTTATTCTCGAATCTTTGCCTGTCGGCCAGAAGGTTGGCATTGCCTTCTCCGGTGGGCTCGATACTTCCGCTGCGCTGCACTGGATGAAGCTAAAGGGAGCTGTCCCTTACGCGTACACGGCGAATCTGGGCCAGCCCGATGAAGCCGACTACGATGAGATTCCGCGCAAGGCTCTTGAATACGGCGCGGAACAGGCTCGCCTCATCGATTGCCGTTTGCCGCTGGTGCGCGAAGGCATTGCCGCGCTTCAGGCCGGCGCTTTTCACATCACTACTGCGGGCGTGACTTACTTCAACACGACGCCCATTGGACGCGCCGTTACCGGGACGATGCTCGTCTCTGCGATGCAGGAAGACAACGTCAACATCTGGGGCG
>Ga0302140_10009039_pt1 | contig 12380 bp, 8 predicted proteins | sample I_Bog_E1_1_FD_202095 | JGI IMG/M metagenome (GOLD analysis project Ga0302140, IMG submission 202095) | Peat permafrost microbial communities from Stordalen Mire near Abisko, Sweden - I_Bog_E1_1 | ecosystem: Environmental > Terrestrial > Soil > Wetlands > Peat | place: Sweden: Abisko, Stordalen...
TGAGGGAACTAACTCGGAGATCGCGCTCGTGCATTCGTTGCTTGGTGAGTTCTATGCCGGCAAGAAAGACTACGTTGACTCGGCCGACGAATTAAAGACAGCTTTGAAGCTGGACCCTTCTGACACGGAAGCAAAGAATGCTCTGGCCCTCACGTATCTTGCACTGGGTCAAAAAGCCGAAGCACTGCAACTGCTTTCGGAATTGGCGGCATCCGGATCACAGGATGGAGAGATATATTATCGGCTGGCGCAACTGCAAATCGACTTGGTGTCAGCGCAGGCTGCAGTTGCCAGTTTGGAAACGGCAACGCGGCTCAATCCGCTGAGCGTCGCCTATCATAAGGAATTAGCAGAGGCCTATCGAAAGAATGCGCAGCCGGAGGCGGCCGATCGCGAGGCCCGGCTTTCGGAAGTGTTGCAGGCACAGGCTGACTCAGCTGGGCGATAGCCGGGACAAATGACTCATTGACGAAACTGCGGGTATACTTGCTCGTATTCGTGACACCAAGATGGAAATCCACTATTGATCAAGATTGGAGCCCGAGACGATCTGTGCCTTGCTTTGATGGGTGATTCAGAGCGCCCTCAGCGGCTAAAGCAGAAGACTAATTTCGCTTTTAACGTACGGGATGAATCCCGTACCCTTCAAGGCGCATAGCTTCCGGACGGGTTCTTGGAGTCATCACTGTTGAATTGAAGCGGAGGGAATTCTATGCAAGTTCAGAACAGGTTGAAGTATTTTTTCGCAGGTGCTGTCGTCGTCTGCTCGACTACCGTTCCGCTTGCGGCACAGGTGACGTCGACCGAGAGTGCATCCGGGTATAGCCTTCCGCCAAAGAACATTCTGGATGTGATGCGGGCGCCGTCGCCGCCGTATCCCGAGATGAGTCCGACGCAGGATTCGATTCTGCTGGTGTACACGCAGGATTATCCATCGATTGCGCGGGTGGCGACGCCTTTCTTGCGGCTTGCCGGCGTGCGCGTGGAGCCGAAGAATCACAGCAAGCACGACACACCGGGCGGATATGGCATCACTCCATGCTCAACGGGCTACGACCTGGTACACATTGCCGATGGGGCGCAGACTCATGTCGCGCTTCCTGAAGGCGCGTGCCCTGGTGATCCCTCCTGGTCCGCGGACGGAAAGCATTTCGCTTTCGTGAATCTCGCTGCAGAGTCTGTTGAGCTTTGGATTGGCGATGGCAAGACGGGGGCGGTTCATCAGGTGCCGGGCGCTCGTCTAAACCCGATGTTCGGCGATGAGATGCAATGGTTGGCTGACCAGAAAACGCTGCTGGTAAAGCTCGTGCCCGATGGAATGGGTGCGCCGCCACCGGAGCCTGTTATCCCGATTGGTCCGAGCATTCAGGAAACGACCGGCGAGAAGGGTCAGAGCAGCACGTATGAAAATCGCGACACGCTGGGCAATACACACGATGAGGATGTGTTTGACTACTATGCGGCTACGCAGTTGGCACTTGTCGATGCTGTGACAGGCGCGATCACGCCGATTGGCAAACCGGCGAATTTCGAATCGATCGATCCGGCTCCGGATGGGCTGCACATATTGGTTACGGCCATCCACAAGCCTTACTCGTACGTGACGACTTACGATCGGTTCCCGCAGGAAGTCGAGGTGTGGGACGTGTCCACACCTGCGCATGTTGTTCCGCATACTATTGCATCGCTTCCGTTGGCGGATCGTGTTCCCATCGCAGGAGTGCCGGTAGGCCCGCGCGACTTTTCATGGCGAGCAACCGAGCCGGCTACGCTTGTGTGGGCGGAGGCGCTGGATGGCGGCGACTGGAATGTTTCGGTTCTAGCGCGCGACAAAATCTTGCTGCAGAGAGCACCTTTTAGTTCACCCGCAATTGAAATAGCGCGAACCGAGCAGAGATATACAAGCTTCCTATGGAGCGATCATCCCGATACAGCATTTTTGAACGAATACGATGAGAACCGCCATTGGAGACGGACTTCACTCATCGATGTTGACGATCAAACGAAGAAGCCGCGGGTGATTTGGGATTTATCGACGGACGAGCATTATGCGAATCCCGGAAACCCGGTGAGACACTATCTCGCGAACGGGTACCGCGTGGCTCGTGTGGATGGAAATTCAATCTATCTTGCAGGAACGGGTTCGTCGCCTGATGGGGATCGGCCGTTTCTCGATCGACTTGATCTCAAAACTCTAAAATCGCAGCGATTGTTTCGCAGCGACAAGACTTCGTATGAGCAGTTTCTTTCATTCACCGGGCCGGATACGCGGAAGCTCCTCACATGGCATCAATCGCCCACAGACCCGCCAAATGCGTTTTTGAGGACGCTTGGAAAGTCTCTGGCGGCAGCGCCTGCAGGAGAGGCAACCTTCGCTTCAAAGAGCGTTGCCATAACTCACAATCCGGATCCTGCACCGGAAGTGAGGGAAATCAAGAAGCGGCTGGTGAATTACAAACGCGCCGATGGGTTGGACCTGTCGTTTACGCTGTATACGCCGCCGGGTTACAAAGAAGGCACGCGCGTCCCGACGATTCTTTACGCATATCCGCTGGACTATGCGGACCCTTCAAAGGCCGGCCAGGTTGTAGGTTCGCAGGAAACTTTCACGCGGTTGCGGCAGTATCGGCTGCTACTGCTGGCGGGTTTTGCAATTATCGACAACGCTTCGTTTCCGATCATCGGCGATCCGAAGAAAGCCTACGACACATATCTCGAACAGCTTGTGGCTGATGCGAAGGCCGCTGTGGATAAGGCTGTCGACCTCGGCGTTGCCGACCGCGACCGCATCGGCGTTACCGGTCACAGCCACGGAGCGTTGATGACCGTGAATCTCGTAGCACATTCAGACTTGTTCCGTGCTGGCGCTGCTACGAGTGGTTCCTACAACAAGACACTGACACCGTTTGGATTTCAAAATGAGCGGCGATCGGTTTGGCAGGCACCGGATGTTTATCTGAAGGTATCGCCATTTTTTTCGGCAGACAAACTGAAGACGCCGCTGCTGATTGTGCATGGTGGCGAGGACGCGAATCCCGGCACCACACCGCTGCAGTCGCAGAAGCTCTACGAAGCGATTCGCGGCAATGGCGGCACTGCGCGGCTGGTGGTTCTTCCTCATGAGCCGCATTGGTATTCGGCAATGGAATCCAATGAGCAGGAAATTTACGAGATGATCCGCTGGTTCGACAAATACGTGAAGAACGCGCCGCCGCGGTAGAGATGCGCTCCGTATTTCGCGTGAAAGTGGGAAAAGAACGCACTCCGCGGCTAAACAGGGTGCGGAAAAAGGCGTTCAATGAGCAAACTTCCGCGAGAGCATCCCACAGTGGCTGAAGCCAACATTGACTCTGCCGCAAAAACTTTTACTGTCGTGCTGGAGCCTTTGCGGAATGGGCTCGGCTGGGTAGTGGCGCGCATTCCTTTCGACGTCGCGAAGGCATGGCCGGTACGCAAGGGTGTACGCGTGCGCGGAGAGATTGCGGGATTCTCTTTTCGTACTGCGCTGATGGGGAATGCGGAGCGGGGCGGCCACTTCATCCTGGTGAACAAGAAGATGCAGGCGGCAGCGAAGGCGAGGATCGGGTCAAAAGTGAAGATTCGGTTGGAACCTGATCTTCAAGAGCGCCCGGCCGAGATACCGCCGGAGCTCGCAAAAGCGCTCAAGGGCGATCGTCGGCTGCGCAAGTGGTTTGACGGGCTGAACTACTACACGCGCAGGACGGTTGGGGCGTTGGTGAGCGAGCCCAAAGAGACTGAATCTCGGCAGCAGAGAGCGGAGAGGATTGCCGAGTGGCTGTTACTGGTGTTGGAGGCAGAGCTCGACCCGAAAGATCCTCCGCCGATTCTAAAAGCTGCGTTCAAGTGGCAGCCGGTGGCGCGTGTCGGGTGGGAAGCGATGACTGCTGTACGGCGCAGGAACCACTTGCTGGGAATCTTTCATTATCAAAGCACCGAGTCTCGTGAGCGCCGCGCAGCGCAAGCGATTGATGATGCATTGCGTGTGGCTAAAAAAGCTGAGAGCCTGCCTAAAGGCTTTGTGGATTAAAGCGTAGTCTGTCTGCATACATATAGATGGAAGGCGCATCGTTGGATGGTTTTCTTCGAGAGTCGAAAAATTCCGAAGAACAACCATATATCACGCACCGCATCTTACAACCGTGCTCAAGAGCGGGAGCGCACGGCACTCAAAAGGAAAGCCGAACCTATAGTTCGATGGACGATGAGATCGCTCTCCGTCCCAGGAGCAGTTATGTCGTTTCGCGTTTTGACCTATAGTGCCGTAACCGCAATTTTGTCTGCCGCAATAGCATCCGCTCAGGCCGTGAGTTTCACCACAACCACTTACTCGAATAACAATCTCTGGAGTAACAACGGCTTGGATAATGCGCATATCCACGCAGATCTTAATGGAGATGGGCGCGAAGACTTCATCTCGGAGAACGATGGCTCTTTCAAATCCGGCTGCACGGGGTCATTCGCCATTACGTTCTCGACGGGCGACGGACAGTATGCGGCGCCAGTCTGCTATACGATTCCCGAAGGCAACGCGCTGTATTTCGCTACAGGCGACTTCGACGATGACGGGACCATGGACTTGGCTGTGACGAACGATCAAGGCGAGGCGTACATCTATACGAACGACGGCAAGGGCAACCTTTCCTTCGCATTGACTCTCAATCTGCAAGCAGAAGCGGGAGGAATCGTGGCCGCCGATGTGAATCACGACGGCCATCTTGATCTTGTGTACTCACTGCCGAGTACGGGCACTTCGCAACAGGTCGCGATCCTATTTGGCACGGGGTCTCCGACGGTTTGGAATCCTGCTGCATCGAACGTCAAATACACGAGCACGGAACCGGCCGGCAATCTATTCATTGGTGACTTTGACGGAGATGGCAATGGAGATATTCTCGTTCTGGGCGTGAGCGACGTGGTCGATACGGTGCTCTACGGTAACAGCAAGGGCAGCTTCACTTCGTCGGCACTAGCTTTCAGCGCGCATACGGCGTACACGCCCGCCGATCCCAACAGCAACGGCACGATGGCGCTGATTGGAATGCTTCCTCAAGCGTCAGGCTCATTTTCCAAGGTTCTCGATCTCGAGGAAGGCCACTCCGACCGGCAGTTCACGAGCGATCAGATTACGCTCAAGAGCTGCGCGATTGCCGCGCCTGTGCTGACGGCCGATTTCGATGGAGATGGGAAGAAGGACATCCTTGTCGCCGAGGATTCCGATTGCAAAGGCGACGGACCCTACACGCTGAACTATCTCAAGAATACGAGTAGCGGGACGGGGGCACCTACTTTCGCGGCGGAGCAAGTGATCTACTCAACTACCGATGACATTTTCGACTACTCCGTTCTGCGCGCCAGCCACTCGACAAAGCCCGACATCACCGTGTGGCAGTCGGGGCTGGTCGAAGGGAACGAAATCGTCGATCCCGAGCAGTTGGTTCTGGTGAACAGTACTTCGGGGAGTTTCCCGTCCTGCACACCATCCAACTACGAGGGCGTTGGCTTCAACGTTTGTAGTCCTACGGACATGACCGGCAACTCTTCGCCAGTAACGCTAACCTTCGGCGGCAATGCTCAAACTCAGTTGCGCGATATGGAGATTTGGGTGGACGGGACCAAGGTGGCCGAGAGCCTGAAGAACAATTACTCGCGCTATGGATCTGTGACGACTTCGGTGCCCTTAAGCAATGGCACGCACACTGCATATGTTTATACGGTCGGCTGGGACTACATGCTGGTGGTGTATCAGCTTAACTTCATTGTAGGTTCCGACTCCTGTGCCTGGCCGGATTACAACTCCCTGTTCGTATGTAGTCCAGTTGAGGATTCCACCGTCAGTTCTCCTCTGCTGGCTTATGCGCAGGCGCCGCCGGGAAACAATATTGTTCGCATGGAAGTTTGGGTGGATAGCACCAAAGCATACTCAACCTTTGGCACCAATGTCTTGAAGGCCAACATAACCGCGACGCCGGGCTGGCACCTTTTCACCTACTACGAAGTCTTCACAGGTGGTGATATGATCTCGGTCTCCAGTTGGGCGGCAGTTCAATAACTCCGCGCCGATCGCGCTGCTTCCGCCTCCGACGCACCCTGAAATGAGCCCAGTGCCAGAAGCTGGGGAGCGTCATACAGGATCGCCACATTCGTGCCGGAGTCATTTGCATGGGGCCGGGACCGACGGAGCGCAACGGAGGTTTGCGTCCCTGCCGGCGCTCGACGTTAAAATCGGCGGATTGGAGATAGATAAGGTACGGTTCCTGACGCCTGCGGGCGGTGAGAGGAATCTTCAAATTGGGGAGATCGACGGGTTGCTGGGGACAGGTCACTTCCGTCGCGTATTCCTTGACCACGCAGATCGCTTTGCGGTTCTAGAGTCGTGTTAAGAAAGAGGCTGTGGGCTTTCGGTCTAATTTTCACCTGCCCGGAGTCCGGACGGTGATTGGAAATTTAAATGACCTCTGAGCGAGGAGTCTGCAGCTAAATCCATTTTTTAGCGACTTGCGGAGCACTTTTGTCGTCTAATTAACACGATGAGTACTGCCGCGTCTGTTCTCCCTCATTTTGGCCTGGGTTCCGCGACTGCTGTTGACGAGCAGATACGACAAGAGAGCCTGGCTGTTGCGCAAGGTCTCAAGCGTCAGGATGCAGGACTGCTCGATGAGCTGATCGTCCGCTACCAGCACCGTCTGCTGCGTTATCTCCTTTATTTGACGAGCAATCGCGAGATGGCGGAAGATCTCTTCCAAGAGGTCTGGATGCGGGTTCTGGTGCGCGGCGGGCAGTTTAATGGGCAGGCTCGGTTCGATACGTGGCTGTTTACGATTGCGCGTAACCTGGTGATCGATCACCGGCGGAAACGGACCATGTCCAGCTTGGACGAGCTATTTGAGGGCAAGAGCGACGAAGACCGCCCGATGAGCTTCGAAGTTGCGGACGATGAGCCGACCCCGTTTGATCGCTTTTCAAACCTGGAAGACCGAGAACGGATTGCCTCAGCGCTGTTGCAACTGGATACACTGCATCGCGAGGTGCTGGTGCTGCGCTTTCACGAAGAGTTGTCGCTCGAAGAGATCGCCAAGGTTACGCGCGCTCCATTATCTACTGTGAAGTCAAGGCTTTACAGAGGGCTTGCGGCTATCAAGCCGAAGATGGAGCGGAATCGCCTGCGGATGCAGGAGGCGGTGTGAAGGGTACTTTCGGCGGGGCAGGAAACGCGGAGACGGGCGCAAACGCTGGCGCTGACCGCGATCTGCTGTCCGCCCTGGCCGGGACCGACCCTGGTCGAAGTGGCCTGCTTGCGCATCGGACATGCCGGGTTGTGAACGCCTCCCTTGGCGTGATGCAGGATCAGAAAGCGGGGCGGCGGCGGATTCGCTCCCTCGCGCTGGCGGCAATTCTGGTGGTAGTGCTGGTGCTGGGGCCGCTGGTGTGGTGGGCGGTGGATAGCCTGATCACTGCGGAGCACCTGGGAGATGCAACCTGCCAATTTGCTCTGTGGGTTTGCATCCTATGCCCGGCGCTGGTGGCCTGCGCGCTGCTGGCTGGATGGGTGCGGCACCGGTCTTAGATCCGGTAGCTGTCATTGATCCCCGATAATCCTGACCAAATCCGCATTGGTGGTTAACTGCGCGCAACTTACCTATTCGGTTTGCCGTCCATCTATTTGTGGGGTTAAGCTGAATTAACCCCCTAGAGACCCTCCGAGACTCCGAGACTGGGATTGCAGATGCGCGAACCACAATCGATTGCTGTTAATGAAGACGAACGCCTGATTCCGATCTGGTCGATTGTGGCTGCGGCAGCGGCCTTTGTATTGGTTGAGTACTACTTCTGGCTTGTGCTACCCGATGGAAAGCACAAGATGCCCCTTGGGCTGCGTCTCTATTTCAATCTTTCCTGGGGACTTCTGGCAGCACTCTATTTTCTGATGGTCGGCTATGTGAGCAAAGACGCTCCGCGGCGGGCGATGAGTTCGCGATTCTGGATCGTAATTTGCTTTGTCATGCCGGGCGGCATAGGTGCGGTGCTCTACTTCCTGCTGCGCGCTCCTATGGTTTCGCGGTGCCCTGCCTGCTCAACCCATGTGCAGAGCGACTTCCACTTCTGCCCGCAATGTGACTATCGCCTGACGGCCAGCTGCGGCAACTGCTTCCGCACGGTGCGTGGGACGGACCAGTTCTGCACCCAATGCGGTCATGAACTGGCGACGGACCATATGCCAGCACGTTTGCGCGTCCTAGGCGAGTAAGCACCTGCGGTGCGGCAGATGCTCGCTATACGCTCGCAGGAGATTGGTGCCTTTTCTCCCGGATTCAAGAACTGAGTGGCAGTGACGGTGAGCCAAGCGCCCTGTATTCCTCGCAAAATTGACCGCAGAGGCTCTGCTTCCTACAATCGATGTTTCCGGTATGCCGGTCTTCATGACTATTTCCGCGCTCATTATCGACGACGAACAACTGGCTCGTGACGAGCTTAAGTATCTGCTGGATTCTGTGGGCGGGGTAGAGGTCGTTGCGCAGGGAACTAATGGGATTGAGGCCGTAGACCTGATTGAGGAGCATCGGCCGGACCTGGTCTTCCTTGACGTACAGATGCCGGGGCTCGACGGTTTTGCAGTGATTCAGAGGCTGATGGAGCTGAATCGGCGAAGAGCAGTCGCCGGCCAGGAGTTGGAGCCGCTGCCACAAATCGTATTTGCGACGGCTTACGACCAGTACGCGGTGCGGGCTTTCGACGTAAACGCGGTTGATTACCTGCTGAAGCCGTTTGATCAAAGCCGCGTGCAGCAGGCGGTGGACAGGGTTCGGGGACGAATGCCTGCGGAGGGGTCGAATGGCTCGGGAAACGGAGCGTCCAAATCGGCAACCGATTCGCCAATTGAATCTCAACTGGATGCATTGCTACGCCTCTTGAACCGTCCACAAGGGACGTCGCGAAACCCGCAGCCGGCCAAATTGATTGTCCAGGCGCAGAGCCGACTGCTGCTGATCGATCAGACGGAGATTTGCTACGCGGCCATCGACGAGGGCGTAATTCGGGTGGTGACGCAGAACTTCGAAGGCCATTCAAAATGCCGGACACTAGAAGAGCTTCTGGAATTGCTGGACCCGGCGGTTTTCTGGCGGGCGCACCGCGGGTTTGTGGTGAATATCAACCACATTCGCGAAGTTGTGCCGTGGTTCAAGTCCAGCTATCAGTTGCGGATGAACGACAAACGCCAGACGGAGATTCCAGTCAGCCGCGCACAGACCAGAAGGCTGCGCGAGTTGTTCAATCTTTAGAGACTTCATGACTTGCGTCGGCGAGTTAAGTCTGCAATGAGCGCAATGTAGGACGTGCAATACGGGCGGTGGCGCCCCTTTGCGATTTTTACTCTTCTTACGGGTAGGAGAGCGCGAACGCCAGCCAACCTTTGTCATTGCTCGCGGTGTACACTTTTCCTTCGCGCGGACGCTGCAAACTCCTCTTCGCGAACAGGAAAATACTATGCGCCGAAATGCTTTCGCTTTTCTTCTTGCACTCTTTGTTGCGGCACCTTTTTGTATCGCACAATCAGCGCCCGCCAAGCGGCCCATGACGTTCGAGGACATGATGCACATGAAGCGGCTTGGGGAGACGGCTGTTTCGCCGGATGGTAAGTGGCTTGCCTACTCCGTGACCACGGTGAATCTGGAAAAGAATACGAAGACGCCGGAGCTGTGGCTGCAAAAGATCGAAGGTGGCGATCCTATCAAGATGGCGGTAGCTCAGCCCGGTGACAGCGGGCCGCAGTTCTCGCCGGATGGAAAAAGAATTTTGTTTCTTTCGTCCCAGTTCGGCGGCAAGCAGCAGATCTATATGGCTGACTTTGATTCCGCGACCGGCGCTACCTCGAAGCAGACACGACTGACTTTCATCTGGTCTGAGGCCGATAACGCGCGCTGGGCTCCAGATGGGAAGTCCGTAGTGTTTACTTCCGAGGTTTATCCGGATTGTCCGGCGATCCGATATGACGATTTCGCGACGGGCGACAACTGCAATATCAGTCGCGACGAGGCGCGGGAAAAGAGCAAGGTGAAGGCGCAGATTTTCACTCATCTGCTCTACCGGCATTGGAACCACTGGACGGGCGAGAAGCGCAGCCATCTGATGCAGGTGACGCTGGACGTGCAGCCCGACAATCCGTATTGGGTGCGGGATTTGACGCCGAACGATCCGCACGATGTGCCGCCGTTTTCGCTGGAGGGCGGGGGCGGGTTCGATATTTCTCCGGACTCGAAGGAGCTGGCGTTTACTGAGAATCTTGACCCGGAGCCGGCGACCAGTACGAATGCGGATATTTTTACGCTGGATTTGACGGATGCGGCGGCCAAGCCGGTGAAGGTGTCGACGTCGCCGGGTGGGGATTTCAATCCGGCTTACTCGCCGGATGGGAAGTGGCTGGCCTGGCGGTCGCAGGCGCGGGCTGGGTATGAGAGCGATAAGTTTCGGCTGATGCTGTATGACCGGGCGGGGAAGACTATCAAGGATTTGCTGCCGAATTTCAAAAACTGGGTAGATGAGTTTGTGTGGGCGTCGAACTCACAAGCTGTCTACTTCGTGTCGGGCAACGAAGGCGAGGCACCTGTCTATAGTGTGGGAGTCGATTTGGGTCGAGTAAAGATCGGGAGCACTGCTAATCGGCTCACCCAGAGCGGCGAATATGGCGATTTACACGCGCTGAGCGATGGAAAGAGTTTGGTTGCAGCGCGGCAAACCGTCTCCAGACCGGGTGAACTTGTCCTTCTAAGCGACTTGAACCAGTGGGTGATCGACACATCAACATCTGATCTCGCTCCCAAGGATCGGGGCTCACACGAATATGTGTCCACAGCTACGGGTCATCGCACGGCAGGCGAGAGTCAGGAGCTTACCCATCTGAACGACGCGCTTCTATCCACGCTCGACCTTGATTGGCTTGAACCCTTTTGGTTCGCAGCCGCTGACAAGGTGAAAGTTCAAGGATTCATCGTCGCTCCGCCGGGGTTTGATGCTTCTAAAAAATATCCGTTGAAGTTCCTGATCCACGGCGGCCCGCAAGGCGCTTGGGGAGACTCGTGGAGCTACCGCTGGAATGCCGAGCTCTTTGCCGCCAATGGCTACGTCGTCGTGATGATCAATCCGCGAGGGTCTACGGGGTATGGGCAGGATTTTGTGGATGGCGTGAATGGGGATTGGGGCGGGAAGCCCTACACCGACCTGATGACCGGCCTCGACTACGCGGAGGAGCACTTCCCCTTCATCGACAAGACACGGGAGTGCGCGCTTGGGGCCAGCTACGGCGGCTACATGGCGAACTGGATTCTGGGGCATACGGACCGCTTCAAGTGCATCGTGAGCCACGACGGCATGTTCGACGCTGAGTCGGCGTTTGGATCGACGGAAGAGGACTGGTTCAACATCTGGGAGTTCAAAGGAAATCCCTGGGACTACTATGGCAAGCCGGACGCGGAGAATCCATTCCGCAAGTGGTCGCCGTCGCTATATGCGAAAAACTTCAAGACGCCAACGCTGGTGGTGCATAGCCAGCTCGACTACCGGTTGGATGTGAGCGAGGGGTTCCAGCTTTTCGACACGCTGCAATTGCTGAAGGTGCCGTCGAAGATGCTCTACTTCCCGGATGAAGGCCACTGGGTGATGAAGCCGCAGAACTCGCAGCTGTGGTGGAAGACGGTGAATGACTGGGTGGATGAGTGGACGAAAAGCAGGGACTAGGGGTTTGGGATTAGGGAACAGCGGTGCAATCGCATGAAGATAGGAAGCGGAAAAAGAGACACTCGTCGCGGCCCTACGGGACGCGGAATCGGGATTTGGGCGTCTTCCCCGGATTCCGTCCACTGTGGCGGACTCCATCCGGGGCTATTTTCGTATCTTCCCTCCGGGAAGGGCGCCTTCCGGTTGCTGATTCCCCCGGAGTAGCCTCTATGCCTTTTGGGAGCAAATCTTCGAAGCCACGACCGCTGCTCGATGAGAAGGGCCTGTTTGACTACGCTGTGAAGGCGCTGGGACGGCAGATGCGGTCTGAGGCTGACCTGCGGCGGCTGATGAAGGCGCGCGTTGAGCGGGATGCACCAGGCGAGGCTGCGATTACGGCTGTGGTTGCTCGGCTCAAGGACTATGGGTATCTGAACGATGCGTCCTTCGCCGAGGCCTACGCCCGCCTGCGGCAGGAGAACCAGAAGTTCGGCGTTCGCCGCGTTCGCCAGGATCTACAGCAGAAGGGCATTCACACCGACCTGATCGCCGAGACTTTGGAGGCCCGGTACGGTCAGACCGACGAAGAAGCCCTGGCGCGCGAACACCTGGAACGGAAGCGCATCCACAAGCCGGAAAATCCGAAAGAG
>Ga0302140_10009042_pt1 | contig 12377 bp, 9 predicted proteins | sample I_Bog_E1_1_FD_202095 | JGI IMG/M metagenome (GOLD analysis project Ga0302140, IMG submission 202095) | Peat permafrost microbial communities from Stordalen Mire near Abisko, Sweden - I_Bog_E1_1 | ecosystem: Environmental > Terrestrial > Soil > Wetlands > Peat | place: Sweden: Abisko, Stordalen...
CACGGTGACCCTGGGCCTGAACCCGAACTACAGTGTCACCCCAACCAACGGGACACTGACGGTAGGCCAGGCCACGGCGACGGTGACGGCGAACCCGGCAACCAAGGTCTACGGCACGGCTGATCCTATACTCACGGGCACCCTCTCTGGCTTCCTGCCTGCTGATGGCATCACGGCAACCTACCGCCGCATGAGTGGAGAAACTGTAGCCGGATCGCCGTATACCATCTCGGCCACGCTGAGTCCGACGGCTGCGGTGGCGAACTACAGCATCACCTACAAGACTGCCGCCTTCACCATCACCAAGGCGAATCCCGTCATCACCTGGGCGAACCCGGCAACCATCACCTACGGCACGCCGCTGAGCAACGCGCAGCTTGACGCGACGGCCAACGTCCCCGGCACCTTCTTTTATACCGCGCCGGTCGTCGGTCTTAACCCCGCCGGAACGCTGCTGCCTGCGGGCACCTCGCCGCTCGGCGCGGGCTTTACCCCGACGGATACCACCGACTACAACTCCATCTCCGCCTACGTGCAGATCACCGTCAACAAGGCCACCACGACCACGACCATCGCGGTCACCACCACACAGACGGTCACCGGAACCACGGCGACCATCACCGCGACGGTGCATCCGCAGATCGGCGGCACGCCCACCGGCACGGTGACCTACTTCAGCGGCTCCGCCAATCTCGGCAGCGCCGCCGTTGGAACGCCGTTAACCACCGGTGTCCTGCCGGTAGGCACCAACCAGATCACCGCGGTCTACGGCGGCGACTCCAACTTCACCGGCAGCTCGTCGAGCGCGACGGCGGTCACGAGCATTGCGCCGACCGCAGTCACGCTCAGCCTGGGCCTCACCCAAGTATTCTACCCGACGTCGGCGGTGAGCTTCACTGTGATTGTGCCGCTGAAGAACCTGCAACTCATCAGCGGGACCATCACACTCTACGACGAAACCACTGTCATCGGCACCTACTCGCTGCCGGCCGGTGGAGTTCTCGTGGGCGTCACGCCGCAACTCAGTGTCGGGACCCACAAGCTGCGCGCAGTCTACAGCGGCAACGCGCAGTACCCGCCGGGCGAGTCTCCCATAGAGACAGTGACCGTCTCCGCGCTGTAACTCCATCCGGCCCGGGCATCGACAAGTCGGCTTTGAAGGCTAAGGGCTTCAGCTGTATGGTATGCCACTGAGAGTAGCGGGGCTTTGGCCCCGAAGGGAACTGCCGCCCCAGGAGTAAGCAAGCTTGAAGCGCGATTCTCGTCATCAGCGAGCCGCTCATTATTGTCAGTTGACGCAAAATCGCCAATGCACTCACCAACCTGGTCTGGGAATGGGAAGGTCGGCTTCGAGTCAGTCAGGGTTCTAATGACGTGAAGTCCAGGATGATACTTGGAAGTGCAACGAAGTCCGGGAATCGAATCCCGACTTTCGAGTAACAAAAAATGTGGGGTATGCAGGTGGGGTATATCTGCTGAAACCTGAGGTATCCCCTTTATTATCAATCGGTGTGTGTCCCTGTGGGCTGTCGATCATGCTGCGGACGTACTTCGTGCAGCAGTGGTTCAACCTGTCGGACCCCGGTGTGGAGGAGTTGCTGTACGAGTCTGCCGCCGTGCGGCGGTTCGTCGGCGTTGATCTCGGCATCGCCGCTGCACCGGCCGAGACGACCATCCTTCGGTTCCGTCACCTGCTGGAGTGGCACGAGCTTGGCGGGCTGATGCTGGAAGCTGTGAACGTGCATCTGGAGGCCAAAGGGATCAAGATCGCAACCGGCACCATCGTGGATGCGAGCATCATCCATGCGCCTTCATCGACCAAGAACGCCAGCGGGGAGCGCGACCCCGAGATGCACCAGACGCGCAAGGGCAACCAGTGGTACTTCGGGTTGAAGACGCACATCGGCGTGGACGCGAAAGAGGGCCACGTTCACTCGGTTGCGACCAGCGCGGCCAGTGTGTCCGACTGCCACATGCTGCCCGAGTTGCTGCACGGCGAGGAGCGCAAGGTGTGGGGCGACGGCGGCTATCAGGGCCAGACCGAAGCCATCAAGCAAGCAGCTCCGAAGGCCCAGGACATGACCTGCAAGCGCACCAGGTTCAAGGGTGTTGTGGACGAGTTACAGAAAAAGAAGAACCGGAGTAAGTCCAGCGTGAGGGCGAAGGTGGAACATGTGTTCCGCATCCTGAAGCGCGTCTTCGGCTTCGACAAGGTGAGATACAGGGGCATAGCCAAGAACCACAACCGGCTGTGCGCGAACTTCGCCCTGGTGAACCTGTATATGCACCGCAAACGCCTGGCAGTGCTCGGGTAGAACTGCGTCCAGAGGCAGGAAAAGCGGCCTCAAAGAACTCCAGAACACCTAAAAACGGAACCGAACTGCCCCAACTCGCGTCCTTAAATATCTTCGTCAGAAATCAGAGGCCTACGCAGAGCTTCCCTAGAATCAATAAGTTACGGTTATAGTTTAAGTTCCCGCAACACCCGCAGAATCTCCTCTTCAGTGTGTCCACGCTTACCCATAACGGGTTCTCCTCTCGCTTCCAGAGAGCCATCACAAGCGAAAATCCTCAACTTCCAAACGGCTTAGTTTTTGGGTTTTGGGTCACTTATTTCCGGGAGCCGAGCGCTCTTGGGCTGGCGCTCCAATGGAGTCCCTATGAAGATCAAATCCTCAAACTTCCAGCCACATACCTGTATGCAATACACGTTTGATACAGGTTTCTCACATGCCAACACTTTTCATCCTGAGAGATGCGGTGTTAGACATGTCCCCGCAGTTTTCACAGCTCCACTTTCGTAGGCAAACATGCGTGTACCGCATCTTCCCTGCGAATCTCGCGTTTGCGTCTGCAACGGAAGTCTGTAAGAGATATGCGGTCTCCACCACTGCATTCTCATTTTGAGTTCTTGGAGGTAAGAAATGAAGGAATGGCATCTGAAGTCTTGGTCGCTCCTCGTCGTCATCGCCCTCTGTATTGCCGGGCTCTCCAGTTCCGTTCTCAGGGCACAGGACCAGACTGCGAGCATCGAGGGCACACTGACGGATCCGAGTGGCAATCTCATTCCAAATGCCACTGTCTCCATCAGCAGTCCCGCTCTGCAGGTTTCCAAATTGACCGCGACGACGGATTCCCAGGGCACCTATAGGTTCCTCAATTTGCCCGCGCCCGGCGTCTATCGTATTGCATTTGAAGCCAAAGGCTTTGATACCTCCATCCAGGAAGGCGTGAACCTTGGTGTAGGTTTTACCGCCAGGATCGACGGGGCTCTGCGGGTTGGATCGGTTACGACGGCGGTGGAGGTGACCACGACCGGACCGGTCATCGACACCGTATCCACAGCCAGCGCAGCTACCCTACAGCTAAAGGAGATCCAGCAGACTCCAAAGGGGCTTGGGTTGACCGAACTATTGCCAATGGCTGCCGGAGCCAGTTACCAGGGAAAGCCGGACGTGGGTGACAGCAACCTTGCGACGACCACAACAGCGGTCACCTATGGCGCGGTCCTCAACCCCACGCTTGAGGTCGAGGGCGTCAATCTTGATACCGGCAAGAGTCAGGACTCACATGTGTACCTGGAATCGTTGTCGCTGGCTGAAGTTGAATTCAAGACCGCCGGCAACAATGCCGAAATTGGCAACCCTGGCATAGCCCAAGTCGCTGTCATGAAGTCCGGCGGAAACACCTTCCATGGCGATCTACAGGCTGATTTGGAGCCTCCTGCCTTCCAGGGCAACAACATCACGCCAGCACTGGCGGCCCCACCGAACAACCTGACCAACACCAATCCGCTCGAGGGCCCCGGCTACTACGACTACGCCGGAGACCTTGGCGGCCGCATCATCACCAACAAGCTTTGGTTCTACGGTGGGTACAACGCCCAGTATGTGAACCAGGGACAGGTGAATTTCAAAGGCGGTCCGGATGCTGCGGGCTGCTGGACCTGTGCGGATGCGCCCTCGGCCACCATCGTCACTTCGCTGACGGAGTACAACGACAAGGTCGACTATCAGCTCACGCCTGGTATCAAGTTGATCTTTTCTCAAATGAACGGCACAAAATTCCTCCAGGATAATCAGCCTTCTCCGTCCGTCCCTCTTCCTGCCGGCCAATTCGAACATCAACCCGCAGGCACATGGCACGGAGAGGCGCAATATATGCGTGGCTCCCATTTTCTGGTGGACGGCTCCTTTGGGTACGGGGGGTATACGGCAAACTATGTCGACCAGCCCGCCAGCAGCATCGGACGATATGGATTCACCAGTGGAAGCAACTTTGCCGGGTCGCCTAGCGAGGAGGAACTGAGCACCGGCCTGATGACCGGACCATATCCAACCTTTCCACAAAGCAAGCCGAACAACCGCTACGAGATGCGAATCGTTGCGTCCTATCTGCCGTCAAAAAAGCTTCTCGGAGGAACTCACCAGTTTAATTTTGGGACGCTCGAGGATTGGGAGCGCGCCGCAACCCGCATCACCTCAGACAAGGCGGCCGGCGATTACCTGCTCGAATTCCAAAACGGTGTACCAAATAAGATTGTCATCTACAACACTCCGTTCCCAACTAACAACAATGGCCTAAATGGTCAGGCCCTCTTTATGACCGACTCATGGGCTTTTAAAAGAGTCGTGGTCAACTACGGCGTGCGCTGGGAGCGTTACGATGCCTTCTATCCCTCGCAGAGTAAACCCGCTGGCCAATTCAGTAGCGTATTCCCCGCTGCGTCATTTTCAGGGCAAGATATTCTCACCTGGAATGACGTTGTGCCGAGGATAGGCGCATCCTGGGATCTCACTGGAAATGGAAAGACGGTCCTCAAGGGATCGTTTGGGCTCTTCGGTGACACTATGGGGGACGTCTTCGCACAGACCTTCAATCCCAATGCTCAAGCGAGCAACACCTACAGTTGGACCGGCCCATGCGGTGCCACGGCCCCGCTCGCTCCCATTCAATACCAATGCGATGTAACTCCTGCATTTTTGGCTACACTTCCGACTCTCACGCCCACCGCTTCGAGCGGAGGGACGAGCCAGGTGAGGAATCCGGGGCTCAAGGAGGACAAGACATACGAATACACTGCAAGAGTTGAACGCCAGATCGTGAAGGACGTGGCATTCAACGTAACCTACGTCAATCACGCTACCTACAACCTGTATAACTCAGAGACCAACCCAGGGGTCGTCGCACCAACGACCGATGTTGTCGGGAATGGGGTCACCGTCGGACATCCGTACAGCAGTTGGACGGTTCCCGTCACCTTCACGGATACCTTCAATGGGGTGAGCACGCCTGTAACTGTCTATACCTATACCAAAGGAACCGGATCAACCAGCAATGAGGTGATGAACACTCCATCGAATCGACCAGATATCTATAACACCGTCGCATTTGCCGTAACCAAGAGGTATTCCAAAAGATGGAACGGAACGGCGTCCTACTGGTTGACGAAAAACCATAGATGGATTCAGGGACTGGCCGGAGTTGCCGGGAGCCCGAACGACGATGCATACCCAATCGACAACACATGGAACTGGGAAGCCAGGGCCATGGGAGCGTACAACCTTCCCAAAGGCTTTCTGTTATCCGCGTTCTTCCGTGCACAGTCTGGAAATCCAGCACAACGTCTGGATTCCTTCAACAGTTCTGCGCTCAGTCAAGGGTCGACTACCGTCAGGATGGGCCCGTTTGGCCAATACAGGGGCCCGGCGATCAGCATTCTCAATGTGAAGGCAGCGAAGGTATTTACGCTTCGCGAAAAATACCACCTGGAGCTGAACTTTCAGGTTTACAACATTCTGAACAACAGCTCCGCCGTCGCGACGAACTATCTCAACAGTCCTACCACCTTCAATGTGGTCACAAGTATTGTGTCGCCACGAGTGGCAAGGGTCGGGATGTTCTTTAGTTTCTAAAAAATCTGTAAGCTACCGCATCACGTTCTCGGTTCTGGAGGCAGGCATGAAGAGAGTGGGTCTTTTGATGATCAAGTTGCGTTGTCTAGCAATCAGTACTGCGATACTGGCGGTCTCCATCTGTCCAGCCCAACAGAACGGAAAGCCGCCTGTCGCTTCAACTGCGCCACCCATGGTGATGACGATTCCGGGCTTCGCGGATGGCAGCAAAGTGCCTGAAAAGTACTCCTGCATAGCATCGCCAGCGGCGGTTTCACCGGAGATTCGGTGGAGTAATGTTCCCGCAGGTACCCTGAGCTTCGTCCTTGTCTTGCACGATCTTGAACCACATCCTGCAAAAGGGATCATGGACAACACACACTGGGTATTGTGGAACATCCCCGGCGACTCCGTGGGTCTGGCGGAAGGCATTCCCGCAGCCGTTACACTCCCCAACGGCACGCACCAGCTGAAGCGGCCGCGTGCGAATGGACCGTCCGCATACTCCTATTACGGACCCTGTGCTCCGCCCGGACCTGATCATCACTACGTCTGGGAGTTATACGCGCTCGATACCATGCTCAATCTGCCCGATGACGCCACGCGTGCAGACGTTATCAAGGCGACCGACGGGCATATCCTCGCAGCCTCTTCCTGGATCGGCTACTTCCATCGGTAATACCAACTTCAACAGCGCAGGCAGCTCAAGGAGCAAGGGGTCTTATGAAATTCTTTAGTGCGACATTAGCTTTGATGATTTGTTCGAGCCTGGGGACAGCGCAGACGCTGCACTGCAACATGCATGACTACAAGAGTGTCGATGGCATTCAGGTTGTGGCTAACCCAGATTCCGTCGAGTTGACCTGGAGTGGAGAGGCGAACGCGCAGCTCCGTGCATCGTTTGCGATTCAGGATGGACAACCCGTCGTTCAGGAGCTCTCTGCACGAAAGGGCGACGGTCCTTGGATCGTGCTCGGCAAAGATCTGGCCCCGCAATTTGAGGTCACCACCGGCCGCCGGCGTATCTCCTCAACGGAGTTGAACAATCTCAAGCGGTATGGGAAGGACACCCCCGAGAACGAGGAGATGTATAAATGGTTCGTCTTCTGGGATGCGCCACTGATGGTTCCGGGGACAGAACCGGTATTTGGCATGAAGAGCCGTTATTTAGTCGGCGGCCCACGCGACCCCAGTGAAATTGGTCGTGCGGCAGTGAGCTACAAGACCGATACCTGCAAGGTAGCTACGGATGGTGACCGGGTTAGCATCACCTTCAACGGCCTGACGCTAGGCCTGTTCTCCGGAGATCTCCAGTTCACTGTCTACAAGGGTTCAAACCTCTTGAGACAGGAGGCGCTGGCGAAAACGGACGCTCCATCCGTGGCATACATATACAAGGCCGGGTTGAAGGGCTTCCATATCGCGGACGACACCAAGGTGACATGGCGCGATACATCTCAGGTATGGCAGCAGGAGGAGTTCGGCGGCAGGGTGAACCAATCGCCGGTTAATCTGCGCGCCCGCGACCGGCTCGAGCTTCTTGAAGTCGGCGTCGGCTCGGCGGCGCCAGGTTCGCTGGGAGTATTTCCGCCGCCGCACAAATTCTTCTTCGCTCGCGAGAACGAAGTGAACCTGGGCTATGTCTACTACCGCAAGGATGATAACAAATCATTCTCCCTGGGAGTGATGCAGCCGGAGCGGGGGGAAGGATATGCGCCGTGGGGAGTCTCGGATGAAGTATGGAACCGTCGAGAGGACATCGCGCGCTCGCAGATATACAACTACGCGCTCTACAATGCGCCTCCCGGAACGGTCCAGCGAATGGCCGTCTACTACTACCTTAGTCCAGACAGCGACCATCCGACGCAAAGGGCTGTCATGGCCTACACGCACGATGACGTCTTCAAACCCGTTCCCGGTTTTAAGACCATCACGGGACACTTCCACCTCGAACTCAACGAGATGGCGCGCGACCGCGGCACCGTCGACTTCAGCCCTTCCTGGGTCCCTGTCTTCAAGGGCGTTGGAATCAATATTGTCTACCTGGGTGACTTCCATGATGACTCGGATGGGAATGATCCCGGGCCTAAGAGGCTGCCTGAACAAAAGCTATACTTCGAATCCTCCGCAAATCTCTCCGACAAGAACTTCCTGGTAATTCCTGCCGAAGAAGCCAACGCGTTCATCGGTGGCCATACCTACATCATGTTGCCGAAGCCGGTCTATTTCACCCACACTCAGCCGCAGCGTCCTGCCAACCAATCCTTTGAAGAAGACGACCCGACCTACGGCCACGTATATCATCTTGGCTCGGCGGAAGACGTCCAGAAGATGGTGAGCCAGGAGGGAGGAATCATCTGGGCTGCCCATCCACGCACGAAGAGTACGGCGCTATTCCCCGATCTCTATAAGGACCAACCCTTCTTCCTGAGCGACCGGTTCATCGGCGCCTCGTGGGAATCGTTGCCTGTGGACCTGTCGCAGAAGCGGCTTTGCGAGGTCCGGTGCTTCGGATTAAACGACGAGATGAGCAACTGGGCTCCCAAGCCGAAGTTCATGCTTGCCGAGGGCGACACCTACATGAAGGTCCCCGGTGATGATACCTATTCAAGTCTCACCATGAACTACCTGAAGCTCGACAAGGTGCCTGCCTACAACGAGAGTTGGGCGCCGATCGTCGATGGCATTCGCGCAGGGAACTTCTTCGGAACCACGGGCGAGATCCTCTTCCATAACTGGGGCATCGAAGGCTCCGGTGCAAGCAGCGTCTATACCGCAAGTATCGAATACACCTTCCCTCTCGATTTTGCGGAGCTGGTATGGAGCGATGGTACAAAGGTCGATCGCCAGATCATCAACCTTACGGATACGACACCGTTCGGAACCAGGAACTTCAGAATTCCCTTCGATGCCGCCGGCAAGAAGTGGATTCGTTTCGCGGTCTGGGACTCAGCTGGCAATGGTGCATGGTTACAGCCTGTTATACCGAAGTAGCGGGTAATGTGACACTAGCGACTCACTCTATCAGGGATACGTTGTCGTAGAAGACAAGCCAACCAGCAGGAGCGACGCTTGATTGAGCCACGTACTTCGAAGAGGTTCTACCAGACTCTCTACTTCCGGGTGCTCGTTGCTATCGTGGCTGGGGTCGCGGTGGGGCAGTTGTTTCCCGTTTTCGGAGCGTCCCTGAAGCCGCTGGGGGATGGATTTCTAAAGCTCATTCGCATGCTCGTCGCGCCGGTCGTCTTTTTCACGGTGGTGATCGGCATAGCCCAGGTGGGCGACCTCCGACGACTGGGACGGGTCGGTCTTAAGTCTCTGTTTTACTTTGAGTCCGTCACCACTTTCGCCCTTGTTTTGGGGACGATCGCAGCAACAGTCATGCAGCCTGGTCGTGGCATCAACGCCAATCCTGCATCACTCGATACTCGCAGCGTAGCTCTATACACTACCGGCGCAGTGCATTTAGGTACCACCGACTTCCTCCTGAACATCATTCCCGACAGCTTCCTTGGTGCATTCACCCGTGGCGAGATGCTCCAGGTGCTGCTTCTGGCCATACTCTCCGGAATCGCCCTTGCCCTGCTCAAGGGCGACCATGGACTGATCACTGCATGTGATTCGCTCTCACGATTCTTCTTCAAGATGGTCGCCATCGTCATGGAGGCGGCACCACTAGGTGCATTCGGGGCAATGGCCTTTACAATCGGCCGTTATGGCCTCGTTTCTCTACTGTCGCTCGGCAAGCTGCTCCTGTGTGCCTACGCAACCAGCATTGCTTTCATAGCGATTGTTTTGGGAACCATCTGCTGGCTGAATGGCATCAATTTGTGGCGCTTTCTGCTCTACATCCGGGAAGAGTTGCTGATCGTCCTTGGCACCTCATCGTCGGAGCCGGCTTTGCCGCGCCTGATGCTGAAGATGGAAAATCTTGGCTGCTCGAAAGCGATCACCGGCCTCGTCATTCCCGCCGGATACTCATTCAACCTGGATGGCACGTCTATCTATCTCACCATCGCATTGCTCTTCGTGGCGCAGGCCACAAACACGCATCTATCGCTGCGGCAGGAGATTTTCATCCTGTTCATCTTGATGCTCAATTCAAAGGGCGCTGCCACAGTAACCGGTGGCGGGCTCATCACGCTCGCTGCGACTCTCTCGGTAATCGGAACGGTGCCCGTTGCCGGGATAGCGCTGTTGCTTGGCGTTGACCGCTTCCTGTCGCAGATGCGATCCATCACCAACATCATCGGCAATAGCGTAGCGGTCGTCGTGATCTCTCGCTGGGAAGCCCAGTTCAACGAGCGGCGCGCCCACGATATCCTACATGGAATTTCCACCGCGGTCGAAGACGATATCATGTTGCGCGAACATGCCGGAGTCCTTTAGCCATCGACAGAGGGCGGCCCACGATGTTCCATCGGTCAGATTGACCCTAGTGCATCTCTCTCCCCAGGACGAACCTAGTCTCTGTCGGCACGCCGTCACGATAGCGGACCTCAAGGAGCACCTGATAATAGCGCGGGAATCTTCCGCCACTCATCTGCGATAGCTTCGTCTCGACCATATGAGCAAACCGGGGATCAGTGAAACTTTGAACGGCCCCCAGATATCCGGCCGAACGATTGCTCGTAAAACTCTCGATATCATTCTTTCCATTCGGCCCCGGCAGATGGGTCACCAAAGCATAGATGGTTCCCTCCTCGCTGGGTGCCGTTGTATACGCGTCTGCGTAAAATGCTGGCTGGCCCAGACTGGGAGCTTCGTCGCGAACCCCGTTCAGTTCCGGAACGAGTTGCGGAGCGATCGGCATGTTGCGGAGCTGGTTGAAGAACAGATTCTGGACGCCAACGAAGATCACGTTATTGTCGGCCAATTGTTGCCAGGAAAGTTGGCTCGTCCGCACAAATGACGGCGGATGTTCCCTTGTCCTGAGCATGCTCCCCAGTAGAAAGGAAGCCTCTGCCTCGCCGAACGCCGTGTAGTAACGACTAGGACGCATCTCCGAGTACTTTAGTACGCCGCTCAACTGCTTCAATTCTGACGAAAGCGCAACATCTGACCACTCATTCATGGATCGATCGCGGAAGTACACGCCCGGGTTAGAACGAAGTTCAGCGAACAGAGGGTCTTCAATGGAGAGAATCAGCGGCTGCGTGCCATTTAGAAATGGACCCCACAAAGCTTCCAGGTCAGGACTTGTTCGGTCTGTCGACCGATCTAGTTTTGGCGCAACGTGCCCCACAAAGTAGCCCAGACCAAACACGAGCAACCAGCCAAATGCAATTGCCAACAGGGGGATCCAACGGGCTTTGCGCACTTGATGGTGGGCCGATCCCCCAATGCTACGAGTGGCAACCGCGTGACTCGCGTGTGTCTCAGATGAGGATACTTCTCCGTCACTAGGAGCAGCGATGGAACGCTGTTCAAAGGTGAGGCGAAAGCGGCCTTTTGGGAGGTCGACGACGATCGGATCATTCTTGCCTTCTGTGCGGTAGTACTCGCCGAGTCTCTGGCGCAATCGTCCCATTTGAATCCGCACTGCGGAGTGATGCTGCGGGTCATAGGATTGCGACTTTCCCAGGCCGTCAATCGCAACGACGTACTCCTTGAGATTTTCGGCCTCTCCTGTGATGCTCTTTTCCGTGAGGAAAATCAGTAGCTTACGCAGAACCTCTGAGCTGTGAAACTGCTGACTATGCACGATGCGGTCAACCTGTTGATGGATTAAATCGACCGCTGCGGACTCTTCTTCCATAACCATGCCTGCGATATAACATTGCCCAATAAGCACTGTCAATTAAGATTAGCAGTGAATCGCAACGTTCCGATGGACGATGCATGACTGGAGATTGCTTCGCTTCTGTCATACGCGATGACAGATCCAAGGGACACATCTGTGATCTTAGCCATGCCGTTCCATGCAAAGAAAAGCGACCTCTCGATCCTCGCTTCTACTTCCTCTGGATTGGGAAAATCGCATTGAAGATGCGGTATGGAGATGCGGTCACTGAGTGTCTCCTTACCATCCAGGTAGAGTACGCATCGAGTGCGAAGAAGGAATTGTAGCCGGCGTGCAGACGGTATGCATCAGGGCGAAGGCTTGGTTTGAGGTCAATGGCCGTATCTTGCAACGGGATGACCAAGACCTTTTGCCAGCGCGAAGCGCTGAATTATTTGAAGACTATTCTCGAAGCACGTTTCTATCGCGGGACCACTACGCCGGAAAGTGGGTCATCCCTGAAGAGGGCGACCACAACTCACTTGCTGACATCAACGCCGCCGGCCGGGAAGTGCAGGCACCAACTAGATGCCTCCTCTCCCCGACAAGCTCGCCTCGCGGCATGTGAACTCTGACTACCTTAAGAACCTCGAAGTCCTGGAGAACCAGGTTTACTGACCCGACCCGGTTAACTAAGCCAGAAGTCGATGGAAATTTCGGCTTGCGTGGTTCGGTTCGGCCCGTGTTGACGGGCGGATTTG
>Ga0302140_10009051_pt1 | contig 12369 bp, 11 predicted proteins | sample I_Bog_E1_1_FD_202095 | JGI IMG/M metagenome (GOLD analysis project Ga0302140, IMG submission 202095) | Peat permafrost microbial communities from Stordalen Mire near Abisko, Sweden - I_Bog_E1_1 | ecosystem: Environmental > Terrestrial > Soil > Wetlands > Peat | place: Sweden: Abisko, Stordalen...
CAGCTCCCACCACTCCGACTTCCATCTTCGAGAGAGCGGTCCATCCTTTCAGATAAGCTTGGACGAACCAACCGGTCGCACTCAGGATGTTGGGTGCCGGGGCCCTCTTCGCGGCAAAGTAGATCACGACACCGTAAGCCGCGTTGGCATGGCTTTGCTCGGGAGAGACTGCTGCAATGAGTTTATCCATGGCATGGCGAACATCGAGCGTATGAATGCCTGAAGGCTCAAGAAGGGCTGCAGAAGCTGTTAGAGACTCTGACACGACCGCACCATCCATGATTTCCATGATACCAATGATCTTCATGATAGTCAAGCTCTCCTCGACATGATCTCTGCTCGCAACCCCGATCGCGAGACGGGCCCCCCAAGCTAAGTTCTTCCGGGGACAAGCGAATCCTCATTGTCTGAAGTCGGGTGGCGCATCTTTGCTTCCTTCGCCGAACTGTGATGGCGCGCGCAAATCCTCGCGAAGTTGAACTCCGGAGGGCAATCGAACAAGCCGTCCTGGGTGCCATAGACCACGACATTGTCATCGCCGTGTATTCCACGCAATTCATCGCTACGGTGAATTGTGGTGCTGTACATATTCTCCAGTAGGTGAGCCTACCAATTGACCAGAGGCGCAAAACGAAAAGAAAAACCGGCCGAGGGCGCCTCCGTGCGCGCGATCATCAGCTTCCCGGCTGAACTCTACAGGAACCTCGAAGGCATCGCCCGCGAGAAAAAAGTCTCATTAGCCTGGGTCGTCCGCGATGCGTCCGAACAGTACGTTGCGGACAAATGGCCGCTGTTTGGAAAGAACCTGCTACGCGGAGAGAAATAATGGGGGCCGCTACAACGACAAGAAGGCCCGTCGCGGCGGAAAACGATGGTGATCTGAGAATGTGAAATACGCAGCGAGTGCACGCTAAAGAAGCGGATACAAGCATTTCTCGGCGCGATCGCTGCCTCATGGAGAGCAGCATGATAAAAACCGCGCAACGGCCGGCATCCACGGGCAAGCCGCACCATGGAACGAGATCCGCCGCGGGTTTGTTCCTGAACTTCTCTCCGCTTCAATTTGACGACGCTGAGGTCGATGCGGGTGTGTTCCCCTAGACGCCGGTCGATTGCATAGCGATCATCTTGACGCCACAACACTGTAACCAGTCGGCCATGCGGTAGAGGTCTGCGGTAAAGCACTCGAAGCGGCGTACTGGCTCTGCATCTCGCTCTGGTCGCACGGCAACATAATGTGCGGTATCGCCCACATCTATTCCCGCAGCTTCACGATTGACTACGTCCAATCCTGGGCCATCGGATTGCAACCGCCGCGCCCACTCCTTTTCGCATTTCGATTTTGCCACAACTTCTTGTCTGCTCTCATCCCGTATCTCCTCGATTGGAAATCAGGATCGGATTCGGCCCGGTGACGATCGGTCAAGAAGTCTCTCCACCGGGGTCAGAGGGCATTTGCGGCCCCCGCCACCATCCTCGTGATCGCCAGTACCGGAGCCATGCTTTCGTCCGGGCATGAGAAGCGCCAGTGAAAATTATTTCGGCCTTAGCTGCCGAATCCGCCCCTAGCCCAGCATGACAGCGGCTCCAACTCGACACAGGTTTCTGGCCCTCCTGACTGCGCGCCCGCGCAGATGCCTAGTTTTGTAAGGAAGTCTAGCTTTGGAAGGTGAGCAACTGGAACTCATCGAAAACAACAAACTCGAATGCGCTGGACCCGGTGCAAGTGAGTCGGGTCCAGTGCAAGGTTGCGCGCGGCTCGCGCCAAGGCGCTTCAGTCAGCCGTCACCAATGCATCCTCGGGATAGGCCGACATTCCAAATTCGGGTACGTCCAGCCCCTCCTTTTCCACTTCTTCTGTAACGCGAATGGATTTGAACTTATTAACGATCGCGAACACAACATAGGTAGCGCCGAATGCCCACGCCGCGCACAAAGTAGCCCCGGCGAGCTGCATCCAGAACTGTCGCACGTCGCCGTGGAGTAATCCCGTCACACCCTGGCCGGCGTGGCCAAGGTAGCTCGTTGAGCCCACCCCGTTCCAGCCGCTTCCATATGCGCCGTCGGCGAATACGCCCACAGATACCGCTCCGAACCACCCGCACAAACCATGTACTGAAATGGCCCCACAGGGATCGTCGATCTTGGCGACACGCTCGAAGAAAAGAACGCCGACGCACACCAGAACTCCGGCGAGAACGCCAATGATTACAGCCGAGGTCGGCGACACGAAGGCGCACGGAGCTGTGATTGCGACCAGCCCCGCTAGCATTCCATTGCAGGCCATGGTCACATCGGGTTTGCCGAAGATGAAATACCACAGAATCATCGCTGCTGCCGAACCGGCCACCGCCGCCAGGTTGGTATTTATGGCGATCACGGAGATTCGCAAATCGGTTGCCCCCAAGGTGGAGCCAGGGTTGAAACCCATCCATCCAAACAAGAGGATGAACGTGCCCGTGACTACATAGACAAGGTTGTGAGCGGGAAAGGCTCGCGGCTTGCCATCCTTTCCGTATTTGCCAAGACTGGGTCCCAGAACGACGGCGAGGGCCATTGCGCAGAATCCGCCGATCGCATGAACAACGGTCGATCCGGCAAAGTCAACGTATCCATGCCCGAGAATCCAGGTCGAGCCAAGCTGCGACATCCAGCCACCTCCCCAAACCCAGCAACCGAACACGGGATACAGGATCCCGCCAATGAACAGTTCCGCAAGAATGAAGGCCCAGAAGGTAATGCGCTCACAAACCGCGCCGACGATAATGTATCCTGCGGTTTCCATGAATACGAATTCAAAGAGAGTCAGTGCGTTACTGCCGGCATCATAAGCCGGCCCGCTGAGGAAGAAACCCTTGCCTCCCAGGAATCCCCAGGAGCCACCGCCCAAGAGGAATCGATTCAGGGTCGGAACTCCACCAAGATTGCCTGGCGCTGCATTGATGGCGACCGCCCCAAACTGGAATGCATAACCGATCGCGTAATATGCGAGCAGCGCAAAAACGAATGCCGCGAAGTTCAGCATCATGAGGTGCGTCGCATTCTTTTTTCGGACAAGCCCGCATGTTAGCAGGGCAAATCCCGCTTGCATAAATAGGACTAAGTAGCCGGTGTTCAGCGTCCATCCGAAGTTGGTTGCAACTCGGACATGGCCCACGCTGTCAGCGAGCTTCATGGTGAGCGGCTCTTTCGCTGCCTCGGCCTGATACTCGTCGTAGCTTTTCTTCGCGGCTGCGTAGTCCGGCGCACTCGGATCCGTTGGTGCGGCAACCACGAACGGATTGCCGGCGGCATCCACAACGGTTGTTTTGTCGCCAGTCGTGATCCCGGCAGGATCTGGCTTGGGTTCTTGCGCCAGGCTCAGGTGGGAAAAGCCGCATGAGGCGGTCAGAGCGACCAACAGTGCGGTCACCCGCAGGATTCGGCGCAGATTGCTTTCCATATTTTGCTTTCGCATTATCTCTTCTCTCTCCTTTTGAGTTTTGTGCTTTACGGGTATGGTTCTCGGTTGAGATCGCCGTTTCGCCGCGTTCACCGTTGCGGATGCGGACCACCTCTTCAACTGGCGTAATGTAGATCTTTCCGTCGCCCATCTTGCCGGTGCGTGCGCCAAGAACGATGGCTTCGAGGATCGCCTCGATACGCTGATCGGAAGCAAGGATCGTGACCAGGATCTTGGGGACAAAGTCAACGGAATACTCCGACCCTCGATATACCTCCGTGTGTCCCCTCTGCCTGCCAAATCCGCGCACCTCCGCGACTGTCATTCCTTCCACACCGGCGTCAATGAGGCACTTTTTCACCTCATCAAGTCTGTTGGACCTGATAATTGCGCTTATCCGTTTCACTCAGAATCCTCCTTCGCGATTCCGCGACAGTTCTTTCAAACCTTTGAAAGGCGTTCGGTTGTCTGGTTAGGTGGTTTTGGGGCCGATGATTTGAGTCCCAGATGGTTGAACGAGCTTGCGGCATCCGCGCCGCCATATTTCGGACTGCTAGTTGGAATCGGCCGTTGAATAGTCAACGCTCCGAGTAGCGGCAACAGAAGACAAAACCCGATTACGCAAACGTTAATTCCCATCTGCCGTAGTCTGCCTCTCGGAGAGGCTCCTCCAGTGATTTGGCCGAGAGAATGCCGTGCAACCCGGCCCGAGAGAAGCTCGTGATCCGAGTCCGGCCCGACTACCCGGAACTGGATCTCATCGAGAACCGGCAATGCTGAAAATAACCGGAAGATGGCAGCTTCCGTGTCAGAGAAGCACTGCTCATTGAACAGCCGCTCTTTCTCTTCAGGGGAGCAGCGGCGATCGCGATCCCAGGGATGGATGTCTCTTGCGCGCCATTCGATGTCGAGTTGGCTGAATGCTTTGGTCAAGGTCAAACCGTCCCGCCTCACTTCATTTCTCTTATGAAGTGCGAGTGCGTATTCAATATCTGAATGGTCCGCAACAGAAGTTTTTTTCTTGAACAATGCCATCGTGGATGCTCCTTTTTCAAAACATCTGTCACGACTCTAGCCGCGTGGAATTCAAATGCTGGCAATTTTCGGACACCATGTATCCCTGGGCGACCATGATGGCCGAAAATAGCTAGTTAACAATGTAGGAAAGAGCACGCCGCCAGAATGTGCTTGCTCACGTTGAACATAAAGAATTCGTAAGGACTGTCGGGCAAAGGCGTGATGGCCGAAAATAGCTAGTTATGACAGAAAAAGAGAGTATGGTCGAGATGTGACGGCGATCAACGCGACAATGCCGGGCAAAATCGACCATCGCTTCGCCAGCGATGGCGAGGCGAAGGATTACGGTGCTGCGGAAGTCGATCCTGCGGTTTGCTGGCCGGCGTTCTACAGCCGGGATGCAAGGTTTGACGGGCGCATTTTCGCCGGCGTCGTCACGACAAATATCTATTGCAGATCGATTTGTCCTGTACCGTTCGCCAAGCCTAATAACATTGTGTGGTTCGCGACAGCTGCGGCAGCGGAGGCGGAGGGTTTTCAGCCCTGCCGGCGATGCCGGCCTCAGGCGGCACCGGGAACGCCGGCGTGGCAGGGATCGTCGGCAGTCGTTTCCAGAGCGCTGAAACTCATCATGGAAGGCGATCTCGATTCCGGCGATGTCGATCAACTCGCCGAGCACGTGGGAATTGGCTCGCGTCAGCTACGCCGGCTTTTTGTGCAGCACATGGGCGCATCGCCGATCAAGATCGCGATCACGCGCAGAGTTCACTTTGCTCGCACACTCATCGAAGAAACCGCCTTGCCCATTACGGAAATTGCGATGTCGGCTGGATTTCAAAGCGTACGCCAGTTTAATCACGCCATTCACACATCCTATGGACAACCCCCAAGGAGACTGCGAGAGCTGGCGGGAGAGATCGGAACTTCGTCCAAGGCAAGCGGTCTGTCGCTTCGGCTGTCATACAGGCCTCCGTTCGATTGGGCATCCATCCTTAACTTTTTACACAGTCATGCGATACCCGGCGTGGAGTCTGTGGACGAAGACTCGTACCGCCGCACCATTGAGATTGACGGTGTCTACGGCGACCTGGATGTCCGGCACGATCCAGCTCAGACTCAGCTGATTGTGCGCATTCGTTTGCCGCGCTATGAGAGCTTGATGTCTGTGGTCGATCGGGTCAGGCGCATCTTCGATTTGCGTGCCGATCCACTGCAAATCTCAAATCATCTAAGGCGCGATCCGCATTTGCAACCGCTGTTGGATGCGCGTCCCGGCTTGCGCGTTCCGGGAGCGTGGGATCGCTTTGAATCCTGCGTCTGCGCCATTCTTGGCGATTCGATCGAGCCGAGCAGGAGCACTCGGAGATTGATCGGACGATTCGTCGAAACATTCGGAAAGCCCGGCACGTTCGCGGTTCATGGATTGACGCGCTTATTTCCCCGTCCCCACGAATTTTCGGTTGCCGACCTTTCAATGATCGGCATACGTGGCGATCGTGCCGATGCCATTTGTGCGCTCTCCAAGGCGGTGGGCAGGGAGAAATTGACTTTCGACGCGCCGCGATCGTTGGAGGAATCAGTTGCACGCTTGCTGGCTATTCCCGGAGTCAATCGAACGACCGCCGAATACGTTGCTCTTCGCGTATTTGGCGAGCCCGACGCATTTCCTGTAAAGCCTTCGGCGTTGAAGAGATTCTTTTCAATGGGCGCTGGCAAGTTTCCTGAGGAGGATGGCCCGCAAACCAGCGATCGATGGCGGCCATGGCGGGCCTATGCGGCGATGTACCTCACCTCTTCTTGCGATCATCCGCAGTCGATTTGAAACTTTCGGTTGCACCTCGCATTCTTGGTTTCTCCACTCTTACCCCGGAAGAATCCCAGGAGGATTGATTTTCGTGACTAAAATCGCACTTTTGGGCGCAGTCTTGTTGGCGGCAGCAATCTTCGAAAACCTCGGCGACGCTGCCGGATACATCGTCAAAAACTGCGTGTGGGGCCAGTATGCTCTTGCGATCGGAGCAATGGCGGTGAACGGCATTCTCACCGTCACTGTCGGACGAAGCGGATGGTCGTTTATCCAGGCATTCCCGCTCGGTTATCTTTTCCTCTATTTCGTAGTGGGCCTTGTGTTTGGAACTGTCCTGGAGGGTCGACGGCCGAGCGGGTTTCAGGTGCTAGCTGCTGTGTTCATGATGGTGGGCCTTGTGATCAACTATGCTGGCAATCTCAGACCAGTCGCTTCTGCTTTCCAGAATAGCGGAATGTCAAACCCCGCCGCGGCTTCGACTCCGGAACGAGGTGAGTGAAACTCGTCGTTTCGATTGACGCCAAGTCGCAGTAAACTTTCAGGCACAATCCATGAAAGCGGATGGGTGGTCATGTACTCGATCAACGCGTCTGTCGATCGTGGCTACCCTCCTTAACGAGTAGGCATGGTCGCGTGCAGCGGGTCTAAAATTGCAGGCCACAATCCCATTTGCGTCTCCTTGTCCATTGAGGATCAACGGGATGTTCGCTGATCTTCAAGGACCTCGCATTTAATTGCGTGAAGAGCCAGCCGCTTATAAAAAGGCTCCTCGCTTGACGGTGTGAGAAATTAGCCGTTCCTTTCCGATTCGGGAACGTAAACGTACTTTGCAAGAGAACAGCCACAGACCTTACAAACGAGCACTGTTCTATCCTGACCACTTCATAGACATGTTCTATTAAATACAATAAATACGGTATTTTAGAAGCGTATCGTATCTGGAGGAAAAATATCAACTTGACAACTCAATCTCATTTCAATTACATATCCCATCGGCAGCAAAGACCGGTAACGTACCCGATCAAAGCGATTTGAATCTGCAGGTCTATAAAGAGCATGCAGATTTGAAACCTGAGGGGCATTCGCAGCACGCAACCAAATTTGGAGATGAGGCCAGTCATGAAAACGTTTGGCAAAGCTTGTGTATTTCTGTTGGGTTTTCTATCCCTCTTGTTTCTAGCCCATTCTGCTCATGCGCAGAATTCAAACAGCGGTGAAATCAACGGGAGAGTCACCGATCCATCGGGTGCGGTTCTACCTGACGTAACGGTGAGGCTGGCAAATGTGCAGACAGGAGTGATCACGGAGTCGAAGACGAATGCGAGTGGATTTTACGACTTCCCAACCATTCTGCCGGGCTCCTATACATTGTCTTTCTCGAGACAAGGATTTCACGAGTTCGTTCGTAAAGGCATCGTTTTGGATGTAACGACGGTTGCGATTGATGCCACCCTCCAAGTGGGCGCTCAAACGGAGCAAATTACCGTCACAGCGGCCGCTCCACAGCTACAGACAGAAACCTCCGACCAGGAGATGACGCTCGAAACTGAGGACGTCATAAACGCTCCCGTGGTCGGCGGAGTTTGGTTCAACGAATTGACCGCCACGATCCCTGGCGTGAATGGTGGAGGCGGCCAGGACGCCTCCGGCCAGGGAATTGGCATCAATGGAACGCAGGGCTATGAGGGAACTTGGCTGATGGAAGGTATGACCGCCACCATGCCGAGAGACAACAATGCGAGTAACAATTATCCGCCCCTCGACTCCATCGGTGAGGTCTCGATCAACAGCGCCAATTATGGCGCGCAATACGGCAATGGTCTCGCCACCTTCAACGTCACTCTCAAGAGCGGTGTGAATCGTTGGCATGGTTCAGCCTTTGAGTTCAATCAAAACAACGCCTACGACGCGGTGAACTATTTCACGGCGAAAGGGTCGCCGGTCGCACCTCTCCGTTGGAATGAATACGGCGGAAGCGTCGGCGGGCCGATATTGAAGGACAAACTGTTCTTCTTTTTTACCTATCAGCGGAATCCGAGTAACACGCCGTATACATCCATCGTAACCGTGCCTACAGATGCGATGAGGAATGGCGATTTCTCCGCGCTTTCCACTCCCATCTACGATCCAGCGACGACTTCCTGTACTGGACCCGGCAATACCGGTAGTTGCACTCGCACGGCATTCGCGGGGAACAAGATCACGACGGCGTTGGATCCCGTTGCCAGGGCCATCCAGGGATTCTTTCCCGAACCAAACTACGGGGGTGCGGGTGCGACGAGCAATAATTACAACTTTTCAGGTAGCGTCCCGAGCCTGAACACGTGGTACGTCGCGAAAGTGGATTACAACATCTCGAATGGCAACCGGCTCTCGGGCTCGGTATTCGACTACCCCGCGTTACTCGTGTATAGCACGGACGCGTTTTGCCATTTGGGATTCGACTGCACTCCATCCAAAGGCAACGGGAACATCCAGGGTCAGCTAACCGACACATGGACAATCAGCCCGACTATGGTCAATGAGGCGCGCATCGGGCAAGTGCGGGAGCTCGATCAATACTCGCCAGCGTCATTTGGTGGGGACTATCTTACGAAGATCGGCATGGAGCCAGCCTATGGCACGAACGCTCCCGGAAATATCTTCCCTAACGTATCTGTAAGTGGCGGGGGCGGCATTGCAGGAATCGGACTCGGGCCCGGAACACATTCACTATTAGCTAGCGGAGTCGAGCAGGCAAGTGACATCTTCACCCTGATACGGGGGAAGCACACTTTGAAGATGGGCGGGGAGTTCGACAAGAGGTATCAGAACTACGGCGGGTGGCCGGATGTGGAATCGGGCAATTTTGCTTTCAATGGCATTGGGACAGCTAACTACAACACCGGGACCAACACACCAAATTTGGCGGCGACCGGAATTCCTTACGCCGACTTCCTGCTCGGCCAGGTTTATGGGTGGTACGTCGATCAGTATCCTCTGATGGGCGCTTACGAGTGGGTTGGGGCGGGGTTCGCGCAGGACGACTTTCACATCCTCCCGCATCTTACTTTGAATCTCGGCCTTCGGTATGAGTGGGACGGCGGGTGGGGAGAACAGCATAAGCGCTTTGGTGTTTTCGACCCGAACCTGGTGAATTCAGCGTCGTACCTTCCCTCGGGCACAATGGGCGCAATGCTCTATGGCGGCCAACAGGGAAGAGAGACAATTCAAAAGGGCGTCAGCGAATGGGGGCCAAGGGTCGGCTTCTCATGGGCGCCAAAAGCGGACTTGGCGGTACGCGGCAGTTACGGAGTCTTCGGCGCTCCGCACCCTGCCGAGGCCGGCACGGACGTAGCAATTGGCGATGGAATCTACGACGTCGGATCGGCGGGCTATGGGAATTTCCCGGCGTTCCCGCTTCAAACCGGTCCGGCCGCGGGAGCCGTCTATTACCCCACGGTGGCCACGCTCACAAACGCTTCTTTGAACTATACCTCCGTGGACTATTACCCGGCAGTTCTTCCCAATTCATTCACCCAGGAAATTCTGTTTTCCATTCAGAAGTAGTTTCCGGGGCAGGTCCTGTTGGACACCAGTTACGTGTACACGAGGGGATCGAATCTCAATTTCACGCGAGACATCGACCAGGTTCCGGCGTCGCAGTTAAGCGCCGGGACACAGCCTTATCCGCAATTCACGTCGGTCGGAGCCATTTACTTCGACGGGCATTCTAACTACAACGCCCTGCAGTTGCGTGCCGTCAAGAAGGCATCACGCGGTTTAACCTTCACAGTTAACTATGCATGGTCCAAAACCATGGATACAGGGACGAGCAATGGCCATGCCACAGACATCGATGTCTGGCAAAACGCGTACGACCCGGCAGCGAATTACAGTACATCGACACTCAATATCGCCAACTCGCTCACGGGCTCGGCTACTTATGAACTCCCATTCGGCCACGGCCGCGAATTTGCCCTCAAAGGACTCGCAGACGAGGTGGTTGGAGGCTGGCGCCTTTCGGGAGTATTCCAGGCTCATGGAGGTCTTCCGTTCACTCCTACGATGTCAAGCGATAGCAGCAACTCAAAGGCGGTGTCATGTTATTGCGGTTTTGCATGGCTGCCAAATGTCGTGGGATCTGCTAAGGTCTCAAATCCAAACAACACTCAGTGGTTTAATCCCGCAGCATTTACTTCGCCCACAGCTGGTACTTTTGGCAACGAGAAAAGAAACTCCGTCTATGGTCCTTCATGGCGCGACCTGGATCTCAGCTTGAGCAAGACGTTTACTCTTCCCGAGAAGATCAACTTCGAGATCAGGGCCGATGCTTTCGATTCACTCAACAACGCGAACTTCGGCCAACCGAATGCTTCTATTGGCTCTGGAAGTGCAGGCACGATCACCTCTGCAAACACCTACAGACAGGTTCAGTTGGGAGGCCGAATAACCTTCTGAGATTCACAACCAACCTCCGTGTTGGAGCACGGCGAGACGGACTAGCTAAATGCAAGTTCGTCTCGTCGCTCTCATTTGGCCGTTTGAAACGATTGCGCTTTGAGTATGACGGATGTCAACTTCGTTACAGGGCACTGAACATAGTACTTTCTCAACCTCAAGGAGCGATTGCCGGTGAGCGATGAACTGCGACAAGATCGGGAGATTGCCGTGCCCTTGAGTCGCGACGCCATGACAATCGATGCACTGAATGACGAGAATATAGCACCATGCACAGTGAGAGACGTCGCCAGGCTGGCAGGGGTCTCGACCGCGACGGTGTCACGTGTTATGAATGGCGCAAGCATCGTCTCCGAGAAAGCAAGGACTAAGGTCCTGAAAGCTATCTCGAAATTACAGTATTCTCCAAACGCGCACGCGGCCGAGTTGGGAAAGGCTGGTCGAGGCATTTCCAAGGGAAGTAGCGCTCACGGCGACTCTGCACCGTTTCCGAATGCAAGGAAGAGTTTTCGATCAATGGGACAACCTCGTTCGCTGGAGATTGCGGACCCAAGGGTGAGGCGACCGATCGCCGAAGAGCCTTTCGAACTTGAGACCTTGAGAATGTTCGCCAAATAGTTTCAACTTACCCTGGATTGCTCCGTCGGAGGGGCGGACTCTAAATGGCGACAGGATTGTCTTTATGCAGCGAACATGTTTTCAAGGCCCGGTGGGATTTTATCGTGCTGGTCGGCGTTAATCTTCTCCTTACATCGGTCTTTGCTCAAGCGCCGCCCGATGCGCACACGGCGGAAGTGCGCACCCACGTACTCAAGGGTGAAGCCGAGCAGAAGGCGAATCATCCGGATCATGCCCTTGCCGAATATGAAGCAGCTTTGAAGCTCGACCCAGGAAACGCCGAGGCTAACGTGGCGGCCGGGATGCTGAGTCTAATGCGCGGAGATTGCGACCATGCGGAACTGAATTTTCACGTCGCTCTGAAAAGAGCCCCGGCGTCGGCAGAAGCCAGGGGCTTGCTGGGAGTCTGTGAGAAACGAAAAGGACAAAGCGACGCTCTAACCTTGCTTGAGGCTGGGTTTGGCGGGATCAAGGATCCAAAGCTTCGTACGTTGGTTGGAGTCGAACTTGCGGACTACTACTATGGGCGGAATGATAACGAGCATGCGGTCCCGGTCCTGCAAACGCTCATCGCAATAAACCCCGACAACACCGATTTGCTCTTCTTTGCGCAGCACGTTTATCAGGATATGGCCGATGACACGCTGAACAGACTCGCATTGCTCGCCCCTGATTCCGCTCGAATGCAGCAGGCCGTCGCAGAACATCTGGTCAACAATGGCGATCTGCAGGGCGCGATCGAGCATTACCGAAAGGCTCTGGAGATCGATCCGTATCTTCCGGGGACGAACTACGAACTGGGCGAAGCAATTCTGGCGGTGGGGCACGATCCTGATTCACGCGCTGCAGCTCGCGTGGAGTTTCAGAAGGCTATTCACATCGATGGCGATGGTCCACGAGTGGAGTGCGCGCTGGCGCGAGTTCTCGATCTGGAGTCGAGTAGGGTGAAGGCGCTGAACGGGCTTCGATGATGCCGTTGTTTCCATCACCCTCTCTAAAATTCCGTACGGCGGGTTTTCCCCAGTACGGCTTCAAGGCTGACATT
>Ga0302140_10009053_pt1 | contig 12368 bp, 7 predicted proteins | sample I_Bog_E1_1_FD_202095 | JGI IMG/M metagenome (GOLD analysis project Ga0302140, IMG submission 202095) | Peat permafrost microbial communities from Stordalen Mire near Abisko, Sweden - I_Bog_E1_1 | ecosystem: Environmental > Terrestrial > Soil > Wetlands > Peat | place: Sweden: Abisko, Stordalen...
GACGGTTTCGGAATTGGGGTCGTCGCAGCCTTCGGCGCCGCTGTCTCCGGTGGAAACCATGTAGGTGATGCCTTGCGCGGCGGCTTGCTCGGCGAGGGCGACGACGCCAGCTTGATCGGTGGCTTCAACCTCGCAGGAACCGAAGCTCTCGGTCATGATGTCGGCGAGATTATTTTCGACGATGTAAGTCTCGGAGAGATCGACGCCGTCGGTGGTGTTGGTGGAAGCGGAGACCACGAAATCGATAGCGGCGCCGGGAGCGACGGCGCCAGCCCAGGTAGTGTCGAGTGTAGCCTCGGCTTCTTCGCCGCCTCCGACGTCGCCGGGGTCGGGGCCATTGGGGATGATCTGGAAATCTGAAATGCTGTAGGAGGGTAAAAAGTTTGAACGAAAATCTTCGACGTCGCTGCCGCCGTTGTAGAGGTCGTTGCGGGCGACGATGGCGATGGTGGCGGTTTGGCCGGTGTTGTTGTTGGGGGTGTTGTAGACGGGGTTGATGTTGTAAATGGTGGCGTAATCGGCGGGCGCGAGGGAGTAGGTGCCATCCTGAAGAGTGACTTCAGGTCTCTTGCCGGGACGGAGTTTCGCCGGGACCGGGGTGGTGGAAAGATGAAGAAGAGGCTTCTTCAGAAAGTTATGAAGGGTGAGAATTCCGGCGACGGCCGGGGTTAAGGCGGTGGGAATTTGCGGGTCGGTGGAGTTGGCCCAGTGCTGTTCGCCGTTGACGATGTATTTGTGGATGGGGGTGTGGAAGGCTTCCTGGACCTGGCTGGCGGAGCCGGAGAACTCGAGGACGGTGCGGCCTTTGGAGGGAGCGCCGAGCTGGAATCCATGGGACTGGAGCCAGGTGGTGATGATCTGCAAGTCGGCATTGGTGGGACCGAACTGCTGGCCGAATTGTTGCGGGGTGAGCCACTTGTGATAGCTGGGCGAGGCTTTGTCCTGCTGATTGTCGAGGAGGGTTCGCAGGGCGAGTTCCTGTTGGGGACTGCGTTTTAGAACTAAGAGCATGCGCTGCATGGGAAGCGTGGCGGGCGCGGAGCCGAGATCGAATTCGGGGCGCGCGAGGGGATGAGTGTTGCCGCGGAGTACGGTTAGCTGGGTTTCCTTGACGGGCTGAGTGATGAGGTTGCGCGGGGATGAGGCCCTGAGCGGAGAGACGCTCGATTGCTGGGCTAATAAGGAGGATCCCGAGAGCGCGGAAAAGATCAGGGCAAAAGAAAGGGTCGAAAGGAAGCGGTGCGCGGCTCTCATAAAACTTCTCCTCATACTTAACTTCGTACTCGTCTCCATCAGCAGTGACCAATGCGCTCTCGGAGAATGGACGGGGGGCGGGGAGTGGCTCGGTCCCTCTCGCAGCGCAGCGGGCGAGGCCTGCGTGAGAGCAGCCTTTTTATCCTAAGTAAGGAGGGATTGCAAATGGAATCGCGGAGAAAAACCGACAGTGTTGTTCGGGAGATGACCCGGGCTACGCCGCCGCTCCCATGAGTTCTTACTGATCCAGTCCAACGCGCCGCAGCAAATCCTGGAATCTGGGATCGTTCCGGATGGGGTCATACATGGGGTCCACTTTGATTGGGACAACGGCGTTCGAGTGCTGCGAATAGGCTTCGTCCAGCAGGTCGAGAACCCGCTCTTTCTGGGCGGCGGTGCCGGAATAAGACACTAACAATGCTGGGGTTTGATCAGCCCGCGAGTTGGAAAACTGCTCAAGCTTTGCCAACTCCCGGTTTGCCTCCTCGGCACGGCCCTGGCGGCTGGCGATGGCCGCCTTCCAGGCCAGCGCCCATGCCTGCTCGTGACTGTCCGCCCAACGATTTACCAAATCGAGCGCCTCATCATATCTACCCAACTGGAAATAAGAAGAAATCATCACGGCTTGCGCATGAGTAAAATCGGGATCGAGTTCGAGCACCGACTGGCATTGCTTGACTGCGTTGTCAAATTGCCGCGAATAATACAAGGTCCAGGCATAATCGCTGGCAATAATCAGCGATAAAGGATCCAGTTGACGCGCTCGCTCGCTCTCGACGAACGCTTCGGCGAATCGGCCCTGCCACGAAAGAAACTCGGCATACCACTGGTGCGCGGTAGCGTATTGCGGGCCGAGTTGAATCGCCCGGCGGAATTCCTTCTCCGAACCCGCCCAGTCGTAGTCATAATTCTCTTTGATCAAGGCGAGGGAGGCATGCGCCTCGGCGAGACTTTCGTCGAGTTGCAGCGCGCGCAAGGCCGCAGTTCGCGCCTTCGGCATGAGTTCGTTTTGCGGACCCACGTACCACGTGCTCATCAGAGCGAAGGTGTCCGCCAGCCCGGCGTAGGCGGGGCCGTAATTCGGATCCTTATCGATTGCCTGCTGAAAGTACTCGGCCGCCTGGCGAAATCCTTCCGCCGTTCTTTTGTTCCAGAAATAGCGGCCCTTCAGATAGAGGTCATAGGCTGCATAGGAGTTCGCCCCCGGCACAGGCGAAGCGGCGTCGCGGGCCGCTTCGATTGGCCGGCGCCCGCTCAGGCTGAATTCGATTTCGTTGGCAACTTCGCGAGCAATCTCCCCCTGGAGCGCCAAAAGGTGGCCCAGATCGCGATCGTATTGCCGCGCCCAGACGTGGCTTTGGTCTTTTACCTGAATCAATTGGGCGGTGATTCGCACCCGTTCCGAGTCGCGGCGCACGCTGCCCTCGATCACATACTGCACCCCCAAGTCTCTTGCGATCTGGGGAATTGATTCCTGCGAGTGCTTATATTGCATCACGGAAGTCCGGGCAATTACGCCCAGGTGGTTGGGATCGAGGTCGCCGAGCTGGCTGATCATCTCTTCGGTGAGCCCATCGCTGAAATACTCCTGGGCAGGGTCCCCGGTGAAATTCTCAAAGGGCAGCACGGCCAGCATAATTCTGCCTGTCGGCTTATCGGTGGCATGGCGAGAACGCCAGGACCAAAGGGCCACGGCCAGGATCAGGACCAGCGCCACCGCTGCGGCGGCGACGGCAGTTTTCCAATTCCTGGTGGGTCGCCGGAAAGAGTCCGATTGATTTGCGGAAATCGCTGCCGGATCGGGAGCGGCCGGAGGAGTTTCGATCTCCGGCGCGCCTTTGGCTGCTTCTGTTACTGGAACCAGAAAACGGTAACCCTGGCCTTGCACGGTTAGGATGTAGCGCCGATCCGCCGTTTCATCCAGGGCCTTCCGCACCATGAAAACGGTCTGCGTTAAGTTGGACTCTTCGACGAAACTGTCCGGCCAGACCGCTTTCATCAGTTCGTCTTTGGTTACGATCCTTCCGCCGTTTCGTACTAACAAGAGCAGAACATCGAAGGCCTTCGGGGTGAGGGCGACGGGATCGCCGTTCCGCTTTAACAGGCGGCCTTGCGGGTCGAGGGTGCACTCGCCGAACTCGTACAAGTTGTTCGTCAGAGTGGACATAGCAGGGGCTTGAGAGGTTTTGAGAACTTTTGAGCGCCGATTTTAGGACACCTGAGGGGCATGCGAAGTAGCTTTTGCCGCAGGGGGACGGCGGGTTGGCGTAACCAGAGACTGCCGGAATTCTAGCACGACTATTTCCGGGCGAGTGGCTGGTTTCGTAGGTACGGTCTTTGCAATCTCGCGGAGCACTTTGCTCCCGCGGCTCCCCGAAAACAAAATCAAATCTATGAAGGAGTTTCCGATGTCGCGCAAAAACGTATCTTGCAGCATTCTTCTGGTTCTGATGGGCTGGGTTTCGTTGGCGGTTCCAGCATCAGCACAGCATTTCCAACAAGTAACAGGCACTCTGGTGAGTGTCTCGGCTGGCCGAAACGAGATCTTCGGCGTCGATTCCCTAGCCCATGTCTGGCGATACCATGCCAGCACGAGTTCCTTCAAAAAGATAGGCGGGGTCTTGATCAATCAAATCGCCGTGGGCGGCGGCACACTCACTCAGCTGGACGAGGTGTGGGGAGTCAACAAGAACAGCCAAATTTACAGGTTCAATTACACCACCAATGCCTTCGATCAGATACCGGGGAGTCTCGCGCAAATCACAGTCGGAGTGGGTAACGAGGACCAGTGCCATCCTTATGAAGTCTGGGGCATCAACGCTGGCCTGGGGGTTTTCAGGTATGACTATTGCTCCGGCCTGTTCAACCAAAGTCCAGGTAGCTCGCTGACTCAGATCGCAACCGGCGGGAGCGACGTGTGGGGGATCAGCAGCAATTCCGCAATCTGGCACTACAGTTTTAGTCAGGAGAAGTTCGTCCAGACTTCTGGCCTCCTGACACAGATCGCGGTGGGGGTGAATGACGTATGGGGAGTGAATAGCTTAGAGGATGTCTTTCGCTACGATCCTAAGGGCGGAACGTTCAACACGGTGGGGGGAAGTACGGCTCAAGTCGCGGCCGGCGGGGATGGCGTCTGGCTCATCGACACATCCGATAATATATGGCGATTTGACTCCAGCGCCGGGGACTTTATCGAGGTAGCGAGTGGGTTCAAGAGTGTGGGGGTTGGGTCGGGAGCCGGGGTGTTTGCCCTCGGGCCTTCCGGCGAGGTCTATACCTTCGTTCGGCCGTAAATGCGAACCAGGGCTTCCCTGGCAGGATCGAACGAGCAGATTCCCCCAGAACGCCAGCGGATTGTGGCTTCTGGGGGTTCGGCTTGCCTGGAACATCGCCGCGGTATGGCGGGAGTAGTCTTGCGGTGCGGCAATTTGCGAAGGTCAAGAAGAAGGTCAAAGGCAGCGGACAGGGGTATCCGGACCACACGAGCCTAGCACGGCAGTCCATAAGAAGTCGAGCCGCGCTCGATGGACAGCCGAGGGCGGCTGTCCCCACACAACCGCGTTGGAGCTTTTTGCTGGATTCTTTGAATCTTACTCTTCGAACATTATTCTTCGAACATGGGGACTTGGCGTTGGTCGTCGGTGGGAGTGCGGCGGGGACGGCGGGTGGCGCCGATTACGGCCAGGACGGTGAGGGATTCGAGGGCGGTGCGGGGGACGAAGATGCGTTGGGTGTTGGAGCGCTGGTCGGGCGGGTTGACGAGGAAACCTTCGGGGGTGGTCTGGGTGAGATCGGCGGGCATGAGGCCTTCGAGGATTTCGTTGTCCTTGAAGCGGAGGCGGACCCAGAGGCCTTCGGAGCGGGGACGGGAGGTGAAGGTTTTGCGGGTGAGAGATTCGGAGTCGCCGAACTCGCGGACGAAGTAGACCCCTTTGATCTCGCGGAGGTCCATGGCAACGACGTTGCCGGCAGTGTTGAGCAGTTCGAGTTTGCCCTCGTTGACGAATTGCGCGGGCGAGACGTAGCCGGAGACGGAATCCCGGTCCATCTTGCGGACGATAACTTTTTTGTGGGTCGAGGGCATAGGGAGCGCTGAGAGAAAGTCGAGCTGCGCTCGACCGGACAGCCGAGGGCGGCTGTCCCCACATGATCACCCCGCTGAGTGTTCTTACAACTACCACGGTGATTCTCGCACTAAATGGGGAGAAATCGTGGGAATCCACGTTGGCAGTAGCCAAATTGTAAACGTTGTGTTATTCCTTTAAGTTGCCCTGACAGGACTCAAGTCTATATAAGTGTATTGTATTGAATGGCTTGTGCCGGGTTTCCCGGGCTTTCGGCGGAAACCGACTTAACCAAGCTGTGGAAATGTTGTGGAAAATATCTGAAGTGACCGCGATCGAGCCGAGATGCTCGGGGGTTTTATCGGAGCGGGATTCGGATCGTTTGAAGACGAATGGCTGATTACATTTACACCATGGAAATCCGGTTGACGCCGGATCAGCTGAAAGGCGTCAACTTGGTGCAGGATGTAGCCCGCGCGGCGGGCATCACTTTATATCTAACGGGCGGCGCGATCCGCGACATCATCAGCGGATTTACGATTCGCGATTTGGATTTTACGGTCCAGGGAAATCCGCTCAAACTACAAAAGGATTTCGAACGCGCGGGGGCGCGACTCGCCGGCCACGACGAGGATGTGCGCACGCTTTTTCTGGTGTTGCCGGGGAACGTGCGTGCCGAGATTGGGATGGCGCACACCGAGCGTTATGAGAAGGTGGGCCGGGCTCCGGTGATCGCCGCCGCCAGTATTCAGGAGGATTTGAGGCGGCGCGATTTCACGGTGAACGCGATGGCGCTGTCGCTGAATGAAGGGTCGCGCGGACTTCTGCTCGATCCGTTTAACGGCGTAGCAGATATTGAAGCGAAGTTGCTACGCATTCTGCACAATTATTCGTTTGTGGAAGATCCTTCGCGGATGATTCGGGCGACGCGCTTTGCGGCGCGTTTCCACTGGCCGATGGAGGAGCGCACGCAGCAGCGCTACAACTCGGCGAAGGAAAATAATTACATTGAGCACATCTCGAAGGTGGGGGTGGGGCACGAGATCGCGCAGTTGGCGCACGAAGACGATCCGCTGAATGTGGTGCGGGCGCTGGAGAAAGAAGAATTTCTGAAGGTGCTGCATCCGCACTGGACGGTAGCCAAGGTGGACGTAAACGGGCTCACCCAGCTGATGAAGACGCGGCAGCAGATGGTGGATTTGGGGTATACGGTGGATTCGTCGGCGGCGGTGATGCACTTTTTGACGGCGCATCTTTCGGAGAAAGATGTGGCGGATTTGCGGCGGCAAATTCCGCGGAAAGATTTGATCGAGGCGTGGCGCGACCTTGAAGATCACGCCAAAGATTTGGCCAAGCGGCTGATGGGGAAAGAGGCGGCGACGCCGTCGCGGACGTGGAATCTGCTATCGGCGGCGCGGCCGGAGATGGTGCTGTTTCTGGCGGTGACGGCGCGGCAGCAGGCGGTGGCGCAGAAGATCAAGAACTTCTTTACCAAGTGGCGGGAGGTGCAGAAGCGGATTCCGCTGCCGGAGATGACGGAGTTGTTGATCACGCCGCAGTTGCCGGAATATCCGAAGATTGCGCGGGACGTATTTATGTTGTTGCTGGATGGGAAGCTGCGTTCGCACACGGAGGCTTTGAAATTCTTGAAACCGTTTGCGCCGCCTCCACCACCACCGCCGCCGCCGCCGCGGCGTGGACGCGGAGCGAAGGCGGCGACCGCGGCAGTGCCGGTTCCAGAAGTTGCAGGCAAACCTGGCAAGGGCAAAGGGAAGAAAGCGCTCGCGCCTGCTGCAGCGGTGGCTGCTCCGGCGATCGCGGTAGTTGCCAAGGCGAAACCGGAGGGAAAGACCAAGCAAGAGGCAAGGGCACCGTTGAAAGAGAAGCAAAAACCGGCTAAGAAGCCGGTGAAGGCGGCGGTGGCCAGTCCTAAGAAGAAATCTGCGGCCAAGAAACCTGCGGCTAAGAAGGCGACCCCGAAGAAAACCAAGAAGCGGTAGGATCAGCGAGCGTGCAAATTATCTCTCGGCGTGACGGAATCGGGACTATAATTTGTTTATGCGGCGCTTGACGGCCATTGCGGCTTGCGTGATTCTGGCGACGGCTGTGCCTGTTTTCGCCCAGCATGGGGGCGGGGGACATGGTGGGTCTGGCGGGCATGCTTCCGGTGGAGGCGGGTTCGCGGCTCACGGCAGTTTTGGCGGCGGCCACGCAGCGGGTGGGTCGGGATTCAGCGGCGCGCGTTCGGGCGGCGCGCCACGTTCGTACGCTTCGCGTGGTTTGAGTTCGCGCAGTTTGAGTGGTTCCAGCCGGTACTCTTCGAATAATCTGCGTTCCAACAATCTTCATTCCAGAAATAATCTGCGAATCCGCGCCTATGGGTTCCGTAATAATTGCTATGGATACAACTGCGGATGGGGCTATGGATATCCGTGGGCGTACGGTGCGTTCGATCCTTATTGGTGGTGGGATTCTGGATCGTCGGATCAGGATCAGCAATATCAGACAGGCCTGGCCAACGAGATGAACCAGCAGAGCCTCGACGAACAGAGGATGCGGCAACAGGACGATCAGGATTCTTATGCGCGGTCGGCGCCTCCTCCGCCGCACCAGGAAGAACGCACTGTAGCGGCGCCGGCGACCGTGCTTGTGTATCGCGACCAGCGGAAACAGGAAGTGCAGAACTATGCGATCGTAGGCCAGACGCTGTGGAACTTCGCGCCCCAGCACACCCAGAAAATTCCGCTCTCTGATCTCGATATTCCCGCCACCAAGAAAGAAAATGACGAGCGCGGCGTGGACTTCCGCTTACCGGGCACGACCGAAGGTCAGTAGCTTACCAAAACCATTCACGAAATCTCTGTACAGCCAGACCTCGGCTCTGTGGATAACTAGCCTGTACAGCATCGCATTTCCCGATAGAATAAGCCCAACGTAAAATCAATTTCAGCGATGCACTTTGAGCCCGATACTCTGAGCCCCATGTCCCAATTCGTCCATCTGCATTTACATACTGATTATTCTCTGCTCGATGGCGCGTGCGACGTTGAGAAGCTTTGCCAGCGCGTGCAGGAACTGGGCATGCCCGCCGTTGCCATGACCGACCACGGGAACATTTTTGGGGCGGTGCATTTTGTGAATGCGGCGCATAAATATGGAGTGAAGCCGATCATTGGATGTGAACTTTATATTTGCAAGAAGGACGATCACAACATCGAACGCACTCCGCCGGATAACGACACGTATAACCATCTGCTGGTGCTGGCCGAGAATGAAGAGGGTTACCGCAATCTGGTGAAGATTACGTCGGAGGCCTCGCTGCATGGGTTTTATTACAAGCCGCGGGTGAGCAAGAAGTTTCTGGCGGAACATTCGCGCGGGCTGATCGGGCTCTCGGGATGTTTGAAGGGAGAAGTGGCGGAGCGGTTGATGGAAGAGAAGTATGACGCGGCGCTGGCGGCGGCGGGAACCTATCGCGACATTTTTGGAAAAGAGAATTTCTATCTGGAGATTCAGGATCAGGGTTTAGCGATGGAGCATAAAATCCATCCCGGCCTGTTTCAGTTGGAAAAAGATCTTGGACTGCCGCTGGTCGCGACCAACGATAGCCACTATCTCTGCGAGGACGACGCGCACGCGCAGGACGTGATGCTGTGCATACAGACCGGCAAGTCGATTCACGACACGCAACGGATGAAGTTCGATGGTAACCAGTTCTTCGTCAAGAATCACGACGAAATGTATCGCGTGTTCAAGGATTCGCCGGAGGTTTTGACGCGCACGCTCGGCATTGCCGAGCGCTGCAATGTGCGGCTGGAAAAAGTGGCGACACCATTTCCGCGGTTCGATGTTCCGCCGGGCTACACCGTCGACAGTTATTTTGTGCACGTATCGCGCGAGGGTTTTGCGCGGCGACTGGCGGCGTTGCGTCCTCTACATGAGCAGGGGAAGCTGAAGCACTCGATCTCCGATTACGAGCAGCGGCTGGAGCGCGAACTGGACATTATCCAGCAGATGAAGTTTCCAGGATATTTTCTGATCGTGTGGGATTTTATCCGCTATGCGAAGGAACATGAAATCCCGGTGGGGCCGGGGCGGGGATCGGCCGCGGGCTCGCTGGTTTCCTACGCGTTGGGGATCACCGATATCGATCCGCTGCAGCATGAGTTGCTGTTCGAACGCTTTCTGAATCCTGAACGCGTTTCCATGCCGGATATCGATATCGATTTCTGCATGAACCGGCGGGGCGAAGTGATCAACTACGTCACGCAAAAGTATGGGCGCGACAACGTGGCGCAGATCATTACGTTCGGCACCATGGCTGCGAAGGCCGCTATCAAAGATGTGGGGCGCGCCATGGACATCCCGTACGCGGATGTGGATCGCATTGCGAAGATGGTGCCGACGCAGCTCAACATCACGCTTGACCAGGCGATTGAAGATTCTCCGCAACTGCGCGAAGCGATGGAGAAAGACGGGCAGATTCGCGAGCTGATGGAGACGGCGAAACGACTGGAAGGAATGGTGAGGAATTCGGGCGTGCACGCGGCGGGCGTGGTGATCTCGCCGAGACCGCTCACCGAACTGGTTCCGCTGCACAAGACCAAGAACGACGAAATTGTTACCGCCTTCGATATGGTTGCCATCGAGAAGATGGGCCTGTTGAAGATGGATTTTCTTGGGCTGACCACGCTGACGATTCTCACCGATGCGTTGAAGCTGATCGTGCAGACGCGTGGAACGGCGATCACACTCGAAGATGTTCCGCTGGACGACGCGGAGACGTACGAGAAGGTCTTCCATAAAGGATTAACCTCCGGCGTGTTTCAGTTTGAATCGCACGGCATGCGCGATGTACTGCGCAAGTATCAGCCGAATTCGATTGAAGATCTTACGGCGTTGAATGCGCTCTACCGGCCGGGGCCGATTCAAGGGGGGATGATTGACGATTTCGTCGATCGCAAACATGGCCGGAAGAAAGTGGAATACGAACTGCCGGAGCTGAAAGAAATTCTTCAGGAGACTCTCGGTGTCATTGTTTATCAAGAGCAGGTGATGCAGATTGCGAACCGGCTGGCTGGATATTCGCTGGGAGAAGCCGATCTGCTGCGGCGCGCCATGGGCAAGAAAAAAGCCGAGGAGATGGCGCAGCAGCGCGAAAGATTTGTTGAGGGCGCGGCGCAGAGAAAGTTTCCGCCGAAGAAGATCGAAAAAATCTTTGACCTGATGGCGCAGTTTGCCGGATATGGTTTCAATAAATCTCATTCCGCTGCGTATGCTTTGCTGGCGTACCACACCGCGTATTTAAAGACGCACTATCCGGTGGAATTCATGGCGGCGCTGCTGACCTCGGTGACCGGCAGCACGGACGATGTGGTGAAGTACATTAACGAGTGCCGGGAGATGGGAATTTCTGTGGAGGCGCCGGATATCAATGTGTCCGATGCGAACTTCACGCCGCATGGAGAGGCGATCCGCTTCGGACTGGCGGCGGTAAAAAATGTCGGCGGTAACGCGATTGAATCGATTGTGGTGGCGCGAAAAAAACTGGGGCAATTTAAGTCGATCTATCAGTTTTGCGAGAACGTCGATCTTCGACTGCTGAACAAACGTGTGCTGGAATCTTTGATCAAGAGCGGTGCCATGGATTCTTTAGGGCGCCGTGCGCAACTGATGGCGGTGCTCGACCGCGCCATGGAGCGCGCTCAGAAGACCCAGCGGGACGTGGAATCCGGACAGCACGGGTTGTTCGGAGTGTTCCAAGAGGAAGAGTCCGAGGCGCACAACGACAAGCTGCCGAATATTCCCGACTGGGACGAACAGGCGCGACTGGCGTCGGAAAAAGAAATCCTGGGATTTTTTATCAGCGGGCACCCGCTGGAGAAATACAAAGATAAGTTGCAGGACCTGCAGGCGCTGAACATCTTGGAAATCGGCGCGATGACGCGCTCCACGGGAAAAGATGAAACCATCGCCACCGCCGGAATCATCGCCAACGTTCGCGTGCTTAAGTCCAAGCGCGGCGATTTCTACGCTCAGGCCACGCTGGAGGATATGACAGGTTCGATCGACATGATCGTTTTTCCCGAGGCCTACAAAAAAATCGGCGAGAAGGTGAAGCTGGAAGTTCCGGTGCTGGTGAAGGCGGGAGTGAGAATTGAAGAAGGAGCGAATCCCAAGATAACGGCGGCGGAAATCATGCCGCTGGAAGATGCGAAAGTGCCGCTGCCGCGGGCGATTCGGATTCGGCTTCCGCTGGAAACGGCGGCGGAGTCAACGGTGGACGACTTGCATTCTCTTTTTCGCGAGCGCAAGGGCGACGCGCGGGTGTTATTCGATGTGGAGCGCGCCGGGGATTTCATGGTGGTGATGGAGGCGGAAGGCTATAATGTGCTGCCGGACCGTAACTTCATTGCGCGCGTGGAACAACTGTGCGGGCGCGGCAGTGTGCGAGTAATCTCATGAGCCAGACAAACCAAAGTTCCATCCTCTGAAATTAATGGCAGCCAACGAAAAAGAGCGGCAGGAATTGGAAGAGATCGAGAAGCAGGTGGCGCAAATTGAAGCTTCCACCGGAAACCATGACGGGACCCACCTGCAGTTGGAAAAACTCCATGAGCGCATTCATACTTTGAAAGAAGAAATGAAGCCGTCACAGACCGCCTGGCAGAAGACCGAACTGGCGCGGCATCCGCAGCGCCCGCAATCCTTGGATTACATTGAGCGGCTGTTCACCGACTGGAGCGAGATTCATGGCGACCGCACTTTCGGCGACGATCCGGCGATCGTTTGTGGCATGGCGCGATTTCATGGCGAGGAAGTGCTGTTGGTCGCCACGCAAAAGGGCCGCGACATGAAAGGGCGCGTGCACCGCAATTTTGGCACGCCCCACCCGGAGGGTTACCGCAAGGCGCTGCGGGTGATGCAGATCGCGGAAAAATTTCGCCGTCCAATATTTACGCTGGTCGATACGGATGGCGCTTATCCCGGCATTCACGCGGAGGAACGCGGACAGGCGGAAGCGATTGCTCATAACCTGCGCGAGATGGC
>Ga0302140_10009058_pt1 | contig 12364 bp, 9 predicted proteins | sample I_Bog_E1_1_FD_202095 | JGI IMG/M metagenome (GOLD analysis project Ga0302140, IMG submission 202095) | Peat permafrost microbial communities from Stordalen Mire near Abisko, Sweden - I_Bog_E1_1 | ecosystem: Environmental > Terrestrial > Soil > Wetlands > Peat | place: Sweden: Abisko, Stordalen...
GGGCGCTCACAGCTCCTGCGTCTCCCGTCCCAACGGCCAGGCCGCTGGCCCAGCCCGCCAAGCCCTCAGCAGCGCCAACTGCCGGAGCCAGGCCTCTGGTGAAACCTGCGCTCTCCCCGCAGTATGCCCCGGCCAAGCCCGCTGCCGCGGTCAAACCCGCAATGCCGGCCAAGCCCAGCCAGTAGGCGGTCTTCCAGCCATTCTCCCGAACAATTAGGAAGAGACGGCCCACGGAAGATCATCTATCAAAAAGCCAGGGTATAAACCATTGCCCCGATCAGTAGAATTGCCAGCCAGAAGCTGCCCATGGCTATACTCGACAGCAAACTATCGGGGAACAACTCGCGATGCATGGCGAAAACACTGGATGTGGCGCGAGACCACCACGGGAATCGCTGGTCTTCCGGCAGCATCCTATTGACCTGCAATTTGACCATTGCCGCGAAAACAACCGCAGCTATCGCGACAACTCCGAACGCGACAAGCAGGTAAATGAGCACGTCGATTATTCCACCGGTGGATGAATCCCTTGAGCATGAATTCTACTCTCCGCCAGCCGGAAATAACGCTTTGCCTTGGCCACATCCCGGAGGATCTGCGCCTTCAGCGCTTCGGGCGACGGCCACTCGATCTCGCCGCGCAGGCGAAGCAAAAACTCCAGCGTGATGGGCGTCTCCTCGTTTGTCTCGATCGGCTCGAAGTTGAGGAAATGCGACTCGACCGCAAAGGAGGCTTGGCCGAAGGTGGGGCGGTTGCCCACATTGGTCACCGCATGAAAGCTACGTCCGGCCACCGTGAGCCGCGTGACGTAAACCCCGAAGGCCGGCAGCAGGCCGCGATAAGGCGCGAGATTCACCGTGGGCACCAGCAGCCGCGTACCGATGCCGCGCCCACGGGCTTGCGTAGAGCGAACCTCAAAGGGCCGGCCGAGCATCCAGCGGGCGCGGGTTACGTCGCCGGCTGCCACGCGCTCCCTGGTCGCGGAGCTCGAAACCTCCATCCCGCGCACTCGCACCGGAGAATGCACATGAACCGCAAAACCAAATTCCGCGCCAAAGGCCGTGAGTTCCGCCACGCTGGCCTCGGCGTTATGGCCGAAGCGGAAGTTCCCGCCCTCATGGAGGCTTCGAACACCCAGAGCCTCCACCAAAATCTCGCGCACAAACTCCCGCGCGGGCTGGGCGGCCAGCGCCGCGTCAAAGGGCAGCACTACCACTGCATCGATCCCGGTAAAACCCAGCAGCCGCAGCCTTTCGGCGACGGGCGTCAACAGCCCCGGCGCTTCGGCCGGACGCAAAAACTGCTCCGGGTGCGGGTCGAAGGTGATGGCCACCGCCCGCGCGCCCTGCATCCGCGCCTCGGCCACCACCGAGGAGAGAATCTCCTGGTGGCCCAGGTGCACGCCGTCAAAGTTGCCGATGGCGGCCACGGTGGGGCCAAAGCCGGCCGGAATCTCCTGAACCGAGTGAAAGACTGAAATGTTGCGATGGACGGGAATCCGGCTGCTTTCTGTCATCGGGTCGCAGGCTCCAGATTCACCGGCCCCAAGTCTACGGGAAAGCTGAGGCCGTCGTAGGCCAGGCGAATGTTGCCGGGCAGGGACCGGTTGGTCTCCTCGTGGCCGAGTTCGTGAGCGATGTGCGTGAGCCATGTCTGGCGCGCGCCGATGCGCCGTGCCCAGCCGACCGCCTGCTCCACAGTGGCGTGGCTGGGATGCGGCTTGTGGCGCAGCGCAGAGATCACCAGGTGGTCCAGCCCTTCCAGCAGCGCGAAGCTGGATTCGGGAATGGCGCTTACGTCGGTCAGGTAGGCAACGCGGCCAAAGCGGAAGCCGGCAATCTCCATCTCGCCGTGCCGCAGCGGCACGCGCTGGAACTCGACGCCGTGAACCGGCTTGCGCTCGGGTAGCGGCTCCAGTTGCACCCGCGCGCGGGTGGGATAGGTGGCGCGCGGCGAAAATGTGTACTCGAAGATGCGTTCCAGCACGGCCGCGGTCTCCGGCGTTGCGTAAAGCGGAATCGGCCCGCCCTCGCGAAAAACGGTGAAGCTGAGCGGGCGCAGATCGTCGAGACCGAGAATGTGGTCGGCATGGGAGTGGGTGTAAAATACGGCATCCACGCGGGTGAGGCCGTTGCGCAGCGCCTGTTCGCGAAAGTCCGGCCCGGTGTCGATCACCGCGACGCGCTCGCGCCCCTGCTCCTGCCAGCGCAGCAGCACCGAGGGGCGCAGCCGCCGGTCGCGCGGGTCCTCCGAGGTGCATACCGCGCACCGGCAACCCAGCGTGGGAACCCCCATCGAGGTCCCCGTCCCGAGAAATGTGAGCAGTCCGTCCATGGTTCCTTGTGAAGATGGCGAATCGAGCTTCAAGGTCTCCCGCCCTGGCCGCAAAAAACAAGAACGCGAAAGGATGGGGCACCCAGCATTTGAGGGGAGCTCCAGCAGAGAGTTACTCCTGGTCCCTGGTCCCTGCTTTATTTCTTGGCCTGTGGCGGCGGAGGCGGCGTCTGCATCGCATGAAGGCTGATCATCTTTGTCAGCTCAAGGAATGCCATGCGCACCTCAAAGAGCACCGATTGCAGGATGCCGTCCTCGGCCTCGGTCAGGTTGCCGCGCGTCTTCTCCGCCAGCACAGCGAGCAGGTCGATGGTGGTGCGCGCGCCGAGGATATCCACGCGCGGCTGCTGGCCCTCCGGCGTGCCCGCGCCCATCTGGATCATGGCGGAGAGATAGAACTGCTGCACCAGGTGTTCAAAGGTGACCGGAGGCTGCGCGCCCGCGGCGGGGTTCTGCGCCCGCACAATATCCTCCAGCCGCTGCGCCGAGGCTTCATAGGCAGCCTTCTGGTCGTGGCTCTCCTGCGCGGTGGGCGCGGGGGGCATCTCGCCCTCCGGCTCGGCCGCAGTCTCCGGCTTTGGCTGGTTTACCACAAGCCGCGGACCGGCGCCCGCCTCCGGCCGCGCCGATGCGGGCTCAGGCGGAGGCGCCGATGCGGTTCCCTCCCCCGGCCCCGCGGTTTGCTGGCTATCCTGCTCTTCGTCCGCCTTGATCTTGCGGCGGTCAATCACTTCAAACTTCGGTTTATCGCTCATCGTTTCCCATTTCCGCTTTGAATTGCTGGCTCGCTCAAATACTCCGCCAACTCCGCTAACTCCGCAAACCTTGCTAATCCGCTTCCATGCGAGGCGGCGCGGCCAGAATGCGTGCCTGGCCCAGGTCCTCTCCCACAGTGTAGGTGAATAAATGATCTGCTGCCTCGGCCTCCCCGCGCATCATGCCCAAGGCAAAGCCGCGGTTGCCGCGCGGCAACAGCAATTGAGCCGCGCTGGTGATCTGTCCGGCAACCCCGCCACTCCCCATTGTAAGTTCGGTGCCTGCTGCCGGGAGCGGGCCAAATAGCTCCAGCGGGCGAAGATGCCGGTGAACCGCGCCGCGGGAGCGGATGCGCTCCACAATCTCCTGGCCCAGATAGCAGCCTTTGCTGAAGCTGAGCGCCCGCATCTGCGAGGTCTCCTGCGGCAGGTCGCGCTCGGCAATATCGATTCCGTTGGCGGGAATCCCCTCCGCGATGCGAAAAGCCTCAACCGCCGCCGCTCCCACCGGGGCCGCGCCCGCCTCTGCCAGCGCCTGCCACAGTGGGGAGATCAGGCTCGACCGCGTCCAAAGCTCGTAATGCGGCGCGAGCACGCCAAAGCCGCGAACAACGCGAATCTCCGCTCCGTTCCATTGAGCGCGCGCCTGAGTCAGCAGCTCCGGCAGCGCGGGCAGGCCAAGCCGCGCCAGCACATCGCCAGCCAATCGGCCAGAGAGCCCCAGCGCCGTCTCGCCGGTCAGCTCTCCCTCAGCGTCCGGAATCGTATTTGGGCTCAGCGGCGCAAGCTCCACATCGTCCATGATGATGAAGCGCTCCAGGTGGGCCAGCAGCCTTTCATATTGATCGGCGGCAATCTCCAAATCGAGCGCATCACCTTCGCGCCAGACGTGCAGGTCGCCCTGGATGCGCCCCTGCGCATTGAGCACCAGGTTCCATGCGCCCGCGTTCACTCCCAGATCGTTCACTGTATTGGTGACCATGCCGCTGAGCCAGCGGAAGCGGTCTTCGCCGCGCACGGCCACGCGCCGCAACCAGCCCAGGTCATGAACAGTTGCCCCGAAGGCCAGCGCCGCTGTTTCCTTTGCGGGCGCGTCAAACTCCCAAGGGGTAAGCGCGCCTCGATAGGCAGTCAGCTCCGGCGGCGCGGCAGAGGCAGCCAGCAGCGCCGCAAGCGGAGTTGCCCGGAGACCCACGGGCAGGTATTCGTCCGCGGGGTAGCTGGCCGAGGTGGCTCGGGGGATGGCCATTTCCGTCATAGGGAAGCTTTTCCGCAAGCCTGAGCGCGGATTTCCAGGAGAAACAGCGCTTGAGACCGCATCCTGATTATAGCCTTGAGAGAGAGGGAGAGCCGATGAGCGAGCAGCGCGGGAGGTCGAGGGGAGATTGGCGGGGGTGGGTTCTGGCGGCGGCGTTGTGCCTTGCGGCGATGGCCTCGGCCCAGCAACCGGCGTCGCCGGCCGCGCCCGCTCCGCAGCCCGGCGCGCAAGCTCAGCCGCCGGAGAGCGGCAAGGGCAGGGCCGACGCTCATATCACCCCCGAGCAGGCGCAGCAGCTCTTCGCCCTAGTGGATGAGTTGATCAAGTTCTCCTCCGATGAGACCGGCCTGCCGATCAAAAGCACGGTGAAGCGTGAGATGACCTCCCGCGCCGCGGTTGAAATCTACCTGAAAGAGAAGTTCGAGGAGGATCAAAGCGCCCGGCGCTTGCAGCGCGACGAGATCGTGCTCAAGAAGTTCGGCCTGCTTGACCGCGACTTTGCCCTCAAGCCATTTCTGCTTCAGTTGCTCAAGGAGCAGATCGAGGCCTACTACGACTCCAAGACCAAGACCGTTTATATGATGGACTGGGTCGGTGTGGAGGAGCAGAAGCCGGTTCTGGCCCACGAGCTGACCCACGCCCTCCAGGACCAGCACTCCGACCTCGAAAAATGGGGCGACCAGACCCCCGCCGATGTCTCGCTCGACGCGCGCGGAGACTCCGACCACCTCGCCAGGGACGAGATGGACACGGCGCGCGAGGCCGTCGTCGAGGGTCAGGCCACGGCAGTCATGATGGACTACATGCTCAAGCCCAAGGGCCTGAGCCTGGTGAAGGATCCGGAGATCCTGGACTTCATCGAGCAGCAGATGTCCGCGACGGAGGATTCACCCGTCATGGCGCGCGCCCCGCTGCTGCTCTCCGAGTCGATGCTCTTTCCCTATCGAGAAGGACTCGGCTTCGAGCAGGATGTGTGGATGGACGAGGGCCAGGCTGCCGCCTTTACCGGAACCCTCGACCGCCCGCCCACCTCGAGCTGGGAAATTATCAATCCGCGCGAATACGAGAAGAAGCACATACCCTCCGTGCCTCTTCTGCCTGATATTCATCCTCTCGTGGACCCGCTCTACAAGCCCTACGACATCGGCCAGGTCGGCCAGCTCGACGTGCGCATTCTCACCGAACTCTTTGGCGGCGAGCAGGAGGCACGCGACCTGACCTCGGCCTGGGACGGCGGCCTCTATTGGGCTGGCCAGCGGCTGAGCGCCAAGACCCCGGTCGAGCAGGCCGGCACCAACTCCATCGCGATTCTCTATCTCTCTGTTTGGAAGAGCTCTGCCTCGGCGCAGGCCTTCGCACGCCTCTATGCGGATGAGCTGGGCCGCAAATACTCCCACGTGCAGCAGGATATGGCCGCCGAACACGCCGCGCCCGCCGCCGGCTCCTCCGCATCGCCCGAACCCATCTCGCAGGAGCAGGTCTACTCCACCAGCGAGGGACCGGTGGTGATCACCACCCGCGGCAAGATGGTCTTCGTCGCCGAGAGCTTCCCGCTCGACCTGGCCCGCAAGCTCGCCGCGCGCATCCTTGACGTGCAGGGAACCGGCGAGACGCTGACAGCGCAGGCCGGGCGGCCAAACTCTCAGCCTCCCGATTCTGAAGCCCTGAAGCCGCTGACCGGCGATCTGATTCGCTTCTTCTCCAACTGCGGCGTGATGAAAGCCGCGGTCGAGGCAGGAATCAAAGGTACCGCAAAATGACTCCCGGGCTTTCGCAACTTTCCCAAAGATTCCGGTTCTAACCAAACGGGGAATTCGATCCGGCATTGGGGAATGATGATGAAAACTGCCCTTCTCGTATTGGCTCTCGGTGCTGTATCCGCGTTCGGACAAGACACCGCCGCGATGATGGCCGCTCAGCAGGCCACGCAGCAGGCTATGCAGGATATGCAAATGGCCAACCAGGCGGCACAACAGGCCACGCAACAGGCGATGGAGGTCAACCAGCAATTCACTCAACAAATGATGGAAGAAGCGGCTGCTGCCTCCAGGCCAAGCTCCTCGCCGGAGGCCGGCTTCCCCAGCCAGCCAGCCTTTTCCGTCAATTCGGGCGAGGTTAAGCCGGGGACTAAAGTGCGCATCAGATGGCGCGTCGCCGACAACTACGCGGCGGTCTATTACACAACTGGCGGGTGGACTCCAACAACCGCCTCGGATCGCTATACCGGCCCAATCCCCATCGACACAACCACCCGGTTGCAGGCCATCGCCGTGTCGCCCGACTGGTTGCTTAGCCCGATCGCTCACACCGAATACACGGTAAAAGGTCCCGTAACTCCAACCCCGCCGGTAATTCTATCATCCGATGGAGTGCTCCATGCCGGAACGCCGCTTCATCTGGTCACCAGCTCGACGGTCAACTCGAAGACCGCTCGAGTGGGAGACAAGCTAAGCATCCTTCTCGATCAGGACGTGAAAATGGGCGATACCACCTTGATTTCCAAAGGAACTCCGGTTTCCGCCGTCCTCATTAGTGCCAATCCGGCAGATGGGTACAACGGACTGGGCGACCTTGTTTTTGAAGTCCATGCGGTCAATGCGCAGGGGAAGTCAATTCCTGTCAGCGGAGGCGAAACCCTGGAAGGAGAAGGTGAGTGGGAGCCGGAAGAAGCGGTGATTGAGCCCGGCATGACCCTGACCGTAGCCGTAGCGGAAGATACGGCACTGAAGCCGTAAAACTCATAAAAGCCTGCCCTGGGCGGTTCGCCGAGCCTGGACTTCGAGGCTAAGCACCGCTTATCTGTAGCCTTCCTCGCTTCTTCTCCAATTGCGGCGTAGTGAAAGCCGCGGTGGAAGGCGCCATGCTGGCGGCAAAAAAAAGCAATCTCTCCCCATAGAATACAGTGTGTTTCAAAAAATGGCCCAGCGGATTTGGGTTGTCATCCCGCAGGGTCTGAAGCCCTCTGCTTTCCGGCTCCTTTCGGCACGACTAAACAGGCTTCGGAAAAACGCGATGCGGAGGGAGACGGGGGTTTTAACCCCCGTGCAAGGCCAATAGAATCAGCGATGGCTTTAGCCACGGAGGAACGCGTTCCGTCAGTTTCACCTGAAATTCCGAGTTTTTCCCCAGCCTCTATTCATCCGGCAACTAAATACTGTGTGGGTGCCCCATCCATTCCCGCGTTTTTTGCGGGAATGGGTGGGACGGAATGTCACTCTTTTCTTGTCGGATCAATAAAGTCGCGCCCAGGCGCAAAGCTGATTTTTCAAGCACGCTCTACCGTTGTTCATCTTTGCTGACGAGATATTCATCGAGGAGCACGGCCACGAGCACAGCGGTGGGGACCGAGACCATGGCCCCGAGAACGCCCGCTAGCGTGGAGCCGAGGATCAGGGCCACAAGGATGGCCAGGCCCGGCAGGCCCACTCTGTTCTTCATGATGCGCGGTGTGAGGTAGGAGTTCTCGATCTGAAGATAGATCAAGTAGAAGATAGCAATACCGAGCACGCGGCCCCAGGAGTCAATGGCGGCCACAAGCAGCGCCAGCGCGATGCAGACGGCGCCCCCCAGCACGGGGATGATGTTGAGCAACCCCGTCAGCACGCCGAGCGCATACGCGTAGCGAACGTGAAGAGAAAGAAAAACGATGGTGCTGGCAACTCCCAGAATGAGCATCAGGCTGCCTTGGCCAAGCAGCCATTTGCCCATTCGGACCTCCGCCCGCCGGAGGGTCGCGTCAAGCCGTTCGCGGTGTCCGTGCGGAAAGAAGGAGAGAAACCAGAGGTAGGCTTGGTCGCCTTCCAGAATGAAATAAATGGTGAGAATGAAGCCCATGATGACGTCGAGTACCGTGTCCGCCCAGCCGCCAATCGAGAACACGAGATAGGTGGCTGCCTGGCTCACGAAACCCTGAAGCCGGGAACTGAGATCCGCGGTATCCAGGTGTTGAGCCAGGGGAAGATTTCCGAGTCTCTCCAAAAGCGCGGGCAAACGCGCCGGCATCTCCCGGGAGAGGCCCTGCATGTCGCTGATGACCGGTGGCAGAGCCAGGAACCCGAAGGCGGTGAGCGCGCCGGCCACAACGAGCAGCAGAATAAAAACGGCTGAGCCCTTGAACGGTTGCCAGCGGCGAATACGAAGTTGGGAGGTAAAGCGCACTGCGGGGGTAAGCACCACCGCAAACAAGGCGCTCACATAGAGCAGCACGAGCACCTCGCGGATCTGCCACGCCAGATAGCAGGCCAGGGCAAGGGCAAAAGCAAAGACAATGTCGCGGCGAAGAGTGCGGGGGCTACCGGAGATATTGGTCATGCGCGGAATTCCTGCAAGCCGGGGTGAACGGCGCCGGCAATGCGTTCGGCGAATTGGGGAGCCATCCGGCTGCCGATGAGGAAAATGAGTTGTCCGGCACAGCCTGCTCGCCTTCACTTAGAATAGACCCTGCAATCCCGGTCGCGCTCTCGTCGCGGGCCGGCGCGCGCGGATAGAATTTGAATATGCATCCGCCTGCGCGCGGACAAGAAAGGCTTCCCATAATGAACAGTTTTTCCAGCCGGGCGACGCTCATCTCCGGCAACCGCAATTACACAATCTATCGGCTGCCGGCGCTCGCCGCGCGCGGCTTCAACCTCAGCCGGCTTCCCTTCAGCCTGAAGATTCTGATCGAGAACCTGCTGCGCCGCGAGGATGGCGTGAATGTCACTGCCGGCGATATCGAGTTTCTCGCAAATTGGGAGGCAAAGGCCGAGCCCAGCCGTGAGATCGCCTACATGCCGGCCCGGGTGCTGATGCAGGACTTTACCGGTGTGCCCGCGGTGGTCGATCTTGCCGCGATGCGAGACGCCATCAAGACGCTGGGCGGCGATCCGGAGCGGGTGAATCCGCTGGTTCCGGCCGAGCTGGTCATCGACCACTCCGTGCAGGTGGACGAGTTCGGCGCCGTGGGCGCTCTTGCGGCCAACACTCTTCTGGAATTTCAGAGAAACCGCGAGCGCTACGCGTTTTTGAAGTGGGGCCAGACAGCCTTTCGCAACTTCTCCGCCGTGCCGCCGGGGATGGGCATCTGCCACCAGGTGAATCTCGAATACCTGGCCCGTGTGGTCTTCACCACGGAGATCGACAGTGAGATCGTCGCGTACCCAGACACGCTGGTCGGCACCGACTCGCACACCACCATGATCAATGGCCTGGGCGTTCTCGGTTGGGGCGTGGGCGGCATCGAAGCCGAGGCGGCGATGCTTGGACAGGCTGTCTCCATGCTCGTTCCGCAGGTGGTGGGTTATAAGCTCACCGGCAAACTGCGCGAGGGCGCGACAGCCACCGACCTGGTGCTTACCGTAACTCAGGCGTTGCGCAAGTTAGGCGTGGTAGGCAAGTTCGTCGAGTTCTTTGGGCCCGGTGTGGCTGAGCTGGCTCTGGCCGACCGCGCGACGATCAGCAATATGGCTCCCGAGTACGGCGCAACCTGCGGCATCTTTCCGGTGGACGCCGAAACGCTGCGCTACCTGCGCCTGACCGGCCGAAGCGAGGAGCAGATTGCCCTGGTCGAGGCCTACTACAAGGAGCAGGGATTGTTCCACACGGCTGGCTCGCCGGAGGCCGAATACACGCAGACGCTGGAGCTGGACCTGGCAACCGTTGAGCCCAGCGTGGCCGGGCCGAAGCGCCCGCAGGATCGCGTGCTGCTTCGGGACGCGGCGGCCAGCTTCGCGCAGCAACTTCCCAGCTTGCTCGCGCCCACGGCCAAGCCTCTGGGCACGCGCACGGCAACTGCCTGGCAGCGGAGCACGGTCACCGACGCCGCGCTTGCCGAAGCGCATCCGGCCACAACGGTGCAAGCCCGCTTCGGCGTCGATCCGGACAAGTATCTCGATCACGGCTCGGTGGTGATTGCGGCCATCACCAGTTGCACCAACACCTCCAACCCTTCGGTCATGATGGCCGCGGGGATTCTGGCCAAAAAGGCGGTCGAGAAAGGCCTCACAGTTCCGCCGTGGGTGAAGACCTCGCTTGCTCCCGGTTCGCGCGTCGTCACCGATTACTACGCCAAGGCCGGCCTGCTGCCTTATCTCGAAAAGCTGCGCTTCAATGTGGTGGGCTACGGCTGCACCACCTGCATCGGCAACTCCGGCCCGCTGCCCGCCGACGTTTCAAAGAGCATTGACGAGCACGGGCTGGTTGCAGTCAGCGTGCTCAGCGGCAACCGCAACTTCGAGGGCCGCGTGAACGTGGATGTGCGGGCAAATTACTTAATGAGTCCGCCGCTCGTCGTCGCCTACGCGCTTGCGGGCAGGATCGGTCATAACTTCGAAACCGATTCGCTGGGCGCGGACTCTGCGGGCCAGCCCGTCTATCTCAAAGACATCTGGCCAACGCAAGCCGAAGTGGCCGAGGCCATTGAAAAAGGTTTGTCCAGCGAGGGCTTCCGCAAGGAGTATGCGACGGTCAGCCTGGGCGATGCGAACTGGCAGGGCCTCAAGTTCCCCACCGGCGAAGTCTACCAGTGGGAGCCGGATTCGACTTATATCCGCAAGGCTCCTTACTTTGACGGCATAACTCCGACTCCCGCGCCAGTTACAGACATCATGGGTGCGCGAGTTTTGGCCGTGTTAGGTGACTCTGTAACTACTGACCATATCTCCCCGGCCGGCAACATCAAGGCCAACGGACCGGCGGGCAAGTATCTCGCCGGGCATGGCGTGAAGCCTGCGGACTTCAACAGCTACGGCTCGCGGCGCGGCAATCATGAAGTGATGGTGCGCGGCACCTTCGCCAATGTCCGCCTGCGCAACAAGCTTGCTCCCGGCACCGAGGGGGGCGTCACGCGGCTGCTTCCTGAAGGCGAGCAGATGTCGATCTTCGACGCCAGCGTGCGGTATGCCGAGCGCGGCATGCCGCTGATTATTCTCGCCGGCAAGGAGTACGGCTCCGGCAGCTCGCGCGACTGGGCGGCCAAGGGACCCAAGCTGCTGGGCGTACGCGCAGTCATCGCCGAGAGCTTCGAGCGCATTCATCGCTCGAACCTCGTGGGCATGGGGATTTTGCCCTTGCAATTCGAGGAGGGACAAAACGTGGAATCGCTTGGCCTGACCGGCGAAGAGGTCTTCTCGTTTAGCCACTTACAAATGCGATTGAGCGCAATGAAAAGTGGCCAGATAATTGAAGAAACTTCTTTTGAAGATTTTTCCAAAACTGTGCGAACCTCCAATCCAAGGTTCTTATTTGTGACTGCGATTGCGCCCGATGGAAGTTCAAGAGAATTTGGTGTTCACATCCGTATCGACACGCCCCAGGAGATCGAGTACTTCGAGCACGGCGGGATCCTGCAGTATGTGCTGCGGCAGTTAGCGGCGAGGTAGGCCATTTGCTCCTGAACTGCGATTGTGAAGAGACGCCACTCCCAACAAGGAGTGGCGTCTCTTTTTGTCCTGCGCCGTCAGCTACTTCCGCTTTGCAACCCCGCGCTTTGCCTTCGCTCCCAGCCCATCAGAAGCTTCCGGCGCTTCGGATTCCTCGGAGAGATCCTCCAGAACCGGCTCCTCTTCATGGGGCACATAAAAGCGCGCTCCGCCCAGGTTGTTCTCGCCCATCGCGTGCAGGCGAAGGAAGTTGGTCGAGCCGGACTTGGTGCGGGTGCCGGCGACGATGGCGATGACCTCGCGGGGCTTCACGTAGCCGCCTTTTTCCAGTAGGCCTTCGGCGCACTCCACCAGCGCCTCGGTGGTGTGGAGCTTGGGGCAGCGGATCGGCGTGGTGCCCCACAGCAGGCTGAGACGGTTGATGGTGATCTCGACCGGGCTGAGAGCGAAGATGGGCGCCGAGGGGTGATACTTCGAGAGCTGGCGGGCGGTCTGCCCCGACTCGGTGAAGACGGCAATGCCGCGCAGATCAAGGTCGTCGGCGGCGTGCGCCGTGGCCTCGCAGATGGTCTCGGCGATGGAGAGGCGGCTTCTGCGCTGCTGGCGCCGGTCGGCTCTCTGCTCCTTGATGTGGCGCTCGGCATCGCTCACGATGCGGG
>Ga0302140_10009059_pt1 | contig 12363 bp, 9 predicted proteins | sample I_Bog_E1_1_FD_202095 | JGI IMG/M metagenome (GOLD analysis project Ga0302140, IMG submission 202095) | Peat permafrost microbial communities from Stordalen Mire near Abisko, Sweden - I_Bog_E1_1 | ecosystem: Environmental > Terrestrial > Soil > Wetlands > Peat | place: Sweden: Abisko, Stordalen...
AAAATGAACCGGACTGCTATAAATCCACGTTTTCCCATTTTTCAATAAATCCCCATTGATCACTTTCCCATCTATCGCTCCGAATGCCCTTGGATCTAAAATTATATAAAAAATAAGAATAAAAGTTGAAGTTTTATGAAAAAAATTGCTTTCTGAAAGCAGATCATATCTAGGTGCAATAGAAATGCTGAAATCCTTCTCATCATTATTAGTCATAAGAATCAGGTTTTTAACATCTTCAATGGATTTAACATCATGAGCATTTTTTCTTCATTAGATTTAAATAATATATATTTATAATATTTTTCTTACTCGAAAATGTCTTTTCTTGGATCTGAAGGGTTTTTTTCCTTATAGTTTCCACTATCGAAAATGCTTTGAAAATAAGGAAGATTATAGGTAGCGAAATATCCATTTTTCAGTAAATATTTCTGAGTGACATCTTCTTTTTCTATTATATCAAAAAACTGCTCAATCAACCATACAACATCATTCCAAGCCTCTTTTTCCTTCTTATTAGCAAATTCCCAATATTTCTTATAATCCACAATACACCATTGATTATTATGAGTTCCCCCATTATTCAAGCTGAAAACATTGGTCCAATCAAATGCATTTTCTGCCATTTTGTTCGCTAAATTTACTCTTATCCATGTAGGCAAAGCTTTGGATTTTATTTTGCCATAGAGTACGTCGTTGTAATTACTGAAAGAAGACTCAAAAATAACCAAATTAGAGCTCAACACATAATAATCATCTTTGCTTTCTAAATCTCCAGGTCTTGCGGAGAAACTAATGGTTTTTGCTTTAACTGCTGTATTCTGGAGATTAAAATGATATGTTTTGAAGATCCGCAGCATCAATGAATATCTATTTATTTTTTTTTGCAAAAATAATGTTAATGTTACATATTGTGTGTATTATGACTGGTCACCAGATCGTCTGCCAAAAGTTTTATGAAACCGGAACATTCATGAAAATCTGCGTTTTTCTCCTCATATTCAAATGCCGGGATTACATCTTCGAGATCACCCATATTTGTCAGATAATAAAAATGAGAAAAATCCAAATTTTGGTCATGTTTGGAAATATCCTCAACTTTTTTGGTGTACCCTCGGTGCATCCCCCTTAATTGGGCTATCAATCCCTCTACCAAATTCCAATATGGATCTGTTTTATTTTTTCCGATTTCGGAGTCAATCCATTCCAATTGATCATTTATGAATTTTTGAGTTTTGATGTTTAAGGTATCGTTGCATTTAAGCACAGAATTCACAAAATTTGAATAAGCATCATAAATGAATAGTTGAGTCAAATAACCTTCTAAAAATCCAGCGGCCTCATGCTTTTGAAAGATTAAATTATAAAAAATGAATATTGACTTGAAGAATATCAGGATATTTGTCGGAGGTAGTAATTTTTAAATTGAGCCAACCAGTTTTTTGAAGATTATTTTCAAAGGAAGCCCAGGCAACAGGTTTATGTTCTAATTTCAAGGAGATGGAGAAATCGTTATACTATTTTAAATGGCAAAATTGATAGAAAGAAAAATATTTTTTGAAAATGTACTATGTAATAAAGAGAGGTGGAGGCGAATTCCATTTGAAATAAAAATAAATTTTTTAAGGAATTTTAAATTTAAAAATAAATTTTTTTTTTTTTTTTTTTTTAATCAGACCCAATCTTCTACAATTTTGTCGATTTTCTCCTTTTTTGGATAGATCTTTTTTAGAAAAAAAAAAAAAAAAAAAAAAAAAACAAAAGAAAATAATTTGAAATGTAAAATAATTAGCATTTTTTCATTTTTCTCCAATTTAAAAATTTAAAATATATTTTCATCTTTATTACATCTTCATGATCACACTGATTTCCCTTTTCATAATTCTCAAACTTGGCAACAACGTGCTCAAAATCGCCACTGCCACTGACACAACCAAAATAATTAAGAAACTTGACAATGGGAATGTAAATTGGATTGGCAATTGTGTGAACAACGCCCTTTGAATGGACATTGTGAACCCCACGATCGTTCCGATGCATAATCCAGTGAAAGAGCTGGCGAAAACCAAAACAAATGCCTCATAAATGTATAAAGAAATCATTTGTCTGATGGTGACTCCGATGCTCCTCAACACAGATATTTCTTTACATTGCTCTAATATATTAGCTGACATAGAAGACACTAAACTGAAAAAACATAGGAACATCACGATGATAGTGACAATCACAAAGATGATGTTGATTACATTTTCGGATTTTTGTATGCTGCTCTGGAAATCTCTAAAATCCCATAGACTCAGCTGTGTGTCTCCCGTTTGAGTCATGAAATTAGTCAGACTGTTATAAACTGCGCTGATGTGATTAGTGTCGAAACCCCCTTTGATTTTAAGTTTAAGGTTAGACATGGGAAGATCATAATAACTCAAAGTGCTATCCAGCATTTGTTGATATAAAGGCAGGGATACCAAAACTGCTTGTGTGGCAACACTTGGTAGATTGCTGAATTTAAAAGCAGGCGCCGTGTTAAGAATTGAACTAACTCTTAATTCATGTTTTTTGGTGTAGGTTCCATTAAATAAGACGAGGTATAGAGAATCATCTTTATTGAGGCCAGCTCTTAATTTGCTGGCGTAGGCTGAACCTATGATCATTGATTGAGACCCTCGGGCGGTGTAAAGTTGCTCGATGATACCAAGTTCTGAGTCAGATTTTTGGTTTATATCAAGAAATTCATCGAAGGTTGTGGAAAATATGTTGGGTGATACTCCATAGATTTGTGGGTTAAATTGAAAGATTTGGCCAATATGAGTGAGATAAATAGCTTTGAAGCCCTGATTCATCAAATAGCTCGCCAAATCATCAGTTACCCAGGAATAGGAATCGATATGGTCTAAGAGATTGGCATTGATGAAAGTTTCATATTTTAAAGGGTCGATATAATCTCCTGTTACTTCAAGATAAACACCATGCTGCTGACGTATGGAATAGCTCGTGGATTGAATTTGTACTTCATAAGCAACGATTAAAAAGATTACGAAGGCTAAGGATAAGGCGTACATGATGCCAGTCCTTCTGTTTCTGATTCTATGCGCCGCTAGGTTTTTTAAAATAAGTTTACGAACCCCTGCCTTCACAAACCAGCGCAAAGCGACATCAAAAATCATAAAAACTATCAATCTTTCCATTAAATGCTGCACATTTAATGAGAGAATCACTAATCCTAGCAACAATCCCAACAGAATCCAAAAAAGAATCCCTATCAAAAGTCCCAAATTAAGTGATAACAAAGACAACGGCAAGAGATAATAGATCGATATACCAAAACCTGAAGCAATCAAAGAAAATGATATCCGACCCCATGGAAAACCCTTCCCCTCCACATCAATGCTTATCTTCACTGCTGAAGTCTTTGAATGTGACATATCCAAAGATGTCTGGAGATTCTGCTTCAAGGCTTCTCTAATGGGAACATAAGAACTGACCAGAGGGATTAATAACCCCAATAAAACAGCAAACCCTGCAGCATATGGGGTTGGATAAATGGGGATTTGGACCCCAATCGCTGTATTTAGCTCATTGCCAGCATATGCTAATGCAGGTAATGAGAGTATAAGTCCTATTATGATACCTGGAATGACATAACTTAGACTTTGAAGCAAAATCATTATGATGACACCGATTTTATTTAAGCCAAGCACACGAACCACTCCCAGATCAAAGGTCTTAGTTTCCACGCTCACAAGCAATAAACTATAGAGCAAAATGACACTCAGGAGAAAAAGAATAAAAAGGATCATGTTCAAAATAACACCCAGAAACATAGCTGAAAATCGGAGTGGGAATAATTCCTCCAACACTGGCAAATCCATCATAAAAGGGTATATGCCCAATCTTTCTGAAATCAATGACCCCATCTTTGTGATGGTTTGTTGGATTTTATCATAATTCGTGTCCAAATAAAGGGAAATTCGGTTTGGAGCATTGATTACTATCTGTGGCACATAATTATAAGGGTCAATTAGAGCGAGATAGGGCATAATTTTGCTTGTGGAATCATCAAAATTGTAGCAAAAACCACTGATATGCTTGAAAAAGTATTTATATTCTGATAAAATGGTCGTCTCCACCGAACCATCAGGGTACTTCCCATATGAATCAGACATTATATCTCGTACAATCAATGGGACTTTAAACCTTGCAAATTGCAAGGCAGTGAGATTAACGGTTCCCCCACCGTTTTTTATAAAACCCTCCACAATCGTATACAAAGTTGTATTCAAATCCAAATCCACTAAGACCATATCCCCCTTAATTACCCCCAGATCCTGGGCAAGTTTCGTATGGATTATGCATTCCCCCTGTCCCATTGCTCCAAAAGGGTAATCTCTTCCCAAGCCTATGTTTTTTTCAAGGGTAGAATCAATAAGTCTGAAAGTCATAGTGTAATGCTTGCAATTGGCTTGGTTGAATTGCTGCAAAAGATTTGGGTTGTTTCGAAAATCATCGACACTATAGGTAGAAAATTGTGCGCAACCCAACTTCATGTTCGGAGCACTCACGATCTTATTGGTCAATTCGGATCGTGGAGTCATCCAATTGTTGTAATCTGGAGATAAAATATCCTTCACTCTTGAAAAGTTCAAAAAATTCTCTGTTATGTAATAATCTGGCTGGCCGTAAGTATATGAAGGGGAAAGCACTATGTCACGTTCCGCAGCTGCCCCCTCAGCAGTTTTCAAGAAAATAAGAGGAGCATTGTCAATGATGGATTGACAGGTGGATGTTGCCATCACCACAATCAAAACTGAAAGAAGAGATAGTAAATAATAACAGTATCTCCGTTTCATTTCGATCCATGCGTTCTGGAAGTAGAAATAAATCGAAGAACAATAGTTCTGGTAGGAGATGGTTACAGGCTGGTACCCAGGATGCTTTTTCATATTTTTCATAGATTATTATTATTTTAGATTAATTTTTTTAATATTTTTGTTGTTCGGTTTTCATTTTTTTTTTCTAAAACTACTATGAAAAAGCAATCCAGCAATGACAGAATCCAATCCTGTACACACGACAATTCCCAGCTGACCATCATGGATAAACAAAGAGATAGCAATGGTATGGACATGATGATACCACATCAGAGTCCAAAAGTTAGCCTCCAAACATCTCTTTATGAAGTGGAGAAGAAAGACTCCCTCAAACAAATCATAAAATCTGAATCATCAGAGAAAGAGAAAGATAACTTGCCCTCTTCCCCCCTCAGAAAAATGATGGGCTCTCTAGGCAAAGGAATTGGAAATATAGGCAATGGCATTGGACGCATCGGCAAAGGGATTGGTTCAGGCATTGGGAGCTTGGGCAAAGGCATAGGTTCTGGTTTAGGATCTATCGGCAAAGGCATTGGGAATGGGATTGGAAAGGGCATTGGAAAGGTAGGCAAACTCAGTCACACGCTAAAGCTCAATCAATTGGGAAAGGGATTAGGCATTGTAAGCAGAGGGTTAGGATTGAATATGTTGGGGAAAGGACTAGGGGCAATCAGCAAACGAGGGTTGAGAGGATTAGGGGATCTATCGAGAGGATTGGGATTGGATATGCTCGGAAAGGGGTTGGGAGAATTGGGGAAATCAGGATTGGGTCAATTAGGGAAATGGAAAGATCTCGGAAAGGGGTTGGATCTAAGAGAATTGCTGAAGAAGATGGCGTAAGAAATATTATGAGGGGTTTTCAAAGGGTCATGCATTTTTAGAGGGGTCAACGCAGCGGTTTTGACCGAAAAGGAAAAGAAAATTCAGTTTGTCAAGGGACATGTGAAAAGATCAGATACAATAGCTGCTATCTTGGCGTTGCTCTGTCTGGTTTTGAGCTATTATGAAGTAAATAATGAGAAAGATTTGAGATAATTTTTTTATAAAGAATAATGATTTCTACTATCCAGTGATTAATGATGAGGGTCAAGTCATAAAACCAGGGAATAAAAGTACCCCTTGGGGAAACGCAATTAGAGGAGTTGTGATCTTGATTTCAATTGCTATGAGTAAAATATTATTCATTTTTTTCATATTTATATAACATAGTGGTTTGCGTGTGCTTGCATTACCACTTTAAGTTAAAAATTTTGAAAATCAAGCGACTTATGTTAGAAGAAGGTGAATTTTTGTGAAATTTAATGAATAAAAATAAATCAGATAATTTGTACACTGCTGGCTTGCTTCCAAAGTTTTTTTTGGAGCTCTTGGTTTGTTCAATTTGTTGCCCTCCCTATTTTGATTACACTTTCCAAGGCGAAGTGCTTTCCGGATCATACACATACAGGTTTCTCACTTGAGAAATCTTAATTTAAATTCCCTTTTCAGTTATGACGCCATCATAGGTGTCATCATCATATTTAAAAGTTACCTTGTCTTGAGGACTTATCAGCATTACTCCAATTGGAACAATGAAAAAGCTTTGAAAATTTGCAAAATGAACAAATGCCAAGCATCGGTAAGTTTCGCCTTGAAAGCGGAACTGAAACGAAGGCCTTATATAATGTTGGCAATCTTGATGTTTGTCACTATTATTTATTTAGGTATGGCCATGAGAACATTTGAAATGTAACATTATTTTTTTTTTTTAAAGAGATGCTTGAATTTTTTTTTTAACAAAAAGGTCTTACACTGCGCCAAATGATGAAAACAATTTTGATTTCTCGTTCTTTGCCAATGATATGTGGTTGATTGTTATCACAATGACCACAGTCGGTTTTGGTGAAGGATACCCTGCGACTCATATGGGCAGGTTTATAGGGGTCATTGCATGTCTGATTGGTTTATTGTTGGTTTCATTAATGGTTGTATCATTGACCTCGTCTTCAGAATTCACGGAAGAAGAGTTAAAGGTACTTTTGAATTTTTAGATGATATTTGATTAATCAGTTTAGGCCTATAACATTTTGAAAAGATTTTATGCCCATCATAACGCACAAGACAAAGCCGCGAATGTCATTAAGACATTATTTAGATTAAGGAGCACTTTACAAATAAAGGACTCATCTACCTACACTTTAAGATTTGTATGGCTGGCCAAACTTAAAAAACACATGCATATATTCCTAAATGATTATAAAGTTGCCAATTCACAATTACTACCTGTGGATGAAATTTTGAAGAATTTTCAGGAAAAAATTGAATTGGACTTTCAAGATATGAAGCAAGAATTAAAAAAACTGCCTGATTTTGATGAAAAGTGCACTGACATTAAAATTCACCAGACGAAATTCTCGGACAATCTAGAAGAAATAATCAAAATGCAAACTATGCTTGGAGAATACTTCATTTCTCTCAATAATAAGATGAATTAATTTAAGATAATTACTTTATGATTTTTTTTTTGCAGAAACTTTCCAAATATTAGAGTTTTCAACTATTCTGGATTTTTTACATTGAAACTCAAATATTGTTTTATTTTTTTGGTGCAAAGTTCTTTTGAGATGAGGATTCATTTAATTTTTTTTTGAAGAAAAAAACATAAAATTATCAGGAAAAAAAAAAATATATAAATTACTAAATAATTAAGAAAAAAACATCAAATTTTCAAATTGGACTTTGTTATTTTAAATGAACTACAAGAAATTCGTGCATTTTTCACCAACAACTAAAGATAAATATGCGATAATATATTTGTGAACCAAACATTAAAAAATGAATTTGAAAATTTATACATTAAAAAGCTAACGCAAAATAAAATTTGAACGAATATTAACGTTTAAAAACCCCATTTTTATTCTGACTACCTCCTCCAAATTCCATGAATTATCCCTCAATATACACGTCCAGTCCCCCCCGTCACGAGCAGGACTTCTACGACCAAGATCACCCAGCAGCCAAATTTTCTGGTTCCCCTGACAAAACCTCCAAGCAAATCATGAAACGTGTCTTCGATGATGAATTCGCCTTGAGTTCCTCAGCCCGAAAAAAAAGCAGATCCCCCCTCAACACTGAAAAAAAGGCGTCACCTTCAGAAGTTGACAAAATGAACACTATGGCAGCCAATTTATACAAACTCAGTATGATCGACAATCAGAATCCTAACCAGGAATCAAACATCCGCAACGTTCACATCAAGGCCAAAATTGAAGAAGTGGTTTTGAACGATGATGAGGTAGATTTGGCGGTGTTTGAGCAGAGTTATAAGGCTTTCCTAGGCAAAATTTCAGTTGACTCAGATTTCCAGAATTCAGAAAACGAGCAAAAAATACAAAAATTGCTCGAATTTTTCTCGAATGAGAATCCTGAACTATGTATTGGGTCTAGTGTCTTTCTATGGGAAATCCTATATAAATATAAATCCAGCCTGTCTCCCAATGACATTGAAGCTGTTTTACAAAGATCCTTTAATTTGATCGAACCTACCCTGAATGCTAAGAACTTCTATTTAGTGATCAGTTTGTTAGAAATCATAGCTATCATAGGTCCCCATGAGACCTCCTTCGCCAATATAAAAGTTGTGGCATCGATCTTGAAAAATACTCAACAAGTGGTTCTTGCTACCAAAGCATTCCTGGTCTTAATAACACTAGATTACCCAGGCTTTTATGCACTACTGTATATTTTAAATCGAGATTTCACAGATCTCCCTGAATATCTATTCAATAAGCTTGCCAATACCAATGAGATCCTTTTGCATGTGATCCTGCCTTCATTATTGAATGACACTGTGGGACCTGATCAGAAAAAGAGAGTGTTTTCATTGAACGCCTTAAATCGTATGTATCATTTAATCGCTCAAGGGTCAAGTCTCGGTGTATTAACTAATCTCTTGAAGGAAGGGACCTTGGATAGACAATTAATTGCCAGTTGTATTCGCGCTAGTGGCGAACAAGGCGAACAATTACTCTTGAAGATATTAAGGAGCTCCACTGGAATCAACCATACCAAAATGATCCTAGCAATTTTAAGTGTTTTGGCTTGGAGGGTGCCTTTGAGACCTGAAGTCTTAGACATTAGGATTGTTAATTTCCAAGTGGCCGAACATTATAAGCAAAACCCAGGTACCATGTGTGTTTACCATGGAGAATTGGTGCCCTGTGCGTTTGAGGGTATTTTGAGCGAAGAGACGGAAAGACCTTGGGTGGAAATTAATAGCAGGGACTTTATTTCGGCCTTGCAACGGTTGTTGTCTGTTAAATATGAACGGTTTCAAAATGGACTTAGAGATAAAATCTTCACCAATGCTTGGACTAGATATGATGTTCGACTCAATGGTCTTTTGCCAGAATTCATCCTAGCCAAAGTCATCGATCCTGACGTTCTGCAGGATCTCCATCCGAACAAGTCAATCAAACGTGGAGTGACTCCAGAAATAATTAAGGCGTTGTCTGGGTTGTTTTTTAATGAGAACCCTTTAATTAGAGAACAGGCGATCAGTTCAATGGGACTCATCGGATTGCCTGAGGCTTTGGAGGCTTCTGATCCATTGATCAAGTCCCTTTCTGATCCAGAGCCTCAAGTTCGAGCAATGGCTGCATGGGCTGTGGGGATGCTTGGGCCGAACATTGGACCCAAAGCGAAGAAATTGATAGATTGTTTGAAGGATTCTTATTGGAAGGTGAGGAACGCGGCATGTGTGGCTATTGGGAACGTGGGGATATGTTTTGCGGAAGATGCCTTTCCGATGCTCACGAGAGTTTTACGAGATGGAACTATTAATAAGTTATCGGTATGCGAAACTATTGTTAAATTAGGAGTGACTGGGGAACAGATTTTGATCGATATTTTGAGAACAGTCCAAAGCAGCAATTATAAAGTGAAGACTGCGGTGGTTGAGGCATTAGGGATGGCCAATGTTGGGAAACCAACAGTGGATTTTGTGATTGAAGAGGTATTTAAACATGCAGCAGAAGAATCTGTGATGGTGAGAAAGGCTTGTTTGGGGACCCTGAATAAATTAAGGACAAGGTCTCAAAAGTCAGAAATCACTTATCTTAAATCGAAAAGCATCCTTCCTTTGTTCTACTACTTCTTGCAAGACCTCAACCAGGAGATCAGAGATGTATAATTAGATTTTTTTTAAGAGTTTTTAGGGGGGTTTGTTTTTGCAAAAGATGGCGTTGGAAGCCATTGAAGGATTTGGACCGCAAGCAGAACTGATTTTCATTGAAGGTATCACAAAAGATAAGAATCCGTTGATCAGGGCGGAATCCGCAAAGGGACTGGGCAGGTTGGGAGTGCAAAATTTCCGAATTTTGTTGTTTGGGTTGAGAGATCCAGAGGAAAGCGTTAGAAAGTATAACCATTTTTTTATAATTAGGATTTTTTTTTTTTTTTTTTTTCATAAGAAAAGTCGTTTTATTTTTTGTGAACCATTTTTTTTTTTTTTATAAAACAAAAAAAAACATTTTTTAAATAAACAGGGCGACTTCAAAAACATTTAGAGATTTTTTCAACGCTACCCAAGTTTTCGAGGAATTCGCTCAAAAGGAAAATCAGATTCCCGGGCTCATTTGCGGGGTCAAAGAAGTGTTGAATCAGCCCTATTTGCTAAACGATAAGACTCGAGGTTTATTGGAAGAAGTGCTTGAAAAAATGGAGACCATTTGTGATTTATCTGGCAAGAACATTTAATTTTCATAAAATCTCAAAATTTATATTATAAAACAAATTAAAAAATAATTTAAACTCATAAAAATGGAAAATCTTTCTGATGTTTCGCAGGACTCAGCTCCTGAAGAAATAACCTTTACCCAAGCCAAAAAGACGAAGCTAAAGCTAAGCACATTGAAGCAAAAAAAAACCAAAAAGATTCCCAAAATTATCAACAAATATGCCCCCCAACTGAAGCTGGATATTGAGGAAAAGCTTCCTTTGAAGTCCTTGAAAAAAATCGATGAAAGACTGAATTTAATGGAAACAGACTCGAAAAATTCACCTAAAAAGATCATAGACCCAGAGGCATATGTTCGGAAAACCAAAGTCATTAACAAAAAGATCAAACTTGTTTTTCAAAATAATAAACGACCGATGAATAAATTAAATAAAGAGGCTTTAGCACAAAGACAGAAATACTTCTTTGAGGAGAAAACAAGGGTCCCATTGCAAGAAATTATCCAAAAATGATTAGATTATGAAAATATTCCAAATTATCTATATATATATATGTAAACGAAAAACAAGAAATTAAATAATCCATAAGGCTTTATTACAAACTTAAAATTATTAATATATAGCTAATGTTTCATAAGTCTATTGATTCTTCATAGTCTCACTTAGACTAACATTGTCCAGAAGTCGAAATTTCTTAATTTTGAGCTTCTGGACATCATTTTCCATTATTATTAAATAATCATTATTCACAGTGAAGATCTCCTTAATGACCAACCAAGAAACATCATAGTTCTCCTTGAAAATATTGAAGATCTTCAAAAGGTCCTTGCTGAAGTTATGGATCAGTTGTTCCTCATGTCCTTTGCAGAAGAAATCCTCATAAAACGAATAATTCTCCTTCTTTATCCTTTCGATGTTTTCATCATGACTCTTATGCGGGCCTTTGAACAAAATGGCCAGGAAGCTCAAAATCAATTCCAAGGTAAAATGCAACCTGAACTCAAGGTTCTTGTTCCTAAATTTCATCTGGGCTTCACTCACTGCGGTTTTTTTCATTGAAGGGCAGTTTTTCATTGCTCGCGCATTATCATTGAAAAAAATCACTAACAAAATTATCAGACTATTTCTGATGTGTCCATGGTTAAGGACGCCTGCTCTATGCAGGGCCTTTAAAAAGTCTAAGAAAAGCAGCTTGTGTAGGCTCTGTTCTAGCTCATTGGCTTCAGTTTTTCCACTTTTCTCCATTAAGAGAAGATTCTGGTCCTCATAGACATCCTGTATCTTTCTCAACAGACATCTTCTTAGCAAAAAAACATAATGATTAGGGTTCTTCTGCTTTTCCTTTTCTGAATCCATTAGAATTCGCAGAATCTCAGCGTAAGTTGTACTTTGATACCTCTTCTCAGTGTTCACAGCCTTTTCGAAGATCGCGTCAACAAAATGCTTGATTTGATCAAGTCCCTTTTTGATATACTCTGTAAACACCTTCAAAGTTTCTTGGGGACACATTTTCGGAACGTTCTCAAGCAACTCTTGGATATCACCCATTGTCGTTTCAGCACCCTTGCTCTTCATTTTGGAATTCATGAACCGTGGCCTTCCTGTTGGTTTGACGGTGAAATTGCCATCTGAATCACAGCGTTTCATTGACAAATCAGGCAAATCATCGGCCAATTTGGCCTCAGTTTTATCCTCTGCGGACTTGGATTTGACCATTAAAGTGATTTCATAGTCGTGGGTCTTCATTTGTTTGGTAGGCAGATTTAAAGTTGGCATGGGT
>Ga0302140_10009060_pt1 | contig 12363 bp, 7 predicted proteins | sample I_Bog_E1_1_FD_202095 | JGI IMG/M metagenome (GOLD analysis project Ga0302140, IMG submission 202095) | Peat permafrost microbial communities from Stordalen Mire near Abisko, Sweden - I_Bog_E1_1 | ecosystem: Environmental > Terrestrial > Soil > Wetlands > Peat | place: Sweden: Abisko, Stordalen...
ATCCCATGCTCGGATAACCCATCAAAATACGGCCCGTATTCACTTGATACATTGCCGGCGCATGTACGGTGCTTTCCGTATAGAACGACTTCACAAAGCACATGTCATCCACGCATTGCGCCATGTGCGGGAACAAAGTCGATACTTCACGCCCGCATTGCCCATATTTATTGAAAGTCCAAGGACTCTTCAGCAGCGGCGTATCGCCCTTGGTGAACTGGCTCACGATCGTTCCATAGCTTGGCGGCAGCGGCTGACCGTTGTATTTCTCCAACGCCGGTTTCGGATCAAAAGTATCTATATGACTCGGACCTCCTACCATGTAAAGAAAGATCACTGACTTAGCCTTAGCCGGAAAATTCGGCGGCTTGGCTGCCATGGGATTCACCCTCTGTGCCGCGGCACGCGCCGGCACATTCAGTAGCGATGCCAGCGCAATTGAACCGAAGCCATGTGCCGCGCGCACCAGCACGTCGCGCCGTGTTACGGCCGAACCAATGTGTTTCTCAAAATCAATGGACATAAACAAACTCGTTTCTGTTTAATAGGGCAAGACACATATCCGTCAAAGAACCGCCTTTCGCGAAAAAACCCTGCGCCAGCTTCGTCTCTGCCGTGTTCGGAGGTCTCGATAAACCTAGCTTCCAGGCAGTCCGCACTTCGCAGTTCCGCGCGCCTTTACATTCTCGTTGCAACCGGTCGGCAAAAGCCCGCGATTGTTCCTGCATGAAATCGCTGTTCATCAGCGAAAGCGCCTGTAGCGCGTGCGTACTGGTTCCGCGCACCGGGCAAGACGTGATATCGTCCGGCTGATCGTAAGCCGAGAGCAACGGCAGGCGCACGCTTCTCTTGTTATACAGATAGATGCTCCTTCGGTTCTGTACCGTCTTGTCTGGATTAACCGGCCACAAGCCATCGCGTTCGTGCTCGGTGAAAATCAAATCATAGACTTCCGGCTCAATCGGAATTCGCACCGGCCGGCCGCCAATCTTAGGATTTAAACTGCCCGTCACCGCGAGAATCTCATCCCGCAGTATTTCGCCTTCCATGCGCTTGCGATTCATCCGCCACAACAGCCGGTTATCAGGATCTGCGGCAACTCCTACTGGATTGGGAGTAGACATTTGCCGGTAGGTGTTCGACATCACAACCAGCCGGTCCATCGTTTTCACACTCCAGCCGCTCTTCACAAATTCCGCCGCCAGCCAATCCAACAATGCTTTATTTGAGGGCCGATCACCCATCAAGCCAAAATCATTGGGAGTGCGTATGATGCCATTCCCCATCCTAAATTGCCAGATTCGATTCACCATCACACGCGCTGTCAGTGGATTATCCGGCGACGCCAGCCACTTAGCCAGCGCCGTTCGCCTACCAACCGGCTCTTTCGGAATCTGATAATTCGCCTGCACCACGCGCGGCACGCCCGGCTCCACTGGATCAAGCTGATTCTTCGGATCGCCCAAACGCAAAATATAGCTCTGCGGCGCAGCCTCGCCGCTCGTCACATAAGTGTAGGCTTGCGGCAACGGATCTGGCTCCGTCTGTTCAATCTCATGCAGTTTCACCCGCAATTGTGCGCGCTTTTCTCTATCGTCCGGACTCATCGCCGCCACCACTACATCCCAAGTGGGCTTAATCTGGTCGGAGGCATTACTCGCCAGCTTCTCCTGCTCCGGCGTCCGTTTATCTTTGGGAATATTGTAGGCGTCTCTCAACTGCGGCTCGATCTGCGCCAAACGCTTCTCTTCTATCTGCTTCTCGTAAGGCCCGGCCAGTTGTGTCAGTGCATCTTTAATAGGTTTGAGCCGCGCCTGATACGCATCATCCGCAACCTTCCAGGCAGCCTTCTCGTCGGGCGTGGCGATTTCCACCTCTTTACCTTTCCCCGCCGCAAAAATCGCTTGCATCCGATAGAAATCCGCCTGCAGAATGGGGTCAAACTTGTGGTTATGGCAGCGCGCGCAATTGATCGTCATGCCGAGAAAAGTTTGCCCTACCGAGGTGGCAATCTCAGTCAACACTTCCTGCCGGCTCACATCCGGATCGATGTTCCCCGAAACCACATGCTCCGACCCCGCACGCGCATAGCCGGCCGCAATCAAGGCTTTTTTGTCGCCGGGAAACATTTCGTCGCCGGCAATCTGCTCTTCTATGAAGCGATCATAGGGCTTGTCTTGATTGAATGACTCGATCACATAATCGCGATAACGCCACGCGTGAGGCCGGTCTTGATCGAGTTCAAAACCGTTGGTGTCCGCGTAGCGAACTACATCCAGCCACTTCAATCCCCATCTCTCGCCGTAGTGAGGCGATTCGAGCAATCGGTCCACCACTTTTTCATAGGCTTGCGGTGTGTGATCCGCGAGAAATGCGTCCAACTCCGCCGGCGTCGGGGGCAGACCAATAAGATCAAGTGTGAGACGCCGTAAAAGACTCGCCTTATCCAATTCAGGCGAGGGCTTTAACTGCTTGCTTTGCAAACCTTCGAGAACAAATGAGTCAATCGGATTGCGCACCCAACTATCCGAAACCGCGGGTACCGGGGGCTCGTTCACTTTCTGAAACGCCCAATAAGAACCCCGGTTCCCAATAAACGCGGCGTCCTTGTCAACGAAACCGAAGCTCAGTGTCGCTGCAATCATGAACATCCCAGCGCGAGCTATTCTCAGCTGCTTCATTCCGAATGCCATCCTAGAGAGTATTAGACTCGACTTGGAGCACACTGCGTCTGAGCTTTTGAGTTTATCAGATTTTCGCGCCCTAAAACATGTCAAACACCATCGCACTCTATTTCCTCGCCGCCTCTCTTGCTGTCGGTGCGTTCCGTGCGCCGAACATCTCTGCCCAGACGAGCACGCTGCCTCCTCCTTACCTCGACGCGAAGCAACCCATCGAGGTACGAATCGACGACCTCATGCGCCGCATGACACTTAAGGAGAAGGTGGGACAGCTCAATTTGCCTTGTGTCTACGTGAATGAGTTAGGTAAAGACATTCCCTCGAAGATGGCCGCCTGCCGGAAATTCGCCGCCGGAACGTACACTCAGGAGATCGGTCCGGGATGCGGATTCTTCACCCTGGCGAATGAGATCCTTCATCAGGGCACCCGCCAACAGGCCGAATACTTCAATGAACTTCAGAAAATTGCTCTCAGTCAAACGCGTTTGAAGATTCCCCTTCTCGAAGATGAAGAGGGCACGCACGGCGCCATGTTTCCCGGCGCCACCATCTTCCCGGAGGGCTTGGCTATTGGCAGCAGCTTCGATGTAGATTTGGTCAAATCCGTCTACTCGGCTGCGGCCGCCGAAGCTAGATCCGTTGGCATCCACATGCTTTCCACTCTCGTGCTGGAGCTGGATCGCGATCCGCGCATGGGCCGCAATGAGGAAGCCTACACCGAAGATCCGTACCTCTACTCACGCATCGCCGAAGGCATCGTACAAGGAACGCAGGGTAGCAACATCGCCGCCGGCGACAAGGTGATTGCCGTCCTCACTGACTTCCCAACTCAAAGCGAACCCGCCAGTGGCCTTGAAAGAGGAGCGATTGAGTTATCGGAGCGCGCCTTGCGTGAAAACTTTCTCCTTCCTTGGGTCGCTGGGATAACGAAGAATGGTGCACTCGGCGTGATGGCCGGCTATCCGGAGATTGAAGACGTACCCGCGCACGCTTCGGAGAAATGGATGAATAACATCCTCCGCCAGGAGTTAGGCTTCAAGGGAGTAGTGGAGAGTGAAGGCGGCGGCTTCGGCACTCTGATTTATGAACACATTGTCAAAACTCAAAAGGAGGCCGGTGCACTCGCCTTGAAGGCCGGCGTTGACCTCGACATCACTTATGAACCCGCCTACATGGGCCCTTTGATCGAAAACGTAGAGGAAGGACAAGTGCCCATCGCGCTGGTCGATCGCGCTGTACGGCGCGTTCTGGAGCTGAAATTTCGCCTCGGACTCTTCGAAAACCCATACGTCGACGTCGACCACGCCATCAGCACGGTTCACTCACAAGCTAATCAGGATCTCGCTCTTCGCGCTGGCCGCGAAGGAATCGTCCTGCTCAAAAACGACAAAAGCCTATTGCCGCTGCCGAAGAATCTCCACTCGATTGCCGTCATTGGCCCCGACGCGGAGAATCTCATGAACCAACTGGGAGATTATTCGCCCCACAAAATCCTGCAAAATGTAGTCGGCATTCTACAGGGGATTAAATCGAAAGTGGGCCCTGAAACGAAGGTTGTGGCCGCCAGGGGCTGCAGCGTTCTGGGCAATGACAAGAGTGGCTTCGCCGCCGCTATCAGCGCTGCCAAGACTGCCGACGTCGCCATCGTCGTTGTCGGCGAAAACCAAGGCCAAAACGAGATAGATGAGCAGAAAGATCCACCCACCGATGGCGAAGCTCATGATATTGCCAGCCTTGACTTGACTGGAGTTCAGGAAGAACTGGTGGAGACGGTCTACCGGACTGGTACCCCGACCGTCGTCATACTTGTGAATGGCCGGCCTCTCTCAACCCGCTGGATTGCCGAGCATGTTCCAGCGATCTTAGAAGCTTGGCGACCTGGTGAACGCGGCGGCGAAGCAGTTGCCGACGTTCTGTTCGGCGATTTCAATCCCAGTGGCCGACTGGCCATCACCATTCCCCGCCATGTAGGTCAACTTCCCGTTTACTACAACTACAAACCTTCCAAAGCCTACTGGATTCAGGATGAGAAACGCGGCTATGCAGATATGCCCGCAACACCCCTCTACCCATTTGGTTATGGCCTGAGTTACACACAGTTTGCTTATGGTGACCTCCGTATTGACCCATCGCCAATGCATCCGGAGGGAATTGCACGCGTGAGTCTCAATGTGACGAACGCCGGCGATCGCACCGGGATCGAAACCGTGCAGCTCTACATTCACGAGAAGGAAGCTCCCATTGCCATACCCGTGAAGCAACTCCGTGGCTTCGAGCGCCTAGATCTGAAACCGGGAGAAACGAAGAACGTCACCTTTACCCTTCCACCCGAAGACCTGCAATTACTCGACCAGGATATGCATTGGCGCGTGGTTCCCGGTGATTTCGAGATCATGGTCGGCTCGTCGTCCCAGAATCTGCCGCTCAGTGGCACTTTAAAAATCGCCCCATAGCTTCCTCGTGCTATTTTTTCGAGAAATCTTTCTTGACAAGGCCCTAGTAGATCAGCGTAAGATTAACAACAAGGCTAACGGGCTTCGGGATTCTAGGGCGCTCGCAGGAAACATTTCTCACCCCTCCAGAGACCATGCCCCGGCCAGACTTTAGCGAGGAGCTGAGATCCGCATGTCACATCTACCAAGGGACCGCAAGTACCCGTCGACATTTTTCGCGGCAGCCCTGTTTGCGCTTTTCGCGTCAACGGCACTCGCCCAAATCGGCACCGGCACCATCACGGGCCTGGTTGTCGACCCCCAGGGTGCAGCAGTACCGGATGCCGAAGTGATTGTTACCAACGTGGATCGCAACACTCCGCACGCCACACACACTACCAACACTGGCGATTACACCGTCAGCGCATTGGAGCCTGGGCGCTATTCGGTCTCTGTAAAACACCCGAGCTTTCGAACATCCTCCGTGCCACCCTTCGAGCTACAGGTCGATCAAAAAGCGCGCGTGGACGTCCAACTCGAACTTGGACGCGTCTCCGAAACCGTCACAACCACTGCCGAAGCGCCTCTACTCGATGCCGAATCGAGCACAGTCGGCCAGGTCATTGACAATCAACGAGTGGTAGACCTGCCCTTGAACGGACGCAGCTTCCTCGATTTAGCAACCCTCGGACCGGGCGTAACATACACCAAGGACGGCAATACTAGCTTTCAAGACGCCCGCAACATCGGGCGTCGCTCGAATGATCAGTACTCCTTGGGAGGCGCGCGCGCTCAGGACACGAATTATTTGCTCGATGGTTCCACCAATACCTCCCCTGATTCAAACACTATCGCCGCCATCCCCTCCATCGATGAGATTCAGGAATTCAAGGTGCAGAGCAATTCATACACCGCCGAGTTCGGCCGCGGCGCGGCACAAGTCAATGCTGTTACCAAAGGCGGCACTAACGACTTTCACGGCACTGCCTACGATTTCTTGCGGAATGACGCTCTCGACGCCAAGGATTACTTCAACGACATCAACAGCTATCCTGGCGCTCCCAAGCCTCCGTTCAAGCAAAATCAATTCGGCGCTAGCGCCGGCGGCAAAATCCGCCGTGATAAGCTCTTCTTCTTCGCGAACTATGAGGGCCTTCGCGATCGCACCAGCGGCGCGCAGGAAACCACCGTTCCCACGGCGGGCGTCAAGAACGGCGATTTCTCCGCTTACGGCACGGCCATCTATATCCCCCAAATTACCAATTCCGACGGCTCGTCTAAGTTTTTTGCCGGCAATTCACTCCCAGCCGGGTGCTTCAACGCCAATCCCAATCTCAGTGTGCCTTGGCCGAATATGCAGATTCCGACCCAATGCTGGGATCCCGCCATTACTAAGTTCCTGGGTTCCGAGTACGTGCCCGCGCCGAATCGGCCCGGCCTGCGCGATAACTATGTCGGAGTAACTAGCAGTCCCACGAATTGGGACCAGGGCGCTGCCCGTATCGATTACGTCATGTCCTCGAACATGAACCTGTGGGGCCGCTATTCTCAAGGCCGGGAAGACTCCGCCACTCAGGGACTATTACCGGATACCAACATCACCAACGCCGTCACTAGCGATACCGCTAGTCTCCACCACGCCTGGACCATTGGCGGCAATATGGTCAACGAATTCAAAGCGAGTTTCATTCGCGCCAACGCCAGCAGTTTGGGCCAATTGTCCGGCACTCAGAACATCGCCGGCAGCACCCTTGCAATTCCCGGCCTATCCGGCGAGCCTATCGATTACGGCTTGCCTTCCTTTAGCGGATCTGGCGACAATTTTCTAAGTCTCGGCGAGAACGCGTTCGGGCATCCTCTCCAAAAAATTCAAAACACTTGGGAATACGGCGATGATTGGTCGGTGAACAAAGGCCGCAACACCATCAAGGCCGGCATTAATTTCCGCCATGAATATTTGAATATTCTCTCCCACAATCTTTCGCGTGGTTCGTTCACATCTCCAGCCGATGCCACCGCCGCCCTCGACGGTACCGGTGGGCTCTCTGTGGCTTCGTTCCTCCTCGGCATCAGCAACGATTCCGAGGTCGCCACCGGCGATGCGCACGATCACCTCTTTCGCTGGACCCAGGCCTACTATGTACAAGACGATTGGAAAATCTCCCGCAATCTCACTATGAATTTTGGCCTCCGCTATGAGTTATCTCCGTATTGGTACGACAATCGCGACAGCATCACCAATGTCGATATCATCAATGGTGTTCCAACCATCATTCGCCCTGGCAGCGGCGATCCTTACGCAGGTCTCTCACCGGCCCGCTTCGACAGCAATCCATCCTCGCCCACCTACCTCCCCTTTATCCGCAGCAACATGCTCGGTCGTAGTTTGGTAGCCACTGACTACAGCAATTGGTCGCCCCGCATGGGCCTTGCCTGGTCCCCCGGTTCTGGCAGCAAAACGGTCATACGCGCCGGGGCCGGAATCTTTTACTCACCCATGAACGCCGATCCATGGTTCGATTTCGCCCGCAGCGCCCCGGTTTCAGCTAAGCTGATCCGCAAAGGAACGTACTCCATCGTCGATCAGATCTTCGACAATACTGGTCAAACGATCATCGCTCCGTCGCAATTCACTATAGATCCCCACCTAAAAACCCCACGCATCCAACAGTGGAGCTTCGGCATTCAAAGAGAATTAGCCCAGAATCTACTCCTCGAAGCTTCCTATGTCGCATCCGCCTCCACTCACCTGCCCCATCTCACCGACGTCAATCAAGCACTGCCCGTGTTCAACGGCTTACAAGTTGCTCAGCCGGTGGTCTATAACGCTCCGCAATATGCGTCCCTATCGTCTTACTACAACGAAATCCAAAGCGTAACTTCAGCAAACTATAATTCACTGCAAACCAAAGTCGAACAGCGCTTCTCACATGGTCTGTCCTTCCTCAGTTCTTTCACCTGGAGCAAATCGCTTGATACCGCATCCGCTACCAGAGACGGCGGCAACGGCCCTTCCACTCCGCACGTTTGGGATTACAAACTTGACTACGGCCCGTCCGCTTTCGACGCGACACTCAACTGGGTCAACAGCGCGCTCTATCAACTCCCCTTCGGCAGAGGCCAACACTTCGGCGCGAACTGGGCAGCTCCCCTTAACGGCATTTTAGGCGGCTGGCAAATTGGTGGAATCAGCGTAATTCGCTCCGGGTTTGCTCAATCTTGTCTGAACTTCAGCGATGCCGCTGTCAACAATGTGAACTTCGAGCAAGACAACTGCGATATTATTGGCCCCGCCAATAACGGCCCGAAACAGATTCTCGATTATTGGAACCTTTCCGCTTTTGCCACTCCCACCTCCACCGAAGTTTTTGGCAATGGCGGTCGCGGCGTCCTGCGTGGTCCAGATTTCGTAAACGTTGATTTCACCGCTCAAAAGATCATCCCCATCACCGAGAAAATGAAGCTCCAATTTCGCTTTGAAGCATTCAATGTCTTAAATCACGCTATCTTCTCCATGCCAAATCCAGGAGAAGATACTTATCCCACTTATGACGCGTCCGGACATCCAATAGGTCCAGTCACTCTCGGCCAGATCGGATCGTTCAATACGATCAGTAGCACCGCTGCCTCGAACCGGCAGCTTCAATTCGCCTTGAAACTTATCTTTTGAATATCGTCGTGTCCGGGTGATAATTCCGCCAATCAAACCAGTAGTCCTTTAACGCATGGACGGGGGTGAGGCAAGCTCCCACCCTCTTCCCCGAAACCGCACACCCTTCAAAGTTCCACTCACTGCCCGTCTCGGAATCTATAAAGACCTCCGAGGTCTTGTAGTACTCCGGCGCAATTTGCTGTCCCGAGTTTCGCCCTTGAAAAACTCGGATCGACTTACCGTCCGGTCCAACCACCAGCAAAATTGGTTCGCTGCCTATGCGGTCCTCAATCAATTTCGCCTCCAGAATCCGCGCGACAGGATACGCCCGGCTCGCCCCAAAAGCGCTCACTCCTATCACCAGATCGCGCGCCTTTAATCCCGAATTCGGGAAATCCAGCACCGTCCGCATCTTCGCCATGCGCACGTCCCAATCCTTCGTCTCATACTCACTTGCGTACTTTGGCGCTTGTCTCAGCACCATCCCGTTCGGCGCCTCCCTGCGCCACAGATCAAACGTAAGCTCGTCGCTATGCACCGGCTCTAATTGCGCCCCCGCCAGCGGCCCCGAAATCGCCAAGCCGCTAATCTGCTGCCAAAACGTGCCCGTCTCGTCGTCGCGCATCAGGAAATTTTGATTGTTAATCCCAGCCAAATGAAACGTGAATGTCAATCCCTTGGCCGCCCGCTTCCACACCAGACCGGTGTGACAAAGAGTTCAATACGTGGAAACGATCGGCTCCCCACCTACCGTGTCGTTCACCACATGATGGTAAGCCATCTCGCGAATTGGATACGCCCGCGCGACTCCGTTCAGCCGCACTGCGATCACCATATCGTCCTTATCGATACGTGCCCCCTTCGCCGCTTGAAACTGCGGACGCACTAAAGGGTGGAACATCAGTTCATAAACATTCAGCCGCGCTAGGTAAACGCCGCCGGCCGCCACGAATAGCGCCGCAATCATCGCCGACCGCGACACCCTTCCGCGCATCAGCCCCCAGTTCCAAATCACAAGCACCAGCGCCAACGCCAAACACACGACCGATAGCCACGGCCCGATCTGCTTCACCCACAAAGCCACGCTCAACTCGCCAGAGCCTTGGTGGCGAAACGGCCTGATCACATACATCGGCACCGCAAAACAACTCAATGAAACTAACGCGCACAAATAAACGCCGATCCGCGTCATCATATCCCAGCATCCTAACATTTCGTTTTGTTTTGTCCTCAATCGAAAGTTGCAGGATATGATTGGAGGACATAAGATATGAAGTCTTGCACGCATCTCAGCCATATTCACGATGTCAAGCCACGCACTCCGCAAGGCTGCGAAGAGTGCCTTAAAACGGGCGACGCCTGGGTCCACCTCCGCCTCTGCTTGGAATGCGGCCATGTAGGCTGCTGCGATTCATCGAAGAACAAGCACGCCACCAAACATTTCCACACGGCCAAACATCCCATCATGAAGTCGTTTCAACCCGGCGAAAATTGGGGCTGGTGCTACATCGATCAAATCGAAATTGACTTCGACTGATCTAATGAAGGGAGGCTGGCCGCTTCCACATGACATCTGCCCAAAGCCGCTCTTGGCAAATCTCCATCGCTCTGTTTCTCCTCAGCGCCTTCCTCCTCGTCAGCCGCGTCCTCGACCTCCTCGCTAAAAGCTTCAAAATTCCCGCAGTCCTTCTTTGCCTGTTCGGACTTTCTTTCCTCGCTAGCCGCCGTTTCTTAGCGTTCTGGAACAACACGGCCGGCAAAATCATGCCCATTTTCATGGCCTGGGTGCTCCTTGCCTGGTTCATGAATCCCCGCGCTCCCGGCAGTTCGTTTTACATGCAATCCCTCCTCGCAGGGGCGGTTCTTTTCGCTGCTGCCGCCGGGTTGTTCACCACCACAACCGGATTCTCCAAATTATTCGCCACTCTCTCCGCCTCGGGCCTCCTCGCCGCCCTCCTCGGTCTCATCTGGAGCCGTCAAGGCTTCGGCCGGGTATCGCTCCGCGCCGGAGCTTATTCCGACCCCAACTATTACGCCCTGTGGCTCTTGGCCGTCATCCCGTTGATCTGGCCCCTCATCGCGCAGAAATCAATACCCGTAAAGCTAATCGGTATCTTCGCCAGCCTGCTCACCTTCGTCTCCGTCCTCCGCACCGGCTCTCGCGCCGCTCTCGTATCCCTCGCCGTCATGCTGGCTGTGGTTTTCGTTTTGTCCTCTCTCCGCATCCGCATCTTAATCCTCAGTGTCACTGCCGTCGCCTTTGTCATCGCCGTCGCCTTTGTCCCCAACGCTCTTCAGACTCGTCTCGGAGTATCTACCTCCGACCGCAGCGGTGCCGACCAAAACTCCGCCTCCGCCCGCGAAACTCTGTTGGTCTCCAGCCTGGCTTTGACCTTTGGCAATCCCGTCTTCGGCATCGGCCCCGGCAACTTTGCTGAGTCAATCGTCGAAGAAGGTAGATCCCGAGGCCTTGTATGGGCGTCTCTCGGCACTCACAACTCCTACACTCAAATCTCTTCCGAGACTGGCATCCCGGGCATCCTTCTCATGCTCTTGTTGATCGGCTTCTCGTTGCGAAACATCATTTCTCTGCTCCGCCAAACACGGCCATTAGGCGAGTCGCCGGATCTCCCCATCAATCAACTCGCGCGCGCCATGCTCGTCTCCCTCGCCGGCGTTTGCACTTTTATGTTTTTCTTGGCGGAAGCCTACAACTCACTCGTCTACTTGTGGCTCGGCCTCGCATCCGGCCTACGTCTCTTGCTTCCCGAGCCGGAATCCGACGACGAGTTTATCGAGATGGAAGAGCAGCCTGCGCCTGCCCCGTAAGCCGCGGCCCAAGATCGTCGGCCACGATGCGCGAGAATGCAGCCGAACCATTGTCGTTAAAATGCACAAAGTCTCCGAAATACCATGGCCCACTCGGCATTGCCTTCGCGGCATCTACTAGCAGCACATATTTCTCTTTCGCCACGCGCCGCATCACCGCGTTCATTGAGCCCTCCATTCGCAAGAACGAATCTTCCCGCAGCATTGGATAAAAACGATTCCATGAAACCAGCATGAACCGTTCGCTCGGCGTCACGCGATTCTTAAACCTGTTGGCATGCGTAATCAGCACCGGCTCCGCACCCGCTGCCTGGCTCAACTCAATGGCCTTCCTCAAATCATCTGCGAACGCATTCTGAACTTGCGTTGGCATATCTTCCAGTTGCGGTTGCTTGCCTTGTGCATCGGCAATATACCGCAGCCGCAGCCAGGTTTGAAACCACACCGGAAGCGCCGTCTTTAAGGCATTCTCAATCCGCCCTTGCATCCGCCATCTGAACTTCGGCCTCTGCGGAGGTCCTGCATATTTAGCTCCCGGCGGATACAAGTAATGCGCCAGACTCGGATAGAAAAGCACCACCCTCGGCTTCACTTTTTCTAATCGCGCCGGCAGCCTCTGCAATGAAGTCGGAAACGTCTCTCCCGAATATCCCGCGTTCACTAGCTGATAATGCACTCCCGCCGGCGGATGCTCGTTCAACAGCCGCTCCAGCTGGCGCGGCCACTCATGCCCCTCGCTCTCGAATTGCCCAAAGGTCTCCGATGATCC
>Ga0302140_10009061_pt1 | contig 12362 bp, 9 predicted proteins | sample I_Bog_E1_1_FD_202095 | JGI IMG/M metagenome (GOLD analysis project Ga0302140, IMG submission 202095) | Peat permafrost microbial communities from Stordalen Mire near Abisko, Sweden - I_Bog_E1_1 | ecosystem: Environmental > Terrestrial > Soil > Wetlands > Peat | place: Sweden: Abisko, Stordalen...
GTTATCGGCTAATTCGCTAAGATATTCAGTTCCGACGAATCTCTTTTCAATGTTACTATAAACCTGTAATACGTTGGTCTCTTGGCCAATTGTCTCATAAGTCCATAACTGGAAGAACATATTGTAAATTCTGTCCCCGACTTTTTCAAGCACTTCGTAGTTAAATTCGCTATCCTCCGTTCCGATAGTAAAGGTCTTATGAGTGAAGGCTTTCTTGAAATAGGCATTAATTGGTGCATCCATAAGAATAGCGTTAATATATTCTGTAGGAATGGTTGGAGTTAAAATTGTTCTCAAGAAATCTCTAAATGGATCGGCTGCTTGAACGTCCATCTTGTTTTCAAAATAAAGAGAAGCCTTTTTATTTGTTTTCTTAAAGTTTATTTTCTTTTTATTTATCAAAAATTAACTTTTTATTTTTTCATTCCATCTCAAATAAAAACTTTGGTTTCATAAAAGATAAATGTCAACGATGGATAATTCTACCCAAGAAAAGAGGAAAAAGATCATTATATTCATTCAAGGTAACATATCTTCAGGAAAGTCTACCCTTATCAAGAATCTCCAGGGTTTGGAATACGTTGTTTACGAAGAACCGGTAGATAAGTGGATCAATGAATATAAAAACTCGGAAGGAGTAAATTCATTAGAGTTGTTTTATCAAAATATGAAAACAACTGCCTTCTATTTTGAGATGTTGGCTCTTTTCACAAGATGGCGAGTTATTAAAGAAGCTCTACAACATGAAGCACCTATTGTTTTCATTGAAAGGTGTCTTGAGACTGATCCAAACTCTTTTGCTTTAAACTTATACGAAAACAAGTTGATGGATGAACATGAATGGAAATTGTATAATGACCTTCTCAAGGATAAGTTAGAAGATGTTAAACATCTTTTCGAAGGAGTTGAAGTTCGTCAGCTTTATCTTAGAACAGATCCTGGAGTATGTTATGAACGTAAATATATCAGAAATAGAGAAGAAGAAAGAGCAATTCCTTTAACTTATTTCGAAACTATTCATGAAAAACATGATAAATGGTTAGGTGAGATAGAAGGTGGTAATACATCTGAGTATACCCATATCATAAATGGTAATAGGACAATTGATGAAGTTCTCTCTGATGTAAGGTCCTTCATTGCAAATTATTTGTAATGATTTTAATAGTTATTTAACTTCAACAAAAATCCTGATGAAATAAAAATGATAAAACGAAATAAAAACTCCATAAGTTTTTATCTAAGAACATAACTTAACGATATAAAATTAAAATGGATGTTAATAAAGAAATAGAGAATGCAGCAATTAAATGCTTTGAAAGACCTGTAAACTCAGAAAATATTTTTAGTTTAGTAACCCTTCTCAATTCTGTTTCATCTCAAGAAGTTGATTTCATTTTCAAAGTTTTCATTCAGAGATTAGCAATGGTAGAACAGAAAAGGGTTAAATCACCAGAAATGTTAGCTTCTTGGGGTATATATTTAGCAATAGTCTTGAGGTATAATCCAGATATTAATGTCTATGTCAACAACGAACATTTCCTATTAATAGGTTTTAAAGCATACAACCCATTTATTCCATTATATATTACTTACTTTATTATATTTTCTGTCATTAGAAAAGTTGATTTAACAATGCCTTACAATAATCTTCCACCAGAAGAAAGAACTTCTCCAAAAAATGAGTCTAGGATTGATTTAAGGCAAGAACACCGAAACTTAGCTGGAGGAATAAATGCTAATCGAGATGCTCACAAAATTATTGCTAAAAGGTCAAATGGAGTTATGGTTGCAGCTTCAACTTACAATCCAGATGGCAGAGAAAAAACTAAACAGCGGCAAGCAATTATTGACCATTTAATAGATCTCTGTCCTAGGGATAGTCCTGAAAGAAAACTTTTGATGGAATTGAAGAGAATTTATACTAGTAACCCAAATTTTTTCATTGCTAGATTAGGATTAAAGGGTCAAAAACAAGAAATGGCCATCTTTTTAGATTCTCCAGAATTAATCGAAGACAAGTTGAGCGAAGACGACGTAATGAAAGCTATTTATATGCATTCAAATAATATTTTAGAACATTATTCTGATCTAAAACCATACCATTTCCAACGAGCAATAGCTTGTTTAAACTTAACTATGGCTAAGAGAACGACTGAATATTCTGATTGGATCTCTCCTGAAATTTTTGAAACCTTAATTTTCAATTGTAAGGAGCTGAAACATGCAAAATGTCTAGAATTACTTTTATTAGCAATTACTAAAAATGTTACTATCTGTAAACATCATATCAAAAGGTTACCAGAAGAATGGCGATCTAAAATAATAGAAATTTATACTACTCCTCGATGGAAAAGTTCAGCTGAACAAGAAGATAAAATCAAGATAAACAGAGCTACTATGAGCTATTATGCAACTAATCTATGTTTTAATGAAACCGATCTTGAGCTTCTATATGGTAATATAATATTATTATCTGATCGGTTGAAAGATGAAGATGTAAGGAAAGCCTTTCTTGAAAACATTAAGGTAATGAACAAATCTTATTTTGTTCTCAGGATTGCTAGTTACCAAGACTTTGTGGCTGAAAAACAAATAACGATCGCCAACACTGAGGATTTGTTAGGGAATGATATTTTCGAGATTTCAAGAAAGTTTGTTATTGCTTGTCGGGAAGATGATAGGGTTTATATCTTTAGCTACGATTCTTTTCCTTCTTTACTAGAGAAAAGAATGAATCCTTATAATCGTCAACCTTTGACAGAGTTCACATTAAGGCGATTAACAAAAGTTTCTGATCGGTTTGAAGGTCAAGGATTAGGTCCTTGCTGTTCGACAATGGTCGATTTCGTTCAAGAAATGGTCTCAGGAAGGTCAATCCTGTTTGAATGCTCCTGTAAAAAGGATTACAAAAAGAAATTAATTAGAATTCTTCATCAGTATAACATTAAAGAAGAATCAATTGAATGGATCAATTTAGATGACATTTTGATGAAGTTTTCGCTTATTTCACTCGATTTTAGAGCTGAAACTATTGACGAGCTCTGTGAAAAGCTTTATCGAGCCATTAAGAAAGCCGATGAAAAGAACCGCGAACAACTTAGGGATAATATAGCCTCTTTCATTCTGATTTATTCCCGAGCTGGTGGAGGCTTCGTCATCAACATTTAGTACTCTTATTTCTTTCTTTTGTTTTTGAATCTCAATTAATGATTTATATTAATAGCTTCATAAGCTATTAATATTTCCTAAATGATGATTTAATCATTATTCTCGCCTATTCTATGTTTCTTAGCTGAAGATCCTGAGGACAAAACATCTTGATTTTCTCCTTCAATCTCCTCTTCCCTTTCGGATTCTAACAAACGTTTTCTTTCGTGGCGTCTTTGTATGTGAGCTTTAAGATTAATCTTCTGACTACAAGCATAATTACATTGATTACATTTAAAAGGTTTCTTCTTTTCATGAATGGCGTCAATATGAGTTTTAAGACTTTGTTTTAGATTACAAGCATAATCACATTGATTGCATTTAAAAGGTTTCTTCTTTTCATGGACAAATTCTATATGGGCTTTAAGACCGCCTTTCCGAAAAAAACTGGATGCACATTGATCGCAGTTGAATGGTTTTTTCTTTTTATGGATAATGTTTACATGCTCTTTAAAATTAGATGAAGTGCGGAATTTAATTCCGCACTCAAAACATTTATATATTTTATCAGAATGGTGGTGTTCTTTATGTTGGTATATTGAATTGCTAAACGTCGTATATTCACATAAGTCACATTTATATATTATTTCTTTTGTATGAATATTCATATGTTTTTCTAAATTGGACGATTTCTTATATTTTTTATTGCAATAGTCACATTCATAATCCTTACTAACGTTTCTTTCTCTTTTGAGATGTTCCTTTAAATAATATTTAGTTTTAGTTCTAAAATCACAATTAGGACAAGCAAAAGGGTTCTTTCTTTCATACCATTCTTGAAGAGATGTCCAATAATCATCACCATAGGAAACTAGAATCTCTTCCTGCGGTTGAATATCTCTTAAAGCTTTTATTTCGCAGGTATAAAACCCTTTTAAAGTTTTATTAGACTGTTTAAATTCAGCATTAGCACCGATGTTTCCGACATCCTTAGGATCATTAATATACTTCAACTCGTTTCCAATTACTTCTCCGTCAATGTAATAATTTCCCTTAGAATCAGGATATAATTGGTAAGGATTCCAATTTAAACGATCTTTTTTGGGATCTTCATTACAATATTTCATCTCTCCTCCATAAGAGCCTATATATTCGCCTTCCTTAATCAATTCTGTAGCGATTACTTGTTTAGAACCTTTTCTATTAAAAGCAGGATGATTTTTAATGTTTATATCTACTACTTGAATCTTTCTTACAGCTTTACTAAAACTGACTCTTGTTTTATCAGGCAAAATAATACCGTTAAAGACTTCTTCCATTTGATTTTTAAGTTTAATAAAAAATTAAAAATCAGTTTTAAATTCAATTTCAAACTCATAAGATTTTTATATAAGAGATGTATCTCTTATATTTTATTGTAATTTTATTTAGCCTTTAGAAAGTTGTTTTTGTTGTTCAACTTCTTCTTCCCTTCTAATCTCTTCTATTGCTGTCTCTAGATCTTTTCGGACACCTTCCCTTTCTTCAACTGGAAGTTCATTTACTACAGAAATTAATCTCTCAATCACTGTTCTCCGAAACTTGAGCCGATTTTCTTTAGACATAGCTAAAAGTTCCTTATTTACTGGATTGTTTGGGTCTTTCATCAAACATTCTACTGCTCCATTATTTACATTTATTAATCTCTTACGAGCAGCACGGAGAAGATAAACACCAGATCTTTCAATTGCGCTATCTCCAATGATATTATAAGTAATATTGGTTGTATGAAAGTGAATATCTCGATTCACTGGTTCTGGTTTTTTGAATTGTTCTTTCGCTTCTTGTCGGCCAAATCCAATTAGATCTTCAGCTGTCGAGACAACAAAAGTAGACTTATTTTCAGGATTAGGAGCTGAGATCCTTGACCATGTACTTTGAGCTACTTCTTGTCTCAAAATAGTCGCATCTTCGGCTTTCGAAGATGCAAAGCCAAAACTATTTTGAGGAGCTGAACACCCACTTTGAGCTACTTCTTGTCTCAAACGATTGTTTTCACGAGTTAGACGATCGTTCAGATTACAAAGACGACGGACAGTTCTATAGAGATGTGTAATTTCTTCGATTTTACATTTACCTGCAGGACCGGCACAACATCGAAATCTTAATTCGCCGCCATCAAGATACATTGGAGTTGAAGCATGATCATCAGGACAAGGGTATACACCAACTGATCGTGCCGCCATATTTTTCTTAAATTCTTCATAAGTATTCTTTTCCTCTGGAAGTTTGTTAGACGACTCACTCCCTACGTTCCACATGTTAAAAGAGTTGTAAAGTTCTAATAGTCTCTTTCTTTTTAGAATCCTAAAAAATCTTAATTTCATTTTTAATCGATTGAGTATCTAGTTAATCTAAATATTTAATCTTTACTAAAAATGAGTATAGAATTAGATGCTCTGTTCTGATTTTTCATATAACGAGTCAAACAGTTTCGAAATCAATTTTCGAAAACGAAAATTAAAAATTTTTAAAAAGAAAAATAAAAAGATAAAAAAGAAGACTTTTAGTGGTTTGTAGAGTTCTGAGGAACGCCAACAGTAATACATCACGGGGATAGGAATCATGATTTATTATAATTTAAATTATAATAATAATGAATGTGTTTCAAATTTCTGCCGGAATTCCAAAATATCCATTCCATCTATTAGTAGAGATCCATAATTTTATGTCACAAGTCCATGTTGCTTGTAGTCTATTATTATCCATGTATCCTGGTTTTATCAGAAAGTCATAAGGATACACAGTTAATGTTTGTTTTCCGGGTTGACTAGATGTCTTTACAAACCCTTTTTCTATTAAAAGATTTTCAGTTAACACGAGAAATTCTCCATGTTTTTCTCCAAGTTCTATGACATATAAATCATTATCTCCCTTTTCATAAGGTTTCCTTTTATGTATATCATTTTTCCTACGAGATCCGTTACTTTTATTGAGATCTATATTGTAACTTGAATTACCATTAGGATTAGAACGATATTTCATTTGAACTTTCAATCCATTAACAATAAGATCGGTATTACTACCACCATTTTCTACTCTTCTTACATCGAATCCAAATTTTTGACAATAGATTAAAAACCTATTAATAGAATGGTATTCCTTTAAGTTAGCTACTGATATGGAATTTTCAAATACTTCTTGAGTTATAATCGGAGCAGTTCTTAAATTATTTTCTAAAGATTTGACGAATTCAGGCCATTGTTTAACAAATTTAGAAAATTTTCCATTTTTACCTTTGGTAGTAACACCTGCACTTTTTACTTTTAGATCATCAGTGACAATATAAAATAAACCAATTCCGGCAGATTTACTCATAGCAGCTATTAACATTCCATTATTGTAAGTATTGAGATCGTAAATATAATATGTAATATTTCTCTCACTTTTTACTGTTTTTGTCATCGATTTGATTTGTATTCCTCTTGTTACATCTTCGTTTTCTAAAATAAAATAAATATCAAATTTAGAATTATTGTAATCTTTCCAAACTGCTTTGACTGATTTAAAGCTTCTCAATAATTCCATAGCTTCTTGTTCAGCGACATTACCATTAGTTATAGAAGAGGATGCTCCTTGGTGAATGAATATATCCTGTTCTAATTTTTTCATTTTTAACATACAGAACAAAAAGTTTAGAAATTGGTTTTCTAAAAAAAATGAAAAAAAAAATAATTTAAAAATAAAATTAAACAAAATTGACTAGTTTTATTTCTTCAAAAAAGTTGCTGTTCTCGGAAAGAACAGATAATCAGTAACGAAATTGGGTATCCCGAAGTTCTTCAAGTTCCTAAAGAAAACTTATCCCGATCTTATTCTCGATATTTTTGAGAAAGCACTTCCTCAAAATTCTTTTGTAGAAGGCCTATATGTTGATTTAAATGCTGTTATTCATACTATCGCTAAGGCGATGTTTAGATATGGAAAGGAAAGTCTCAGTGAAAGTGATGTAACAGCTCAAGCTTTTTATCGTGCTCTAACGGAAGATCAAAGAAATCTTCTTATTTACCAGAATGTTGGGACTTTCTTGGCATATCTTTATTTGAGGATCAAGCCTTTGAAAATCTTCATGCTAGCGATCGATGGTGTTCCGCCCAAGGCAAAGATGGATCAACAAAGAGAAAGACGTTATGGTCGTACCAAAGGAGAAACTGATTTTTGGAATTCGGTGGTAATCTCTGTTGGAACACCTTTTATGGAAGGTTTGGATACCTATCTTAGTAAGACTTGGATAAATCAATATACTGGAATTTTTGCAGCTGGAATGAACATCATTCACTCTTCCCATAGAGAACCAGGTGAGGGAGAACATAAGATCTTCGATCAAATGGGTAAAGATTTGAAAGGTAAGGATCGAACGAGAAAAATGTATGGAAACACTTCCATAAGATCTACACCTTATCAAGTAATTATTGGAGCCGATAGTGATTTAGTTATCCTCTCCCTTTCTAAGTCCAACAACATCATTTGGATGAGGGATAAAGTAGACACCAAACCTTCCAACCAAAATACAAACCGAAATAACAATAATAGCAAACCAGGCCATGATATTAGCTTAGAGGGACAAAGTATGTTGGAGTATGCTACTCTTGCTTCAAATTATCCTGATTGTAATTTATCAGTTGAAGATAATACCCAAAGAACTCAACAGGCATGGATTCAATTGTTTAAGAGTGCTTATGACTATATCAACATAACAGATATGAGAAGAAACATTTTAGATCAGTATATTGCGCCTAATGACATCACTGACTTCTCTTTTATTTCGTTCTTTGTTGGAAATGATTTCCTTCCTGCTATTCCAGAATTGTCAACGGTTGTTTCGATGGCACCGCTTTATTATGCCGATGGCGATATTGAAAATCGCTTTAGGGATATTTATCAACAAGTTAACTTGCCTAGTAATGACAAACGAGATAGGAGGGATAATAACAACTCTTTCAAAGGAAGAGGAGAAGTTCAAAATCCTCCAGGAACTAAAACTAAAAGTTTGAAACATTTATCCCGGGAAAGAGTTAATGAATTTAATGCTAATCGATTTTGGGATGACTTTAGAGACGCTGAACCTACTTGGACGAGGGAAGATGGCTCAATCAATTTCAATCGAGCAAGAGGCATTTGGAATGAGTTTGATCAACGAGAAGAAATTTATCCTTTAGTAACAGAAGCGATTACTGGTACTAAAAAGAGGAAGTTGATGTTCAAAGTGGAAGGTGGAAGGTGGCAAACTCCTCTAGTCGATGTCGGAGCATTAAAGAAGTGTCTTAAGATCTATTCTAATCTTATCAAAGAAATTAGAGAGGAAAAGAGAAAGGGAAAGGCTATCAACGGAAGCGGTACAAATGGGATTGGGGAAGAAGCCGGTCTCGATTCCTTTCTTGTTAATAAGAAGAACAGAATAAATTATGTCAACTTGTTTAGATATTTGAAGACTCTTCACACTTATATTCAAGTGTTCATGACTTCTGAGATTTCTAACTATGAAGAAATGGTGAGATATGGAAGAGAGGTCGATCCTTTAATCGCAATGTCACTCGGTCAAGAAGTGGAAGGAAAGAAAACTAAACCAGATATTGTTCCCGCGGCTTTTTCTGGTCTTCACAATATTAGAGCTTTTGGAATTTATGACAGTAAATACGCCGACCCGAGATTACCAAAACAAACGATCGATGAGATGTGCAGAAAATGGTTAGAAGGGGCTCAATGGACTCTAGTTTATTATTCTCTCCGAGTTGAAGGTACCAATACGGAATGGTTTTATCCTTATCGTGATGCTCCAACTATTCTCGATCTCTTAAACTATTTAGAAAGTAGAATGGTTTGTGAAGTTGCTGGATTTCCAGGTATTGCATATAATTGTCTTGATGACTCCCCTCCAACCGTCGACATGATTAAAATTAAGGATCATACAATTTATATCTATATCAATAGCGATGGAAAGCAGATTGCTCTTTTAAAGAACGATTATACCGGTGATAGTAAGTATATTGACATCGATAAAGTCGAATTTTATAAGAAGTTCCCTGGTCAAGGAGAATTAAATCTTTTAGAAGACGAAGGAAAAATTCCCCTTATTGAAATTTCAAGAGAGATAATTAAACCTAAAGTCATTAAGTATTATCCCTTGGATGATGATATTTTTAATTTAATGTCAGTAGAGAATGTTGGACTCGATAGCTATGCTTCAACCACTGAGTGTCTATTTTGTATTATGCCCGAGTCTATTTTGAAAACACTAATGACTCCAGCTTTTGTAGACGCTGTTTTAGGTCAGATCAGTGATGCTTTTCCTTTAACTTACGAAGTAATAACAGAAGGAATGCATTATGAAAATCAAACTGAACCAAAAATTCCTTTTCTTAGCGTCACTAGAGTTGAAAGAGCAATTGAACTAGTTCTAGAAAATTATCCGGGAGTTTTCGATGTTGAAGTTAGCCGATTGAACATCATGAAGAAGAGAAAACCATTGAAACATGGTAACGTTAAAAATGTTGGAAAGGTTGCAATTCCTGCTCCAACCTCTGTTCCAATGGGCTACACTTCTTCCATTACTGGAGATGCTACTTCGGCTGGATCTAATATCCAAACCAACGCTGCAACTAACAATCGAGCTCCAAAGACTCAAGTAAGTATTCTTGCTCAACCTCAATCTACTCTAAACGTCACAGAGAAAAAGCCTCTTTGGGCACAATCCCCCTCGATCGATCAATCTCTTGTAAATAAATTTAAAGCATCAGTAGCCAAAACTAATCAAGCAAAAGGAGGACAAAATACACAAGGACAAAATACCTACACCAAAGAAGAAGCGGCTGAAGTGGAAAGATTTAAGGCTCAGATGTTAGATTTTGCTCCGTTCGTTTTAAGTAATTTACCAACTTATCTACCTTATACAGGAGGAAAGAAGCCTAACAATAATGTTCATTATGGTCAAAGAAAACTACTAATGAATGAAGTTCTATTTCTGTTGGCCTATGGGAATCTTGCTACTACAGTAGTTTACATTGGAGCAGCGCCCGGAACTCATATTCCAATCTTATCAGCTCTGTTTCCTACCCATATCTTTCATTTATGGGATGCTAGTCCTTTCACTATCGAAGGTACTAATAAAATAAACAAAAATATTCAGCTCTATAAACGATACTTTACTGATAAAGATGCAACAAACTATAGAGATAATTTTACTAATAAAGGATTTCCAATCCTTTTGATTTCTGATATTAGAGCTGGTAAAGAAGGAGAAACAGCAGAACAATTTGAAGAGGGTGTTAGAAGAGATAATCAAATGCAGCTTAATTGGGTTGTCACTATAAAACCGATTATTTCAATGTTGAAATTTAGACCTCCCTTTATCCTGAAGAAAGAAGATTATAATGATCCTAACAAAGTTAATTACCAATATTTTAATGGGACAGTTTGGCTACAGGACTGGGCTCCTCAAACAAGCGCAGAAACGAGGCTAATAGTTGATACTCGTCAACCAATTGCTTACGGTATTTATAACGTAATAGAGTTTGAAAATCGGATGTATTATTTCAACACCATCATTAGAAATTATGCCCAATACAATGAACCTTTCACTCTGAAAAATGATAAGGACAAAGACAGAGTTTCTGGTCTTAGAAATAATTATGACGGTTCCTACGAGATATGGATTTGGGATCAGTTCTATCGTGTTATTTTTCCAACATCGACTCAAGAACAAAGAAATACTGCAATAATTTACACTATGAACGAAGTTAGTAGGTTCCTAGGAAGAGATCTTCTGGGTCGTGATATTTCTGGTGGAATCTCTTATAAAAATCGTGCGCTGTTCAAAGCACCCTTTGGTCCAACTAATAAATAAAAACAAATCTCACAAAAATAAAATAAACAAATAAATTATTTGTTTATTACAAAAGTGACAAAAACAACCAGCCGAGATAAACTGTAATGAGCAAATCAACAATTTTGATTACGAAAGATGGTGTTCCTCATCTTTTAGAATTTGGTTATAATCATGACGATATGGATCAAGAAAAAGCAGAAAAATGTGTTAGAAATTATAGTCAAGGTCATGATGGTAATTTCACATTAGAGTGTTTCACTGACGGGAAGCTGGTAAAAACCTATCATGTCACTAAACAATAATTGTTTTCATTTCGGTTTTATTTAGGTGAAAATGGGAATCTCTCCATTAGGATATCTCATGTTTTGTCTAATCGATGAAAGAGGTGGGCTTAAAATTAGCGCTAAAAATGAAAAAATAAAAATCAGATGATAAAAATCAAAATTTAACAATACTTAATAGTTTTATAACAGAAATGGAGAGCGAATTACCTTTCAAGGCTATTAACCCAAACTTGAGAAAATTTGGCCCTTCTCTGAGAGGAAAGGTTATGGTATTAGAAGGAGTTATTTCTGCTGGAAAATCTACTGCTGGTGCAATTCTTGCTAAATACGTTCAGTCGCTCGATATTCCCTGCAGGTTCTTTCCAGAACCATTGGCTCCTGCTCTATTGGATTTGTTCCTCTCCGATCAGAAAAAGTATGCATTTGCTTTTCAATTGACAATGTTGGTGAAGAGACAAGCTCTCTACCGCGAAGCGTTTGAACTAGCAAAAAAGGGATATTTTTGCATCATTGACCGTAGCTTGTACGGTGATTACTGTTTTGCCCTTCTTCATAAGAACAAAGGCAATATCACCGTCGAACCAGAAAAGAGTAAGATGACTCTTGAGGAAATAAAGGAAAATAGTGGTTCTTCAGAATGGAAGTCCTACCTCGAAGTCTTACACTCTGAGAAGTTCGAACATCCTGATTACGTCGTCTATCTCCAAGTTAGCGTAGAGACCGCTATTAATAGATGTCTTCGCAGAGGATGGAAGAAAGAGGATACTTATGACCGCGGATACTTTGAACAGCTTTGTTCTCTTTACGATAGCGTTATTCCTAACAGTCCGGCCAATCACTTCATTGTCATTGATTGGAATGAAGAAAAAGATGATAAACCACCTGGTTGCATCATCAATCCTATCTTGAACCAGATCAAGATATCTTATGACGCTATGTAAATCCATTACTCTTAAGGTTTATCAATACACCATTGTATTGATATTGTTCTTATATTATTCTTATATTAAAGGTTTTTATGTCTTAGTTTCTGAGGACAATGGTCCAGGTGGTTTAGATGATTTAAC
>Ga0302140_10009067_pt1 | contig 12358 bp, 14 predicted proteins | sample I_Bog_E1_1_FD_202095 | JGI IMG/M metagenome (GOLD analysis project Ga0302140, IMG submission 202095) | Peat permafrost microbial communities from Stordalen Mire near Abisko, Sweden - I_Bog_E1_1 | ecosystem: Environmental > Terrestrial > Soil > Wetlands > Peat | place: Sweden: Abisko, Stordalen...
CATAGATTCGACCTTCATCTTGATCGATTGGAATAACCAGATTCAGAGCCTTGTCCAGTTTCATTTATCAGCTCCACAATGCGTTGTTGATGACGTAGTACCCCTTGATGGTCACGGTCATATCGGATTCCATACCATTCATCGCCATGGCAGAAACCCCGGCAATGGCGCAATTCGTAATGGTGTATTGCGGCAACGTGGTCGCGTCCGGCGTGATGTTGATGTCACCTAGGAAGGTGGTGCTTTCCATCTGGCTCTTATACTGAGCGGCAAGCCCCTGGGTCTTGAGCAAATGAACCGTGATGACCACGGCCATAAATGGCTCGCCCGATTGCACCTGACCGGTGAGCGTAGGGATAAAGGTCGTGGCCTCGCCGTCAAGCGCCAGGCTAATGCCCTCCTTACCTAGATACGACGCTGTGACATTTAGTGCCGGAATATTCGTGACGGACAGCGCGCCACGAATCCGATTCAGTGTACCCTGCGCGATAAGCGGATTTCCGGTAGTCATAATTAGCTCACGAAGTTGGTGACGTTAAGGTTGAAAATGATCTGCTCGAACCCACGCGCCGGGGTCAGTGCCGCCGACAAGCCGGCGTATTTGCCGATTGAGTAATCACTCGGATTTGCCGAGTTATACGACGCAAACGGAATTGCGTTGATTACCGCGTTGCCCGCATACGTACCGGCGTTAATCGCCGCGACGAAATCAGCTTGAGCCATCGATACCACGATGACTTGACCCAGGATCAAGCCATAGGACACGCCACTGCGCAGGGTCTGCGCGCCGCGATTTTCCAATCGAGTGATGCCTTGCTGATTGTAATACAGCGGCGCCAATACATTATTGGACCCATTGATTACCTCATTGGCAATATTGGCGTCCAGATTGATGATGGCCCAGGCAATCGTGTACCAATAATTAAACGGGTTGCCGTCCAGCATGTGACCCCATACCAGCATGGTGTTAGTCAACCCGCCCTCCGCCGCCGTCGCCACGTAGTTGATGTTTGCGGCTTTCAACGAGGTGAGCAGCGCCGAATTGCCGACGGTCGGATACGGGGTGACGCCGTACACAAAGCTGAAGCACAGCGGGCCAACTTGTTGCGCGCTCGACGGATTGTAATTCAGCGTGACGTAAAATGCCGCCGCGCAAGTAAACTCGGTCGCGGGCAAACCTGGCGCCTCAACGTGGGCAAACACACAACTATTCAGCGAGGTCCAGTTCGTGTAAGTGCTGATCGTGGTGGTAACGAAAAACTTAACCAGCGCCGACGGCGTGTTGAACTGGCCGACGAACGTCTTAAACGTCGGCTCGGTATCCCATTCACGAGGGACCAGATAGCTAAAGAAAAACTGAGGATTTGTATTGATGTAGGTACCGAGCGCGGTCACGCCATCGGCAGGGACGCCGGGTCCGAATTCCAGCACGTAAACCGATGCCGATTTGCCTTGAGCAAAGAACGTCGTTACTTGCGCAATCAATTCCGCCACGTCCGCGTCAGTGACGATGCCGAACACAGTTGCTGTGCCCGGGTTGCTCGCCAGCGGATAGGTGAACGTGGTGGTACCGGTGATGGTTGCCTGGAACGTACCGTTGTAGGCTGCGGGGGTCATACCTGCGATAGTCAGGCCGATGGTCTCGGCGCTCGGGTACCCATGGGGCGCAGTGGTCGTAACCGTCACCACGCCGCCCGACCATACCGCACTAGTGATTGCCTTACCTGCGGTCAACAGCGGCGTCAGGACGCTATTCTGAGTCAGCAACGAATATGTGCCGGGGGTCAGCGACGTGCCACCCTGCGAGACAATCGCCCCAGTGCGGAGCAGATTGCTCGGCGCGGGCGGATTCGTCACGCTGACGTTAATTTGTACAATCGGGTTTGCCATGGGTCAGGCTCCTGTTAGACGTAAGCCACGGCCAGGGTCTGGCCGGTGCCGGGGGTGACGACAATGCCAACCAGACACGGCCATTCCAAAACGATCGGGCCGACGGACGCCGGAATGGCTGCAATCTGATTGCCGATAGCAGCGGTGCCGGTGGTGGCGCAGTCGTTTGCGGATCCTGCGGTCGATCCTGCGACCAGCACATTAATGCGCACCAGGCGACCCGGGGTGGCTTTCACCACAGTAGCGGTGGTGATATTGAATGCGGACAGGACACCACCATGCTCAACGCGCAGTTCATTCTGAGCATCAAGGCGTTGGGAAGCATACGCACCGCCGGGATTTACGGCGGTATTTGCCGCCAAGGGATTTTGAGGCATGATGGTTCAGTCTCCAAAGACGGCGGGAATCGCCGAAGTAATCAATTGCCGCGCAAGGTTGCGCGATACTGTCTGATAGTAATTGACATCGAACTCGATGACTTTCTTCATCGCTATTGTACCCAATTCCGTTTGCGTGCGCTTTTCATCTTTGGGCACGGGAATGTTCGTAATCCCCATCTGCTCGCTATCCAGCGTGAATTGCTGCACGTAATCCAAAAAATCCAGCGCCGAGAAGTTCCGCAGCCCGTACATCGTGACTTTCACCCGGTCGCGCGCTAACTGGTAATGGTTCGACATCGAGTCAATCAGCGGGGCACTTTGCACGCCCGACGTTTCCGAAATGTGAACCGTCGCGTAGGGTGGTGTGATGTTCTGGGTCGATAAAAACGACGGGTACATGGGCATGAATTTATTCAGACTCATCCAAATAGGTAGACTGTTCGACACAATGATGCTCGATGTGTCAAACGTGGTCACGTCATCCACAATTTGGCTCAGCATGGCCGGAACGATAGCAACGCCGGAGTAGTGATAAATCCCCGCCTGGATGTAAAGTGGCGCACGCCGAGAGAATGAAAAACGCACGCCCATAAACTCGCCGATATACATCACCTCGGGACCAACCTCGTTAAACGGGTCGATGTCAGATTCGGCGGTGAAAATCACGGTGTTGCGGTCGTACGCTTCGCCTTCTTCCATCACCACGTCGGTGGAATAGTGGAGCGAGCCACGAACTATGACGGTGGGTGCCGGGGTGACGACAGTCAGCGGAGTGTTTAACGCCGCCGAGTTGAGAACTGATGCGTTAGCCAGTGCTGCGGCGCTCACCTGGTCAGCGCGCACCCAGAATACAAAGCCATCGAGGGGTAGTACCAGACGCACATACTTGGTGAATGTGATCGTTTGATTACGATCAATCGACTCGATCCCCCCGCGCAACGCCGCGTTGAGCTGCGATTGATTGCCGACGCTTTCGTTTACGGTGGCCATCAGCTGCGCACCTCGGCGACCATGGAATCACGATATAGCAGGGTATCCTCAAACGACGGACGCGGCCCACTGCACACGCCCGATTTCTTGCGACTTCTCACACCCAGAAGGGCGGCTAGCGTCGGGATACCTGCGCGCCCGTCCATCTCCTGGTTGTCCAGGAAATTGTGAAATTCTTCCTGAATAAAATTCTCGGTGGTGCCGAACACGTTGGAGCTCGGCGGCGCGCCGGCCAGCAGATTTTCTAGCGCGCCAGCCATCGTGTCGGCGAGACTGTCCGCAATTGCCTGTTCTCGGCTGGCTGCGAACGTACCCATGATTTCATAAGTCGCTTCCAGACGCTCGGCCACCTCGCCGGTCGTTGCGATCACGCGTCCGTCATCGTCCTCGTATGGCTGATCGATTACACCCAGCACTAGCTTCATGTGATCCCCCACAAGGTGCCGTAGCTCTGCGCGAAAGCTAGATACTGCCGACCCCACGGCGTCTTGAGATTCTGCAGGTCGGCCAGCGTGAGACCTTTCATTGCCTCGGGCGTGAGCAGGGTCTGACTCGTCGCTTCATCCTCAGATGCCCCCACGACCCCAGCCATAAATCCGGTCGAGTTGAAGCTGGTGCGAACCGTTGAGAAATAATCAGACCCAGGTTGATCCGGTGCGAAATTAATCAGATTGTCCCCCGCCAAGTTATAGACCGCCAGGGTGTAAATGACCGACGACATTTGATTCAGTGTCAGATTCACGATTTCCAGCGCCACATCAAACGACATGGTGATGACTGGCGAATTGTCCGGCAGCGCGCTGGACGGAATACCCATCACGTTGCGGATAAATGTCAAATAATCGGCGAGGGTCGGCATGATTACTCCTTACGCGGGCGCCCGCGACCCCGTTTTGCATTACCCACTTCAATCTCTTCAACCATCAATTCGTCACGGTCCGAATCGGCACGCCCTTCTTCTTGGATCTCGACCGACACCCCGGACACTTGACCACCCGTGTTCTGATTGAGCTGGTCGCTGAGCGCGACGGCGGCTTGCTTGCGGTACTCATGGCCGACTAGTGCTAGCACTTCGTCATTATGGGTCGAGGCAACGATGATTTTTTCAACATCGATCGGCTTGTCAAACTGGTAGCACGCTCCGATAAACGCCTTGGTGCGGTCGATCTCGGATACTTTCACTAGGCCGTACAAAACATGCTGATTAATGATGTAATCCAGCGCGGCGGAGTCTGCATCCTTGTAAACCTGAACCTGCGCGCCAATAGGGATAGTTTGCTCACAGATTTTGTCTTGATCCGGCGAACGGTATGTAAAATTAATCACTTGCTTGGTGGTGTTAGCGATGAACAATTTCATTTTGAGCGCCTTGTGTATAATGGCCCTAGTCGTTTGACTATTACCGGTAGTTAAATGACAAGACCCCGTAACCGCCTTAAACGTTTACGGGGTCGCTCACATCATAGCACTGTGTTAAGAATACTGCATACTTACGATAGTCAGTGCTTCCGGACGCACGCCCCAGCCGGAGGTACTGCGCAATTCCGACACCACGTCCACCGCACCACCTGCAAGCGGGGTCGGAATTTCACGCGGTGCAGCCATGTCGCACAGCATCAGCGCGCATGCCTCCAGGCCCGGTGACAGCTTGGCGAACTCGTTGGTGTCGATGCGATGCGCGCTCGGCTTCTTGATTTCCGGGATGTTGATGATTACCGCATCAGTGCCGCCTGCGCCCTTGCCAATCAGGGTGTCGTCGTAAACCCAGTCAATCTCGTCGCCGTTCAGATCCAGAATGTCCTTGACGACACCTGCGGTCGGCAAAGTGCCGCCGCCTTGGCGCTGGAACTGGGTCAACTGCACGATGTTCTGATACTCAAACGCGCCCAAAGTGCGCTGCGGCCCAAGCACCGTAATTCGAGCAGGCATACCCAGTTGCATGCAACGGGTCTTCAGCGCGCTGATTTGGGTCAGCAGGAATACCGCCATCTGGCCGTTGTCGTACGTCACCACGGTGGTGTTACCGTTGCTATCGGGCGGCAAAGACACTGCCGTTGCGCCGTTGGTATTAACCAGACCCTCGCCGTTCGCCGGGTTGAAGCCGTACAGCAGCGAATTGCGCAGTTGTTGGAAAATACCCTGACGCATGCCGAGACGTTGAGCTTCGACCAGCGACGCACCCCATTGCCCGAAAGCCGCAGTGTCGTGATGATCATACTCGGCCCGAACACGCAGCAGGTATGACGGGGTGGAAATCATGCGAGCGTTGACAGTGACGCTCGGCAGCATGTTGCCAGCGGCTTGCGCGGCGGTGACTTTGGTTCGGATATCAAACGCTTTGATGTAAGCGTACAGATCGCCTTCACCCAGGCGCACCATGGGGTTGCCGGTCGCCAGCGTGTCGAATGCGCCAGATGCTTGCTGATACTGCAACAACACTTCCGGCATTACATACGACGGGTGCATCTGGACCCAGCTGGGGGTTACGTTAGCCATGAGTCGGTCCCTTTAAATGAGAATCAGAGCGGCATTGCCGGTCGGAGTGAAGTTAGCGAAGTTGTTTACCGAGTCGTAAACAATGGTCTTGCTGTTGCCGGTCAGAATCTGCAGCACCTTAACGGGCAACGCGGCCGACGCGGGGCCTGCAGTGCCGAACGTGGTTTCAGATCCCGGATTGGTTGCCAGCAAGTAGGTGAACGTGGTGGTACTGGTCACGGTGACTTGATACACGCCGTTGTAGCCTGCCGGTGCCGCCCCTGCGATGGTGACATACGCGCCGGTGCTCACGCCGTGAGCTGAAGTGGTGGTCACGCTAACCACGCCGCCCGACCAGCTCAAACCGGTGATTGCCAGCGTTGCGGACATGGTTTGGTACGGAATCAGTTGCTGATTGGTCAAATCCCAACCAACGAGCTGGTTAGTCAGGCCGCCATCCAGGTTGGCTAGCGCTGCCGAGCATTGAACCGCCACGCGATTTTCCGAACCGTAGCGAATGAACGGCACCGTCATGCCCGCCGAGAACATCGGCGCGCTAGATTGCGGGGTGGTGATGCCGTTTGATCCCTGATTCAGGATCGAGAAGCCTGCGATGCTGGCGGCGCTCAATGCGCGACCAATAGTGGAACCCAGCACGCTATCGCCGCCGGTCGGAATCGCCTCATAAATAGCGACACCTGCCCACATTGGCAGGGTCTCGGTGGTGGCCAGCGCGCCAGTCGAGATTGAGAATCGACCGGCGGGGTCGTCCAGCATCTCGCCCTGGTAGAAGCCGTTCGACTGGACGGAAAACGAGCCGACTACGTTGGTAGTGAGCGACGGGTTAATGCCGATGGTGTTAGCCATGTGTTATTGCCCCTTGTTGATGCCAACGAGCCGGCGACGGCTAGGCGATTTGAATTGGTCCCAGCACGCGGACGGGTCGCCCACGAATGAGGTAATGCGGCGACCGGTTGCGTCATTTTTCACGACTTCACGCAGGGTATGCTTCGGCACATCGAGCGGCGACATGGCGGCGGATTGCGCGTCGGAATAAATCTGAGCTTCGATGACGCCGAACAATTTGGCGTCGGTGATACTCGCGATATTCATGTCGGCGTAGGTTTTGCTGTGCTTCTTAAATCGTGCTGCCATGCGCTGGCGATAGGCAAATGGCGATTCCCCGATAAGCGGTGCCGGAGCGCGCTCACCAAATGAATTGGCGACGCTATCGGCTTTAGCCTGGGATTCAGCCAGTTCGGCTTCCTCGCCGTCTGCGCGTTCACGCGGCTGGCGCCCGGCAAGTTCGGCCACTTGGCTGCGCAGTGCGTCACCGTCAGCTTTGCTCATGTAATCCGCATCGGCAGCGGTCGGCATGGGCTTTGTCGGCATATTTTCTTGCCCTGGTGCGGCGGCAACTTCGGTGTCGGGCTTTGCGGCGGCAACTTTGGTGTCGGGCTTTTTTTCTTGCCCCGGTGCGGCGGCAGCTTTGGTGTCGGGCTTTGCAGTTTCCATCTTACCCATGCGAGCGCCGAGCGCGGTGATGGCCTCGAGGATTTTTTCCATTACGCCTTGTTCGCTCACTTCCATCGCCTTAAGGCTTGCCCCTTCGGCGTCTGGTTTCTTTACTTCTTCCATAGTTGAATCTCCAAGTTTATCGACTTTCACACCAGCCGGGGAACGGCCTTTATCCCACACGCCACTTTCACAAATGGCCAGATGGTCAAGCAATGACGGCTTTCCTTCGATTAAAATTTCCGTGTCGTCGTCAAGCTGCATTGTACTGTTAACATCAGGATTATGAAACACCACGCTAGGCGATGTGCTCATTTGCTCGTTGCTCATAATCTGAATCGCGGATTCGTCGTAAATTCGGGCAATGCCCCACACCTCATCGCCGACGATATACGGCAGAACAATCGATCCGACATTACGCTCATGGTATTCGTCTGAATCAAGGGTGCCCTCTTCCGGGTGCTCAAAAATTACCGGCAGGCCGTTGCAGCGCGCCAGGAACGCGTCATTCAGATAATTTTCTGGGGGGCGATACGTGTACTCGTCGAATTTGGTCCGGTACGCCGTGCCGGTCCCGGTGATGCGCACGGCGAACAGTGCCATGTTGTCCAGAATCTGGGGTGATGGTAGCTCGCCATCACGAATTGCAATGGCAATCTCAGTTTCGTTCAGTCCATGCGATAATATTGCTGACAATGCCCCGGGATGCATTTTCATAGTTCCATCATTATCGTATGTACGAACGCTGGCTTTGTCGAAAGGCATGGCTACATCGTACCAAGTAAACCCCAGGCTTTCCTCGTTAAGAGTCGGAGTAAACATTTCAGGTACGTCAGCCAGATATGTGACAAACCCATCAATCACGGTGTGAAGAATTAGTGGTTTTTCGTAATTTATACCGAGTTCCTCGCTAATTTCTCGGCGAGCAGCATACTCTGGGGTCTCACCTGATTCAATGTGCCCCCCGGGAAATGCCCATTCCCCGGGATGATCACCTTGCATGCCACGTTGGACAAGTAGCACTTTACCCGCACAGCGAAACATGATTCCCGCAGCATACGGTGTGTTCATCGTTTAATCGCCTCGCGCCCGGATTTAGTCAGCATAGTATCTGGCAAATCGCGTAAATTATACAAATAGACATAGCTGCATGAGCAATACACCTCTTCACCTGGCGCGGTGATTTGATCCGTGTACCCATCGGGTCCAACCTTGACTAGACCTTTTTCCTGTGCCCAACTGCCACGGATCAAATAAATTCGTTGGTCGCGGTCTTTATGGTCCGGCCTATAATCATACCCAGGCGATCGCCAATGCGAATGCCACTTACCGGCCAGCGCGCCGCCATCCACAGCGAGGATGTTGTTCAGGCTCGATACAAATTTATGACCCTGATCGATGATTACCCGGCGCTCGACAAACGGCAATTGAGCCAGCGATTTGCGAACATCAGCTTTCACATATTGCTTATCGACCGCACGCGAGCCCCCCGCAGGTATGCTGGTCGCCCAGCCGCTGAACCGCTGCATCGTTTTCTCTATTGCAGCTTGCCGATTCAATTTTATCAAATTGGCGCTGGCCATGATGCGTCGATCCAGCTCGGCGCGTAATGCCGGCTTGACTCGGTCGAGTGTGAACCGGGCAATGCCAGGATGCGTGCGGAGAATGCCGCCGTTATCGATCTGCTTGTGGAATGTAGCGCGAAACGTGTCAATCATGCGACGCGTCACCAGATCCTCAGACACCATTGCGCCACCCGCTGCCGAACGGATTCTCGAGTCCCAGGCGGCAAGCTGTTCGGGTGTCTGATATCCGTTCGTCTCGAATTCCCGAATCGCTTCGGTCAGCAGCTCGTAAAATGTCATAGTGGGCGCTCGCCTTTCGGTTCAGGTGCGGACGGTTCCATCATGGGCTGCGGGGGCTCATAGTCAGCCATGGCCTGGGCGTCGATTTCCAGCGGCGACGTAAACATGAGTTTATTCTCGTTCATGTTGTCGGCGGCCCACTGAACGATTCGTGCTTTATTATCAGGGTCGGACTGGGGCAACAAAATTTCAAGCAGCGATACGATTGCCTTAAATTTAATCTCCTCAACTTTCACCTTTTCCGATTCGGGTTCAATTAGGAACGACGGCCATTCAGCGGTGAACGAATTTTTCCACTGGTAAAACGCAGTATTAAAATCGACGTCGGCATATTCCGGGAACTCGACTTGAATCGCTGCGTAAAACGCCGGGTTCCAGGCGCGGTACTGAACAATAACATCGAAAAATCGATACAGGTCAGCCATGGTGCCACGCAGATTTTCGATGTATCGCGCCACCGCTTTAGCATCCTCGGTGCCCTCACCGAACCCCTCGGCGAACGTCTCGCCGTTCAGCAGTTTGGCGGGCATGTCCGCAGCGCTGGCGATATTCTCCAGAATGTTTTTCCGACTCTCAGACATGGCCATGTTGACATTGGTCAAGTCCAGGGTCTCAATGCTTTCCGTTTCGGAAATGGAAATAACGTTGCCGGTCTGCGCCTGTTGCAGTAAACCGCGCTTTATGTCGGCGGCTTTCTGCATCAAGTTATTAATAATCGAGCCGGCCGGCTTCATCTTAGCGACGACTGCGCCCGCCTTGAGCGTCACTAAATCGTCGGTGAGCATCGACTGGATGAATGACTTGAGCGGGAATAGGGCGCGCTGGAACACAGATCGGCCAACAAAGCCGAAGGACGACGATGTGTAAGCGATGTATATCGGATTCTCGTTCATGACCACGCAGGCCCGGCTTCGGTGATACGGCTGACCCGCGACGGCGACACCTTGGACCTTCTGGTAGTCTGGCGAATTGGGGTCCTGATTGAGCACTAGCGAACCCGCGGTGTTCAGCGGATCCAGGACGTTGAAATACAGATCGAGGTCGGGTAATTCTGAGAGTTCAATCGGCTTATCAGTCGGAACTTTCGGTGCGCCGAAAATGATGGTCCCGATGCCGTACGTGCGGACATTGGTCATGACGGCGGCAATGTGCTCGTCGCATTTGAGCCGCTTCCATTCAGATTCAAATGCGTCGCGCACTTTCTCTTCGGGCCCGTTTGGAATGCTTATCAGCCGTTGCTGCGACTGCGCGAGTTTTACAGGCCCGTCGACCATCTTCCCGCCGAGTGGGTGGTACAAATAGATCGTCTTGCAGATTTGATACGACGGGTCGCTGCCCGGCTCAATTGTATCGGCGTTCATCAAGTCGGTGAGTTGTGACCCGAGGCCGGATCCGGTGATGGCTAATGTACTCATTAAAAACCCTCGCTGTCCCCTAAGCCGATGGCAACGCCGTAGGTGAAAGTATCAAATAGATCGTCGGCTTGGTCCTTCTCACCGATTTTAAAACCCAGAACCTGCGTGAGAAAATGATTGCGTGTCATTTCCTTATACGTCGTGAGTTTATCATAAGCGTATTGGGAAATCTTCACCTTACCTTGATGCACATGCCCCGAGATTGATACGGCGCGCTCCTCTTTACCCACGGCGGTCAGCTTACTATCGATCGCGTGGACATTCCAGCCACGCCTAATGCCTTGTTGGATCAGGATGATACCTGACGCCTTATCTTCGATGTGGATGCCCTGGGAGCCATACCGCGCTCCGCAAGCGGCCGCTAGCTCTTCGCAGCGGGCGAACTGACTTGGCAACCACGCTTCAAGCAGCGACCCTTCGATCTGAATTAGCTCCCAGTCCAGCACGATTAGGTGTGGTGTCGGGAATCGGCAGTAGCCCCAGAACGTGATTCCCGTGCCGTCGTTTTTCGAGCCGGTTTTAATTGCGCTGTCCAACGTAGCGTAAACCGTATCGATCTTTTCTGGGTATTGCACCGGCTTCCCGTCCTGCAACATCGCGTCCAGACTGAAAAACATCGCGCCGGACCAATTCACGAATTCGGCCAGGTACTCTTGCTGATAAACCAGGGGCGGCACTTCAGACGGCAATTTTGCGAGCGCTTCGCGACTAATCATGGGGTTCGCCGATGTGGGCGCGTGGAATTCTTTCCAGCCCAGTTTTTTATTAGTGCATGCCTGGTAAAAGAAGTTTTCGTCGTCGATGCCCTTCGGCGTCCCGGCCATGATTGCGTCACCACCATAATCCAGCAGTGTCGGCGCAATCGACTGCTCCCAGGTATCACGCAGCCCACGCTTGACCAGCGAACCCTCGTCGATAATCACGTGGTGATATTTACGCGACCGACCGGCGTCCTCGTCGTTCAGGGTCCAAAATTCAATCGCGCCCCCGGTCTCCAATTCGATGATTGCGTCAATTTTTGATGCCGCCTTGACGATGGGCCGAACAATTTGCAGCACGCGCTTGTAGGTGGGGAGCAATAATTTATACGTTGGCGAGAACCAGCCTGTCAGATCGCCGTGAGCTCCCCAGTTCGACGCGATATTTTCCAGCGCGGTTGTTTTGCCGTAGCGTCGCCCACATCGCCACACGCTGAATCGCTCCCGATTTTTATAAATGCGGGATTGGTCGGCGTGGAATTTTTGCAGACGGATTGTATCGGCGTCAGTCATCTGGCGAATTCACTACGCGTATAACGCGCTCGGTACCGCGATCTTTGATGGCCTCTTTGTTAGCCGCCAGGAGGTTCAGCGCGGTTTTTTCAGACTCGTTGGCCACCTGGGTCAGCCCTGCAATCACGCGTTGCAGTGCCACGCCCTCATCGTCACCCGCATTAGTCCGTGTCACCATTTCGGCATGGAAACCCGCTACGGCCTTCAGATGCGCCCCCGTACGTGCGCCGGAAATAGCACTATCAGCCAGGTACATCGATGCCGCCCGAAGTTTGTTTGCCAAACTTACGGCAGTGATTTGCGAACTCGCAGGAAGGGCCTTTAAATTTTGCTCCGCTGCAAGTATTTGATTTGCAACGGTTTTAATTTGTTTGTTTTGCGAACCAAACCGTTTATTGATGGCGACATCGCTGACGCCGAACTCGCGCCCCAGTGGTCGGGACTTCTCGCCGGCCAGCAGACGTTGTTGAATTTCAGCCCATTGCTTGTCAGTCAGTTTTGACGGGCGCCCCATGTCATTCACTCCATGTCTCAATGTTCGCAGTGTAGCGCAGGCC
>Ga0302140_10009072_pt1 | contig 12351 bp, 14 predicted proteins | sample I_Bog_E1_1_FD_202095 | JGI IMG/M metagenome (GOLD analysis project Ga0302140, IMG submission 202095) | Peat permafrost microbial communities from Stordalen Mire near Abisko, Sweden - I_Bog_E1_1 | ecosystem: Environmental > Terrestrial > Soil > Wetlands > Peat | place: Sweden: Abisko, Stordalen...
CGTTAAATAAAGGGGGTAGATCGGACTCCCTTGTTATTCGTCCAAGAACACAAATATTTGAACCAGCTCACGACCTGATCGTCGGAGATTCAGCCCTGAAGCTCAAGGAATTGGTGGCTGATTCTGTAGACCTGACGGTCACTTCGCCACCCTACGACGGACTCCGAACTTATGGGCTAAGTCGGCCGGAAGCAATCAATCACAAACCCCTGCACGAGAGAGAACGGCCAGCGAAGCGTGCGTTCAACTACAACTTCGACTTCGAGACCATAGCTCGCGAACTCTGGCGTGTTACCAAGCGGGGTGGGGTTGTGGTATGGGTCGTTGGCGATCAGACACGAGACTTCACGGAGTCAGGCACAAGCTTTCGGCAGGTGCTTTTCTTTAAGGAGATTGGCTTCAATCTTTACGACACAATGATTTACGAATCGGAGAAACCGCCGCTAACGCACAGGCGGTACGAGCAGAAGTTCGAGTTCATGTTCGTACTCTCTAAGGGCAACCCCAAAACTTTTAATCCGTTGATGGAGCCGTGCACCAACGCGGGACAGGTGCAAACGCGGCGAACCGTTCGCAACACTGATGGTCAACTGGGAGGATTTCAGCAACCTCAGCCCATTAAGGCAACGAAGATTCGTGGGAACATTTGGACCTATGATACTGGTGCCAGAGCAGGCGAGGATAAGATCGCACACCTACATCCGGCAATTTTTCCATCGAAACTGGCGGAAGATCACATTCTGAGTTGGTCGAATCCCGGTGACACCGTGCTTGACCCATTTCTGGGATCAGGCACGACGGGAAAAATGGCGATCAAGCACGGCAGACGTTTCATCGGGATTGATGTGTCAGCAGAGTACGTGGAAATTGCCAGAAAGCGGATTGGGGAAGCCGCCAGTGCTCAGCGCCCAGCAAGAAAAATCGGTCTGATCAAAAGCATCATAATCAATGAACATTTTCTTCCGCGAATAGCGCAGGATCAGGACCGGAGAAAGGGGCGACTTTAGTTGCCACAAGCAGTCCGGCGATCCGGAATCAATCGCCCAATGCTTTTTTGACTGTCGCGTAATCTTCGCTAACTTCCACTGACGAACCATCTTCCTGTTTGATGAAAGTTGCGCCCGCGGCCACACCCTTGCCGATTCGGATTACGCTGTCCGGGTTGACGCCAATCAGGTCACCGCTATTGGAAACGTGAAATTCGACCAGTTTCATTTCTCCTCCATCGTGCGCAAGGCAGCTTGGACGCCGGAACTCTACCACTAGGACCGACCGGAGGCAAGATTGAAGAGTCACGCGCCGACCTCGACGTTCAAGCCGCGTTCTTCGACTGCCGTGTGTCGCAGTTGACCACCATGTACCAACGAGTAGGAAAAGGCGCTTCGAAACTCCAGAGGCCGGGTATTAACGCTCGGTAGGCAGCAAGAACTTTGATAAATGCAAATTGAGGCGTTATGGCAACAGAGAAATGGACTATTGCAGAGAAGTGGCTTGAGAAGATTGACCGCCCGTGGATGAGCGGTAAGACCCCCAGCGACCGAGTGGCGGCGGGCATCGACCGCAGGGCAGTTCGCAGCATGAAAGATGCGGCTGAAAATGTGCTGCAAAGCGCCAGCCCCCGTTACACAGACATCTTTGTTTTTGCCGACGGTTCGGGCGTCTACGAAAAGCGGCAGGATGACTGGTTCGTGATGGACGCCGCCGAAGTCCGTGAGCACGGCGGCGAAACAGACGACGATGAAGTAGAAGACGACGAAGTCGTGGAAGCAAACTAACCAAATGGGGCGAGGTGAGACGACGAACCTTGCAGATCAAGGAAACGAACGCACGCCCCTCTTTTTAAGCTTCTAGCAACGTTCGCCCCGCTCCCGCCATTTCACGATTGCGTATTTCCCCAGATAAAGCTGCTCAATCAGTCTTCGGTCGCTCAATTCACTGAGCAGGTCGCGGGCCTCGTCCTCCGGCACGTCAAATTCCGCTGCCAGCGTCGGTGCGTCTCCGTTCCAAATTCCATCTTTGTCGCAGTGCTGCCAGATGTACTCGAAAACGTATTCCCAATCAAAGTGTCTCTTTTTCATAATGCGGGCCTTTTTCTTCTGGGACGCCTTCCTGTGTCGTTGTCCCACAAAATAGGCAGCGGTATTGGGAAAAACGGAATTCACTCGCGAGGGTCGCCAATCACCTGTCGGACAGGTTCGGGAGCGCGAGGTCTGGGACGGGCGGCCATGCCGTCCCTTTCTCGCAATGAACATTACGGGCCTTTAGGTATTGGTCAATGTGGAAGCTTGCAGGTTGCCACAAATTCCGCTGCTACGGAATGCATTGAATGTAGGACAGAGTGGGGACGCTCTGAAATTTCGGAGGAGCCAGTTAATTCAGCCTTTCTGGCTTCTCTTCTTTCACGACCGAAAAGTCCCCGTATCCAACAAGGCTGAAAACAGAAGGCTGAAATGGACACATTCCTGAGTCAATCAAAGAAGTCATCCACACGGCCTCGTGAGGTCGTATGGCAAAAAAGTCTTCCAGATTAAACGGTCAAGAATACCAACCCCCTTATCAGTTCTGGCATGAGCCCCAGTTCTGGGCCGACGAATGTGTGTCTCGCGGTATGACATGGCTCCAGCGCCACCTTTACCGGGCGTTGCTGCAAGCCGCTTTCTACTCCTCGACCCGACCCTATCTCCCAAATTCGGATGACGAATTGTGGATTCTCGCTGACGCCGGAACAAAACAGAATTGGATCGATAACAAAGACGCGATCCTCGTCAAGTTTCAGGAGAAAACGTTGAAGGGTGATGTAAAAGTTCTTTCCCACAAGAGACTGATGCGGGACTGGATAAAACTCATTCAGGGCAGCGAGAAGCAGTCCCAGCGCCGAAGGGGCAAAACCACAAAGAGAGGCAAGCCAAGCGTTGGCAAGGAACCATCTGAAAATGATGGGGATAGCGACATTGAAGCCAACGAAGATGAGTTATGACCACGGATAACCACGGTTATCCACGGATGCAAAATCGCAGCGAGCGGTTAACCACGGATGACCCCGGTCAACATTGAGATTGTCATAGAGATTGAGATTGGAATTGGAATTGTGGTTGTGATTGGGGTTGGGGTTGAGATTGTTGTTGATGTTGAGGGTGGCATTGACATTACTAGTTGAGAATGAGAATGACAGAGCTTCGCTCTGTTCTTCTTCTTTCAGAAGGTAGTGTCAGCACTCACAAACAAAGACAAGAACAACACCAGAGGAGGCTTATGGGCAATGGAGTCCACACCGACAGGTTAAAGGTTGGCAAAGATAGTCCACCGGGGCTAAAGCTCAGCTATTGGTTTTGGATGGAGCTTGGTCGCCCAACCCAATTCCGCAACGCCAAGACTTTCAAGGCATGGTCGCCCCGGATGGAATCCCTCTTGGCGAAATCAGGGTTGGATTACGAACGTTTCAAATGGTTCTTGGTTTGGGTATGCAGGCTCAGGGATTCCAACGGAGCAAACTACGGCAACGATTTTACTGCTCAAAACTTGAGGGCTGCCAATGACCCCATGTCCAGTTTGGTCAAACAATTTCCCAAGACCTACTTTGAAATCTTCCTGCCCCGTGCGGACAAGCGCATTCCCTTGCTCATGGAGAAACGCGAACGGGAGGACGAGCAGAGGGCGGCACGGCAGAAACCTGAACCAGAGAAGCGGGTGAGGTTCGTTGACATACTGGTCGCTGATGCCAGCGACGGATCGATTAAGAACGCACAGGACTTGGACAGACTGGACGACGCCTTCCACATGCTCCAGCCATTCCCCGGCGAGAGTATGGAGGACTGGATTGACCGCGAGTGTGAGTTGCTGAGCGGCGACGACTGGCGATGCGAATACTGCACATACGCATTCAGTATCGACGGAGGCGATGATGCGCGGATCAAACTGTGTGCGGGTTGCGAGGAGGAATGCATCTTGTGGGCACAGGATGATCTAGAGTGGATGCATGACGGGGAGGTGGGAGAAGAATGGATGCCGTGGGATTGGGGGACCGTCCCGTTGGGATATGGGGCCATGCGGTATCCGCAGTATGGTTATCAGAGAGCAGAGATGTTGCCTGTGGTCTTAGCGCCGAGAAAGAAATGCTCCCTCCATACCGGGCCGTGCATGTGTCCGCGAGCCGCACCCGAGGGTTAGGTTCCACCTTCTTGAGGATTCAACGCACCACATGCTCGTCTTTCAGGACTGTTTCCCGCCCCGCTGAAGCACTCTCGCGGCACATTCAAGAACATTTCGGCGACTTTGAGAGCCATATATTAAGGGGCGCAGATCGGTGCCCAGCGTTGTATCGCAAGTTAACAAATTGCGATTAACACTGGGAAAATCAAATTCCGCTGCCCCGATAGTCGGCTCCGAATTCCCGTGTTAAGCGGCGAATCGGCAACGTTTTTCTGGAGGAAATAAAAATGCGAGCAAGGCCACAGGTTAGAGAAATTTTAGTAGCCCAAAAGCTACAACGGTGGGCAATGATCAGTCGCTGCGAATATATCGAGCCTTCCTTTCCACGCGCCCGCGCCAAGAAAAATTACTGGCGTTTATATCATCGTTACCCGGAGGTCGCGGCCCGGATTGGCCTCCATGAGTGGTCGGTATTTGGCTGATCTACAGCGTGCTGCTCCCCGTGCTCAACAAGGGCTAGCGGCGCGCCATCACAACAGCAAATCTGAACAAAGACCAAAGGACTGAGGAAAGCACACACAATCGGCTCACCCGATTTTTGTGCGGAGATAGACCCGCAGCCACCAGTCCAAGTATGTCTGATCCGGAAATCATAATCGCTCGCGGCCCTCGGTATTGGATTGCATGCACACTGCATGCAATACCTCATCGCAGATTTTCCACGATCCGTGGCTTCTTGCCGCCCGCAACGCATCACTGCTGGGCTTCACTTATTCAGGGGCAAAAAACAGACTAGCGAAATACATCGTGCCGCACATGCCGCAGAGGGGACGAATCTACTGCGAACCGTTCGCCGGGCTCGCAGCACTCTATTGGAAAATGGCATTAGCCTCTGAATACGAACAATGGCGCTTGAACGATATTCGAACCGCCCCTTTTTTTCGTGCCCTCTCCACTCATGGCAATGTCGTTGAGGTGCCTGCTCGGGGCCATGACGAGTTCCAACGGCAGAAAGCGGCTTTCGGGTTGGGCGATCCCGGTGCGGTTTTACTAGGGCCTTATTTCTCGTTCAATGGCGGCTTCTACTCCAAGGGCGAGCGCAAAGACGAAGGCAGCATCACTGCGGCTTCCTACGAGGCACGGCTACGTATGTCCCATGCCATCATGAGTCTCACTCAGCCAGCAATCACCGCACTTGACTGGAAACTTGTGGTCGCCGATTTAGGCCCACAGGATTTCGTTTATTTTGATCCGCCCTACCGGGGCTGCCATGTCGGAAGTTATCACTCGAACGACATAATCCACGAAGAACTCGTGCAGGAACTATTGCAGGCTCCCTACCGCTGGTTGCTGTCCGAATACCAGCATCCGATATATGACCGATTGGGCAGGCCGTTTTGGCAGAAAGAGGTTCAGTTGCGGACGACCAATTTTCGTGATGATGGCGGGAAAAGCCGTAGGGTGGAATGTTTGTGGCGGAACTTCCATCCGAAGGTGAGTCCCTGAACGGGGGACTTGAAGTTCACCCCAGACTGTAAACGGAACTTGGGGCGGTCAGGACACGGATGCACACGTGCTGGCATTCGCACGAGTGGAATCTCGTCCGTGAAACTGCAAGCAGGACGTGAGTCCGTAAATCCGTCGTGGCGCTGGTTGGTGCTGCCATGTGCGCAGATTGAGATCGCTATTCTTACCTTGGTACACTGGCTCTCGGAGGTGGAAACACATTGGCGTGGGTTCCGGTTGACTTCAAAAAGACCGTCGTGTTTCTCGGGCAAGATGTCGCCGAGAAGACATACGTCTGGGCATCTGCGTTCTGGGTAATCAATATTCAGTCATCTGCCGAAGTCGCAACGCGATATCACCCGGCATATCTCGTCACCGCGACTCATGCTCTTGAGAAGCTGGAGCAGAAGGGCCAAAGCACTGTTCGAATTCGTGTGAACCTTAAGAATGGGGAGTCTCAATGGCTTCCGCCCATCAGCATCGCACGCTGGAAAGCACACCCCGACAACACCGCTGATGTGTCGTTTCTAAAACACGAGATTCGCGAAGATTGGGATCACGAAGGCTGGCCGACAACTGCATTCGTCACCCCAGATAGCACTAAGGAAGACAATAAGGAGATTGAGCTAGGAGATGAAGTGTTCTCGGTGGGTCTATTTTGGCCGCACGAGGGAAAGACGAGGAATGTGCCGCTGGTTCGGATTGGCAACATAGCTGCTCTCCGTGGTGAAAGAGTGGAGACGACAGAGGGCGTGTTCTCAGACGTGTACCTAATGGAATCTCGCTCGGTGGGAGGATTGAGTGGTGCTCCCGTATTCATTGACATTCTTCGTGCGAGGCTTACTGGAAAAGAGATCGCTGGTGGGGCTGTTTTCGTAGGGCCGTTTCGGTTTCGACTAATTGGGGCGATAAGCGGTCACTTTACTGGCGCAGATGATGAACTCCTGAGCAATGGGATACCACGAAGTGAGTTGGCGAAACTCAACATGGGAATCGTCTACGTGACACCAGCCGATAAAGTACTCAGTGGTTTACAACAATTCAAGGATGAAGAAGAAGCCGAAAGCCAGCATCTTCGGGAAGGGGCACCGCAGTCGGTCGAGGTAGGTTATCCGGGGCCAAACACCAACGTCTCTTCTCGGGTATTAACGACTGACTCTTTGGACATCGGGCAGAAGAACAAGTAATGCAGTGATCTCCATTGGCAGCGCTCCGCTATGAACCCCCGATCTCGTGCTCCGATGGTTTCGCGGTAGCATGCTCAAACTCTTCGCCAGCGGATTTGATCGCGGTTTGAATCCAGCTTGGCAGTTGGAACTTGGCATGAGGATTGGTGAGCAGCTTCGTCTGTAGGAGCCAGCCGTACCGATCTCCCACAGGTGCCACCCCACCGCTAAACAGGCACACTCCGCTAACTCGGGTATGAATCGTTGGCTGAAGACGTCGCCCAATGAACGACACCCAAGCTCGAAGTTCCTTTGCATTAGTCGGAACATCGATCATTACCAACCCCGGCGCTTCTTTCGGCAACTGTCGAGCTTCACCTCTCAGAATCTCCTCGGCTCTTTCATCTGTGAAGGGCAGCCGCACTGAAACCTGATGATGCGGCCCGCCGCCCGATCCGCCGCTGAAGAATGCGGCAACTCCGAGCATCGGTGTGTTGGCGAGTTCTGGAATTTCGGGCAAGAGCAAGTGCCCAATCGGGACGTAGTTGAGGAACATGAACCCGATGCCGTTGACTAAGCGTGCTCGTTGCTGACCGGGCAATCGGCAGAATTCGGGTAGTTTCTCGCACAGAACTTTGATCTCATCTTCGGATGGCTCTCGCAGGAACTCGATATTTAGAGAAAACGACTGCTCGCTTTTTTCGAACACTCCTGTGATTTTCCTAAGAATTTCTTCGAGCCGCTGGCGCTCCTCGGAACCGCCCGGCTGCGTCACTTCAACAGTTGTCCATTGCTCGTCGTCCACCCTCCTAACGCGAAAATCGGCTTTCCGTGTACCGACCGCTGGGTGTAATTCCAATTGGATTGAAGGATCGTGGGCGCGAATCAGATGGATGGCAGTTAGTTCTGCCTCGGCATTCTGATCCTTGCGTCGAAGATGCATGATCAATTCTTCTGATTGAGCCAGACTTTCGAGAGCGGGCAATCGGAGCCCCATTCCTATTATTCGCATCGTCGGAGCGATTCCTGTGCCCGATAGGGTCTCGGATTCGATCCACTCGGGGCCTAGCACCCGCACAACCCGTTCGACCGCTGCCACCACGACCTCGGACGCTTGCGAAATTGCGTCTATCTTGGAGCGGAGCAGGTCTTTCTCGATTCTCTCAATCGACCAACCCATTCGCCGATTGTACGAGAACATCAATCGCCACTTTTATCGCTGGCCCTCACTGTAGGAACATCCATGAATGCCTATCACCATCCCGTACCCCGGTGGAAAAGGCCGACTCGCCCGAACCATCGTCTCCTTTCTACCAAAGCGCGGTCGCACTTTCGTTGAGCCGTTCGCGGGTAAGGGAAACATTTTCTGGGAAGCCGCTTCGCAGCGTCTCGAATACCGCGATTTTTGGTTGAACGACATAGCCACATCTCGCTTCTTTCTGGCGATCAAGGTCGCGGGGCATAAGCTCAAAGTCCCCACACGCAGCAGAACCGAATATGAGCGCCAGCGAGAGGCTTCAATCTCTGGCGACCTCAATGCGATTTTGCTCGAACCATATCTATCGTTCAGCGGAGGCGGCTACTTCGCCGCTGGCTGCAAGGGTGGCACTGGAAGGGACAAGAATTATGGTGGCGTATCAGCAACGGGATATGAAAATGCTATTCGCAGATGCCACGAGATCATGCGGAAAACTCAGCCTCGTATCACGAAACTAGACTGGCGAAAAATGGGGCTGGAGAGTCTCAGGGAAGAGGATGTCGTTTTCTTGGACCCGCCATATCCCGCTTCAAATGTTCGTTCGTACAATGAAAGCACTGTGGACTACGACGAGTTAGTGGACACGCTGTTGCGGGCGAGATTCCGATGGGTGATGTGCGGCTACCTTCATCCTCTTCTCTGTCCTTTAGGCGAGCCGTTTTGGGCTAAAGACGTGAAACTCTTGTGTGTTCGAGGCGAGGAAGAGGGCCGCACCGAATGTCTGTGGAGCAATTTCGTCGAACGTAGCAAGCGGACAGTCCTTCCGCCAATGTTCCGAAACAAGCTGCGGAACCTCGCAGATGCTACATCGTTATCTTTCGCCGACCTCGACGCCAAGGTCGATGAACGGTTGCAGACCGTCGTCAACGACTTGAATGCGCTGCTGCCCTATTTTCTTGAGATGCATCGTCGCCTGTCTGCACCCGGAAGGCGCACCGATCTTCGGGGCGGGGCTCCCGCCGACCTAACGTGGACTTCGTGGGTTCTCTCAAAACGCAAGAGATTGGGCCGGAGTCTTAGGACTATCCAGCACCTCTTGCGCGGCAAAACCGAGGCATCCCAATCGCGACAGGCGTTGGCCAAACATCGCGCAGAATTGCGTTATGAACCAAACTCGACAATATCGGTGAACAAGGTGCATTGTGGCGATTGCATCGCGTTGATGGACAAAATGCAAGTCGGTTCAGTCGGACTCATCGTGACGAGTCCGCCCTACAATCTGCGGAACAGTACGGGGAACGGGCTAAAGGATGGGCTTGGCGGAAAATGGGAAAACGCCCAACTGGTTGACGGATATGAGTCGCACGCTGACGACATGCCGCATGATCAGTATGTGAAGTGGCAGCTAGCCTGTCTGACATCCATGATGCGCGTGCTCCGCGAGGATGGAGCAATTTTCTATAACCATAAATGGCGGGTTCAAGATGGTCTGCTCCAAGACCGCTCCGATATCGTGAAGGGATTCCCGGTCCGGCAGATCATCATTTGGCAGCGTGCCGGAGGGCTCAATTTCAATTCTGGTTATTTTCTTCCAACCTACGAAGTCATCTACCTGATCTGCAAACCAGCTTTCCTTCTGACTCCGAAGGCGAATGCGTGGGGCGACGTGTGGCAAATTCCACAAGTGACCGATAATCCCCATCCTGCTCCGTTCCCCGTCGAACTGGCGAGGCGTTGTATTGAATCCACCGATGCCGAACTGGTGGTCGATCCCTTCATGGGCTCGGGGACGACCGCCATCGCAGCCGAGGTGTGCAACCGAAGTTGGATTGGAATTGATATTTCACCGGACTACTGCAAGATGGCAAGCCAGCGCATAAGAGCCGCTAAGAGGCTCAGGCAGCCTTCAGCCGCAGCCGACAATCTGATTGAATTGTCGATTGCGTAGCGCGGGACGACCGAGGGCTGTAGTGATCTAATCCTTGAAATAGTTGTCGCAGTTCGAAACTGGCTCTCCAAGCAGTTTCAGCAGTCTTATTCCTTGAACTGAAATCCGGAACGCATAGTTCGTCAACGGAAGTTCGCGAGGCGATAATTCTAACTCGTGCGCCAATCCGAATCCCTGTAGGCGGTTACAGATTCCGAAGCCAATCTCACGGGTGAACATATTCGTCTCTATCTTCTGCCCCAGTGCCATTGCTATTTGCGTGGCAAGTTCCTGCGCACGGCTTACTAGGTTGCTGGGATGCAACTTCATAATGCTGCCGATACCGGGATTTGGCTGCGACTTCCAGTCGCCGTCCTTATTCATGATCTTGTTGATTACCTTCAACACGATCACGTCGCGCTCATTAAACTGTTCGATGGTCTGGACAAACGATGCCACGTCCTGAACTTGATATTCGCTTCGCAGGGCGTTGCCGATCAGTTTCACGTAGCGTTCCCGCTTCTTGTCGTTGAATTCCTCTGCCACATCGCCTGTAATCTCTCTTCAACCGCAGCGCGTGTAAACCTGTCCGCAACCTTTCGGAAAATCTCCAACGGCAACGCGGCATGGGGGAAGGCAAGTTTTCCTGTGAAGACCGCAAGTCCAAGCGGAGATTTTTCCTCTTCTCGCATGTACTGTTGCTCAAATGCGCCTTTCGGGTCATCAATCGCCATTCTTACGGCTGAGTTCCAGATAGTCATTACAACGAACCGAACCCGCGCCGGACTGCCCACGACGACTAGAAAGCCCTACTTGAAGAACTTTCAAAACACTTTCAGGGTAAGTTTCAGAACTTTTGGAACTCATCTGTAGGAGCAGAATTAACACGCGGCTTGTGATCTGATGCTCCGAGAAAATCCAACAACATTGGGAAAACGGCAGAAATGCCGATTCCGGAGGGCTTTCTCAATTCACGCCAGACCTGAGGTAATGCAAGTTCTCGTCGCAAAACGGATGAAACGGTGGTATTCAATCGCCCGTTGCCCGCTAATCGATCTGAAGGTCCGTCCCGACCGCGCTCGTCGCAACCGCCTGCGGCTCATGGCGAAACACCCCTCTATTGCCGAGGCTCTCAATATTTCGATTGTGAGCCTGTACCGATGATCGCCGAGCATTTCGCCAACGACCACTGACAAACTCTTCGCCGTGCCCAATTGAATCCTTCCTCGGACCGTTACTTCCAGACATGTACTGAGGTCACTCCGGTTCGAGTAACCCATGGGATGGTTACCGTGCTAATGTGCAGCCAACGAAAAGGGCGCTGAAGAAATTAAGCTCACCGGACCTACTATCTGGGGGACGCATCAATGGCTCAAACACTATACAGACCAGCACGCGGAGCCTGCACTCATTCCCACTCTACAATAGTGGATGCCCTTCAATGCGCAAGGAGTCTTCATCCAGACTTGGAACTTGTGGCAGTAAGAAACGGGCGGGTGGAAGCATTAAACGAGTTGGAGGAACGAATACGAAGGGCGGGGATAGAAGTCTTGCATGTCCGAACGAAACCCGTCCCTGCTCCTGTCCCAACACCTGCTGCCGTCCCCCCGCCTGCCCCCGTCCCCTCGCCTGCCCCCGCTCCCACTTCCCGCTGGCAGCCGACAATGCCAGTCGGGAACCAATACAAGTGTCCTTACGGAACTACAAACTGTGGTGAGGGCGCAATCTATTGTGAGCCCTGCAACAGAAGGTACGAAGAATTCCGTCTGATGCTTGCCACTAACGACTTCTGAATAATACTTTTCGTAATTCGGGGGCTCGATCTCTTACACCATGCCGATCCGCTCCCAACCGCCGGGGTAGATAACCACCAACCCAAGATCATCGATCACGATGTCAGACGAGAATCCATTGTCGCTTTCGTAGCGATGGGCGTTCTCGGCGATCGAGAACCAGCCTCTGGCAACCCTCCAAAAGCGTGCCTCTCGATAACTCTGTTTCTGCGGAAAAATCTACGATGGCTTGTAAATGAGGCCGATGGCTGCGCCCACGATGACCCACTGAATGAAGTAGGCGATGGACTGGTAGATTGTCAGCGTAAGCCCGATGTTCAGGTTGATGTAGTTGTGGATTGCGAAGGTGCAGACAGAGAAAAGTCCGATGAGTGCGCCGAGGCATATGCCTGATACGATGCCGCCATCAGCAGTATAGATTTTTGCGTAGAGAATGGCGACGACCACGATAGCGATGAGGATGGCGATCATGCCGTAGGGCATCACCTTCATCATCTCGTCCTTGGGACGATAGACGTTGGGGTACTTCATGAATTCAGTTTTCATGGATGGCCACGCAGCGAACATGGCAAAGCCATAGACAAAGTAGGCGACCATACCCCCGAGAGAGGC
>Ga0302140_10009076_pt1 | contig 12349 bp, 12 predicted proteins | sample I_Bog_E1_1_FD_202095 | JGI IMG/M metagenome (GOLD analysis project Ga0302140, IMG submission 202095) | Peat permafrost microbial communities from Stordalen Mire near Abisko, Sweden - I_Bog_E1_1 | ecosystem: Environmental > Terrestrial > Soil > Wetlands > Peat | place: Sweden: Abisko, Stordalen...
TTTATAATCCCCTTATTATATATTACTTAAAGCTTTAATTCGCTTAATTATAACCCTTAATACCCTTTTAAGCTCTTTATAATATTTATAATAAATTCCCCTTTCTTTATATAATAAGAATACTTAATTTACCTCTCAAATAACTTTTACTTAATATCTTTTCCTTTTTCTTTATAAGTATTAATTAATATATTCATTATTCTACTGTTATAATAATTAAACCCGCAAGAATTAAACATTATCTTCAACTCTGATAACAATGCAATATACTATGAGAGAGAATTCAATTTCATCTTGAAGGTTTCAAAGGTGAGAAGATTTTCTCCAGATGGATAATTGTCAAGTTTTTACTGGCAAGGCTATGAGATCGACAGATTGAGGATGCCACTGATCGCCAGCATGAGGCTGCATCCTGAGGCGGATTTAGAAGCCTCTTACTTGCTCATTCTTTTCCCGTGGCGGCATCAGGTGCCAAGTGCGGCTGAATTTGCGCCCAAGCTGAACTGTAAAGAGCCCCGGACGCGCAATATCACTTCGATTACGAATTCTCTAAGATCACGCAACTGGCGGCAAGGACCCATGTATGTAGTGAGTTGTTTGAGGTGAAAGGTTTGATTCGTGCTCCTGGGACACCACCATCATGTTGTGCAACCCTCTCGGTCACAACACCATTAATGGAGGCTGTTAAGTTAATGCCCAGCCCCAACTAGAAAATTCGCACATCTCCCCATCCTTAGCTTTTGGAGAACTATTCAGTGACTTTTACTCGGATCGTCCAAACGAAGCCTCTACACCCTAGTCCATTTAAACCCAGGACAAATTACATCCTGCTAGTATATTCCTAAATAGAGTGTGATTCAAGGACTTGAAGCTGATAATTTGCAACAGACGTGCACCGCTCTGCAACTTAGCACAACTTACCCGACTCCAACACACTATGTCTGGTCTAGAAGTATTTGGCCTGGTTGTCAACATCATCAGCGTCGCCGAAACTATCATTCAAGTTTATGACGCAATCAAAGACCTCCACGGGCTACCTGAAGCTTTTCATGAAGTGAACAAGCGTCTTCCACTGGTCGAACACACTCTTCGAGATGTGAAGAGTCAGACGAAGAAGATTACCTCTGCTGAAGAGGCCAATGCGCTATCAACTCTCTTGAAGAGCTGCCAGCAGAAGATCACGGAGCTGCAGACGATTTTCAACGAGATTGCTAAAAACTCGAAGGACAATTTTGTGGTATCTGTTTACAAGTCGTTACTCGCCAAGCTGGGCAAGAAAGGTCGGGTTGAGACATTGATGGATGGAATTTTGAAGGATTTGGGAATCTTGGTGGTACACCATGTTTTTCAGACGTCCACTCAGAAGCATGTCGAGGAATTGGACAAGGCCAGAAAAGAATTGGCAAAGGTGCCTCAGTCCTTGCCAGATTCTGAATTCGATGATAATGGTGGCAATGCTACCCAGATTGGTGGCCGTGATCAACACAACATCTGGGGAGACAATGCGAAGACGATTTATGGAAACAACTTTGATGCAGGGAGGGATCAGAATTTTGGTATGATCCCATCCACAGACGGAAAGAAGACAGGAGAGACCTAGTCGTCGTCCGATGCTTTGGGAGACGACTAGAATGGAGTCCATTTCTCTAGTATAGTGATAAACTAACGTTCAGAGCTTTAGCCGTCTATTATATATACTACATCAATCTCCAAAGTGATCGCCGTCTTCATGACATCACATCTCCAGACCAATATCGCAAGTACTTGGACAATCTTGACAAACACAAGAAATCCCTCGAAATATTACCCTCTGAGAGAGATTGGGGAGATCGGAAGGACCCCGAATCTGCACGTCGTTACACAACATTCGAATCCACATTCCAAATCCTTGTCAGCGAAAAAGAAGATGCTGCCATCCACATCTTGATTCTCTCCGCTTTTTTTGGGATGGCGAGTATCAGGGAGCCCTTCTTCTCAACGTACTACTCAACATGTGCGAAGCGCCCACCGTGGCTGGAACAGTTGGGCAATGCTTCCGAATGGGATGCAGGAAAGTTTGGATCTGTTATTGGCGATCTTCATAGCAGGGGACTTATACGGCAGTCCAAGCACGACAGCCAAGACATACCAGATGGAACAAGCTATTCAATTGATCCAGATATGCGCGCATGGATTCGCCAGAGACCGGAGTCCAGCGGCGAAGACTATGCAGTCGAGGCCTTGTTATTGCTCTCGGCCTTCATTCGGGCCTCCACGGATTGCCCAATTCCTCTTCAGATACAACTGCAAGTTCTGGCACATCTCAACTTCTTTCTCTCAGACCAAACACTTAGAGAGAGAATTATTGCTGAATCCGCCCGCGAAATTACCTCCAAGTCTATCGCCCTATGTTTTGCAAATTTCTTCAGGAAGTGTAGTCGACTCAAAGATTCAAAAACATTGCTAGAAGAGCTGCTGCTCCAAGCGCAGGGTGGAAGCTCGGAAAACATACTCGCAATTGTGGACATTCAGCTCGAGCTGGGAGCTACATTGAGAGACAATTCCCAGTATGGCAAGGCTGAAAAGCAATATCGGGCAGTGGGAGAGTCCGCGGAGGCTCTGGATCCCGAAAGACGGTGTCGATATTTCATCGGACTAGGGGACTCTAACGGTGGTCAATTCCATTTCCGAGAAGCACGAGCTTTTGCAAAGAAAGCATTGGTTCTTGCTGGGGACATTCGTGACCGAGGCCGTCTGCTAACCGAAGCACGCATTCTGCTCGCAAAGCTCGAGGGCAGCCTTGGAAACGTCAAAGAAGCAGGTGATATCATAAACAACGCTTTCAATGATGCTACAAAACCAGACTCATTAGGACCCGAGGATAACCTGACTTTAGAAGCTTCGATTGGGGTGGCAGGTGATCTGATGATGAAGATGCAGACCATCGGGGAGGCCAAAAATCGGATAGAGAAAACATTGGCAACAGTCGAAGCACGAAACGGCCCCGACCATCGTCTAACGCTGAATTGTATTTTCATTCTGGGGGATATCTACGGGCGAACTGGCTATTTTGAGGAGGCCCGAAATTGGTTCTTACTGGAAAAATCACGGGCAGAGACCCTGTTTGGAGACACTCCTGGAGATGCAAAACTCGAACTTCAAATCGGGTTCACCTATCGAGCAGAGCAGAAGTACGACCTTGCTGAGATGCAGTTTGACAAAGCACTGAAAAAGGCACAAGAAATTGACGATGAATCAACCAAAAGGCTTGCTTCCGGGAACTTATTTTTGTTTTACTTGACTCAACTCAGATTGCTTGAGGCAATTCCACTGTTCTTCGATTTTGTGGGGACCTTTCCTTTCGCGTTTGTCCTAAGGACTAACAAGATCTTTGTTTTCCTAGCCTCTATTTTCCTTACATTGTTACTCTTATCTGGCCTACGGGGAAATTTAGCTACTGCTATTATTGTTTCGGTAGTAGTAGGCATCATAGGGCTTTGCCTTTAATGTAGTTTGTGGTTACTCATAGCTGAACTTCTATTTCAGTCGGTAGTGATATTGTCATACTTAAGAAATAATTTACGGCAATTCTGAGCAGGCTTTGATCTTCTTGCCCGTCGCCGATGTTTGTGATACCATGGGCGTTAATAGCGTTTCGTGGAGCGCATTTCCAGCACGGTTCTCGCTTTCGCAAGTTTCGCTCGCGATGTACCATTTTAAGACACGATACGGACGTAGCGTTTCCAGTCTTACTGTGCCTTTGATATCAAAGGACGGGAATGCGCCAGCGTACATTCACGGTGCCTAAAGTCATAGAACACCTCAATTTCGTATAATCATGTCCATCTTCTTTTTCGTTGTTGTCAGAGTCTTGTCAATCTTGACCATCATTTACAAGATGTCGCACTTCTTCTATCCTTACCTGCGGTCTGGCTCTCTACAAAGGTATAACAAAAACCACAGTGCCTGGGCTCTTGTCACAGGCAGTAGCGATGGCATCGGCCAAGCGATCGCATACGAACTCTGCTCACAAGGCTTCAAGGCTTCAACTTCATACTGCACCGCCGAAACCCGACCAAGCTATCTTCCCTCCAGCCCAAGTTGTCTGCATCGTTCCCCAAGACCCAGTTTCGCCGATGCGGCGGCTTCTATGAAGATTAGTAATGTACATATTCGTCCTTTCGATCTCGACTAAGCAAGTGCGACGGTATGAAAGTGAGTCAGGCTCCTTCCTCGGATTGGTGGTAGACTACAGTGCTAGTCTTTCCCGTTCCCGCCGTGGTAGTCTACCAAAGATAGCGGTCCTGCACTCAATGGGAAACCGCGACTTGCACCCAACGTACCAACCTGCCCTGTTCATCTGAAGACCTTCTCCTAATCTTCTTGAGTTCTGGCCGCTTCTTCGTCCTGGATGCGAGGACTCAAAGTCCCACAATCACCTTGCTGCGCACTAGTCAAAGCTTCAATCCTCTCAAGTACAAACCCCAAACACTCCTCCGGGCTCTTTGTCGAATCCACAACAATCCCCCCTTTCTCCGGGCGACAAGGATACTCAATCCACCTCTCAAACAACTTCTGCCCATCCTCTTCTCCTTCCCCCTCAGTCGCATCCGCTGGTCCTCTCTCTACTCCACTCCTCTGACTCCTCATCGGGATCCTCTCCGTCAATCTCCTCTCCAAGACCTCAATATCAGTAACCCTACACTCCACATAAACATACACCACCCTTTCCTCTCTCGCAATGCGCACCCCCTGCTCAAGCGTCTCGGGGAAGTTGCACGTGCTGTCTATGATCACGCTCCTTCCTTGCTTTAGAATATCGGAGGCGAGTAAGAATTGGAGGTCATACGATAGTCTTGCTGCTTGCTCGAATGTGTTTTGGTTGTCGAGGAAGAATGAGCGGAGCAGGTCGTGCGAGATTACGACGCTGTTTAGAGGCTGGGTGAGCAGGGCAGAGAGTGTGCTTTTTCCGGAGCCGGGCGCGCCAGACATTTGGATTAGGAGTTGATGCGGTGGAGGCATTTGAGGGATGAGGGATGCATGGTGTGTATTTGTAGAGTGGATGTGAAGGAGGAGGGAATGGATGGTCGGGAAGTGAGGGATGGTTTTCGTGGCTGCCTAATGTGGAGGCGGCCTGAGCCGTGAATGCCGTCTTGAAGGCGGGCTAGTCCCGAGAGGAGGACGGAATATAATCATCGATAGCTAGACAGCACGTCAAATGAGTTAATCAAAACATATAATCAAAACATATAATCAAAACATATAATCAAAACATATGAAAACAAAACTTGAAGCAATAAACCTATAAGAACGCAATTAATCATAACCAATTTACCTCGCTAGAAATGCCTAAACCTATCTCGCGGTGTACACAAATAAGCAGCACTGATTTCTGTTCTTCTGGGTTAATGTCCCACATCTCTCTAGACATAGAGAAGTCAGGATTTGGATATTTCAAATCGAGAGTACATTTCTTTAGTTATATAATAGCTCAAAGGAACATTAAGAGGAGATTGCTGCCTTATTATACTCGATAATTTGAGGATATTAAGATCTAATATACATGTTTGATTGTTCCTGCCAGGCTGGGAACCTTGAACGTAATGAGTTATTCTTGTCTTTATACGATAGGGACATGTGCTGCCGTTTTTTGAGTCCACCACGAGCACATTAAAGAATGAACATGATTATCCATTAACGGTCCTTTAGCGCAAGTTTTCCTTACTTGGTAATGAAGGCAAAGCTGACAAGTCCTAAACTCGCCTTACATCTGGATCGGGAGTTTGTGCGGTTCATACTCAGGAAATGCCTAGGAACAGAGGATTGGCAAAATTGTATCGAGCCATGGGTTTCATCTTGATCGCAGAAGGAAGGATTTATCTCACAGACTCTAGACTCAGCGCGAGAAAGGGCATGCATCCTTGAAAAATTCTGCCGCCAAGTTTTCCAGGTGGCTCACGACGATCGAGCGCACGATTGCATGAAAAGAACCCCCCTTCCTATGAGATCTTTACCGCATTCTCGTTACTAGCTCCACCGTCAAGCTCCAAAGCTGGTTCTCAGTCACTGTCTGTAACTGTTTGGTGATCTCGGTGGACGCGTTAAAATGCTCAAAGTCTTGATATCCATCTCGATGAGCATAGTCGCAGACCCTTCTTTCGGCTCGTTGAAATTTCGATACACTGGCTTCAAGTTCTCTAGGTATCCTGTAGACAGATATAATTTGCCGATCACCCTGTAGACTCGAGAAGTGTCCTCCTTCCGCAGCAAAGCCACCACGCCAATCCTCCAGAACAAGCAGATTAGATCCCCTTTCTGTGCTTCGGCGGGTGCCGATCCAAGAACAAGATTGCTTCCAAGAAACATGCGCAGACGTGACGACTTCCTTGGCAGGTGTAAGATTGTGGGGCTATTCGAGGGACGCCGCCGACTCCTTGCGCCACGGATTTCTCGTGTGGACCAATTCTCCTCAACGTCCTCCCATGAAACTTCCATCAATGTCGCCCTGGAGTACATTTCTTGCGGATCAATACCAAAGACCCCATGCGAGATCCATTCTGAGTGCTTCAAAAGGAAAGCATCGTAAGCTTCATTAATTTCTCGTAGCTGGAGAGCTTCCGAAGGGGAGGGGTAGAAGGCGTCGAATGAGAGTTTCCAGTCTTTGTAAAGTAGGCTCGATGAGTACATCTCCTCATAGGTTGGGCCTAAGTGAAGAATTGTCCCACCCACAGCGGCCACGGCAAGAAAGACATCCTGAGTTACAATCTCTGGACATAGGGGAAAGCCCAGAAGCGATTGAACCAGATGACTAAAACGAACAACCCGCATGGCCCTATCATAGGCACGAGTGGCGATATGCTGGGCAGCTTTGGAATCACCAACTGGCAGCAGTCGGGGATAGCAGAACCTATTTACCGAGAAATCAGAGTCAGCATCCTTTTCTCTCACAATGTGGGGGATCAAGTAGAATATCCTGAGGAGTAAATACTTGGAAAAGAATATTCCAAAGGTCCTGGATGTTTTACATGAAGAGCGATGAATGGTCAGGAAAGGTGAACCTCACCATGTTAACACATCTGTGTAGAGATCGAACAATGACTTCGTATAATCAGGTTCGATGCTGCCATCCTGACAATCGTAGGCTAAACCTAGTAGCCCATAGACTTTATCTCTCCGATCCTTGCACCCAGCGTATTGGAAATCTTCCAACAATTTCTCTAGGCGATTGTCCCTCCCATGTCGACCTTTTCGCTTTTTGTCGAGTTTGTAGATTAGGTCATACTCGTAACTTTGTCCATAGTTTTTGTATCTCAAGCAGTTAAGAAAATTGTCCCAAAGCCTAGAGCGACGCCCGATACACACTTTCAAATTCTTTGACAGGCCAATTTCCTGTATCACCCATAGTCTGGTCCAGTAGCTGCGTTCACACACCCATTGACACCATTTTTGACGTCTAGTTCGACGTCTAGCCAATTCCTCTCCCCGTTTAGCGAGAGAGGGAGACTTGAAAGTGTTACGATCAAGATCATCCTCAAATGCTTTTTGGACCTCAGCAGTTCCACGACCCAGCCAGATGAGAACTGTTGATGCACGAGTGTAGATGTAGTCCATGAGTCCGACTTGACGCTTGCGTTCTTGGAGATTGCTCTGGTCGATACAGATCGCATCAGCCCAGAGCATTCTGGGCCGACGCCCTGTGGGGCGTAAATTATCCAAAGCATTGTAAAGGTTTTCCTGTATGGCAAATGGCTCACCATCAAGCCGGATGGTCTCGGTAGATTTCGAGTCCCCGCACGTATAGGACAACGCTTCATATTCGGGCTTCTCCGAAAACCTCACTGTGAACAGTTTGCACTTGACAGTTTCTGGCCTCCTTTTATCGTAAGGGTATAGTGCGAGAAGACGAATGCAGTCGACAGAAGGGTCTAAGGGCTTGTAACGAAATGCGGGCGGTGTTTTTTCCATACCTCCTCGTGAAATTGTATAGTTACCCGGTGGTGAAGTCCGGTCTATCTCTTGAAGTCACGCGGCTCGAAACTGCGGCCGATAATACGGGCTTCGGATCCTTGAGGCGTCCTTGTGAAAGACAAAAGACAGGGGCACCAAATATTTCCAAATCCAAATTGGGATCCTGTGGAATGGTCCCCTCGAGTTTGTCGCACAAAATGATGTCTTAAAAATTTTGTTTTTTTTCGAGACTTTAAGCCTCGATCACTGTCTGAGGACAACAGATTTCAGCGTCTACTGTGAGGCTGCTAATGATGACCTTGGCCGGTGCACACCACTTCAAGTAGTAAGTCTTAAATTGTTGCGGATATCGAGATCGTACAGTAGATGTATGTAAGTAACATAGAAATTCGATGCAGCTGCTTTATGCTCAGATTCAGATGGAAAACAGTGGAAGGAGTAGAGGAGTGAGGAGTGAGGAGCGTGGAGGCTGATGTCGCAGTAGTTGATTATTAAGACTTGCCTTTAATCACAGCCTTCTTGCAATCCGTTGGGCTCAAGAACGCATGTGCCAGTGAATGGTTGTCGTGAACGGTTGCGATAGCCTCTAATAATTGGCGTTCAACCAGACGATGAGGCTATGCTGAATGCAGCCCGCAGCCACAACCACACTAATCGCTCTCAGGTGCCAGCTAAGCCTCCACCATATTTTGATGTCCAAACTCACCCTAAAATTTCTTGGTTCTTTTCTGCTAGATCTCTGTGTCTGCCAGATTCTCGATGCTATGGGAGCAAATTTCGCCTCAAAACCTATCTCCACGATCAAGAAAGGACTCTCTTCCAGTCTCTCGACTCTTAGCAAATACTGTATGAATATTCGTAACCCTTTTTGAACCATGTAGCTTTTAGTCCTAGCCAAGTTCAATGGTACAAATCTTGCGGTTAGCTATAGGGTTCTTCTAAGTCGATTTATATATTACATAAGCTGAGACAAGTGAGCTGCCAGAGTAGCCACAGAATAGGCAGACACATCTTTGGTAGTTGAACTGTATTTCTTCAATTTTCCTTCCATGTTCGGTTTATAAGCTTGCCGCTCTTACTTAGGCGCCAATCACCCTAGGATCACCCTCGGCTTAGTCAGCTCACCTAAGCTATCTGAGCAACCTAAGCAGTCCTAAGCATCCCTTGAGCAGTACCCGCCTAACTAATAAGGCCTGGGCATTGACTTAGGGCGCGCATCATGTCAAGTTTTGACGAATATTCCTGGGAGCCCAAAGAGGCTCCCAAGGATCTCGAATAAAGTTCCAAGTATGTCAGAGGGGAGGCTTTCAGGATCAGGAGCGCTCCATGTTAAGTCCTTCTAAGATAAAGCGAGTAGATACTAAGCATGTTCGGAAATGCATGCAACTAATGACCAGAAGAGGCCGTAGCCTCACCCCAGAGAGATGCTATGACGCGGTAGTTAGCGATGGTACATACACTATAGTATTGGTACCAAGAGAAGAGGGCGATGTCAGTTGCGGTCACGTGCATGGTTTGGCAATCTCCGCTAGCTTCCGCTGAGCTACGACCTCTGTAACTAGGCTTCAGCACTCTCTTCCTTTTAGCTCTTCAGACTGAATATCAAGACTCATACTTATGGCATTCATCAGGCGAGATTAATATATTACTGGTTGCTACTAGAATGAGATATGTTGAAAAAAAATAGCCCCGACATGCAACACTCGAGCAGAGAAGAAGGATGATCACCGAAAGATGACCTACCTATCAATACAAACTCGTACTAGCACTGGCTCTCGTGCTACCCATGATTCTCATGCCAGCATGTGAGCTCGCACCAGCTTATAATCAAGGCTGTCATTTTCACCTTTCGTATAGAATATAGGAATACGTCAGCGGGTTAAGCAAGGCGTTCTTTTATAAGTAGCTATTACAACTAGACTGTATGTCTATCACGGTGGTTTGTGCGGATGATTAAGGATGAACAAATTTTAGCTGTTATGGCTTTATTATCAAAGTTCATATCCTTCAGGTGATACTCATATAATATAGCCAACGTTCCCGGATGCTAATGGGCTGGCCAAACCACATGAAGGTAAAATAAGTCACCCGGCTATAATATTGTAGCAATCTGTATCCTTTAATTATTATACTTCCCCTCTGTGTATATTTAGGAGTTCTTATATTACTTTATCATTTGCGACAATAGACACATTCTCCATCTACCGCGACTTGATAGCAGTTACAATCTCATCAGCTGTAGCAATTTCCCCAAAGTACCTCATGCTTTTCAAGCTGGCTTGTTGCTCTTCTTCACTGAAGGTCCCTGTGCCATCACTTACAACCAGAGCATAAATGTCATTCGTGAAGGCATCGCGTACAGTCGATTCCACACAAACATCAGTGCCGACGCCAGTGACAATAAGTTGATCACTGTTCAACTGGGTCAATTTGGCCTGAAGTTCGGTATTCCAGAAGCCCGTATTCCTCGTCTTCTCAATAACAATATCGCCCTTGCTTGCGTCGGGCTTTAACTCATCCACAATATCCGTATCCCACGTTCCTTGAATAAATCCTTTAAGTTCTTTAAGTTCTGGCCATCCTGCTGGCCATGCTTCCGTGGTGATCCCGCTGTCCGAATAGTCTTCCTTATAGCCCATCCGGAGATATATCACAGGGATATCGTATAAGTGAGCTATAGCTCTGAGATTCTTGATTGTGGGAACAATAGCCATATGTCGATCCACTGGGAGGCCCATTTTCCCAAAAGTCCCTGAAGAATGACAAAAGCCGTTCTGCATGTCTACGATGAGGAGGGTCGGGCGAGATCTAAGGTAAACCATTATGAGCAAATAAGTGAGAAGCTATGTTGTTGGAAAGTCTTATTTGAGAAGTAGATAATGTCTAAAAAGTTATCTGTCAAGGTCTTTGATATTCTCAAGGTTGTTATTTTATAGGTTCTTAAGGAATAGTCAGCGCTAATAAGCGAGGTCCAATCTTCGCTTAGTGTACTGTTCTAATAAGGATAAACTGCTCGTAAGTATACTCACGTAAGCTGACTGCAGCAATAAGGATTGTGGGAGGTAGAATCGGCAGAAGAGCCGGGACCCGACAAGGGGACTTCGTATTGTAATTGTAAAAATTCTTAAGTCGCTGCTTCACGTATCGCAGCTGACCAACTATACCAATACTCGTCGCGAATAATAAGACTATTCCGTACTTATCGAGATTATCTCCTTGCCGTAAGGTCCCTCAACAATGGCTCTCAATTCGGTGGATGGGGATAAGCTGGGAAGACTTTGCGTGAATCCCGTCTGCCATTGAATAAGAAAGACGATAACGTGCCGATTTTTTATCCTACGGGTACTACCACGCGACTATATACGGGTGCGATTGAAAGAAAGTGCTATAGCTCGCTCCCGGGATGTAGAGGTATATATATTAACCTATTCGGTACTTCCAGGGCCTTGACATCTTGGCATGGACCTAATAAGCATCTAGTGGAGATTTCATAGAGACCTTATATGAGTATTGTTGCGGAAGTTCCGATAGAGTATCTAACAGGTTCGGAGAGTTCGGTTAGTAAGCCTGGCTGCTTCTACTTAAGCGCTAATCACCCACAACTCACCCTCCGCTTAGCCAGCTCACCTGAGTTGTCTGAGCGACCTGAACAGTCCCTGAGCAAGTGATTCAGGTGGGATTCTGTGTGAACGGGGTTCGGTGGACATACCAAAGAATTAGATCTCTCTCATCAGTAAAAGAGAAAGTGCAAGAGGCTGGAAAGGAACCTCTCTTCACGTTCAAAGCAAGGGTCTCTAGACTCTTAGCAGATAATTTATCAATGTTCATATCTTTTGGAGCTATAGAATGTTTATTCCTAGTCAATCTCAATACAAACCTTGCCCTGATGTTTCCCCTGTTTCAAGTATTCAAAAGCCTCCTTGAGCTCATGTAACTTGAACACTCGAGAGTCCACCACAGGCCGGAGCTTGTCAGGATTAGCTTCGATAGCACGACACATCTCCTCCATATGCTGACGACTTCCAGTCCAAATGCCACGAACCGTGAAATTCTTCAACCAAGCTTCAAGCAAGCTTGGAACCTGATCCTGTCCACCAGCATCACCACCAACGAACCCCACCACCACAATTGTCCCATCAATTTTCACACTCTCAACACTCTGCTTGAGCGTCGCTGGGCCTCCAACCTCAACAACATGGTCAACACCTATACCACCGGTGAATGCTTTCGCAGCGGCTCCCCATTCCGGCGTCTCGCGGTAGTTGATGATATGATCGGCACCCAGCTTTTTGAGTATGGCAGCTTTCTCTTTCGAGCTTGTCGTAGCAATGACTCTCGCGCCAACTGCCTTTGCAAGCTGCACAGCAAAGAGACTTACTCCACCCGTACCCTGCGTCAAAAC
>Ga0302140_10009077_pt1 | contig 12349 bp, 16 predicted proteins | sample I_Bog_E1_1_FD_202095 | JGI IMG/M metagenome (GOLD analysis project Ga0302140, IMG submission 202095) | Peat permafrost microbial communities from Stordalen Mire near Abisko, Sweden - I_Bog_E1_1 | ecosystem: Environmental > Terrestrial > Soil > Wetlands > Peat | place: Sweden: Abisko, Stordalen...
TGCAATGCAAGATTCATCAGTCATTCCAGTCGCATTGGTGTATCCGCCTCCCGTTAAGGTACGGCCGATGTCTCTTGAAGCATGTCAGCTCCAGCTCTCAGCCATTGCACCAAGACTTACACATAGCATCCCTTCGACACCCAGGTACCAGGCAGCTTCGCAGGCGTGATGAGCGCACGCTCCTGAATGATCGCAGCTTCAATGGTAGCAAACTGTATGCATCAGCAAGAGCACCATAGAAGCTAGGTATCAAACTCACTGAAGATATCCAGACAAATGCTGTAAGAGCAAGGCCCAATTTTCGAGCCATTATTGCAATTTGAAAACAATAAAACGAATGTAGTGACGAAAACGTCAATAAAAAGAATGTTATTTACTGGGACATCAAGGGTCACCAGGTCCTGAACGAGTGACGGAGAGAAATGACAGCTGTGCGTAAGGCTGGACTTCACACAGCGGAACAGCAAGGCTATATGAGAAAACAGAGGAAAGGGGGATACTCACCAACATCCGGAACACAGGGGCAAGACGCACGACTTCGGCTCATGAGGGTAAATTGTTATCTTCGTATCCCTGGGTGCCATGCCGGATAACCAGATAGAGGACCCGTCAGCGCCGACTGTCAGCACATCGCCTTCGTGCCGGGGCTCAAGTCCTTTGAGCCGCCAAGAAATCCCCTTTCGCTTGCAGGACAGCGCATGGGGAGCTTTTTCCTCGATACGGGAAGGGCGCCTCCATCTGATCTTTTGAGTGGCTGATGGAGTCTGGGGTTGATCCACTGGATCCAGGCACCGTGTACGCAGAGGCTACAGGCGCCACCAATGTCGAATTCTGCGCTCTCCTGCTTGGTAAAATCTCATGTGGGATGCACCAGTGATGGGCTTGGCAATGGAGCAACCTTGTGAGACGTGGAGCTCGTCCAGAAGACTACTCCATAATGGTTCCGCTGGAGCCAAAGGACATCGTTCGCTGTAGATCTGATCTCGCCGTCCACGAGTTTGTTGAGGACCCTGAAAGAAAGTTTGTAGCGGAAAATGCTCCTACAAATGGCAGCAGTGATGAGTAGCAAGCATTCCAAGAAAGTTCACCAATCGGCACTGAGCCAGATAGGGGCGAACCGACATCCATCGCTATCTGCCAAAGAACCAAGAGAGCCAAGGAAATCGACCCGCGATATCGAAATTGAGGTCCCATCCCAGGGATTCGGTGCGCGTAGATCAGCAGCAGAATCAAGTTCTAGCGTGCCATCCTGCCCAATGCAAACTTACTTCCCGACCATCAACCTCTTTCAGCCTTCGAGCCTTCGAGTCTAGACGACCAAGACGGCACAGTTGTGCAGAATGCAATAGTACAATGCTGGGCGGTAGAAGTTCTAGCCGTGTTTCAAGAGCAGAGCGCTTCATGAACCCGCTGAGCATGAATTGTGATCTGGATCGTCTGGTCCGACTCGATACGAGGTCTCGGGTCGAGACTCGGTGTCTTTGCGGGCCAAGCTGCTGACTCTGCAGTCGAGCTGACCGTTGGTGGCTACTTGCGAAAGCGAGTCATTTCTGGGCTGTCAGACAGTGGAAAAGCGGAGGTGGAAATTGAGAAGTGGAGGTGGAAGTGAGACAGTGGGGGCCGCGTTTGGATGGCGTTTAAATATCGAGCGTCTTGGCGGAGGGGGAAGAGAGATGAGTTGTCCCTATTTTGAACGTTCTGACAAGATTTTGACAGCTGTCAGATTTGGCACCAATATGAAGCTATCGGGAACGTGCAGAAGTGTAACATGGCGCGTAAGTACTACTGCCTCATGTGATATGTACCATTACCTACCTTATCTCTCTGCTCTGGTGAGGATTTACTTTTTGCTCGTATAAGTGTGGGATATCGTATAGTGCTTGCGGGTTTTGTCTTACGAGGGTGTGAAGCAGAATGGTAGCAATGCTTCATTGGGCAACCATTCGTATACTTCTGCTCCAACCCCTTTCTTCGACATCAAGGACCACCAGTGCCTGTCAGTATTCGCGACGCATTGCTAGTTTCTAATATGACTAATATCTGGGAACATTTAGAAAGAAGCAGAGGATGTCCTATCGGATTGTTCCTTGGTTTATAGGACAATCGATAAAACAAATTAGTTCTCGAGCGTTGAATGTCCCGCAACTTGTGATCTAGCTGGTACGTCGAAGAATCTAGACCGCTGGAAATGCGGCCATCAAGACGCCTGGCTTCCATTTTGCTTCCTCGATTATCCCTTTATCTAAGGAACAATCTGAAAAGTATTAGCTTCTCGGTTTGCGAATGTTACATACGTTCTGTAAAATTCAAAGGCAGCCTCGCTCCACGAATTCTGACAACCCCTATTTCCACTTGCTCTCAGCGTTTCACCATGGCAGCTATTCTGGGGGTCGTTTCTCCTAAAAGCACCTAGCTACTGGCTTAGATTGATTCCTCAGGGGGTGTTCGATAAATTTCCACACTTGTGGGAGTTCTTCACTGCATTGGTGCGAATACGAGCTTGATACAGCTTGGAGACGTGAAAAGTGCAGAGAAGCCATATATCCATGGACATGCGATAATTATTCGTACATCGAATCTAGCCCCTTTTCTCGACACCGAATCAGGTAGAGCAGTCCTCAATACCTATTCCGCTCTTGTCGCTGCATCTCATCCCTGAAATAATTCGTTCTCTCTTCTATTGGACTACCCGCGAGACTTCCAAGAGAATCCGAATCAGCCCTCGCACGTCCAGAACGTCGCTCCCTCTCCTCTGGAACTGGAGCATCGCGGTATTGTCCTCCTGCAGTGAGCTCTTGCTCTCGCAACTGGATCGCTCCATCCTTCTTTTTCAGACCCAATCGCTGAGTTCTTGACTTGCCAACTCCATATCCGTTCCGCCGTCCCATCACGTTCCCGAGACCAATCTTCCTGTGTTTTCGGTTGATAAAGGCACCACCACAGACACACAAGATGATGAAAGCAAAAGCAGATGGCAGAGCAATGTAGAGAGTTTGACCTGTGGGCTTTGGGGTTGGTGGCTGGTGATAGTATTCGACAGGTTTGTTCGTGACAGCAAGATTCAAGCCTCCAAGGCTATGAGCTTCGCCATCAATTGGGTGCAAAGGGTTGATCCAGAGCGTGATATTGTTCGAGGCTAGTCCTTGCAGCCAATCTTTCTCGATTGTCCACACATAGAAACCTGCTGCTGCAGCAATTGTGGTTGAAGAGAATGCTACCTGACCGCCATTGGAAGAATTGAGGTAGTTGGCGACTACGATGACTGTTGTGTTCTGTACGGCGAAGTATGTCGAATCCCATGTAACTAGCCACTATCAGAACAACCACGTTTCTCTTATGATCTCCATGCAAAGCTCACCGTAGTAAGTCTGCCCCACATACAGCGCTGTACCATTATCGGGTTGGCACAGTGGTGCAAAATCCCCATCTAGATTGTGGCACACCTGATATGAACCCCCTCCATTGGAGACAGATAGCTCGGTAGGCTTTGAATTGCTCTGGGATGTTGGCGTAGCACTCGAAGTCGTATCTGCCGCACTAACAGTAGTTTCGACACCATTGATCGTTGAGATGAAGGGGGTGATCGTGGCTACTGGGCTTCCGCTTGCATCCACAGATACCCACGGATCGAGAGGTCCTTCACTGACTAAATGTTCGCGTGCAATTAGAACATTGGCTGCGCTGACCTGGAAGGAGGACTCACCAGCACGGCGAACGGCAGGTCCGGCAGAGGCTGTATTACAGAAGAGGAGAAAGGCAAACGCGAGGAGGCTGCTAGCCCTTGATGCGTACATTTCGTGCTGCTCAATAGCGGGGCGGCATTGACGCAGGATGTTTCTGTGGTTAGAATCGGTCGTCGAATAAAACAATTCTTGGGGCAATGAGAGACATGAGCAGTAGCACCTGGAGGCAGGAAAGCGCGTGGGGTGTTACCGAAGGATGGAAAAGAGAGCTCGGATGAAAGCCACAAACGGAGAATGCGGGGAACTTGCAGGGGTCGGCGCTGCTGAGTTTTGATTGGCAGCAGCGCAGCTAAGGGGAGCTTAGTGCAAAAATTTGAGCAGGGTCGAGTGAAGGTATACCTGAAAAGCAACAAGATCAATTCCCAGAGTATCTCACCTGCTGTGGCTCTAAATGATTCTGTCATGTCTTGCACATTGAAGCGGATAGGAGACATGGAAGGAAGCCTCCAGATGCCGATACCTCTATCCAATTTTCTCGACATCTACCATTCACCTCAGTGTCGGTTCTTATATCAAACGCGAGTTTGAGTCAGGCCTTTCCTATTTGCCTTCTTTGACATCATGGACAGTTGAGTTGCGGACTCTTCTCACAGCAAAGAATCGAAACTCTGAAAGGTGTTCAAAACTCGACATGGCAATCCAGGTCGAGGGGTCGCAGCTTCCCACTCCTTAATCTCATCGTTTACATGAAAGCTTGCGATGATCCTTTCTGTCTGGTTATACAAATACATAGCATCATCACAGCATACTCTAGAGCATCCACATTTCTTCGTGTGCGCGATCCTCTCCATCTCCAAATTCGCATGATCATTCAGAGCAGCCGAAACCATCAACGGCTTTCCGTCACGTTGTATCTGCGGCAAGCGCTCATTGTCTTGAAATCTACTTTTCTACAATAACGTTACCGAAGAGCCTCCAGAGTCTATAACAAATTGGGAACTTTTGACCTGCTAGCGAGTGTTCGAGCTGGCCACCTTACAAACCAGATCCGCGGGGCTTCACTTTCTTCTCCAGCATGTCTACAGAGCTAACAAACGGAACCACAAGCACTGATCTATGCCAATCGACATCGTCCAATACTTTGTATAAGATCCCTCCCGAAATCCGAACTCGCATCTGGCTATACGCAGCTCGGGCTGATGCTCGCATTCTTGAAGTACACTGGGACCCTGAGTACCAATTCACATTCCATTCCCACCCAAGCTCTTTACTCCTCGTCAACAAAGAGGCTTATAGTACCACACGGGATTATTATCGTCGGGAGATTATCACCTATCGAAGCAGATGCAAGTCATATCCCATGCTGAATTTGCTTGGGAAAGTACTGAGTTCGGAATTTCCCAGCTCGTCAGGTCGCTTTCTTCGACTTCGAGACCGATATTCTGTATATTACATGCTACACCTACTGTCCTACTCATTATGGAGCTTTGGTAGAGCTGTTTCTGAGAAACTTTCGTATTGCTGGGTGAGCAGATTCAACACAGCTCGAAAAACAAGATATTGACTATGGTTATAAAGATATGCCTCTCGACTTCATCACTTGGCACTCTCTATACCGATATGGAATGAACGTTACGAGGCCACATCAGAGGCTTTGAGAAGACGAAGCCTCCACAGCATCGAAGACTCCAAAGGCATGGCGAGCATGACGTTCTTCAACAAGGTTCAACTGATGGCAAGAAGAGCAGCCGATCTACCTCTGAAGTCTCTGACATTGGTCTACCGGGACCCTATTGCACGAAACCTGCCACCATTCATGGACGGCCCTCTCCCTGTGCCGTGTGGATTCGACGTTTACATACAGAAGTGCATTCCCAAGATTGACTCAGATGTCGGCATAGCAAGAGCATTCAATGCAATTAAATTCCCAAATGAGACAGTAACTGAGTTCTGGACGGCAAGAATGGAATATTGCAGGTGGAAGTTGCGAAAGCCTCATTGCCCGCGAAGTACTTGGCCGGGCGGCTACTACAATGAGGCTGAAATAGATGAGCCGGGAAACTACTGGGGTGACCAAGGACTTGATGTCCGTATGGCAACTGTAGATAGAGTTTATACGGGGACAAGAATCGTAAGTTCTCGATATTCCGGGTCTTGGAGGCCGATCTCAGGAAAGTGTGAGCTAACAACAAGTAGAATATTAGGATAGCGAAAGTGGAATATACGGATACTTTCCACCGTGTGCATCAGCTACCCTCTTGGTTTTGATGAAGGGTTGGCGGCAGGACAACGAGGGCACCTCGTAAAGAGTTTTTTACACTGAGTAAAATTGAGCAGGCTGTGGTAACGACGAAGAGAATAATTAGCATGGGGCTGTCACCTTTGTCTTTGATAGCAAAAACTTTCAGAAGCGACTATCCATAAATAGGGAACTTGAAAACGAGCATTTCAAATCTCAGGGCTTGACTCCTTGATCTGCGTACACCCCACACTGAAGCTCACTTGTCTGAGTGCCGTAAGCGGTCTCGAACAATTAGTATATTGATAACCACTCTCAAAATAGGTGAGGTGCTTTGGAGCTTTTATGCTATTCAGAATGATTGCTAGTAGGTGGAAAACATGGGTAGAGCCGCTGTATACCGACCAAGGGTGCAAGCTGTTACCCCAGACGTTGAACTCACAAAGGTACGTCAGATGAGTGTGAATAAGGTCTGGCTATCTTCAGGTAGCCTTGTATACTAGAAAGGGAAACTTAGATCAACTTCGGAGCCCCATGCCACGAACAAGAAGCTGGCAGCTTAGCCTTATCAGCACTCACGTTCGTCCCTCGAAATTCTTTGCAATGCAATATTCGAGTGGAAATAGGAGGGAGAGTCTTGACCTAGAGACGAGTTGCACTCACACCATAAAAGAGATTAATCACATTGTCTGATTCTGTCAAGTGTTTTCACTGTCTATATCTCAATTGAGATGGAGTTTCTCTACTTCTATCATACATTGGGAACGCCTCTGGGCGAAGAACTAATGAGAATCACATCTGCAGCAATGGGCAAGAGCAGTACAAGAACGCAGCTCCGTAGCGCAAAAGTCCCATCTGGGACGACGAACAAGAGGTCACAAGAATTCATACATGAAAATCTCATCCGAAACAAAGGTGAGGCTCTCCAATCAGGTGCGTTTCGTACAAAGACTGTTCCACTTCATTGACGAACAATGCGATCGTCCTGTGGAGCCCGAAGTCTCACTGTAGGAGGAGTAGGAGCTGTGGACTGGCGGCTCCAGGAAGGGCCTTCGTTCGAGCTTTCTTCTTCTGGCACTGGAGGCAGAGTTTGGCGGCGCTGGTGATTGGGGAATTCTTTCTCCCCTGCTTCTCTTAGCACTTGGTTGGCCTGAGGAGGAATGCTCTGCGGGACAAGCCAGCCCTGGTCACGGCTTGGTCGATATAGCGTGCCGTCTTAGTTCTTGTATTTGAACACACTGGAGAAGCTTTTGATGCATTCTCTAGTGAAAGTCCACTGAGATGTCCATGGCATGAATTGGTAAAGGTATGACATTGTACTAGCCTAGCTGGAATAACCAAGCAGCATACACATTTAAGTTTGTGCTAAAGTTTGAAATTTGCTTGAGACTGATTGTCCCTCAGCTTAAGGGACATTTGATAAAGTAGCATGTTTTCCAACTTTCAAAGTCCCTCAATTCATGGTACTTTCAAACTCGGCTGGACGAGAATAGAGCCTTCGAAGAATTGCATTCGCTAATGTGGGGGAATTGTTGAAATACGTCCACCCCCTTCCCAGTTGAAGCCTAAACACTTTTGAATATTTATAAGAATGGAATCCTCGAAGCCGAGCGTCTACGGCTCTCCTGGCCAGATATCATCAGCAATCGCCCTTACAAGCGCAAGCTTATTCTTCATGTCATCCCAGCCCAGCAGGTTTCCTTCCTCGTGGCTCGCAAAACCACACTGAGGACTGACCCCCATTCTCTGCAGTGCCTGCTCGCGAGTTTGGCCAGCTCCTTTGGCGATTACGTCCGCGCCGGCAAGGATCCGTTCCTTCATCTTCTGCTTGTCTTCGAGCTCAGGGAATTTGGACGTGATGACGCCGAGGATGACGTTCTTGTGCGGTGGCAGGTGGAGCAGTGGCTCGAAACCACCGGCACGGGGTGTGTCGTATTCTAGGTAGTAGGTCGAGACGTTCAGCTTTTGGAAGAGCTTGATGGCGATGCGGTCGTAGCCTCCTTCTGAGAAGTGGCGGGAGCCCATGAAGTTTCCTGGGAAAAGTAAGAACGATTTCGTGAGTGGTTAGGTGTCAGTCACCTCTGCAGATGTGCAGACCAATGTGCATTTTCTCGGAGTGCTTGGCAATGCTGTCATTGTAGCATTGGATATAGGCATCCAGCAGCTCATCGGGAGTCTTCTTGTTTGACTTGTCTTCTGCCCACCCAGCCAACATCTTCTCGGAACAGAAGTCTGGAAGTCAGCAATGCACCTCAGACATGGCTTTGAGCACTTACAAGCAAAATTAGGGTCGTCAAATTGAATATTTCTCACGCCAGCAGCATATAGGATATCCAATTCCTCACTGACGGCCTTGGAGATGTCTGCCAAATACTCCTCATCGCTTGCATAGACTTCAGGAGGAAATGCCAAGCCATCCTTGTACCGTAAATGGTACCAAGGAGGAGCAATCATTGTCAATTTGATTTCTCCCCATCGCTCTTCTGGGATCAAGGTCTTCAGATATTCGAATTGGCTGATCAAAGTGCTCTTTCCCTTATGGCGAATCTTCCCAGTGCAGATGCAAGATTGCCCTGGTTTGTGCCCCTTTTCAATGAAGCCTGCAATATCTGGTACATAAGGACGGAAGAGATCCATAGACGGATTCCTAATCTCCGTCATGCCCTCCAACTCTTCAAAGAAAGTCCCCCAAAAGACAGCACGCCTGAGAGGGGCAAGTCAGCAAATAGTGGAGATCGTAGTGGAGGCTCGCAGAAGTTTCCCAATTCATACCTGTATTCCCCATCTGAGACAGCGCGGAAACCACAGTCAAGTTGGACCTTGATGACCTTGTCTACAGCTTCATCCTCTGCCTTGGTGACCTCAGCTTGGCTCAATTCGTTCTTCTCGAACAAGGCGCGCTTCTGCAAGAGCTCCTTTGGTCTGAGCAAGCTGCCCAGATGCTCAGCGCGGAACGGAGGATTGCGGTGAACATGCGCCATGGTGAAGGAAGCTATGCTCGACAGTTCTTTAAAGCTTTTTTCTGATTACAGCCCAAAAGCAAAGAAAATTGCAAGAAGAGAAGTGTGGCAGAAAGTGGGAGTGAAGTGTTGTTTCCTTGCCCCGCTCGGCCGCTAGTGATCATACCCCACATTTGGGAGAGGGCCCTTGTCCCACCCTGAACGTCCATCTAACAGTGGCCGTAGAATTAGCCTAAACGATGGTGTATGACCTGAGAATTTTCGATCTCGCACTGCTTACTGGATGGAGGCGTTGTTGATCAAGAAAGAGAAAACAAGAGGGAGAATCTAGTTAGTGTTGGATTGCGATTGTACCAGTTTCGAAAGGACTTCGACTTCCCTCCGAGAGTAAAGTAGGTCAGAAGAGGGAGCTTGGTTGACTGCTCTGAATTAAGCTTAAGTTTTCCAACTTCTATTTTTGGAGGCGGAAACGCCCACCCAGTCGAGCCGCAAGGAACATATTACTCCCGCCACCTGCCTTTGCCGCTTCCCACTCCCGCGTCGAGTGGGGGATAATCCTCGAAAAAACTTCACTATGATTGGAAGTTCCTTGAAAAACATTCTGATTCAACGGTACAGCCTAATTGTCTTCTCAAATTCTGAAGGCCCAAAGCTGCAGCAGGTTCTGGTACAAGCCCCTTTCCAATCTCGGAAGAAATGCGATGACATCAAAGTTTCTTCTCGGTTCTCCTCTTCTTATCTTGCTGCCTATTTGTTGCACATCGCAGTCGGAGATCTCCTGCAAGATCTATTAAAATCTATAGAGGATCTTGGTTTGTTCAGGGGTTGGGTGTGGTTTGTGGCTCAGCGTTTCCCAACCAACAGGTGTTGGACCTAGAATCATGTTTCGTTTCCGGAACACAGCCTCTAATACTCGGAGGCGTCAAATATGGCTACCCTTTACAACCTTTCCTGCGACAGGTAGAGAGTTTTAGACTATCTGAGCTCATGAACCCCGTAGCATGTGCACATTGAGAACAAAATTTCCGAATGCAATGACATCCATGTCCGTCAAGCAAGAAGTCTTGACAGAATTCAGCATACGTAGACCATATCCTTTCGACCTCTCGCCAATTTGTTCTCTGGATATCAGAGAGACCAAACAACTCCAGGTTTAGAACTGAATAATTGATGGTGGGCATAATGCAGCTTGAAAGAGGTTACAGTTCTAATAGAATATCAAGAACTTGTGCTATTACCTGGCGCACAACAGCCCAACCAACCACGTCTTACTCGCATGCATCGCCAGTTGTGAATGGTCCAAAAGCTCTGGGATAAGTTGAGTCATGTAGTCCAAAGTTTGATTATTCAAAGCAACTTGGAACATTGCGAGGATCGAAATCTACTTTATGAATGTACGTACTGTACGTAGAACCATTGCTCGAGCTCTTGCATATTGGCCCTCGAAGTACTCGGGTAAGACGATGTCCTTGAGCTGTATGTAAGATTACAATCTTGAACCAATGAATTCATTTTAAGAATATCATTTCAGGAGAACCTGTTTGTGGGGCTATGTTATCTCCACGCAAAGGTTAAAATTTGATAATCTATAATTTCGTTATCATATATCAATCCAAGAGCTTCACATATCTACAGACATTACTGCAGTCCCCAAAAGACACATTCTACCAAACCAAAATCTTTCACGGCACTTGTATTCAATTCTCCCCCCTTTTATTTAGCCCCACATAGCCCCACACAGAAAACAATCCATCTAAAATGAGGAAAGCAGGAAAGGAAAGAGATAAGAAATATTATCGATGTAAGCATAAGTGAAATATAGTGGCTAAGACGTCATAATAAAGACTGAATCCTCCATCATTAGAAGTCTATCAGCCTCATGCCACAGACGTCTCCCTTGAGGATATTATCAACAGCTGCGTTGATTTTGACTTCATCCTTATTTTCAGATGAGTACATCGACTGGTATCCAGAATCGTCCGAACCATGTCTCGTCCTTGAAAGTGATCTTATTGAAGTTGTGTCGTTTAGGGTTTTCGCATCAGCTTCAGGCTCCATAGTCTGCTTCGAGACTTCTGTTTCTTTCTCGTCGGATATAGCCAGACTTGCGGTTCCATTCTGCGAAGCATCAACGGCTTCTGGGATATCGAGAGGGGTGGATGGAAGTTCCGATGGAGTGGCAAAGAGTTCTGGCTGTCCCTCGTCATCTGTGCCATGCAGCCACTCCGCATCTTGGGGTTTCGTAGCAGCTGCCGTGTTAGCATCAAAGCCTTGATGAGGCTGTTCAATTTCAGGCGAAGAAGACGGATCATTGGCTGGGATGATCCACTCGACAGCTGCTCCAGTGCCTTCCAAAACGTGCTACGATGCTCCATCAACGTCGGATGAGATAGGAGGGAACGTCGGCAGGGTCGCGGGCTCAAAAAGAGTGGTATCGGAGATGGTATCCTCTGAAGAAGAAGGTCCAAGTCTCGGTGTAGTTGGTTGGGAACCTTCCTCGCTGATGGTGGACAGGGCTTTGCCGACTGTCGGGAGGCATTGACTCTTGGATGGTGGTATGAACGGTGGTATGGGCGGTGGTATGAACTGTGCTAGAGACGGTGCTGGGGACGGTAGTACGGACGGTGCTAGGGACGGTGCCTCTACTGGTTCAACAGAAATATCGACCTTGGGAACAGGTCTCACTCCTCTCGAAGAAGATTCTGGATCATCGCATACGTCTGAACCACAATGACATTGACAGCATCTTCCCTCCCAGATACCTCTTGTTGGAATATTCCCTCCCCTAGGCGCATCCCTGATGGCGGAAAATTCCTCCCAGAGGGCGGCAGATTCCTCTCTGATAGCAGCAAGTTGTTGCCGGTACATTATCAAGGATAAAGCACACTCAACTTCCCAAAGTGGGCTGAAGCTTTGCATCTTGTACAGCGTCTGGCCTGTACTTTGCCAACTCGTTAAAGCTGATTTCGTGGTCCGAAGGAAGCGACACTTTGACATGGTCGATTTGTGCTTAGATGACCCATCAGGAATCCCTTTGCCTCGTAACGTGTTGATGATATTCTCGGCCCAATCAAAGCCCTCCTCCAAATCGTGATACTCTGGGAGCACGTTGGGTCTTTCGTCAATAGACTCTGTTTTCGTGAATCTGGAACGCGAAATAAAGTATCGAGCTATCGCCAGTTCCTGGAGAGCCGTGGGGAGTCGTCCATCTCCATCGGCCATCGACATTACCAAGAAATCATACCACGCGCCATATTTGGCAGCGATGTGCCTTCCCGATTTCGGTGCAGTTCTCATCCTCGTCCCCGCGATTTGGGACCCCCCGATGCCAGCTGGTTGCTTGTCCATTTCCCTTCCGGTACAAGGACGACGATCGCAGAAATTTCGAAGGAGACGAGTGGATCCCGTTCTGAAAAGTGCGAGCCTGGCATCGTAAAATTCCTCGGTTCGAGTAATGTCGACAACTA
>Ga0302140_10009079_pt1 | contig 12347 bp, 13 predicted proteins | sample I_Bog_E1_1_FD_202095 | JGI IMG/M metagenome (GOLD analysis project Ga0302140, IMG submission 202095) | Peat permafrost microbial communities from Stordalen Mire near Abisko, Sweden - I_Bog_E1_1 | ecosystem: Environmental > Terrestrial > Soil > Wetlands > Peat | place: Sweden: Abisko, Stordalen...
GGTCGACGCGGTATTCGACAGCGTTTCCGTGGCTACCACCTTCAAGAGCAAGCTGATGGACCTGGGAATCATCTTCGGCTCCTTCTCCGAGGCCGTCCGCGAGCATCCCGACCTGGTCCGCAAGTACCTGGGCTCGGTGGTTCCGGCGTCCGACAACTTCTTCGCCGCCCTGAACTCGGCGGTTTTCAGCGACGGCTCGTTCTGCTACATCCCCAAGGGTGTCCGCTGCCCCATGGAGCTCTCCACCTACTTCCGCATCAACGCCAAGGACACCGGCCAGTTCGAACGGACCCTGATTGTGGCCGACGAAGGCGCCTACGTGAGCTATCTGGAAGGTTGCACCGCGCCCATGCGCGACACCAACCAGTTGCATGCCGCGGTGGTGGAACTGGTAGCCCTGGATAACGCCCAGATCAAGTATTCCACGGTACAGAACTGGTACCCCGGCGACAAGGAAGGCAAGGGCGGCATCTACAATTTCGTCACCAAGCGGGGCGCCTGCCGCGGCGTGAATTCCAAAATCTCGTGGACCCAGGTGGAGACCGGTTCGGCCATTACGTGGAAGTATCCGAGCTGCCTGCTGATTGGCGACAACTCGGTGGGCGAGTTCTACTCGGTGGCGCTGACCAACAATTATCAGCAGGCCGACACCGGCACGAAGATGATCCACATCGGGAAGAACACCACTTCCACCATCGTGTCGAAGGGCATCTCGGCGGGCCACGGGCAGAACACCTACCGCGGCGGCGTGAAGATCCTGAAATCGGCCACGGGCGCGCGCAACTATTCGCAGTGCGATTCCATGCTGCTGGGCGACCAGTGCGGCGCACATACCTTCCCGTACCTGGAAGTGAAGAACACTTCGTCGCAGGTGGAGCACGAAGCGTCGACGTCGAAGATCGGCGAAGACCAGATTTTCTACTGCCGGCAGCGCGGCATTTCCACCGAAGATGCGGTCTCCATGATCGTGCACGGCTTCTGCAAAGAAGTTTTCAAGGAACTGCCCATGGAGTTCGCCGTAGAGGCGCAAAAGTTATTGGGCGTGAGTTTGGAAGGAAGCGTTGGATAAGTGACATTGGATAAGCGAATGCCGTTACTGGAAATCAAAGATCTGCACGCCACGGTAGGCGAACGGGAAATTCTGAAGGGGATCGACTTTACGGTGAATGCCGGTGAGGTACATGCCATCATGGGCCCCAACGGGTCGGGCAAGAGCACTCTGGCGCAAGTGCTGGCCGGCCGCGAACTGTACACCGTTACACGCGGGCAGGTGACTTACGACGGCAAGGATCTGCTGGAACTGTCGCCTGAAGATCGCGCGCGCGCCGGAATTTTCCTGGCGTTTCAATACCCCGTGGAAATTCCGGGTGTCAGCAACATGTACTTTCTGAAGGCGGCGCTGAACACCATCCGCAAGAGCCAGGGGCTGGAGGAACTGGACGCGTTCGATTTTCTCACCATGGTCCGCGACAAGATGACGCTCATGAACATGGACCAGACGCTGCTCAATCGGCCAGTGAATAGCGGGTTTTCGGGCGGCGAGAAAAAGCGCAATGAAATCTTCCAGATGGCCGTGTTGGAACCGAAACTGGCGGTGCTCGACGAGACCGATTCCGGCCTCGATATCGACGCGCTGAAGCTGGTGGCCCACGGCGTGAACACGCTGCGGTCGCCGGAGCGGTCCATGATCGTGGTCACCCACTATCAGCGCCTGCTGGACTACATCGTGCCGGATTTCGTGCACGTGCTGTCGGGCGGCAGGATCGTGAAGTCGGGCGGCAAGGAACTGGCCCTGCAACTGGAGCGCGAAGGTTACGCCGCATTGGGGATCGCCGAAGACGAGGAAGTGGCATGCGTGCAGTAGCCCTCGAAACCGGTCAGTGGCTGGAGGACTTCACCAGGCAGGCCGCGGTCGCTCCGTGGATGCAGCAGTTGCGTGAATACGCCTTCCAACGCTTCGCCGAAACGGGCTTCCCCACCACGCACGATGAGGAATGGCGCTTCACCAACGTGGCGCCCATCGCGCGCGCCAGGTTCGTGCATGCCACCGCTGTCCCGCTGGTCACCGATGCACCTGCCGGGCCGGAACCGGATGTCGCCGAAACGTATCTCGGCAAATTGGCTTCGTTCCGCGAGAACCCCTTCGTAGCGCTGAACACCGCCTTTCTAGAGGAAGTGGTGCTCATTCAGGTGCCGCGCGGCGCCATGGTCGAAAAGCCGATCCGCATCGACTACTCTTCGGCCGATGGGGCGCATACCGCTCCGCGCGCGCTGATCGTGCTGGGCGCCGATGCCCATTGCACCATCGTGGAAAACTATTCCGGAACGGGCCGGTATTTCACCAACGCGGTAACCGAGATCGTGGCCGGCGACCGCGCCGTGGTGAACCATTATAAGGTGCAGCGCGAAGACACCGCGGCGTTCCACGTGGCCACACTGGCCGTGCAACTGGGCCGTAGCGCGAATTTCTCCACGAACTCCATTTCGCTGGGCGGCGCGCTGGTGCGCAACGATGTCAACGTGGTGCTCTCGGAAGGCACCGACGCCACGGTGAACGGCCTCTACATCGTGAACGGCACACAGCACGTCGACAATCACACCTCCATCGACCACGCCAAGCCGCACGGAACCAGCCACGAGCTGTACAAGGGTATCCTCGACGATAAGTCGAGCGCCGTTTTCAATGGACGCATCATCGTGCGCAAAGACGCGCAGAAGACCGATTCCAAGCAGACCAATAAGAACCTGGTGCTGTCGGACGATGCGGTGATCGATACCAAACCGGAACTGCAAATTCTGGCCGACGACGTGCGCTGTACCCACGGCGCCACCATCGGCCAACTGGATGCCGAATCCCTGTTCTACATGCAATCGCGCGGCATCGGCAAACAGCAGGCCCGCAGCCTGCTGACTTATGCGTTCGCACAGGACATCATCGACCGGATTCAGGTGGCGGACCTGCGCGAGCAACTGGAAAAATTCCTCTTCGAGAAATTCCATGAGCACGCTCACTAGCGTTATCGCGGCCGGTTTCGACGTGGAGAAGATCCGCGAGGATTTCCCGGTCCTCAAACAGACCATCCACGGCAAACCCCTGGTGTACCTGGACAGCGCGGCTACGGCGCAAAAGCCCACCGCCGTCGTCGATGCCATCCGGCAATTCCATGAAGTGGATTGCGCCAACATTCATCGCGGCGTGCACGAACTCAGCCAGCGCTCCACCGCGGCGTACGAAGAAACCCGCGTCAAGGCCAGGCACTTTCTCAATTCCAAAACCACCAACGAGCTGATCTTCGTGCGCGGCACCACCGAAGGCATCAACCTGGTAGCCAGTTCGTGGGGCCGCAAGAACGTCAAAGAGGGCGACGAGATTATCATCTCGGCCATGGAGCACCACTCCAACATCGTCCCCTGGCAGATGCTGTGCGAGGAAAAGGGCGCGAAGCTGCGGGTCATCCCCATGAACGACCGCGGCGAGCTGATCCTGGAAGAGTACGAAAAGCTGCTCAATCCGCGCACCCGCATGGTGGCGGTCGCGCACGTGTCGAACGCGCTCGGCACCATCAACCCGGTGAAGCAGATTATCGAAATGGCCCACCAGGCCGGCGCCGTCGTGCTGATCGATGGCGCGCAATCCACACCGCACATCCCGGTGGACGTGCAGGCGCTCGATGCCGATTTCTACACGCTCTCCGGCCATAAAGTGGTCGGCCCCACGGGCATCGGAATCCTCTACGGCAAGGCCGCGCTGTTGAACGCCATGCCACCCTACCAGGGCGGCGGCGACATGATCAAGGTAGTCACGTTCGAGAAGACCACTTACGCCGACCTGCCTTACAAATTCGAGGCCGGTACGCCTAACATCGCCGGCGGTATCGGGCTGGGTGCGGCGTTCGACTATGTCAATAAGATCGGGCTCGACAAGATTGCCGCTTACGAGCATGAACTGCTGCTCTACGGCACGGAAGCGCTCTCGCGAATCCCCGGTCTGCGAATCATCGGCACGGCGCGAGAGAAGGCCGCGGTGCTGTCCTTCGTAATGGAAGGGATTCACCCGCACGATATCGGGACGGTGCTGGACCGGCAGGGAATCGCCGTACACACCGGCCACCATTGTGCCCAGCCGGTGATGGATTGGTTCCACGTGCCGGCCACTACACGAGCGTCGCTGGCGTTCTATAACACCATGGCGGAGATCGACGCGTTGGCTGCCGGTCTCGGAAAAGTGAAGGAGATTTTCTCCTGATGGTTGACGATCTTTACCAGGATCTTATCCTGGACCACAGTAAGCATCCCCGCAATTGTCATGCGATGGCCGATGCCAACCGCAACGCCGAGGGCTACAACCCTCTCTGCGGCGACAAACTGAAGCTCTACGTCAAGATGGAAGGCGACATAGTCAAGGACGCCAGCTTTCAGGGCTCGGGCTGCGCCATTTCCACCGCCTCCGCATCGCTGATGACGGAAAGCCTGAAGGGCAAGACGCGCGACGAAGCTCTCAAGCTACTCGATAAGTTCCACGACCTGCTGACCACCGACACGCCCGTTACGAAAGACCTCGGCAAGCTGGTGGTCTTCTGCGGTGTGCGCGATTATCCCGCGCGCGTGAAGTGCGCTACGCTGGCTTGGCACACTCTGAAATCGGCGCTCAATGGCGCCGCGGAGCCGGTATCCACCGAAACCGAATGACTCTGAAAGACCAGGTGACGGCAGCGTTGCGCAAGGTTTACGACCCGGAGATGCCCGTCAATATCTACGAGCTCGGGCTGATCTACGATTGTTCCGTGGATCCCGAAGGGCAGGTCTCTTTGCGCATGACCCTCACGGCGCCCAATTGTCCTGTTGCCGGGACGCTGCCGGGCGATGTGGAGCGGGCGGTGCGCGCGGTGCCCGGCGTGACCGGCGTGAAGCTGGAACTGGTCTTCGACCCGCCGTGGACCAAGGCCCGCATGTCGGAAGCCGCCAAACTGGCGCTGGGAATCGAAGACATTATTCCAATCGCGAGGCTGCAAAGAAGATGAAGCTGACCGCCAACGAAGAATACGGCATACGTTGCCTGGTCCGATTGGGCTATGCCTTGGGGCAAGGTCTCACGATTCCCGAAATCAGTACGGCGGAAGGCGTTTCGCCGGCCTATGCCGCCAAGATCCTGCGGGTGCTGCGCAAGGGCGGATTCGTGAAGGCGGCGCGCGGAAAAGAAGGCGGCTACACGCTGGCGCGGCCGGCGGAAGCGATCGTGATCGGCGACGTGATCGACGCGCTCGGCGGACGCCTCTTCGAGAGCGATTTCTGCGACAGCCATTCCGGACAGGCGGCGATTTGTACGCGGTCGGTGGATTGCTCCGTGCGGTCGCTATGGCGCGCGGTACAGGTGGCTGTGGACCAGGTGCTGAGTAAGGCAACCCTGCGCGACTTACTCCAGAACGAAGAAGAGATGAACTCCTGGGTGCGGACCATTCCGGGAGCCAACGGGCTGCGGCTGATTCAGTAAGGCGAGGGAATCTGGAGGATCGTAGGTTCGAGTCCTACCTGGGGAGCCATATCTCATTTCTGGCCGTTTCCGCCATTCCCGCGCCCACCCGCTGCTGTTCCGACGCGACCGCAACTGCCAACACGTCAAAGGGTTGCCGGTATTTCGCGGTCAGTTCGCCGCCCTTCCAGGTGCAGTTCGAGAGTACAAAATCCAGGAGTTTGCGTTTTGCCGTTGCGGGCTGACTCTCGAACAGGGCGTGCGCGCTGTGCGCCAGTTCAAGGAGTTGGACGCCTTCCTCGATATAGCTGCGGTTGGCGGTCTGGTGCGCCCCCAGGTCCCGAATGATGGCCGTCTGCGCCGCGCGCATCTCGGCGGCCTTGGCGTCGAAGAAGTCGTTGGCGATCCGGCCGTCCAGTTTGTCCTCGTACATGGCGTCGATGCGGTCCTGGAGACGGCGGTGCTCACGCTGGAGCTTGGCGATGGCATCGTCGTGGAACTGGCGTTCGTCGCGGTGGCTCTCGCGTAGAGCCTGCCGCACCCAGACCAGCGTCTCCTCGCTGAACGCGATGCCCTTCAGCAGGCCGGTGAACTTTTCCTCCAACACCTCCTCGCGCGTGTACGGCTCCGGGCATTTCCCCTTGAAACCGGTGCAGTGGTAGTAGATGTAGCGGCCCTTCTTGATCTCGCCCACCATGGCGCAGCCGCAGTGGCCGCAGGTGATCAGGCCGCTGAAGGCGAACTGTTCTTTCATCTTGCGCGTCTTCTTCGAGCCACGCCCATCGAGGATCGCCTGCACCTGCTCCCACAGTTCGCGCGTGACGATCGGCTCGTAGGCGCCGTGGTACATCGTGCCGTCGAAATCGAAGTCGCCGCAGTAGATGCGGTTGCGCAGGATCTTGTGCACGCGGCGCGAGCCTTCCGGGATTGTATGTCCCCGGTGCGTCGACCGCACCCACAAAGGAACAGGCCATCGCGCGGGCGCTGGAAGCCGATCCGGATGTCTACGCGCGCTATCGGGCCGAGCACAACGCCCGCGCGCTGGTGAACACGTTGCGGGCTGCCGGTGTTCAGATCGTCCAGCGTTGACCGCTGGCGCGATGTTGAGGCCGGCCGCTGTACCTTCTTCGCCAGCAGCCGGGAGGGCGGTCCCGAGGCCACTCCTGCCTCGCACCCGCCCATGGAGGGGTGAACCATGTTGACGTTTTTGAAAGACCTATTTCGTCCGTCGGATCGGCGCGAGCCGCAATATGATCTGAACGATCCGCGCCACCCGGTCAATGCGGGCTGGCGGCGGTCCGATCTGCCCGAAGGCCACCGCCGCGTTCGCTTCCGGGTGACCATGCCGAACGTTCCGAAGGTGGCTCCCCCACCTGCGGAAATCACGAACCGCGAATTTATGGGCGGGATTCGATAGCGGGCCGGGCTTACAATGGAGGGGTGCACCTTTCCATCGAGATTGACCGGGAGGATGACGGTCGCTGGATTGCCGAGGCCCTGGAACTCCCCGGCGTCATGACCTATGGGCAGAGGCGCGAGGAAGCCATCAGCAACACGGAGCGCCTGGCCATCGAGGTGATCGCCGATCGGATCAAGCACGCCGAACTACCGACTTCGGCCCTCAATGTGTCGTTCCAGGTGCTGAGTGAGCAACTGGCCGGCGACTAAAGCACGCCGCGTGCTGGCTGCTCTGGCGCGCATAGGCTGGCGCGTGAAACGCCAGAGTGGTTCCCACAGCTTCTGACCAGCGAAGGCTGGCCGGACTACGAGTCTGCCTTCCACGACAATGATGAGCTGGGCCGTAAGATCCTGAGCCGCATCGCCAAGCACACGGGCTTGCGGCCTGAGGATCTTTATAATCCCATATTCACCAACCGCGAGTTCATGGGTGATCTTCGACGAGACGTTGGCGATGAGATCACAGTCACTATCACGTTTTGTGATAGTGGCGTAGCGGTCCCCTGAACTGAAAAAGCCGCCAGCTTTTCAGGCTGGCGGCCTCGTGCCGCCGCGTCCTTTACTTCACGGGAATCTGGTACGTCCGCTCCCCGGCACCGTTCTTGGCGGATTCGACCGCCAGCTTCAACTTCTTCCCGACCGTGCCCGAGATGAAGCCCCTGATGCTGTGACTCTGCCAGCCGGTCGCCTTGGCGATCTCGCCCATTGTTGCGCCTTCGTTCCGTCGCAGGAGGTCCAGAACGACGGCCTTCTTGGAGAACTCTCGCGGTACGGTGGCGGTGCCCGTGACCTTCCTGGTGGATGCCTTAGCGGCGGCTTTGGTGGCCTTCTTCTGGCCCTCCTGTCTGGTGGGCGGGCTGACCTTGGCGGCTACCGTCTTGGCGACCGGGGCGTCCTTGCCCTTCCTGGCGACCTTTTTGCCCCTGGGCGCGCCCTTCGTACTGGCCGCCTGCTTGCTCAAGGTGGCATGTTCCAGCGCGACTGGCGGGCAGTGCTCCGCAATGGGGGTCTGTATGGTGGTGCTGGCGTTCTTCTTCATCGTGGTGCTTCCTTTCCTGCGCGTGATCCGCGCATGACGATTCATCACTCCGGTGCCGCGAAACATCAAGCGCAAAAAGCGTTTGGCGTGGGAGCGCCGGTGCCGATGCATGCTGGCAAAAACGCACGTGCGTTCTTTGTTAACCTACCCTACTGGACCGCCCCGGTGCCGGGCCTGCGGCGGTCGCGTACGCCGAAGGAACGAAGGAACAGCGGGCGCAGACCCGCGGTCTGATCGAACAACACCGGCACCTAATCGCGCTCTTGGCCGGCGAGCTGGTTTGGCCACCAGGAACTCGACCGTGTCCAGATTGAACGCAGTCTGACGCATCGGTTTTCGCGGCGTGTGAAACGGCGTGAGCCGCCCAGGCTCCTTCCCGCACAAGACAACTATGCCGGGTGGCTCACCGGGCGCTTGTGGCCATCGCAGGCGCGCTGGGTATAGCGTCCGTGGGCCGCACGTCGTGGTATCCTCAACTTTCAAAAGGCCCTGCAGCTCTTGGTAGTCTGCTCTATGCCTTACGTCTTCGCTCCACTCTGGTGGGCAGCTTGGCTTGAGGAGATTTTGAACAATGGACGAACCACAGATTTACGCTCGGCTGGCGGAGATATTTCAAGACGTTTTTGATGAAGACTCAATAGCGGTGACTCCTGAACTGTCGGCTAAGGACGTAGACGGTTGGGATAGCCTCACCCACATCCGCTTAATGCTTACTGTCGAGAAAGCTTTCAAAATCAAGTTCTCCGTTCCGGAAATTGGCAAACTGGAAAATGTGGGCGACCTCGTGATGCTGATCAAAGCGCGAACTTTGAAGAAACAGCTCCAATGAACTCACTTTATTCGGAATTACAATGGCTGCCGCGGCCGCCGCGAGAATTTCGTGAGAGGCTGAGAGATTTGGAAAACTCGGCCGGTCAACTCGGGCGCGAACTGCAGTCGCTGGCGTTGCACGCCTTGGACGTGAATCAGTTGACCAAGCTGGCCAAGACCATAGGCAAAGCGCGCGCGGACGGCAGGTCGCTGGAACCGCTCGTACCGTTACGGCTGGCGGTGCTCAGTAACTCGACTATCGATTTGATCGTGCCGGCGCTGGTGGCGAGTGCTGCGCGGCATGGCATAGCGCTAGAGGTTATACAGCCCTCGTACGACCAAGTAGCACAAGAGGCCTTAACTCCGGGGTCCAAGGTCAATAGCTCGAAACCGGATGCAGTGCTCCTAGCACTCGATTATCGAGCGCTGCCGTTGAAACTCTCCCTGGCGGACGCTGAAGCTTCTTCCGCCACAGTGCAAGGCGTCATTGGCTACCTGCAGGTGCTTCGCAACGGCATCAAGACTAATTCGAATGCCGTTTGCATTTTTCAAACTTTCGCTCCGCCTGTGGAAACGCTCTTTGGAAGCCTAGACCGGGCGCTACCGGGAACGCTGAGAAGCCTCGTCGACAACATCAACCGAGAACTGGCTGAGTATGTTCTTGGATCGGGCGATGTGCTGCTAGATGTTGCCGGCCTGGCGGAAACGGTGGGCCTCGCCGACTGGCACAACACACAACTGTGGAATATGGCCAAGTTCTCCTTCTCCGACGAACTCATTCCGCTTTACGCCGATCACGTTGCTCGGACGGTTACAGCCATTCGCGGCAAAAGCCGAAAAGTTCTGATTCTCGACCTCGATAATACGGTTTGGGGCGGAGTGATCGGAGACGACGGCTTGGAGGGTATCAAAGTCGCACAGGGCGATGCCACGGGCGAAGCGTACCTGGCAGTGCAGCGTCTTGCGCTGGACTTGCGCCAAAGAGGAATCGTGCTGGCTGTATCGTCGAAGAACACAGACGAGGTGGCGCGTGCTCCTTTTGAGCAACATCCCGAGATGTTGCTGAAGCTGGACCACATTGCCGTTTTTCAGGCCAACTGGAATGACAAAGCCACTAACATCCAGGCCATTGCTGAAGAACTGTCGCTTGGCTTGGACGCCATGGTATTTCTCGACGACAATCCTGTGGAGCGGGGGCTTGTGCGAACGCTACTTCCGCAGGTGGCCGTGCCGGAGTTGCCAGAAGAGGCGGCCTACTACGCGAGAACCCTCACCGCGGGCGGCTACTTTGAGGCCGTTGCCTTTGCCACTGAGGATCTCAAGCGGGCGGGCTTCTACCAGGACAATGCCAAGCGTGCCAACCTGCAAAAGCAAGTTGGCAGCGTGGATGCATACTTGGCGTCCCTGGACATGACGATCACATTTCAGCCCTTTGACGCGACTGGGAGGGCCCGCATTGTCCAACTCATCAACAAATCCAACCAGTACAACCTGACGACGCGCCGCTACACCGATCCGGAAGTGACCGCTGCGGAGAACGACCCTGAGGTCTTTACCCTGCAGGTCCGGCTGGCGGATATTTTCGGCGATAACGGCATGATTAGTGTGGTCATCTGCCGGCCTGGCGAAGCCGGAGTATGGGACATCGACACCTGGCTGATGAGCTGCCGCGTGCTGGGACGCAAGGTGGAACATATGGTGCTGCGCGAGATTCTGGAGCATGCCCGTGCAGCCGGCGTCCACAAGGTGACCGGTACCTACCGGCCCACGGACCGCAATAAGCTGGTCGTCGACCACTATGCTAGGCTCGGATTCGAGAAAGTGATGGAAGAAGGGCCCGGGCTGACTCGCTGGGAGCTGTTGGTTGAAAACGCTGACCCTGCGAATGCTCCGATGAAGGTCGTTTCGCAGGGCTTTGTGGCCAAAGGGGAGTCACTCGTATGACCCAACCCAACGCCAGCGAGCCTTCGAACTCTAAAGAAGTGAAGCTGCCACGGCGAGACTGGATTCTGCTCCCCGCGCTCAGCTTTGCGACGATCTGTCTCCTAGTGTTTTCTACAGATGTTATTGCGCGGCGGATGTTTGCAAGTTTACCTGGGTCAGGGGAAGACTGTATTGTGTTCAACGATCCCTCGACCGGCGCGCGGGGGATTCCAAACAGCGTGTGCCGGGAAAAGATTCCCGAAGGTGAAGTAACGGAGTACCGGTTCAACAGCTGTGGCCATCGCACGGATCTTCAATGCGGGACTAAGCCGCCGCCGGGCACCTACAGGATCGTGATGATAGGTGGATCTTATGCGATGGGAATGCGGGTGCCAAACGAAAAAACCATCGCCGCGTTGCTGCCCTCGGAACTCTCGCGGAGGACGGGGCGCAACGTTGAGCTCTACAACGAAGGCATGCCTTGGCGCCCCCCGCACATTGTCGCTCTTCACTTCAATGAGGTTTTGACGGCAAAGCCCGACATGATTCTCTGGCTATTGCACCCATCCGACATCTGGAACCCGTTGTTACCGCTGCCTGATCCTGGAGCGTCCCAAGTTCCCCAAGCCTTCTCGGCACTGTCGCCATACCGCAAGGCAAGGCGGATTCTGGGACGCTTGAAGTTGGAGTTATCCTCACATAGCGTATTCATGTTTCGGCATTTTCTGTACGAGAGTCAGAATCAGTTGATCAGTTCTTACCTGGCAGAGAGGCCCGACGCGCCTTTTGGGCAGAAGATCCACGGCCCGGAATTCCTGAGAACCAAACCGAACGCGGAATGGCAAAGCCACCTAAGGGATCTCGACAGCGATGTCGCGGATATTGAGGCTCAGGCCAAGGCCGCAGGCGTACCTGTGGTGGCTGCGCTACTACCGCAACGCGCTCAGGTGGCCATGATCTCCAAGGGCGTGTGGCCGGCTGGCTTCGACCCCTACAAGCTGGACAATGAACTGCGCTCCATGATTGAGAGCCATGGCGGAATCTATGTCGACATCTTGCCGTACTTCCGGAGTATACCCAATACTGAGCAGGGTTTCTTCCCACTCGATGTGCATCCCAATGCTCGCGGGCACGCCATGATCTCCGGACTGTTGGCGAGAGAGCTTACGAACGGCGCGGTGCCTGTGCTCAAAGTTGCGGCCCAGCAAAGGGCCGTATTGGAGGAAGGCAGGTAGCCAATGGATACTGCGTCTTTCCAGTTCGTGATTTTCGGCCTCGCTGCAGCATTGGTCTCAAACATCAAAGGCAACTCGCACATCTGGCGGTCAAGCGTGCTCATGTTGGCGAGCATTGCGTTCCTCGGTGTGCTCGCGCATAACCCGGTTGCCCTTTTGCCTCTGGTCGGTTTCTTGCTTTTGGGCTACGCCGGACTTAGCCTGCTTGAGCGCGGCTGGCCCAAGCCCATGGTCTGGAGCATTCTGGCTGTCATCTTCGCCTATATATGGTTGAAGAAATATACCTTTTTGCCAGAAGGAATCTTTCTCGCGTATCCCTATTTCACTCTTGGACTCTCCTACATCTTCTTTCGCGTGCTGCACGTTCTCATTGAAACGGGAGATGGAGACGAAAAGCGGCACATTGGTCTGG
>Ga0302140_10009081_pt1 | contig 12346 bp, 6 predicted proteins | sample I_Bog_E1_1_FD_202095 | JGI IMG/M metagenome (GOLD analysis project Ga0302140, IMG submission 202095) | Peat permafrost microbial communities from Stordalen Mire near Abisko, Sweden - I_Bog_E1_1 | ecosystem: Environmental > Terrestrial > Soil > Wetlands > Peat | place: Sweden: Abisko, Stordalen...
GATAGTCTCGTTGTAGCGCTCGTACGCTCTGACAATGCGCTGCACCAGGGTGTGCCGCACCACGTCGCGCTCGTCGAACTGCACGAAGCTGATGCCTTCCACGCCCTTGAGGATTTCCACGGCGTCGATCAAGCCGCTGCGGCGGCCGGTGGGCAGGTCGATCTGCGTCACGTCGCCATTCACCACCATCTTGGAGTTGAAACCCTGGCGGGTAATCACCATCTTCATTTGTTCGCAGGTGGTGTTCTGGGCCTCGTCGAGGATGATGAAGCAATCGTTGAGCGTGCGCCCGCGCATAAACGCGAGGGGCGCCACCTCAATCACGTTTCGTTCCAGCAGTTTTTCCACCCGCTCGTTGTCGAGCATCTCATAGAGGGCATCGTACAGGGGACGCAGGTAGGGGTCCACTTTTTCCTGCAACGTGCCGGGCAGAAATCCCAGGCGTTCGCCGGCTTCCACGGCCGGCCGGGTCAGAACGATGCGCGCCACCTGTTTGCTCAACAGTGCGGAAACGGCCATGGCGACGGCCAGGTACGTCTTGCCGGTGCCGGCGGGTCCGACGCCGAATACCAAATCGTTGCGCTCCATGGCTTCCAGGTACCGCCGCTGGTTGACGGTCTTCGGCGCCAGGATCTTCTTGCCGAAACTGCGTTGTTTGCCGCTGTTCACCAGGGCGCGCAGGGACACTTCCGGATCGAAAGCCACCACGCGCAAATAGCTGTTCAGGTCGCCGTTATTGAAGACGTGGCCTTCGCGCATGAGGGTGTTGTAATCCTCCAGGATGGTTTCCGCGCGCGAGACGTTGGGTGCTTCGCCTTCGATTTCCAGGCTGTTATCGACCAGTTGGGTGTGGACGGATAATCCGGATTCGATGAGCCGGATATTTTCATCGCGGGTGCCAAAAAGGCTTTCGACGCCTTTACCGATACGCACACTGGCTTTCATTGGGTGGGTGTTGAAAACCTCCATAGTTGGAAATAAACGAGACAGGAAGGGACATTCCGATGGAAGGGACTCGGACCTTCGACAACCCGCTTGCGCGGGCAGCTCAAAACCATCTGCCAATCATTATACCAGCAGTGTAAAGGGGGACTGGCGCCCCGTCGGCCGAAAGCCCCAGGCCGAGGCGGCTCACGGCCAGTCTTGCGCACTGTGAAAGATGCGAGAGATTTCAACTGCCTGTTCCGTCAGCCGATCGACCACAATGTAGGGCAGCGAGGGGGCGCCTCCGGAAGAGCGCCGGCACTTGCTATACGTCAACCGCGAGACTTTTTCCTGGGCGCGGCTGTTTCACGCTGCCCGAGGGCCTGGGCTGCTGCGGCGACCACCAGCATATTCAAGCTCACGCCTTCGCTTTCGGCTTGGGCCGCTAATCGGGCGTGGAGACTCTTGGGCATCCGTACCCGGAATTGCCCACTCGACCCCGCAGGCGCACTTGGCTTCGGTATGGGATCGCCGTGCCTCCGGCAGCTCGCCAGGTAGGAGCGCACGGCATCCCGACCATTTACGATGGCCTGTTCAGGCGTTTCACCGTCCGAGTGACACCCCGGAAGGTCTGGGTATTCGATCAAGAACCCACCGCCGTCTGCATTTGAAAGCGGGCGAATCGTGAATGGGTACTTGTCGATATTGGCGAGCTCAGTCATGATCTGGATCCTCCAGCTTGCTTATAAACTCTACGAAGCTACGCACGTACCAGGGCTTGATCGGAATGTGCTTCGGCACGGTTGTTCTGCCCGCCCTCGGGTGCCGGAATGTCACGTGGCTTGTGCCGCCCGCACCGTCAACGTCCACCCCGAAGCGACGCGCTACGACTTCCAGATCCTCGATGCGCCAGTTGCGGGCGTTCCGGCGCATCCCCTCAAGGATCTTCTTCGCATTGGACACAAATATATGGTACCGAATACGGCACCATTGAACAATGTGGCCGGTTGTTGAGCCAGCAAAGTGGGCTTATCGCACTTTGTCTTTTCTCTCCGTTCAGAACGGACAATCCCGTGGTCGTCGCTTTCGTGGCGTCGGTAGTGCTTTCGGTGGAGGTTCTGGCTCAAGCTCGTCTGGCTCCCCGAGCAGCATTCGGTGGGGGACCGCCAACACCAAACGCTTCTCCACGGTGTAGTCGGCCAGAGAAATCACCCGGCTCCGCCCTTTCAGAAACCGAAACGCCTCCAGGAACCAGCAGAATTGTTCTTCCAGGAAATTGCTAAAGCGCTGCCCCAGGATCGCAAGCTGCTCGACCCGCTCTGCATTCGCCTCTCGGAGACGCTCAAAATCGGCCTCCTTCGCAACCAGTTGAACCGCCAGGTCGACGTCGCTCAGTCGCTCGACCTCGGCTCTTAACATGCTGCCGTACAGGGCCACCCGGACCGCCCGAGCAAGGAAGTATGGATCGTCGTTGACTCTCGCTACCCGCTCCAGGAACTCCGCCAGGGCTCTTTCCGCCGTTTGCCGCGTCACCGGCCTCGCCGCCGTGGCGACCGCCATGGTATCGCCGGCTTGGGTAACGGTCCAGCCGCCGTGTCGCGATACCACGATCAGTCCTTCAGCTTGCAGAGCTTTGGCGAATGCGCGGCCTGCGCCCGGCGTGAGTTTGGCGCATTCTCCAGAGCCTCCACTCCCCATTCGCAATCTCGGGTGCAAGCAGCGGTTGCGACAAGCGGTCAACGACAAGATCGGCTTGGAGCCCTGAACACGAAGGGGGGCTGGCACAAAGGCGGCGGCTAGTTCTTCCCGGAATACCCACATATCGGGAGCTTATCGGAAGGTAAGGCATTGGTGGCGATGACGCAGCACGACAAAATGGAGAAGTGCCTGTGCAGGAGAGCCGAGACCTGAGCGAGAAGGAACGGATCCGAGCGTACCCTCAGGCAACAACTCATCTCCGTAAGCAACGGATTGAATCAGACAGCCGTGTCTGATACTCTTGAAAAGTCCAGGTAAACAGGCGCTTAGTAGATATGATCGTGAACTTGCGTTTCTCCCGACCCGCAGTATCTGTCATGGCGCTCCTGATCGTCGCCCCGTTGTTGGCGCGGAACTCCACTTCGATCGCCGTATCCGGTTCACCGAATCCCGCGACTTACGGCTCGCCAGTAACTCTTAACGCCACTGTTACTCCGGCTACCGCGACCGGCCGAGTCACTTTCTACGACGGCGTCACGATTCTGGGGATCGCCGCGGTCTCCATCGGGCACGCCAGCTTCACGACGAGCCTTCTGCCGACGGGACAGAGTTGGTTGAGAGCCTATTACTCCGGCGACCCGTCGAACGCCCCAAGCACTTCGGCCGCGGTGGCGGAGAGCGTGATAACTACGGCATCGGCGGGTTTCGAAACGCCGGTCAGCATTCCGATCGGCCTACAGGGAACTCCATTCGAGCCGGTGGTGGTCGCCGACTTCAATGGCGATGGCAAGCCGGACTTCGCCGGCGTGTCGGAGGCGACGCTTTATGTCTTCCTGAATCAAGGGAACGGCGCATTTGCGCCGCCGCAGAAATATCCCATCGGACTCGTGAACGCGATGGTGGCAGTCGACTGCAACGGCGACGGGAATACCGATCTGATTGCGATGAGTTACGGCGGGTACACGGTGTTTCTTGGAAACGGCAACGGGACGTTCACGGCGTTGCCGGCGCAGAACACGGGCAGGATCAGCGGCAAGATCGTGGCCAGCGATTTCAACGGAGACGGAACGGCCGATCTGGCCGTGAGCGATTTGGCGCACTCGGTTATCGTCATCTATCAGGGGAAGGGCGACGGAACATTCACGGAAACTGGCACATATCCCCTCAGCGCCGCCGCGCAATCTCTTGCAGTGGCCGATTTTAACGGCGATGGCTACACCGATTTGGTAGCGGATAACGGATCGAATGTGTCGGTCTTTCTGGGAAAAGGCGACGGCACGTTCCAGACAGGCGGCACTTTTGCGGCCGACCAGCCTTACTTCGAATCAACCACGGCCCTCAATATCGCGGTGGCGGATTTCAACGGCGACGGGCGGCTCGACCTGGCGGTGTTGAATGGTGGCAGCTCGCGAGTGGGCATTCTGCTGGGCAGTGGCGACGGGACTTTCGGCTCCCCGAACAGTTTTTATGTGGGGACGATCAATGACGACCTGGTGGCGGAAGATCTTACGGGCGATGGCAAGCTCGACCTGGCGGTGAGCGATCAAGGTTCCAGGGCAGTCAGGATCCTGGCGGGCAATGGCGACGGGACTTTTCAGTCCGCGGTGACCTATTCGACGGTGGCCGTTCCGTACCAGTTGCAAGTTGCCGACCTGAACGGGGACGGCACTCCGGACCTTCTGATCGGGGCGGATACCTCAGCGTTGCTTTTGTTCAATGGCGCGAACGCCAGTCTGCATGCGACGCTGCGCGCGGCCAGCGGTTTTTCGGCGGGCGAAGTGGGAGCCCGCTACATTCTCGAGATCACGAATGGCGGAAGTTATCCCACCGCAGGCGCGGTGAATGTGGCCTTCGGGCTGGCGGGAAGCCTGACGGCGACGGCGATGACCGGTCTGGGCTGGACGTGCACGCCTGCCAGTTTGCAGTGCTCGCGGTCCGATGCGTTGGCGGTGGGCGGAACGTTTCCGGCGCTCTCAGTCTGGGTGAATGTTGCCGCCGATGCGCCGGCGACCATCACCAGCGCCGCGACCTTGAGGGGCGGCAATGGATCGATTCCGGCGAGCACCACGGCCTCTCTTTCGCTGCCACTATTGCCGTCTCCGGCCGTGACTCTTTCGAGCTCGCCCAATCCGAGCGCTCTTGGACAGGCGGTTACTCTCTCGGCGACGATTTCCGCCGGCACCGGCTCGGTCACTTTCTATGACGGCGCCACGGTGCTGGATACGATTCCGCTGAATGGAGTCCAGGCGAAATTGACCACAATTCAGTTGGCGGTCGGCAAACGGACCCTGACGGCTCGCTACGACGGTGACGTGGCTCATGCCCCGGCAACGTCCGCGGCAGTGGTCCAGACGGTGATCTCGCTGGCGACCGGTGGCTTCACAACATCGACTCTCCCGGTGGGCATGACTCCTTACTTCGTGACCGCCGCGGATTTGAACGGCGACGGTATCGAAGACGTGATTCTCACCGCCGCGCCGAGCAACGTGGCGGTGTTCCTGGGCGTGGGGAACGGAACTTTTCAGAACCGGACTACGGTCAGCCTCAGCAACTACCCGAACTCTTTGGCGGTGGGCGATTTCAACGGCGACGGCAAGCCGGATATCGCGGTGGCGATGAATAATGCCGGCATGCTGGCGGTGCTGCTTGGGAACGGCGACGGCACTCTCCAGGCGCTCACGTATATTACCATCGGAACGGCGATTGCGGGGCTGGCAGTGGCAGACTTCGATGGGGACGGCAAGGCGGACCTGGTGGTCTCACTTTGGAATCCCGGAGCCATCGCGGTGCTGTTAGGTAACGGCGACGGAACTTTTCAAGCTCCGCTGGTGTCGAGCGTCGGCCATCCGTACTCTGGGCGAATCGTGGTGGGCGACTTCAACGGGGACCGAAAGCCGGACGTGGCGGTGGCCTCGCAAGATACCGGCCAGGTGGTGGTGCTGCTGGGCAATGGTGACGGAACATTCCAGGCGCCGGCCAACAATGCGGTGTTCGCTCCCGACTCGCTGACGGTCGCAGATTTGAATGGCGACGGCAAACTCGACCTGGTGGTGGGCGGCGAGAGTCCCAGCGTGTACGTGCTGCTCGGCAATGGAGACGGCTCCTTCCAGCCGGCGGTAAGCTACAGCGCCGGGGGATACAACTCGGCGGTTGCCATCGGCGATTTCAACGGAGATGGCAAGCTGGACGTCGCCGTTGCCAGCAGCGTATGGAACTACGTTGCGATCCTGCTGGGAAATGGCGACGGTACACTGCGGGCCGCGGCCACATTGCCCACGGGGCTCAATCCTCAATCCCTTGCGGTGGGGGACTTCAACGGCGACGGCGCTTCCGATATCGTGGTGGCCGATGGCGGAGTGCCGGATCTTACCGTGATGCTGGGGACGGCGGGCTCGGGCTTGCAGATTCGATCGAGCCACCAGGGCAACTTTACCGCCGGGCAGACGGGCGTCTACACCATCGTGGTCGCCAACATTTCGCTGAGTCCTGCTTCGGGGACACTTACGGTGGTGGATTCGCTGCCGGCCGGACTCACGGCGACGGCAATCGGCGGGACCGGATGGACGTGCGCGTTGGCAACGGCGACGTGCTCTCGCTCGGGCGGGCTCGCCACCGGCGCCAGTTTCCCGGCGATTGTGGTGAACGTGGCAGTGGCAGGCGGCCTGGGAATTTCGAACCTGGTGAACCAGGCGACGCTGACCGCCGGCGCGGTGCAAATCGATTCCGACGATGTCACGCATATCGTGCTGCCGAGCGGGATCAGTCTGCAAACGTCGGGAAGCCCGTCGGCGTATGGCGGCCAGGTGACGCTCACGGCAACGATCTCGGGGGGAACGGGCAAGGTGTTGTTCTTCGATAGCGCCACGGTGCTGGGCACGGCGACGGTGAGCGCCGGCCAGGCGGTGTTGATGACGCGCCTGCTTCCCACGGGCAAGCGCACGCTGCGCGCCACGTATACCGGGGATTCCAGCTACGGCCCGTCTACTTCCCCGCCGGTGGCGCAGGTGGTGGCGTCGATAACGGCCGGGCCGCTGAACTCCGCAGGCACGTACGCGACCGGCAAGCAGCCGTGCTGTCTGGTGAGCGCCGATTTCAATCATGACGGCCGCACGGACCTGGCGGTACTGAGCCCCTCCGCCGCGAGCGTGCGGGTGTTTCTGGGCAACGGCGACGGTACATTTCAGCCGGGGGTGGATTACGCCATGGGCATTTTTCCGGTAGCGTTGGCCGCCGGCGATTTGAACGGCGACGGAAACACCGATCTGACCGCGGCCGATCAGGGCGGCAACAGCGCGGTGGTGCTGCTGGGTAATGGCGATGGCACCTTCCAGCAGCCAGCCGCCTACCCGATTTGCAAAGCTACGGAGTGCGACCCGCTGTCCATCGCGGTGGCCGATGTCAACGGCGACGGCGTGCCGGACCTGACGCTGCTCGACAACCAGACGTACGGTCTTACGGTCCTGCTGGGCAATGGCGACGGGACCTTCCAACCCTCGCTGGACGTGCCACTGCAATATCAATGGGGGTTCGGCACGATGGCGGACTTGAACGGGGACGGTATACCGGACCTGGTGACGGTAGGCCCAGGGCCCGATCTTTATATTCTGCTGGGCAACGGGGACGGAACATTCCGCTCTCCGCGGACCTACGTGTTGCCTTATCCGCCACCTGTTTCCGCCGCGGCGGGCGATCTGAACGGCGACGGCGTGCTCGATCTGGTGGTCTCCAACAATACCAAGTCCTTCTCGATTCTGATCGGCAACGGCGACGGGACTTTTCAGATCGCGGCGCCGGCTACCGCGTTGGGCCATGCCGTGAGCGCGGCGTTGGGCGATTTGAATGGGGACGGCAATCTGGATGTAGTGACCGAAGACAACGGTGGCAATTCAATCTACGCCTTGTTGGGAAACGGGGATGGTTCACTGCCGCCGCCGGTTCCTTACCCGGTGGGCTTCGAGCCCCTCATGATCGCGCTGGGCGACTTCAACGGAGACGGCCGCATGGATGCGGCGGTGCTCAACTACTACGACGACACGGTGAGTATACTGCTGGCGAACCCGCCGTCGCTCACTCCGCCCAGCCTGAGCATCACCAAACAGCATCTCGGCGGCTTTACGTTCGGGCAGTCGAACGCCCAATATACGGTCACGGTGAGCAACGCCTCCGGGGCGGGTCCGACCAGCGGGACGGTGATGGTGGCTGACAACGTTCCATCGGGCCTGTACGGCCTCGACATGCACGGCGCAGGCTGGAGCTGTCCCGGATTGTACAACACATGTACGCGCAGCGGCGTCCTGGGGCCCGGTCAGAGCTATCCGCCGCTGAACGTGACGGCGGTGGTCTCGTCCACGGCTTCGTCACCGCTCACCAATCAGGTGACAGTGAGCGGCGGGGGATCGGCGTCGGCGAGCGCACAGGATCCGGCGACGATTACCGAGTTCAGCGCGTGCGACCTGAACCAGGACGGCCAGACCAACGTAACGGATATCCAGATGAGCATCAACTGGGCCCTCGGCATGCAAGCCGGTCACGATCTGAACTATGACGGAGTAGTCAACGTGGTCGACATCCAGATTGTGATCGCGGCAGTGTTGGGCCCGGGATGCGGGGCCAGTTAGCGGGCCGGAAACACGCGCCCGGACGATTGAGTTTTTTTCGCGCGGGCGTGATTTTGCCCCTTGCGGTGAAGTCGCCATTACTCATCGGCCCGAGGCTGCCTTGCGGCGGCCGGTCTCTTCTTTTCATCGCTAATGTCCATTGAATGGACACAGCGGCTCGCCTGTAGAACAGCCCCATGATTCGGTTATGTGAAACCGCGCCGGGCGCTGAGGTGCGGAAGGAATTGAGTTCTGGGACAAAAACGGCGTTATCGGAGAAGTGAATTCTGGCAGCGCCGGGGAACCACTGCTCGTCAAAACGCATCCGGGCTAAAACCAGGCATGCCTTAGCGTGCTTTATATTCCGCTTCGTGAGGCGACCCCTCCAAGGCCGGAGCTTTATCTGTCATTCCAAAAGGCGACGCCCAAAAACCAAAAGGCCGCTCACCGAAATGAGCGGCCTTCTGCGAATTTTCCCGCGACTCGCCCGGGTAGCAACTGCATCCGGCGCACCAGCCGCAGGCTTTTCGATTCATGATCCCGCAGGAACCATGCAACCTTAGAGGTCTCAACGATAGCCCAACCATAATTCTATGTCTACCCCTCCCGTCCACCGAAGGCTCCGAAAGCCTCGGGCCAAGGCCCCTTACGGTCAGTCCTGTGCACCGTGAAAGATGCGAGAGATTTCAACTGCCTGTTCCGTCACCCGATAGACCACAATGTAGGGCAGGGGGGGAGAACAACAGCTCGCGGCGTCCGGTCATGCGACTGCTGGCCCGGCCGAGGTGCGGAAAATCCTTCAACCTGGCACAACCGTCAGAGATGGTCCGCGCCACGCGGCGGGCCGCTTCCGGGTTGTCGCGTTCGATGCGTTCGCAAATGTGCTCGAGGTCTTCCGCCGCAATCCCCGACCAGCGGACTTGCATCAAGGTTGCAGAAAGCGCCGGAGACGCTGGCCGACTTCCTCATGGGTGAGGCACTCGCCACGATGCAGAGCGTCCTCGCCGCGTTTCACGGCCTCAATGAAGCGGTCTTCTTCCTCGAAATAGCTGGTCAACACATCCTGCACCAAGTCATTGGGATTCCGGCCTTGCCTCGCGGCAGAGTGCGTTAGCTTCGCTGCCAGTTCCCCGCTGACATGGACTTCCATTTCGTACGCTCCTTCCCTAAGAATACGTTGTTTGCGCTACCGCGTACCAGAACGTTGGACGTGCGCAATCGCTCCCTAACGGTCGCGGCTCCGTCAAATGCGCATGCCGAGCCGCGCGCGGGAGCAAGCGGTTGGGTCTGAATGCACAGGATATTTCTTCGCGGCTCCTTAGAGGCCGCGCTCGCCGTATATGGAGTCGCGGCCGATCGCTTCATCGGGGTGCATCGGCGTGGTCGACAAGCCATACTTCGGCCCCGCCCCTGTTGTATACTCAACCCCAGAGTCCGGCCGGGGGCCGCGCGACTCCGAACGTTAATGTCATTCACACTTAAATCCCTGGCGCTCCTGGCGATAGCCGTCTCGCCCTGCGCCTTTTCCCAAGCCGGACTGGTGGGCCAGGAGTCCGCCGACGGCAAGATCCGTTTTGAGGCAGTCGAGGAACTGCAGATCGAGGGCAGCCACCGCGTCCGCCTGATGCCCGTATCAACCCAGCACGTCACTCCCGACGAGGCTAAACGCTTTCCCCGCGAGGAACTCGCCCAGGCCGGCACCATCCGCGCCGACGCCAACCACCGCATCGTACGCCTGGACGAAACCGGCAAGCCTTCCGATGTCGTCCTGCCGGATAACTTCGCCCCCAAGACCCCGGTGGACGCGGCCACCGCGCAAGGCCGGCTCACCATCCAGGCGTTCCAGCCCAGGAAGGCCAAAACCGGGGAAATCATCCCGCCGGAGCAGTTTTTCGTATTCATCGCCGGCGCCGAGGCCGAACGCCTGGCGCTGGCATTCGTGAATCGCAGCTCCGCTTTTCTCGACCTGGACGAACAATTGGCGGCCATGGAAGGCTTCGCGGCATCCTTCCCGAATTCCGCGGTGAAAGACGAATTCCGCTCCCAATTGCAGGACCGCATCGCCGGCGGCCTGGCCGCGTTCGAAAACCGCGGCGCCTACTCCGATTTGTTGCTCCTCCGCCGCTATGCCGAACTGTCGCAACGCTCCTTTGCCGGCGACACGGCACTCGGCCAATTGTCCACCGCGGTGTTCAACCGCATCGATACCGTGGACTCTACACGGCTGGCGTTGCACTCCCTGGCCGCCAGCGGCGAATGGGACCTCCTGCTCGACGCGTATCTGCCATTCGAGCGGTACCAATGGTCGTTTCCCGATATGATGGCCCTGCGCCAGACAGCGCTGGAAGAAAGCGCCCGCCTGCATGCCCATCGGGGAAGCCTGCTGGCGGAACGCCAACGGCATGCCGACGCCTTCCGGGAGTTGACCCTGGCCACCCGCCGCGACCCCGACAATCGCGAGACCGCCAAACTCCTGGAAGCCGCCCGCGTAGTGGACTCGCTGGCCGAAGCGAACAGCGCCAAACGGCGCGTCCTGCCCGCCGGATCGCCGCAGGATCTGCGTTTCAAACGCAGTTTGCACGACGCCGAACGGGCCATCCAGGACCAGGATTACGCCAAGGCCGACACGTCCCTCCAGCAAGCCCAGGCGGAAAACAAGGACGCCCCCGAAATCCTGGTGGTGCAGGCCAAACTGCTGGCCGTCCGCGACCGCGACGCCGAGGCCTTGCCCCTGCTGGACCTCTACGACCGCGAGGTGGCCGACCCCGCCGCGCGCGAGTTGGGAAACGCCGCGCGCAACGACATCCTCTACGGCCTGGAGAAGAAACGCGCCGCCCTCAAACAGCAGCTCCGGACGCTGCAGCACGATGGCGATTACTCCAAACTGCGTACCGCCGCCGCGCAGGCGCTGGCGCTCGATCCGGATGACGACGATTTCCTCTATTACAGTGGTACCGTCGCCGCGGTTTTCCGCGATTTGGCCGTCGCCCAAGAGCGTCTGGACCGCTACCTGGCGCGGTCCAATTCACTGCGCGGGGACCCGCAGGCCCGTGACCGCGCCAGCCGCATTCGCGCCCTGCTCAGCTCGCTCCCGTCCCTTCAACTTGCAGGCACGCCCAACTGGTTCTCGGGCAGACTCCTGGCGGACGGCATCTACTACTGTCCGCTGAGCGGCGCATTTCAATTGCCCATCGACGGCATCGCCGGCTACAAGTTGAAGATGAGCTTTCAGTGGGACGGCAGCCGCCTTACCGCCATTACCACCGCCTTCGACGACGAGAAGGGCTCGCAGAATTACCACGCGTTGGGCGGTCCGGGCGAGTCGCAAGGCAATTTCTTCTTCGGCTACCTGGCTTCCGAGGCGCAGGTGCAGGTGGTCTCCACGCGCAAGCTGGATGGTCCGGCCGCGGCGCCGGAACTGCGCGTGGCGCATGAAGCGCCCAATCCGCCGCACCTGGTGGACGAACACGGGCTGCCGCGCATCCTGCTGCAGGAGTCCCCGCAGTTCAACGCCGCCGCCCTCAGCGTATTGGAAGGCCCTCTCGCCACCGGCATCGCCGGCAATTCGTTTTTTAATCCGTTCATTTGGGACGGTCTGCACTATTTCAGCCTGACCTACGATACCGAAGGCCGGATGAGCAGCGCCCGGGAATGGAACGCCGACAACCTGGTGCGCTTTACCTGGTCGGGCGACCGCCTAACCGGGATCAGCGCTTTCCGTAAGGATTCGGCCACTCCCTACTACCAAAGGACTATAAGCTATTCTGGAACCATGATCATTGGTGAGTCCTATACCGAAGCGACTAAGGCTGGCCAGATCAAATACGTGTATTCTGGAAAGGTCCTGCAACAGGTGAAGGTTGAAGATGGCGGCGTGCACGATGGAAAAACCTGGACCGTACGGATGCGCTAGCCGCGGCATTCTATGGCTGACACGATAACCCGGATCGGGCGATACGAGATCTCCCGCCAACTGGTCGATACGGCACTGGCATCGGTCTACGACGCGTTCGACCCGGTGGAGCGGAAGCCCGTGGCCATTCGTGTTCCGCGGGCCACGCACCACGGCACCGGGGAGCTCTCTCTGGGACTCCGGCATCCCGGATTGATGACCGTTCTGAGTTACG
>Ga0302140_10009085_pt1 | contig 12344 bp, 9 predicted proteins | sample I_Bog_E1_1_FD_202095 | JGI IMG/M metagenome (GOLD analysis project Ga0302140, IMG submission 202095) | Peat permafrost microbial communities from Stordalen Mire near Abisko, Sweden - I_Bog_E1_1 | ecosystem: Environmental > Terrestrial > Soil > Wetlands > Peat | place: Sweden: Abisko, Stordalen...
CGCGCAGATCATCGTCTATGCCGGCGCAATCATGGTGCTGTTCACCTTCGTAGTCATGCTGCTCAACGCCGGACGCGAAGAGCGCACAATGGGTAGCCGCACCTGGCGTGCCGTTGGCTTTCCCGCGGTAGTCGCTGTCTTGGCTGTCATCGCGACGGTAATTCTTCAGGCTCAGGGCCTCGGCGTAGCCAGATTGTCCGACGGCATTACCTCCACCGCCGACCTCAGCAAAGTGCTCTTCACCGAACTGCTATTGCCGTTCGAGGTGACCTCGGTCCTCATCCTTATCGCCATCCTCGGGGCTGTAGCGCTGGCGCGACACGGCCACGGAGACAGCGAAGGAAAGACAGAAAGGACGGCCGCCAAGTGAACGCCTTTCTTTCGCAGCAAGTCCCGCTGTCGTGGTATCTGCTGCTCAGCGCAGTGCTGTTTTCGCTGGGCATCGTCGGGTTTCTCATCAAGCGCAATCTCATAACCGTCTTCATGTCCATTGAGCTCATGCTCAACGCCGTCAATCTCTCGTTTGTGACCTTCGCCCGCCAGTGGCAGTTTTGCGACCCATCCACGCAGGGATGCCTGTTGGCCCAGGCCCACGCGGTAAAGGGTCAGATTTTCGTTTTCTTTGTCATGATGGTGGCCGCAGCGGAAGCTGCCGTTGGCCTGGCCATCATCATCGCCGTCTTCCGCGCCCGTGCAACCCTGGCCGTCGACCGTATCGACCTGATGAAACTATGAACGGATCATTTCATCTCTGGCTGATTCCGCTGCTGCCCTTCGCGGGATTCCTCATCAATGGAATCCTCGGCAAGCGGCTGCCGAAGTGGCTCGTGACCGCGGTTGCGTTGCTTGCGCCACTGGGGGCATTTGCGTTGGTGCTCATCGCCGTATCAAGCCTTCTCGGCCCCCAAGACGGGCCCAGCCCGTTCCCCTTCATCGAGACCTGCCCACTCGGCTGGATCAGCATCGGCACGCTCCACATTGATTTCAGCTTCGTCCTCGACCAACTCTCTCTGGTCATGCTGCTAGTCGTCACCGGTGTTGGTTTCCTGATCCACATCTACTCCGTCGGCTACATGAAGGCCGAAGAAGGTTACGCCCGCTACTTCTCCTATCTAAACCTCTTCCTCTTCTTCATGACCGTGCTCGTCCTTGCCGGCAACGCCCTGCTCATGTTCGTCGGCTGGGAAGGCGTAGGCCTGGCCTCCTACCTGCTCATCGGCTTCTGGTTCCAGAAAACCACCGCGGCGGACGCCGGCAAAAAAGCCTTCATCGTCAACCGCATCGGCGACTTCGGCTTCCTCATTGGCATGTTCCTGCTGCTGGCCAACTTCGGCACGCTCACCTTCACCGAGATCGCCACAAAGCTAGGCCAGGACCCAGGCTGGACCGGCGGAGTAGTAACGGTAATCGCGCTCTGCCTGCTCCTCGGTGCAACCGGCAAGTCTGCGCAACTTCCGCTCTACATTTGGCTTCCCGACGCCATGGAGGGCCCCACGCCGGTCTCCGCGCTCATTCATGCCGCCACCATGGTCACCGCCGGCGTCTACATGATCGCCCGCAATCATGTTTTGTTCGACCATTCGCCCTTCGCCCTGAGCGTTGTAGCCGTCGTCGGCGCCGCCACGGCCTTGTTTGCCGCCACCATCGCCCTGGTCCAAACCGATATCAAGCGTGTCCTCGCCTACTCCACCATCTCCCAGCTCGGATACATGTTCCTAGGATGCGGTGTAGCCGCCTACTCGGCCGCCATCTTCCACCTGGTCACGCACGCATTCTTCAAGGCCCTGCTCTTCCTCGCGGCCGGCTCGGTTATCCATGCCATCGGCGGCGAGCAGGACCTGCGCAAAATGGGCGGCCTGCGCAAAAAGCTCCCCGTCACATTTGCAGTCACCACGGTCGGCGTTCTGGCCATCGCCGGATTCTGGCCTTTCGCCGGATTCTTCTCCAAAGACGCAATCCTCTACGCCGCGTTCCTTCATGGCGATGCCGGCAAGGCCCTCTGGTTCGTCGGCCTGCTCACTGCTCTGCTTACTTCGTTCTACATGTTTCGCCTGTGGTACCTGGCCTTCCTCGGCAAGCCGCGCGGCGAGGCGGAAAGCCACCATCACCCCACTCCCTGGTCGATGCTCGTCCCGTTGCTCATTCTGGCGCTGCTCTCCCTCGGTGGCGGCTGGTTCGGCATCGAGCGCTTCGCAGGATTCCTCACGCCCTCAACTGGCGCACGAGCCGCGGACGCAGGCTCTACGCAGCTGGAACTGATCCTGAGCGTGGTAGCTGTCGCCGTCGCGCTCATTGGCTGGCTAGTCGCCCATCTGTTCTACCAGCAGAAGCCAGACCGTCCCGCCAAGCTCGCGGCCGCTCTTCCCGGCGCATACACGCTCCTGGCCGGCAAGTATTACGTCGACCAGATCTACGGCGCGTGCGTCGTCAAGCCTTTGCTCCTGTTCTCCCAATACTTTTTAAGCCCGGTCGTTGACAAGGCGCTGCTCGGCGGGACCGCGTGGTTACTGGGAGGCGTCCCAACCTTCGCCGGCGCGCTGCTGCAGCGCTGGCAGTCGGGCAACCTGCGGTCCTACGCCGCATGGCTAACCGCGGGCGCGGCAGCAGTGCTGCTTTTTGTTGTGGTTCCGTGGTACCTGGTCTGGCCTGCATCGTTGGATTTCGTGTGGAAAGTGGCGAGGCATTGAGAGAATGAACGCGATAAACCAATCGATTCTCACCTTGATCCTCCTTGCCCCGCTGGCTGGAGCGGCGCTGATCGTGCTCGTCCCGGATCGCGCCAAACTGCCCAACTGGATCGCCCTTTTGACATCGCTGGTCACCTTCGGCCTTACGCTGCATCTGCCCGCGCATTATGACCTCACGGCTGGCGGTTTCCAATTCGTCATCGACATTCCATGGATCGACAGCCCCGCCATTCACTACCACGTCGGTATTGATGGCCTGAGCCTCTGGCTCGTTGTCCTCACCGGCCTGCTCGCCCCGGTCGGAGTGCTCGCCAGTTGGAACGCAATCAAGGAACGCCGCAAAATCTTCTTCGCGCTCTTCATGGTTCAGCAGACGGCAATGTTCGGCGTCTTCCTCTCGCTTGACCTGATGCTCTACTACGGCTTCTGGGAGCTGTCCCTGGTGCCCATGGCCATCCTCATCGCCATGTACGGCCGCAAAGATGGACCCAAAGCCGCGATGAAGTTTTTCCTCTTCACGTTCATCCCATCCGCCCCCCTTCTGGTTGCGATTCTGTGGCTCTACGCCAAAACCGGCAGCTTCGACCTTCACACCCTCCAGAGCTACATCGCACTTGGATTGATCCCGGCAGGCCCGCTGTTTTGGGTTGCGCTCGCGTTCCTGTTCGCCTTCGCGGTCAAAGTGCCGATCTTTCCGCTTCACGGCTGGCTGGCGGACACATACAGCGAAGCTCCGGTAGCTCTCGCCATGGTGGTGGCCGGCAAACTGGGCCTATACTCCATGCTCCGCTTCCACATCGGACTCTTTCCCGTGCAAGCGCGGGAGCTGGCGCCCTGGCTCATCGCACTGGCGGTCGTCGGCATTCTCTACGGCGCGTGCCTGGCCTTGGTGCAGAAGGACTTCTGGCGGCTCATCGCCTTTGCCGCCCTCAGCCACCTGAGCCTGATCGTTCTCGGAATTTACGGCTTCACTGCAGTCGGCTCGGCCGGCGCCGTATATCAGATCCTCAACCACGGCGTTGTCGACGGCGCGTTGTTCCTGCTCCTGGGCGTCCTTTATGATCGCTACTCGACCAGCCAGATCGCCGATTACGGAGGCCTCGCAAGCAAGCTCCCACGCACCGCCACAATCTTCGTCATCACTTCCCTGGCCATGATCGGCTTGCCAATGCTAAACAACTTTGTAGGCGAGTTCCTTATCCTCTCCAGCACCTTCTCCGGCGTAAGCCGAGGCTGGGCCATTGCGGCCTCGGTCGGCGTGATCCTCGGAGCAGCCTACATGCTCATGCTCGTTCAGCACCTCTTCTATGGACCTGAAAGCGAACTGGCCAGGTCAAAGGCCGCCGACGATCTCCACTTCCGCGAATTGGCGGTACTTTGGCCCCTCGCCGCGCTCATGCTGGTCATGGGGCTAGCCCCCTCCATCTGGCTCCAATCAATGGAGAAGGTCGGACACATTCCGCAATTGAAATCGTTGGCTGCTTCGCCAGGACTCGTCTTGCCAAGGTCAGCTTTGACAACCTCGTCTCGAGGGGAGGGCCAGCGGTGAATCCAGTTCCCGATATCCTCCGCATCCTTCCCGAGGTTGTTCTTACTCTGACCGGCGTCCTCGTCATGCTCATCGACGCTTCGCTCCCGCCGGGATTCCCGCGCCGTCCCCTGGGCTGGGTCGCCGCCATCGGGACCACGCTCGCCCTCTGGGCCAGCGTTGCGCAATTCTCCCTTGCACAAGGCACCGGCTTCTATGGCACGGTGGAGACCAGCGCCTTTACCATCTTCTTCCACATACTCATCTGCAGCATCGTGCTCGTGGCGCTCCTGCTTTCGCTCGATACTCTGCCCGAAGACAGCCATCATCAGGGCGAGTACTACGCGCTCGTCGTCTTCGGCGCGGTGGGAATGTGCCTGCTCACCGGCGCGGTCGAACTCCTGGTCGTCTTTATTGCGCTCGAAATCTCATCCATCTCAACATACGTTCTGGCCGGCTACCGTAAGCAAACCTCCCGTGGCCCCGAAGCCGCCATCAAGTATTTTCTGCTTGGCTCCTTTGCCACCGCGTTCCTCCTCTATGGAGTTGCGTTGATCTTTGGCGCTACCGGTACAACCCAGATTTACGAGATTGCCGACCTTGCTTCCATCGCCCAGAATCACTCGTTCATCCTGGCCGGAATGGCGCTGATGCTGGTCGGCATCCTGTTCAAGGTCTCCGCCGCGCCATTCCACCTCTGGACGCCTGACGTATACGAGGGCGCGCCTTCCCCGGTGGTGGCATTGCTTTCCACAGCGCCGAAAGCCGCGGCCTTCGCACTGCTTCTGCGCGTCGTGTATGAGGTCTTTCCCAGCCTTCACTCCACATGGTCGCCGCTGCTGTGGATCGTGGCCGTCCTCTCCATGACCGTAGGCAACCTGGCCGCGCTGCGTCAGCAGAACGTCAAACGCATGCTGGCTTACTCGTCCATCGCTCACGCCGGCTACCTGCTGGCCGCCTTCGCCGGAGCTACTAACGCGAACGGATTTGGAGAAAGCGGCATTGCCGCCGCTAGCTTCTACACCGCGGCCTATGCCGCAATGAACGTAGGCATCTTCGCCGTCGTTACCCTGGTAAGCGGATACGACGAGGACCTGCCCTTTATTCAGGATTTTCGCGGCCTCATCTACCGCTCGCCGCTGCTCGGCAGCCTGCTGATATTCTTCCTGATCTCCCTGGTCGGAATTCCCTTCACCGGCGGGTTCTTCGGCAAGTTCTACTCCTTCTCCGCCGCGGTAGGGGGCGGAGCAATCTGGCTGGCAATCATTGGCCTTCTGAACTCGGGATTGGCGGCAGCCTATTATCTCCGTCTCGCCCTGGCGGCAGCCCAGCGTCCCGTCAGCAATCAGGACGAATATCCGGCGCCCACGCCCAGGGTAGGCCCCGCGGTCGGCGCGGCCTTGCTGCTTGCGGTTGCAGCAACACTCGTTCTGGGCATTGCACCCGGCGAAGCACTGCGTGCCGCCGCAGCCGGTGCTCACACGCTGGAAGCGCCCGTATCGCAAATAGGCGCGCCAGCCACCGCCTCCCCAGCCGAGAGCACTGACGCCAGACCCGCCCCTTGAAGCGTCTGGGGGGTCCGTCCCGCCATCTCCTTCACAACCAGGCTGGTGTAGAACGTCGTGGCAAGTTGAAGCACCCGCCCATCCACGTAGTGTTCCTTCACCCAGATTCGTGCCGCCTTGCCCATCCGTTGCCGCCTCGCGGGATTGCGCAGCAAACTGAGCACTGCCTCGGATATGGCTTCAGGATTGCCAGGTGGAACCAGCAGCCCGGTAACTTCCGGATCCACGGAGTCGCGAGAGCCCGTGGCCACAGTGGTGATGACTGGTACGCACGACGCAGCCGCCTCCAGCACCACATTGGGAAAGCCTTCGCGCCAGGTAGGCAGAACCAGAACATCCATAACGCGGTAGTAGGGCGCTGTGTCGTCCACAAAGCCCGTGCAATGAATGTTCTTGTGCCGCTCAATTCGCATACGGAGCCTGGCCGGCAGCGCATCTTCCGATCCATCGAACCAGCCCACCAGCAAGAGGTGCGCGTTCGGGTCCACATTCGATATGGCGTCGAAGGCCTCGACCAGCTCGGGCACGCCCTTATCGCGGGTCAATCGCCCCACAAAGCCCACCACGCGGCATGCGGCCGGGATGCCGAGTTGGTCTCGCACATCGGTCGGGCCGGGCGCGAATCGTTCCATGTCGACCCCATTGCTGCTACCCTCTCCGAGCAAACTCAACTTGATCCGCGGCGCCACTCCCAGCTCCTGCGCCTGGGCTCGCAAGCTCTCGCTATTGCACAACACTACCTGTGCGCAGGATGAGGCCGTCCGCTCCGCAGCCAGCAAAATCCGGCGCTTCAGTCCGGTGCAGGTTTCCAGCTTCAGCCCGCGAAGCATATAAACGCGAATGGGCACACCCGCCAGCTTGGCCGCCACGGTCCCCAGCAGGCCGGCCTTGGGAGTGCTGAACTCGGTCACATCCGGCTTGAGACGGCGCAGCAACCACCAAAGCCTCGCCAGCGACCATATATCGGCAAACGGCGCAATCATCCGCCGCATGGGAAGGGCAACCGAACTAACCCCTTCGCGCGCCGCTGTCCGGTCCAGCAGCTCACCCGGACTTGAGACCAGCGTCACGCGGAATCCTGCTTCGCGCAGTGCTCCCAATCGTCCGCCGAGATTCAGGCAGGTTTGAGGATGCGTTATCCCCACCACGATGTGGGGCGCTCGCCACGTTGAATGGCTCGTAACTTCAGCACTAAGTTCTGGCGATGGGTAAACAAGCATGGATTGGGTTGCGCTCCAAGCATCTTCCCGGCATCTGCGCGTGTCGGAGAATCTGCTTCAACGCTGGGGTAAAAGTTGCTGCTGCCACATGGATTTGACGCGAAGTCCAATCGTATCTGCGGGTTTCTAGCCCTTGAAAAAGTAATGCATGTAATCTGCCGGAGTCCATTCCAGGAAAGGCCGGTGAGCAAATCAAAGACAATGTATCATCGCTGTTCACTTCAAGTGTGTGAGCCGGAACACAGCGTATTGCAGCACTCTTACCTGAACCTCAAAGGTTGCCAACATCCATCAATCCGCGTCCCAAAGTCCTTTTACTCATTCCACACCTCGGCGGCGGGGGCGCTGAGCAAGTTACCGCTCTGCTGGCGCGCAATCTCTCATCCGCCAAGTACGAGGTGCACCTGGGCCTTGTTACCCAGTCCGGAGTTGACAGCAATCCGATGCCGCCATCCGTGTGCCTCCACCCCCTCGGCGCAGCCAGGGTTCGCTTCGGAATCTGGCCTCTGCTGCGCCTGGTTTGGCGGCTCAAGCCGGAGGTTATTCTCTCCGGCATGGCGCATTTGAACCTGCTGGTGCTGCTGCTGCGCCCTCTTTTCCCGCGCGGGACACGCGTACTGGTTCGCCAGAATGGCGCTCTTGCATCTGCGCAGGCCTTTGGGGATATTCGCGGCTACACGCGCCTGCTCTACAGGCTGCTTTACCGCCGTGCGGACTGTGTCGTCTGCCAAACGCCGGCAATGGCCTTGGAACTCGCCCGTGAGCTTCGAATCCCGGAAACCCGTCTGGCGGTGCTGCCAAATCCCGTGGATGTGGAAGCAATACGGGCGGAAGCGCGAGCCGCTCCAGGCCATCCGGCGCACTGGTCAGGGCTGGACCCTCGGTCAGGCCCTCATCTGCTGGCGGTTGGCAGGCTTTCCCGCGAAAAAGGCTTCGATCTGCTGCTTTCGGCGCTGGCCATTGTCCGGGAACGTTTCCCAACCGCCGATCTGATCATTGCCGGCACCGGAGCGGAAGAAGCGCCTTTGAAAGCTCAGTGCCGTCAATTAGGACTTGAGTCCGCCGTGTTCTTTGCGGGCCACGTTCAGCGTCCAGCGGAGTACTTCCGCGCAGCTTCGGTGTTTGTGCTTTCTTCGCGGCACGAGGGGATGCCCAACGCAATGCTTGAAGCTGCCGCCGCGGGACTTCCCATTGTGGCTCTGCCGTCGTCGCAGGGCGTGGTGGATCTGCTCGGCCATGAGCCCGGTGTGTGGTTGGCAGGCGAGATATCTTCCCCAGCACTTCGAAACACTCTGCTCGCGGCGCTTGCGAGTTTGCAGCCGTACGAGCGTTTTTCGCACACATTCATCCAGGAATTCGCCCTTGACCAAGCCATCCAGGCCTATGAGAGCATCCTCGATACTGCCCTGGCTGGTTCCAAGCTCAGCCAATCGGCCACTGCAGATTAAGCGATCGAAGGCCCCTATTCGTCCTTCGAGTCTTTTGCCGGATGGATCATCCGCTTTCGCTTTTGCGATCTTCTCGCAAGCCAGATCGCTATGGCGCCATATATTTTCTCACTCATTCCAAGTTCAGTCGGCTTATACTCAGCCAGGATGCGGTCCACTGACGTAAACTGCGCGGAATTCCTGTGCAGAAAAGCGCCAAGCTGATTTACCAATGAGCTTCGCGCGTTGTTGCTATGCACGCAAATGGTCCATAGACCGCTCCGCTTTTCTTCCGGCCCCCAAAGCTGCTGCGGAATCCACGTTATTCCCCCCCGCTTGAAGGGGACGTGAGCGAAGCCATCGGAAAGCAGCTTGATGCCTTCCTTACGAAGTACACGGATTGTGGTGCGATCAAAGCCATGGCGAGGCGCTACAAAAATCCTCGGATTCAGCCCGTGCCCCCTCAGAATCGTAAGGCCGGTGCTAACCCAATGGCGCTGAATATCCTCCGCAAGGCCGGCGAATTCCGTCTTGGGATGCAGCGGGACCAGGCTCTTGCCCAGGCTGTGGCAAAGATGGCGGTAACCGTGCATGGCAATTGTGGCTCCTGCCGCCTCCATCGCGCGCATTTCCTCCCAGAACTCCGGGTACGGACGGGAACGAACAAGCTTGCGGTCCATGTTGTCGGGGATCACTGCCAGAATCGGCTTGATGCCGTATCTCTCCATTATCGGCAAAAATCGCTGCCAGCGAGTGCGCGAGATTGTCGGACATAGATCGTCGAAGCGGAGCAGATATTGGGCAGGTTTGGGGATCATGATTCAGCTTGTATTATAATTCGCTGGACTCCTTCAAGTGTCGTCCGGTTCCCAATTTACCTTCATCTTCCGGTTCTCAATTCAGCTGCATTCTCGTCGGGCAACAGCCTCCATGACCAATACCAAAGAAATAAGAATGTGCTCACGGCCCAAAGAGAGGTGGCCAGCGCGATCCCGGCCACGCCGAACCAATGCATCAGAATCAGGTTGAGAACAACGTCCAGCACCAGATTCAGCGTGCCGCAGTAGAGAATCAGGTCGGTTCGGCGCAGGGCAACCAGGAATCGGTAGAATACCCGGCTGCATGCAAAAAAAGGAATCTGAATCGCGTACATGGCAAGCACCGGCGTCACCACATCCGTGTCCCCTGGACCAAAAGCGCCGTGCTCCAGCGTCACGCGGATCAGCATGTGCGCCCCCGCAATCACCGCCACCGTTATGGGCACAGCGATCAATCCGGTCGCCAGCACCCAAGTGCGCAGGGTCCTCCGGCAAGCGTTCCAATCTCCAAGCGCCACCATCCGGGAGAAGTATGGCGCCAGCGCCGTTGAAATGGCCCCAGCCAGCAGGGTCAGCACCACGCCCACAAACCGGCTCGCATATACCAGCGCCGAAACGCTTCCCGCCTGCAGTGTTGCGGCCATCCCCTGGTCCACCAGCAAACCGCCGGAGGCTACCACGCTGCTCAACAGCACCGGCCCATATTGCCGGACCACCTCCCAACTGGCATCTGTCATCCCATGCCAGCGCAAACGGAAGCGGTAGCCATGGGATTCCATCATTCCCGCCACCAGAACCGCATGAATCAATGAGCCGGCCAGAGTGGCATAAACCATGGCCCAGATGCCCATCCGGCCACCAAATAGCAGTGCGCCGGCAACAATGGTAACTGGAATAACAAGAGGAGCAAGCGCCGGTGTGGCAAACCGGTCGAACGTATTCAGCACGGCAGTGCAGTTGATGGCGATTCCAGTAAGCAGAACAACCGGAAGGAGCCCGTAGAAAAGCTGTACGGAAAGATCCAGTTTGGCTGCGGGGTAGTGCCAGGCAATCAGCGGGAAAAAACCGCGCGCCGTCAAAGCCATCCCTGCCGACGCCGCCGCAAGCAACAGGCACATCCACAGCATGGAACTGGAAAGCAGCTCCTGCGCGCGATCGTGACCCTCCGTTTCCCTAACCCGCACCAAGGTGGGTACGAGCGCCTGGTTCATCGACTCGGAGATCAGGTTGATCAGCAAGCCGGGAATCAGCGCGGCGGTCAGGAAGGCATCCATCGCGTCCGAACGGCCATAGACGCCGGCAACCGCAATTTCCTTCGCCGTTGCCGCAACTTTCACCAGTATCCCGGCAGCGGTAACCGCCGCCATCGCGCAAAATATGCGGCGATTGACGCTGCCGCCTTCGAACGTCCTCACGACTTGGGCGATTGTGCTCATGCTTGCGGAGAGATCCGTAACTCTAATGAACTGGAATCCCCTCCAGTCCACCGGCCAGTTCCATATCGCCACGCGAAGCACCGGCCGGGAAACAAGCAGCAAGACGATCCGGATCCTCCATCGCAAGCCGTCCCGCCAACGCAACCAGCCCCAGCAGAAGCCAGGTGGTGCGGCTCTCCTCAACCGTCGCAACCAGCGAAGTGACGATCCAGACCGACAGCGTCGTCCCCAGCGCCAATTGCAGCGGGCCTCGAGTCTTCACCACCGCCCACACGGCCGCCGCCACAATTCCCGTGGCCAGAAAAAAAGCGCACAATCCCCCGGTCACCAGAATCGACAATTCGGTATTGTGGGCCGTATCCATCGGGTCAAGTCCTGCCGCGGTTACAAAAGAGCCAGCGCCTGCGCCCGCGAAGGGCGCCTCCAGAAAGGCATGCCAGCCCGCGCTCCAGATGTTCAGCCGCTGGTTCAGGTCGCCCCCCTGGAGTTGGCCAGGAATAGTCGCCAGCCGTTCGAATATCTCATGCGGCAACAGGAACCAAAGGCCGGCGGCTGCCGCCGACAAAGCGAATGCGCCGGCAATCGCTCCCCTGGTATGACGCCGGATCAACAAGAAGCCGCTGCCGGCCAATGCTACAACCGCCGCGAGAAATCCCCCGCGAGAGGCCGTCAACAAAACCGCAACCAGCCCTAGCGGCAAATAGCCCATCGCCATCCATCGCCACGACCAACGGGACTCGCTGGATTCGCTGATAAGGAGCAATGCTGCCAGCGGAAAGCCCAGATCCAGAAACCGGGCTACGTCGTTCGGATCCTGGCCCACCGCCGCAAACCGTATCTGGCCCGCCGCAATCGCCTCAGGCGAGCCGAAGTTCGCCACGGTCAGCAACGCCAGCACCCATGAGCCGGCAACAAACGCCCGCAGAAGCGCACGAAGATCCTGAGGGCTCTCGGCAAGTTCCCACACCAGCCAAACAATCACCATCTCCTGGAAATAGGCCCGCATCATTGTTTGGGTCGCCAATGGATCGATCGTCCAGAAATAAGTGCAGCAAAACCAGAGGAAAAGAGCCAGCACCAGCCACTGCAGCAGCCCCGGCGTGCGCAACCGACCAGCCTGCAGAACAGCCGGAACGGCTATCAGAAGCAGCGCCAATCCGGCGATGCGCGCAACATTACCCAGCGGTTCGCCCAGATCCAGGGAGTACTCCCAGGGGATCGCGAACGCGAACGCAAGCAATAACACCCAGGCAATGCGTCTCATTGGCTAAAACCTATCCGAATAAACCAGCCCCGCATAAATCGTCACCCCAACCGCGGACTGTATCGCCGATTCGATCGTTCTGTTCATCAAGTTCTTGGCCATCGAATCCGGAACGAACAATATGTCGCGGTCGTGGATAGGCTGGTCGGGCTCCTGTCCGTGGAGCATGCGCTTCAGGTTCAGCGTAATCAGCGTCCGGCCGCCCTTCTGTTCGCGGATCAGCAGCGCCCTGCTCGCGGCGGCGTTCTGTGTCGGCCCCCAGGCCAGCGTCAGCGCCTGCACCACCGTGAGCCCCTGTGCCGGATCGACAGCAAACCCGCCGGGCCGCATCACATCGCCAATCACGTAAACCAGCCCCGCGCGGCTCACCTGCACCGTATCCCCGGCTATCAGCTCCGG